>Ga0209693_10000139_pt1 | contig 27175 bp, 24 predicted proteins | sample HubBroMetageWRM3_FD_188345 | JGI IMG/M metagenome (GOLD analysis project Ga0209693, IMG submission 188345) | Warmed soil microbial communities from the Hubbard Brook experimental Forest, New Hampshire - Hubbard Brook CCASE Soil Metagenome WRM 3... | ecosystem: Environmental > Terrestrial > Soil... | reverse complement strand
TACCTGACGGTTCATTCTCGGCCCGTCACACGGCACAGTGGGTCGGCTTGATTTTTTCTGTCATGCTGAGCGTAGGACATCCTTCGCAAGGCGAAGGATGTTCGAAGTCGAAGCATCCCTACCAGCGGCACACTCTCGTTTTCACGGCGAAGTCTTGAGGATCGACCTTTGCTCCGGAACCTCCACCGACGCATCGGTGTTGGGGTAGGGATCCCCTCGGCTTCGCTCGTGGGCAGGCCCTTCGGCTGCATAAGTCCTTCGCTTTCGCAAAGCACTTACTCCGCTCAGGAAGACAAGTGCCCAGGCCACCTCCCTGCTACACTGATTCAGGTACAGATTCCCGCACTTCTGCATCTAACTAACTGTGTATCCACAACTAATTCATTTCGGACGATTCTTTCTGCCGACTTACGGCTTCCTGGTTTCTCTGGGAGTGCTAGTCGGCCTATGGGTCAGCGTGCGCAATTCCGAGCGCCTGGGAATTGACGGCGAGAAGGCCTGGAACCTGGGAATTCTGGTAGTGCTCTGCGGAATTCTGGGCGCGAAGGTGCTCTACATCATCAACGACTGGAGCGTGTATGCGGCCCATCCGGGCGACATTTTCAGCATCGCCACGCTGCAGGCTGGAGGAGTTTTTTCCGGCGGTCTGATTGCGGCATTTCTGGCCGCGTGGTGGTACGTTCGCAAGCATCACCTGCCTCCGCTCGCAACCTGCGACGCCTTTGCGCCGGGGCTGGCGCTGGGACACGCCATCGGCCGCATCGGATGCTTTGCCGCCGGCTGCTGCTACGGCAAAGAGACGCATCATTTCTGGGGCGTGGTGTTTCGCAATCCACTGGCGAACCAGATTACCGGAACTCCGCTGAATGTGCCGCTCGAGCCGACGCAGTTGTTCGAGTCGGCTGTCGAGCTGGCGAATTTCTTTTTCCTGATGTGGCTGTTGAAGCGCAGAAAATTCGACGGCCAAGTCTTCGGCGCGTTCATGTTTATTTATGGAGTGGCGCGGTTCTTCCTGGAATTTATTCGCGACGATCCAGGGCGCGGCTCGGTGTTTGGTGGCGCGATGTCCGGCACGCAGTTGATCGCGATTGGGCTGGTTCTGGCGGGCGGGGTGATTTGGTGGTTGCGGCCGGGGGCGAAGGGCGTGACGGCGCAGACTGTCGGAGCCGATTGACCTTCGGATGCGCGCATGCAAGATTCCGGCCCGGGGTACGTTCTACGGGTGGTGACGGAAATGCGACTTTGGATTATTACGGCTCTGCTCCTCGCTGCAGCCGCCGCGCAGTCGGGAGGATCTAGCGATTCGACCTTCGAGCGCCTCGCCAAGGTTGACCGATTTGCGTTCGGTGGGATCGGGTACGCGGGAGTCATCTCGCAGGGAGAAAAGGATTACAAGGTTATTTTCTCTCGTCCGTCCGCGATGGCCGATTTCGAAAGGCTCTTGCTCGTAGGCAACTCGCAAGCGAAGGGCTATGCGCTGGTCGGCATCCGCGCCCTGGGTCCCAGCCGCTTCAAGGAGCTTTCTCACTCAATGCGTGACTCGAAAGAAGGGTTGTTGACAGAAAAGGGTTGCATCGTATCCCACGAACCCCTTGGGGTCGTCCTGAACCGCATTGAGGCGGGCGAGTATTCAAAGGGGAAGTAGTCGGGATCGGCCTGTTTGCATCGCCGATCCATCGTCAAGGTCGCTGTAGTATCCTCCAGCGAATGCCGGAACCGTTTCCCATTCTTATTTCCATCGCATCTGAAGACGCCGGAAAGCGCCTCGATCAATTCCTCGCAACGCGCCTCGAGTCCATCAGCAGGGCCCGCGTGCAGGAGATGATCGCTGAAGGTAAGGTATTACTTAACGATGCTCCGGCCAAGGCTTCCCTGAAACTGCGCGGCGGGGAGCGGATCACCGTGTTGGGTGAGGCGCAGCGGGCTCCGCTCAAGGCTGTTGCCGAGGAGATCCCGCTCGACATTGTTTATGAAGACGATGATCTCGCGGTGATCGACAAGCCTGCGGGGATGATGGTTCACGCCGGCGCTGGGGCGAGTGACGATGCGCGCAATCGCGGCACGCTGGTGAATGCGCTGTTGCATCATTTGGGGAGTTTGTCGGGAGTGGGTGGGGCATTGCGGCCTGGGATTGTCCATCGTCTCGATAAAGAAACCAGCGGATTGATTGTAGTGGCGAAAAACGACGACGCGCATCGCAAGCTGAGCGCGCAGTTTGCGGCGCGAGAAGTGAAGAAGAAATATGTCGCGCTGGTTCATGGCTGGGTGAAAAAAGATGAGGGGACGCTGGCGCAGAGCATCAGCCGCGACCGGGTGCGGCGCACGCGGATGACTACGCGCCTCGAAGGTGGGCGCGCAGCGGTCACGCATTATCGCGTAGTGCGACGACTGGATACGAAGTTTGGCAAGTTTACGCTGCTCGATGTAAAGATCGACACCGGCCGAACGCACCAGATTCGCGTGCATGTGGCGGCGATGGGGCATCCCGTGGTCGGAGATACGATGTATGGAGCTCCGAAACAGGCGCGCGGAAAAAATGCTGTGATCGGGCTCCCGCGGAATTTTCTGCACGCAGCGGAGTTGGAGTTTAAGCATCCCCGGACCGGGGTTGTGATCGCGCTGAAGAGTGAGTTGCCGGAGGAGTTACGGGAGTTCCTAAAGAAGGTGGAGGACTAGAGTTGCGCACTAGAGGCTGGGGGCACTGCTTTCCAAAGCCTGTGCGGATATAATGACAGCTGAATGAGGGGCACTGCCACGATAGAGACTTGGAGAAGTTTAGCCATGCGGTGGGTAATGGTTTTGTCGCTAGCCGCGAGCGTGTGCCAGGTCGGCGTGGCGCAGACCGCGCCGCAGGCGACAGAGACGGCGTCTGAGCCTTCAGCTCAGCCCGCGCAGCCGTCCACAATGCAATCCTCGGCGCCTGTGGCCCCGCAAGCCGGTGGGCAAACTCCGGAGAGCGCAGACAATGGAGAAATCCCCCGTATCCGCGTGGGCACCAACGAAGTGAATGTGGTGTTCACGGTCACTGACAGGCACGGAAAGCGCGTGACCGATCTGAAGCAGTCCGACTTCCACTTTGTAGACGACAGCAAGCCGGCAACCGAGATTCGAAGCTTCCACGCAGAGACGAAACTTCCGTTGCAGGTGGGTTTGCTGATTGATGCCAGCAACTCGGTGCGCGACCGCTTCAAGTTCGAACAGGAATCGGCGATCGAGTTTCTCAACCAGACCGTGCGTCGCGGCTATGACCAGGCCATGGTCGTGGGATTCGACGTGACGCCGGAAGTGACGCAGGATTTCACCGATGACACGGAGAAGTTGGACCGGGGAGTACGCGCATTGCGGCCGGGAGGCGGAACGGCGATGTACGATGCGCTGTTCTACGCGTGCCGCGACAAACTGCTGAAGCAACCGTCGTCCGGACCAGCCCGGCGCGCGATCATTCTGTTGAGCGATGGCGAAGACAACCAAAGTCACGTGACGCGCGAGGAAGCGATTGAGATGGCGCAACGGGCGGAGGCCATCGTATACACGATCAGTACCAACGTGAGCGGCACCAAGGGCGCGGGCGACAAAGTGCTGGAGCGGATTGCCGATGCGACGGGCGGCAAGGCATTTTTCCCCTTCCAGATCCGCGATGTGGCCAACGACTTTGCCGAAATTCAGGATGAATTGCGCAGCCAATATGATGTGTCGTATAAACCCGCGGACTTCAAGGCAGACGGCCATTTTCGCACCATCGAGATCGTAGCTGTCGACCGGAAGAATCTCCGGGTGCGATCGCGGCGAGGGTGGTACGCGCCGGTGCAGTAAATCAGTGTCTAGCTCCTAGCTTGAGACGTATCGGATACTTCTTTCGCACGAGCCACAAGAATGCCGGGATACTCCGGGACACCACTTCCAAAGAAATTAGGAATCAAAGCTGGGTTTCGCGTGCACTTGGCGAACGCTCCGGCTGAGGTGCGCGCTGAATTGCGCGAGGCGCTGGCGGAGTGCGAAATGAAAACGAAGCCGGGCGGCATTCTCGACTTCGCGATGCTGTTTACCAAATCTCGCTCCGAATTGACGAGGGAATTCTCGCGGTTAGCAAAGCTGCTGGCGCCTGCGGGGATGTTGTGGGTCAGCTGGCCGAAGAAGAGTTCAGGCGTGGCTTCAGAGGTGGATGAGAATCTGGTGCGCGGAATCGGACTCGATGCGGGGTTGGTCGATGTGAAGGTGTGCGCGGTGACCGAAGTGTGGTCAGGGTTGAAGTTTGTGCGGCGAATGAAAGACCGCAAAGAGTGATCGATGCACAGTCGCCGGTTAGCACAGAGTCAGGTGGTGCTCGCGTCCCGCACCAGGTACCCGACATAGAAAAGGACGGCCACCACAAGCAGCATGTGAATCAAAACGCTGGCTACGTGAAACAGCAGAAAGCAGCAGGCCCACAGAATAACCAGCGCCAGGGAAATCTTGCGGAAAGGGTCGACGTTCATTTTCTGCCTCCGTCTTCCGAACTCAGAGCGCGGCACAAAGAATACCTTTCATTTATAAGTCCGGAGAAGAGCGGTAGCGTATCGGCAAAAAGCTGTAAGTGGCTCACTGCTGAGTAGTAGACCGCAGAAGGAACTAAGGGAGCTGGCATGGTGCGTGTCGGATTGATTGGGTTTGGCTTGGCGGGGCAGGCGTTTCATGCGCCGGTGATCCGAGGTGTGCCGGGGATGGAACTGGCTTGCATCCTCGAACGCCGCGGGAAGCGGGCGCGAGAAAAATATCCTGAAGTGCGGGTGGCGCGGACGCTCGATGAGTTGCTGGCGGATAAGGAAATCCAGCTGTGCGTGGTCGCGACTCCGAATGATTCGCACTTTGAGTACGCGCAGGCTTGTCTGCTGGCGGGACGGGATGTGGTGGTTGATAAGCCGTTCGCGCCGACGCTCGCAGAATCCGAGAAACTGGTGCGGCTGGCGGCCGAGCGCGGACGGTTGATCACGGTGTATCAAGACCGGCGGTGGGATGGGGATTTCGGGACGGTAAAGAAGATTGTGGCGTCGGGCAAGCTGGGAACGGTTGTCGAGTACGAATGCCGCTTCGACCGGTTTCGGCTGGAGCCGAAGGCGAATGCCTGGCGGGAACGCGCTGACCAGCCCGGGGCGGGAGTGTTGTTCGATCTGGGTCCGCATGTGATCGACCAGGCGCTGGTGTTGTTTGGCGAGCCGCGGGCGATCACGGCGTCGGCGTTCTGCCAGCGGGAAACGTCGCAGGTGGATGATGCGTTCGATGTCTGCATGGAATATACAAATTCAGGATCCGGGCTGCGAGCGATGGGGCGGGCGCGCATCATCGCGTATGCCCCGGGCCCGCATTTTCTGATTCATGGGACGAAGGGATCGTTTGTGAAGTACGGAATGGATCCGCAGGAGGCACGGCTGCGCGCCGAAAATTGTCCGGATGGATTGGATTGGGGCGCGGATTGGGGAGTGGAAGCGGAAGAATTGTGGGGCACACTCAGCCTAGTGGGCGAGCCCAGCGTGAAAGTAAAAACCGAGCGCGGAGATTATCGCGGATTTTATGCAAACGTGCGCGACGCGATCGAGAAGAAAGCCGCGCTCGACGTGACGCCGGAGGAGGCGTTGCGCACCATGCGCGCAGTGATGCTGGCGCACAAGAGCAGCCGTGAGCGGCGGACGGTGGAGTGGGGAGAGGCAGTGGAGTAGAGGGACTCAGTTGAAGTAGCTGGCGGTGCTAAAATTGGATTTTATGGCCAGTCCATCAAGTCCGAACCGCCCTGAAGAACAAAAGCCGCCCTCGTTCGGAGCTAGAGAATTCCTCTTTGTAGTTTTCCTGGCCGTCATCCTTTTTCTGCTCGGCCACAGCCTGGTGCGTCATCGCTTCTTTCAAGGTGGCCGGGTTCACCGGAACGGCTCCCTCGGCCAATAGCGGGTCTGAAGTGCCCTGCGGCGCGGCAATGCAAAAGCGGCGGGGCTGTTGAGCTCCGCCGCTGATGGTTTCATGCGTTGCAAATTCAAAAGCTACGGCTGGCGATGTTCGCCACCATGTTCGCCGCCACCATGCGCCGCTGCGGCGTGAGGCGCACTGCGAGCCGCTCCACCATGCCCAGCCGGTGCGTGAGCCCCGTTATAGTGGTTGGCACGGGCTGGCGCCGGACCGCGTCGATTCGCTGCATATCCGCGCCCGGCGTTTCCTCGCGCACCCACGTAGCGAGCTCCGTTGTACCTGCCTCCGTGGCCTCCGCTGAAGCGATGTTCGCCCCAGCCATGGCCGTAGCCCCAGTGCGCCCACGGGCCCACGCCCAGGAAGATGCCGTTATAGAAATATCCCGGCCCGTAAAAGCCGCTCGGCGCGCAGCCATACGGCGCATAGTTGTAGTAACCGTAGGAACAGACCGGCGGATTTACGCCTACGCCTACCCCCACGGTGACCTGCGCGGCCGCTGGCATGAAGGCCACGGGCACGAGCAAGGTTGTTGTACCGGCCAGAAACAGACTGCGCATTACGAGCCTGTGGGCCCAGGGGGCCGCGCTCTTGAATTGCCGCATTTTGTTGTCCTCCAGAATTTCTGTTTGGCGTGCGAAAGGTATGTTTCCAGTATCTGGTTCTGGCGCAGGGATAGCTGGTCAATACAGACCGTTCTTCGCAGTTGAGAGTCTGGAGTGGAGAAGGTTAAAGGAAATTAATGATCTTTAGCTGCATCACGACAGCAGCGATGTCTGCCGACGCGGATTCCCGCTTGGCCTCGCGGGTCGCTGCGAGAATGCCGTGGCGCCACTCATCGCTTTCTGCAGCGCGGTCCGGAATCTCTCCATCTCGTCATGGGTACCGACGGTGATGCGGGTGCAGGTGGGCATGATGGGCCAGATGCGTCCGATGAAAACATGCTGCTGGGCCATGGCGTCGATCACCTGCTTGGCCGGGCGTTTAGTGTCGAGCAGGAAGCAGTTCGACACCGAGGGAATGTAGGAGTAACCATTGCGTCCGAGCCACTCGAAAGTTTCCTGGCGAACGCTGGCGTTGATGCGTTTGCGTTCAGGGACGAGGCTCGGATCTTTGAGGCTCGCCGAAGCTGCGACCAGCGCGGTGACGGGCATGAAATTCCAGCCCGAGTGGTCCCGGATTTTTTCCAGCAGGTCAGGGCGGCCAATTGCGAATCCGCAGCGTAGGCCGGCCATGCCATAGGCTTTCGAAAAAGTGCGAAGCACAACCACATCCTTGCCTGCCTTCACGAGATCGAGCATAGAAGGAGCATCGCAAAGATGGATGTAGGCTTCGTCAACCATCACGATGGAACCTTTAGGTTTGTTTTCGACAAGGTACTCGAGGTCGGAGTGCGGTGTGAGCGTGCCGGTAGGATTATTGGGATTGCAGATGTAGAACAGTCCGGCGTCGGGCGCGGCGGCGATCATGGCCTTGACGTCGTGAGCGTACGTTTTGGTGAGCGGAACGTTGACGACGCGAGCCCCGTTCGCAGCGGCCACGCGCGGGCCGGCTTCATAGCCAGGATTGGCGCCTACGAAGCTTCTCTGCGACGAGGTGAACGCAATGACCCCGAAATGAAGCGGCGGAGTAGATCCGGCAAAAACGTGGACGCACTCCGGGTTCAAGCCTTCCTGCTGCGCAAAGGTGTGGATGAGTTCGTCGGTGAGATTGTCGAGATAGCGTCCGCCGAGAGGGATGATGGAGGAAATGGCGTCGCGCGCGGGTTGGCTGGGACCGAGCGGATTCTCGTTGGAGTCGATCATCACTCCCTCCGCAGAAAACGGCGCGTGACGGGCCGCGGCGGCGAGCATGGGCTCGGTGACGACATTGAAGGCCGCGGCAGCGGAGACAGCCGCTGAGAGTTGCAGAAATGTTCGGCGGGAAGGCGAAACGTTTCCAGACGGCATGACGAACCTCCGGTTCATTCAGCGTGATACAGGCTAAATGGTTTTTGGCCGGAGGGCTAGAGATAGTTTCAGAGGGCAAGAGCAGAGACAAATCAAAGTCAAAGGCAGCGGGCGGGGGCGCCCGCTCCACATTAGTTCTGCGCTACTGCGGCAACGGTTCCCGCGCAGTGGCGTAGTAGCCGGCGCGGCATTGCACTTTGTAGTTCTGTTTCGACTTCACTTCCAGCTTGCGGTAGCTGCCGTCGAGCACCGTGTTTGTTGAGGTATAGCCGAGGTTGTACTGGCTGCGCAGTTCGGCGGCAATCTGGTCGAACGCCTCTTTCAGCTTGTCGAATTTGTTGCCCACATTAATGACGCGGCCTCCCGTGGCCTCGGTGAGTTTTCGCATTTCGCCCTCGCCGGTGTAGCCGACCTGAAACGTTCCATAGAAGCCGCGATCGGCGCAGAGCAGGACGTACACAATGGCGTCGGCTCTCTCAGCGGCTTCGATAGCGTCTTTAATTTTGTACTCGCTGCCTTCGTCCTCGCCGTCAGTCAGCAGGATCATGGCCTTGCGTCCGACTTCTTTGGACAACATGTCGTGCGCCGAGAGATACACGGCATCGTAGAGCACGGTACCCTTCTGGGATCCGGGTGCCGTAGGCACGGGACCACCTCCTGCGCCCGGGATTGGTCCGGTGGTGAAGCCGGTGTTGATCCTGACTTTGTTGAGAGCGGCTTGCAGGCGGTGAACGTCGCGGGTGTAATCCTGCACCAGTGAGGCGTCGACATTAAAGTCGATCACATAGGCTTCGTCTTTGTCTGTAAGAATCTGGCGGAGGAATGCTCCGCCGACTTCTTTCTCCATGTCGAGGACGTTGCGCTGGCTACCAGAGGAGTCAATAAGAATGCCGAGGGTCAGCGGCAAGTTCGATTCTGCCGCGAAATACTTGATGGTCTGGGGTTTGCCGTCTTCGAGAACGTCAAAATCAGTCTTGGTCAGGTTCGGAATAAGCGCGCCGTGCTTGTCTTTGACATTGAAGAAAAGTCCAACCACGTTGACGTTCACTTTTACCGTTCCCGCCGGCCCCTGATCCTCGGGCGTTTGCTCGTCGGCTGGCCTCTGGGAGGGCGCTTGGGCGCCGGACTGGGGGGCGGCAGCTGGGGAAGACGCGGGGCTCTGGGCCACGGCAGGCGGGGCAGCGGCCGACAGGGCTGCCACCAAGAATAGAATAGAAGCAGCGGCGCCGGCCGGCGAGAATCTTCGATAAGCGGATAATTTTGCCATGCTAGGAATCCCTCAAGGGGTTTTTGTTAGTCTAACCCTTGGAGTTAGATGCACCAAATGGGCAGGTAAGGGCATCCCACAGAAACCAGCGTTATTTTAGTGGCAGTAGCTGAGCGCAGTCGCCGAGGGTGCCGCAGGCCAGGCCCCAACGCCAGGGAAAGAACGGATGGTGTTTGTGAACATAGAAACCGCGGGTACCGAGCAACGGCAGAGCATCATGAAATGGCGGATGGCAGCGCTGACCTTCGGATGGGTTGCGGCATGGCTATGCCTAAGCGTTTCTGCGATGCGGGCGCAGTCGTCCCCAAGCCAGACTCAGAGCGGGCAGGGTCAGGCGCCGCAGACTCAGCCGGCGCAGAGTCAATCTCAGGACCAGCCTCAGAGCCAACCTCAGAATAACGACATTCCGGATGCGCCGACCGTACAGCCACCTTCGGAAACGCCGGCGCCCCCGCCGATTCCCAAGCCGGAGGAAAAAAAGCCGGTCGAAAGGGATCCATGGACGAACCGGCCGATCGAAAAGCCGGCAGCCTCTGAACCGGGTGCCGCGCCGGGCGCCGCGCCCGGTGATGCGACCTCTGCGCCTCCGCCCATGCCTCCGGTAAAGACAGTGCCGCCGGGCAGTTCGACGAAACCCGGGCCGAGCGCGCAAGATCAGCTTTACACCCTAGTGGTGACTCCAACCTTCGTGCAAATTCCGGTTCGGGTAAAGGACCGCAGCGGGCGCCTTGTGGATGGTCTGCTCTCGACCGACTTCACCGTGAAGGAAAACGGGACGGTGCAAAAGCTGAAATTTTTCACCGCCGATCCGTTCGCGCTTTCCGTAGCCATCGTGCTCGACACGGGTATGCCGGATGCGGAGCTGCAGAAGGTACAACAGACTTTCTCGGCGCTGGTGGGGGCATTCGCTCCCTACGATGAAGTAGCGCTTTACACCTATAGCAGCACAGTGAGCCAGGTCAGCGACTTCGGCGGAGTAACCCGCAAGTTAGGCGCAATCCTGAATCAGATTAAGACGGAACGTGGAGCCAACAACGGAGTGCCGGTACTGAACGGTCCGCTGGCGAACGGGCCGATTATCAACGGAGTTCCGGTGGGATCAGGGACGGAGAACGTAAATACGCCGCCGCGAGAGTCGCACGTGCTGAATGATGCCATTCTGCAGGCAGCGCTCGACCTGCGCAAACGCGACCGCACGCGCCGGAAAATTATTTTCGTGATCAGCGACGGCCGCGAAATTGGCAGCCGGTCCAGCTACCGCGATGTGCTCCGGGTGCTCTTGTCAAATGAAATCCAGGTTGAGGCCGTGTCGATTGGAAGCTCGGCCCTTCCGGTCTACGACAAGATTGAGCGGCTGCACGTGCCGCTTCAGGGTTATGGCGACATTCTGCCGAGGTACGCCTCGGCCACGGGCGGGTCGGAATACCGCGAGCTCACCCAGAGTTCGATTGAGAATATGTACGCCGCGGTCATGAGCGAGGCGCGCAGCCAGTACACGCTCGGCTATAGCCCGGTACGACCAAAAGTGCCGACCCCGAACCCCTACCGCAGCATCGAGGTAATCGTCGATCGACCGGGTCTAAAAGTGTTTGCCAGGGATGGCTACTATCCCGCACCAGCCCCGCCGCCCACACCGGCGCAGCCCGCACCAACGGCGCGCTGAGCATGGCGATTGTTGATTGCTGATTGGAAGGCTGAGAACTCATGGGCTTCTCAGCAATCAACGATTCCCCGCCCACCACCGTTGTGCAAGAGGGGGTCACCTGAGTAACCTGCGTTGGACCGACCGCGTGTGATATAAAAGCCCGAAGCCCCCATAGGGATATTTTTGCGCGCGGAAGGTGTGCGGCCCCGCGCTTTTGAGGAAAGCCTTGAGTTTCATCAACTTCGCAGCCCGCGAAATCAATTGCAAGATCGTGTACTACGGCGCCGGGTTGGGCGGCAAGACCACGAATCTGCAAGTGATCTACCAGAAGACCGCGGAACAGCAGAAGGGCAAGATGATCTCCCTCGCTACCGAAACCGAGCGCACCCTGTTCTTCGATTTCCTGCCGCTCGATCTGGGTTCGGTGCGGGGCTTCAAAACCCGAATCCATCTTTATACCGTCCCCGGCCAGGTGTTCTACGATGCCAGCCGCAAACTGATCCTGCGGGGCGTGGATGGCATCGTCTTCGTAGCCGACTCGCAGGAACAGCGCATGGACGCGAACGTCGAAGCCCTCGACAACCTCATGTCGAACCTGCAGGAACATGGCTACGACTTCAACAAGATTCCCTACGTGCTCCAGCTCAACAAGCGCGACCTGCCAAACATCCTGTCCCCGGAAGCGCTGAACAAGGAACTCCGCAAGAAGAATGAAGCGGTGGTTGAGGCAGTAGCGTTTCAGGGTGTAGGCGTATTCGAAACGCTAAAAGAAATTGCGCGGCAGGTGTTAACTGAGTTGAAGGCCGGCGGCTAGGAAGGCAGTTCTCAGTTCTAGCCCCTGGATCTATTGCATCGGTTGTCCCGCCGCTAACACCCCTTTGCCCGTGCCCCAAGCATGCATTTCAGGCTTAAGGAAACCGGCTTTGACAGTCGGATCGTCCTGCACCAACCTGGCAGCTTGCTCCGCTCCCACGCGGAAAATCTCGACCCCTCGCAACTCGCCCTGATCGTCGAGCGGGAACGGTCCCGCAATGGCCAGGCTTCCCTGCTCTGTCATCTGTTTAAGGAGAGCATGATGCTGCTTCACCACGTCCATAAACTCGGGCGCACTCGGGTTCCACTTGTCGCCCCGCTTCAGCAGAACCAGCGTGTACTGCTCAAACCCCTGAGGTCCGTCGGGTGCGTGAATAGCGCTCGAGTCGATGAGCCAAGGCCCATGCACCTCGGGAGCAAACCGTCCCGCCTTAACCGCCGGATCGCTGTCAGCCCACTCTTGCGCCTGAGCCGCCGACTCGGCCTGCAACACGAATATTCCGCGCAGCGCGGTGTCATCCAGAAAAGGGCCGGCCATCACAAGCTTATGTTCGGCCGCCAGCTTGCGAATATTGGCCATGTGATCTTCCTGAAGTTTTTCTGCGGCTTCTTTACTCAGTTGCGGAGCATTCGCGGGACGATTCAGGAGTACGAAGAAGTACTGCGCGGAGCTTGCGCTCGACTGGGCCGGCGCTTGCGCGAAAGCCGGGACGGCAAGAACGATCAGACTAAACAGAAATATGCCGCGGAAAAGAGTTCTTCTCATAGACTTCACCACCCATTGTGCCCAACGATTCTAGTTTAGGGGGGAACTCTTTCAGAAGAAAAAAATCACATCCCCGGCCGCCGTGAGCTGGCTCTTCTTCGTCCCATTCTGGTAGGCCGGCGCATCGTAAGAATGTTCGAACCGCACTTCGGGACGGAACAAAACTGTAGTTCCAACCCAATGCCCCCAACCGAATAGATGCTCCGTGTAACGCGTCTTGATTCCAGTCCGCTGCCCGGCGATATCATCGAAATATTCATTCCGAATTGAAATGTAGTTGTGCGCCCCGAACTGCCGCTCCAGATAGTTCACGATCGCCCACTCCGGCGCATAGCAAGTGAACGCAGTGTTGCTGTTGCAGATTGCGCCATTGGAGCCCGTCTCCGGCTGAATGGGATCAACCGGGGGCAATCCCGATCCTGTCGGCGGACTGTAACTAAGGTTCGGCACCTGCTTCATCCACTGATACCAGCCCTCGGTCGACGTATGCCAATTCTTGTCGATCACGTGATACCAGGTCAGGTAATAAGCCTGCAGGTTGTTGTAGGCGTACTGCCCGCTATCCTTGCCGAGGTTGGTCTCGTTATCGCAAAGATAAAGATTGTCCTTGCTGGTCCGCCACGCATACTGCACGCACCAATTCAACGTGACCCGAGAGTCCGTCAGATTCCAGGGCGCCGTCTCGCAGCCGGGCGAGAGTCCAACCTGCGTGGTCCAGTGCGAGTTGATCCGCGTAGTCGCGTTGATCCCCGTCTGGGTGTAGCAATCGAACGTGTAGAGCAACGAATGGCTGTAGGTATAGTTGTTGGGTGCGAGCTGGGCCTCGATGTCGGGCAAAGAGATGTAGCGTCCGATGCGAACATCCGTTCCCTCACCGATGTGAGGAAAATAAAGATCGAGATACATCATCACCGGATCGAAGCCATACTCTTTCCCCGGAGGATGCCCCAGCAATTGCTGGCTGAAGTAGCCTTTGGCCGTAGTAAATCGATAATCGAGTCCCCACAGCGCCGAAAGGCGGAATCCCCAATCAAAGTGCTCGGTCTGCACCGTATCCGGCTGGCGCTCGACGTAGAGCACTTCCTGGTCAGGCTCGATCGCGTTCGGCACTTCGTCGTAAGCCGTCGGGAAATTGTCGTACTTCCCTTCGGATGCGTTCACGCCGCCCTTCGACGTGCTGAAATTTGCCCCAACATTCAGCCAACCGTAGATCTGAATCTTGTGTCTCTTCCAGCCATCGCCGTCGGGGCCGTCCCACACTGCCGTCATCCATGGCGCAGCTTGCGTCCAAGGCTGTCCAATCGACACCGTTCCGCCAATCGGCCAAGTCGAAAAAGGAAACGGCGGTCCGTTGACCGGCGCAGGGTCTCCGCGGAACGCCGGAGCTGCCGCGGCCGGATTCGACGCCGCCGGCGGCCACCAGTCGTCGGAGTACGCCTTGAAAAGCCGCCGAAGAAAGCTGCCTTGTTCCGTGTTCGTGTTGAGTGCCACACCGCCGGTCCCAGGCGCCGTCGATTGCGCGTAAGCCCAGGGTCCGCACAACTGCAACCAGGATAGAAGACCGAGAAAAAGAAGAGCGAGAAGAAAAATCGCTTTGAAGGATCTCAATGGATTTGCAATCCTCGAATCACTAGCAATCTCAGCCCCGAAAGCTTATCCGCCGCCGTATAAGGAAGCCGTAAAGACCTCGATGCGGAATTTTCCCTTGTTCCCATTTGGTTTTCCGTTAGTTCTCGGGGCGTTTCTCAAGTAGTGGGGCAATTTGAAAATCTCTAGCGCTACTCCTTTCTCGCGTCATCCCGAAGGCCCGCGTTTTCTCCAGCGGGACGAGAGCCTACCCTGAGCGGAGCCGAAGGGGATCTCCAGCGGCATACTGCCGCCCCATTCAGACTGCAGGCCCACGATTTCTTCCGGGTGGCCGCAGAACAACGGCAATTCGTCTAAAATGACAGGTCGTTTCAGAGCTTACCGAAAGAGGCGTCATGCGTAGACTCAGAACCTTGTTCCTGATGTTGCTGTTCTCCTCGCTCTTGCTCCCGCAATTCTTGTTTTCACAGGCCAGTTCTCTGCACGGCATCGACGTCACCGATCTGGATCGCAAGGCGGATCCCTGCAACGACTTCTACGAATTCGCCAACGGAACGTGGCGCGCGAGCCATCCCATCCCGGCATCCATGACCCGCTGGAGCAAGCGCTGGGCCGCGGGCGAGTCCTCCAAAGACAAGCTCAGGGAAATTCTAGACACCGCCTCCGCCGACAAGAGCGCGCCCAAAGGCAGCACCGAGCAGATCATCGGCGACTACTACGGCGCCTGCATGGACGAGTCGCGGGTGAATGCGCGCGGCATGGAACCGCTGAAGCCGTGGTTTGCGCAGATCGATGCCGCGAAAGAAACTGCGGAACTGCAGCGCGTGATGGCCGACATGCACGACATACTGGTCGCGGATCCGTTCGTGCTCGGCAGCCAGCAGGATCCTCACAAACCGTCCTGGGTGCTCGCCGATATTGGCGCAAACGGGCTGGGGCTGCCCGATCGCGACTATTACCTGAAACCGGAAGCGCGCTTCAAAGAAGCACGCGAGAAATATGTCGCGCACATCACGGCCATGTTCAAACTCGCGGGATGGGACGAAAGAACCTCGACGGCCGCCGCCCAGACCATCATGGCAATGGAGACCAAGCTAGCGGAAGCCTCACTCGACAACGTAGCCCTGCGCGATCCGGCGGCCACAGATCACAACACGACCTTTGCCCAGTTGCAGGCGATGGCTCCGCATATCGACTGGGTAGAATATTTCAAGCATAAGCAGATTCCGCAAGACGTGGACATGAACGTTGATCAGCCGAAATTCATGCAGGAGCTCGACCGGCAGATGCAGGAGGTTCCGCTGGCCGACTGGAAAGTTTATTTCAAATGGCGTCTGCTGAACTCGACCGCCAGTTCCCTCTCGGCTCCATTCGTCGAGGAAGATTTCGCCTTCACGGGAAAGTACCTGAGCGGCACCACTGAGATGAAACCGCGCTGGAAGCGCTGCGTCGAATCAACAGATCAGCTTTTCGGCGAAGCCTTGGGAAAGAAGTATGTGGAAAAGTATTTCCCGCCGGAAGCCAAGGCGCGCATGCAGGAGATGGTACGGAATCTGCTGGCCGCGATGCGCGACGACATCCTCAGCCGGCCCTGGATGAGTGACGACACTAAAGAGAAAGCCATGGCCAAGATTGCTACCTTCAATCCCAAGATCGGGTATCCCGACAAGTGGAAAGACTACAGCCACGTGGAGATCCGCCGCGACGCGTTCTTCGAGGACATGATCGCGGGCAGAAAGTTCGTGGAAGAAGATGACCGGCTCACCATCAACAAGCCCGTGGATCGCGGCCGTTGGGGCATGACGCCGCCCACCTCCGACGCTTATTACAATCCTCTGTTGAATGAGATCGTGTTTCCGGCTGGAATCCTGCAGCCTCCGGCGTTCGATATGAAAGCCGTAGACGCAGTGAATTACGGTGCCATCGGAGTGGTCATTGGCCACGAAATTTCCCACGGCTTCGATGATCAAGGCGCGCAGTTCGACTACCTGGGACGACTCCGCGACTGGTGGACGGACGCCGACCTGAAGCAGTTCCAGACGCGCGCAGCGTGCGTAGCTAATCAGTTCGATAACTACTTCATCGAACCCGGCGTGCATCACAACGGCAAACTGGTACTGGGCGAAAGCATTGGCGACCTGGGCGGCGCGAAGGTCGCCTTCCTGGCCTACGAGAAGTCGCTCGAGGGCAAGCCGCGTCCCGCGGACATCGATGGTTTTACTCCGGAGCAACAGTTTTACATTGCCTGGGGACAGTTCCGCGGAGATGAGATCCGCATCGAAACCCAGCGTACGATGATGCAGACTGATCCGCATCCAGTAGCCAAGTATCGAGTAATCGGACCACTCTCAAATCTGCCGGACTTTCAGAAGGCGTGGAGCTGCAAGGCGGATTCGGCAATGGTACGGCCCGAAGGCAAACGATGCGAGGTGTGGTGAGGCTTTAGCCCCTTGAGGAACGCTGGCTCATGAACAATCCGCAATCGCCCCAAACTCCCGACTGGAAAACTCACGGCCTGCGCATCATTCGCAGCGGCGAACTCGACAGCAACACGCCGCAAACCCCGGGCATGACCCGTGCTGAAGCTATCTCACGCGCCCGCGTCGGCGCGCAAAAGCTCTGGGCGGGAACCGTCGTCGTCCATCCCAATGCCAAGACCGGCCCGCATCATCACGGAGAACTCGAAACCGTCATCTACGTGGTGCGCGGCCGCGCCCGCTTTCGCTGGGGAAATAATCTCGAGTTCGTCGATGAAGCCGGCCCGGGAGACTTCGTCTACGTCCCTCCCTACGTTCCTCATCAGGAACTGAACGCGCGCAAGGACGAACCGGTGGAAGCAGTCATCGTGCGCAGCGGCCAGGAGCCTATCGTCGTGAACCTGAACATCCCGAGCCCCGAGGACGCTCCCGATTCTCCGGAAGACGATCCCTTCCACTCCGCCCCAGGAAAGCGCTGATGTTCGAGACTGATGTCCGAAAGCCTCAGAAGCTGGAGTCCCAGGTGGCGTCGAAGCTCCCCTTGTATGGCGACACTATCGGGCAAGCGCTGGCATCGCTCGTCTGCAGCAACTGGGGCCTGAACCCGCTCTGCCCGACGCAGTCGAGCCAGTAAGAGCCGCTGTCGTCGCTCATCTGCACGTCGTACACGGGTCCGTCCTGGAACTGCTCGATGGTCTTGGTCTTCCCGCCGGACGTCACCTTACCGTCGAAGAAGCCGGTCTGGAAGAAGTCCACGAGCGGCAGTATCTGGAAGCCAAAAGGCAACTCGAATGCTGGGCGCTCCACAATCCACTCGGCGCTCGAGTCGAGGCAGGTGGATGCGGCGCAAGACGCCGTCACCGAGAAGCTCTCCTGCGGACGGCTGAAGTCGGTGAGCGACAGCTTGTAATTCTTCGTAGCGCCAGCCGGGGTGACGGTCACAGAGGCGCTGACGAAGTCGCCGGGCTGCGGACAGTCGACGTTGTTGTTGATGCAGGCCACCGTGCCCTCCTCGACGGTGCCGCCCGGGAACATCTCGTACCAGACGTAGTAGTACGTGACCCCCTCGAAGCACTGCGTGGCAGTTCCAAGCTGCTCGACCGTCCCGTCGGTGGCGCCGTCGATGCCGACCCACTGCGAGATGAAGGCGTCCTGGTATCGGTAGAGGCCGCTGGGGCACTGCACGTACGGGATCACCCACTGGCCGCTGACCGACGAGACAGTATTCGAACCGCTCTCGACGTCGGCGTAGCCTGACCAGTTCACCGTCGGCAGCGACGTGGCGCCTGCGCCAGGGACGTTCAGCGGTGTCGCGACGCTGCGCACCAGCGGCCGGTGCGAGGACATGGCCTTGAGAAACGCCTCCCGCGCTCGTGCGACAGCCGAAGCGTCGTGCCGTCCAGAGTCCGGCGCGCCCGCGCGGGCTGTGCTGGGCATTAGCACGCCGGGCACGGCGATCCCGAGCAGCATCGCAACGACACCAAGAAGTCTCTTCCCTTTAGAAGGGCTCGACGATCCGAAGGCGTGCGCGTTTGAGGACCTGTGCGTGGCACGAAACAGCGAAATCCTGATCTCATTAAGCGGCTTCATATTTAATCTCCTGGGATTCGATCGGGAGGGACGGGGGTGGCTCCTCCGCATAGTCGGGGAATTCTACACCTACCCAGCAGATTTGCAAGCGGTGTTTCAGCCTGCCGCTGGGCCTGTTCAGGGATGCGGGAAGGTCAGTTTAATCCGGCATGAATCACATGCAGTGACGCGTGCTTCAGGCTGCGGGGTTTTGAGAGACATCCCCTGCTCTCATCAGTTGATATTCGATTGCGGCTAAGATACGTATGGCAGAGCTGGCGAATGAACGAAGTAACTCCATATCCCGCGATCAATACTCTCCTGACTGAGTGGAGAAAGGGACTGAAGCGCTTGCTCGGCGGGAAAATTGTCGGCCTGTATCTATCGGGCTCGCTGGCCTATGGAGATTTCGTGATGGAAAGAAGCGATATAGATTTGCAGGCAGTCGTTCGCAATCCACTGACAGAAGATGAACTCCGATCGGTTGAGCACTTGCATAGACAGATAGAGGAACGCTGTCCCGAATGGGCAAACCGGATTGAGTGTTCCTATGTTCCTCTCGAACTCATGGGTGAATTGACGCCTCCTGCAACACCGCGACCGTGGTGGGGATTTGGCACTTTGTATGCCGAGGCGCCGGCCGGGAATGAATGGATCATCAATCACTACCTTCTCTCCAGGCATGGCATCCCGCTTGAGGGACCCGATTTCAACGAGCTGATACCACCGATTGACATTCACACAGTGCGACAAGCCAGCGCCAGAGATTTGTTTCAAGAATGGGTGCCGAAAATTGATGACTGGACGTGGCTCTCGAATAGCCATTATCAGTCGTATCTGGTTCTGAATCTGTGCCGCATCTTGCACACCGTTATTCGTGGCCAGCCGGGTTCTAAAAAGGCTGCTGGCCAGTGGGCCAAAGCAATGTATCCGCAGTGGAAAAACTTGATAGAAGAAGCCGAGCGATGGGGGTACGGTAGCGAGATGAAGCGGCAAGCTGATGCGGTGGCGTTCCTATGGTTTGCAGTCGAACGGGTGAATGAAACGGAATTGCTGTGAACCGAATCGCAGCAGGTGAAACATCCTCATTTACACTCATCAACCCTGGCAGCCCAACCCTCAATGAGATAATCGCTGTCGGCAGTTAGGTCTCCTTCTTTATCCGATCGCTCATACCCGCGTGCTGTGCTGTTACCTCGGTTACTTTCGAACCCGCCGGACAGGTCCGTACCATTCTCACTGAACCTGGGCTGTTAGGGATGCCGCCGAATGGGAGCAAAATCAGGCGGGGAGAAGCTCCGCAAGTCGGAGCGGCCTGCGAGAATCCTTCGCTCGATCGGAAACGGCCCACTTCACCTTCTGAATGCGTGCCATCTACTTAAATTTCTGCAGCGGCTCGTCGCGGTCTGTAGTTGAAATTAAGTCGGCGCTGCATTCATTGACGGATTCAGGCCCCAGTGGGCGTTCAGTAGTAGATCTAAATCTGCAATCTTCAGTGCACCGCGTATCCGGCCGCGCCCGGCAAAAGATTATCGACCTTGATCACTTTCATCCCAGGCTTCACGTCTGGGGCGTTCACTAGAGTGATGGCCCCCGAAAAGACGGCCAGAGCTTCTCTCTGCATGCCAACGGAGGGAACAACCAAAGGTTCAGCATCGGCCTCCCCACGAAATACCTGAGCGGTCCAATATCGTTTGTATTCACTTTCCGACATTGCAAGCAGCCGCAGCAAGGCGGCGCGTTCGGGGCATCCCGCACCGCGCGTGATGAGTTTGACCGCCTGACCGCCCGGCCACGAGCGTTTCGTACCCGCGAACATTTTCCGCAAGTCTCCGAGGCTGAGATTGGTTGCGGGATTACCCGAGTTGACTATGACGGCCACGCCCTCAGCCTGAGCTGTGCCCGGCGGGTCGAGTGAAAAAACCGCCAGTCCCAGGAGAAGCAGACTTGTTATCGACTTGATCCGCATGCTCTCTCCTGCCTCAGAAAGTAAACGCGAACTGCAGTTGCATTCCGTTTAAGCCCGGCTCGCGGCCTCGGACGGTGTGGTCCACCTGGGTGGTAAATGCCATGTAATCGTTCAAGTTGTAGCGAACGCCAAAGGAAGGACCATAACGCAGGCCGACGTCATCGACGATTGAGTTAACGTTAGTGTTCGCATTCACATATTGATAGCGGAAAAACGGCCGCACCCGCCAGATTTGCTTGGAGAACTGCGAATAGAAGGCCGGCGTGTCGAAGTGCAGTGGACCGCCGATCAGGGCTTGCCGGATCAGAAACCCCTCATTCAGAAATTCAATGCCATGCGCCACGTACACCGCGTAGGCGTTGACGATCGTTTGCCCATACCTCGCAGAATATCCCAGACTGCCCGGGGCGAGAGGAACCTGCGCGCCCGACGGATTTAAGACGTTATTGCTGACCTGGTCGTGGTAATAAGAAGTCCCGATTTGCAGCCCTCGCAGCTCATCGGGCCTGATAAACAATCCGACATTGGTTTGATTGCCGTTGTTCTCATCCGTCACCAAACCGTCGCCGCTGATGTCAGGTCGAATCGTGTCGGAGGATCCGTATTCGGCGACGTAGTTGAGGCCCAGCTTCCCGGAAGGAATCGCACCAGTCACGGAAACTCCGATCGCCTGCGTAGGAAGCAATCCACCATCGCTGGCGTATTGCATCACCAGGGGACGATCCGCGGTGGTCTGCAGCCATGCAGCGCTGCGAAATGCCCAGTTGTAATATCCAATGTTGGTCTGGTACCGGCCAAAGGACATCTTCAAATGGTCGTCGTATTCGTACTTGAGCAGCATCCGTCGCAGATCGACGCTGTAGCTCTGACCATCTCCTTCCTCGAAAATAATCTCGGCAAGCACGCTGGCCTTCGCAGTAAGTCTTGAAGTGAGGAACAGGCCGAAGTCTCCGGTGTAGAAGTTTCCGGCCGAACCGGGAACGAATCCTCCAGTTCCCAATTCCGGCTGGCGCTGGTTCAGAATCTGGTAGTCGACTTCGCCGAAGCCGCGCCACTGAATGCCATGCAAATCATGCCGGTCCTTCGGCATGGCTGCAGGCGCCGGTGGCGGCGCAGGAAGTTGCACAGTCGGTTGAGCGAGCGGCGGCGGCGGCGGCGAGGAAGCGTCGGCCTCAGTCCCTGGCAAAGCTGGAGCCTGCTTCTCTTCCAGACTCTTGATGCGCTCCAGCAGGTCATGGTCTTGTTGCTGCAACTGCTTTATTTGTTCCGCTAGTTGACGAATGGTTTCCTGGTCGGGGTCGCTCGGCTTCAGGCCCGCATTCTGCGCCCAACCGGAGGCAGGAACGATCAGCGGCACAACCAGCGCACAACGAATGCGAGCCCAGATTCTCCCTCTTCGCACAGAAGCCCCCCTCGAAACCGACGCAGGCGCCGGCGCATTCCCTGAGTTGACCTTCGGCAGGACTGGCTAGAAACGTTGAGTTACTTTGGTATGCGGCGGAAAAACTACGAGCATTGCCCACAAGAAAAAAGGCGCCGGAGGGTTCCGGCGCCACGAGGAACTCGCGAGATGCGGTCTAGCGAGTTGTCACCTACCAAAACTTATTTGCTTTCCGCGATGGGACTGGCCCCAAAATCGCGGCGGTTGTTCGCCGCGGTGCGCGCTGCGCGCGCCGCGGGCAGAGCGGCAACCGCGGCTCCGTAACGTTCCAGCAGCACTGGCGCCATCGTGTTTTCCGCTTCCTTCACAAAGATCATCTGATTTTCCGAAGCCATATCGACGCGGACAAAATCTCCCAGCTTCACCTGGCTGGTCGCAACCAGATTGGCCAGCGGGAAAACCAGGTGCCGTTCAATGGCCCGCTTCAGGTGACGCGCCCCGTATCGCGGGTCCGTGCCTTCCTTCAGCAGAAACTGCTTCGCGTCGGCCGTGCAGTTGAACACGAACTGGTTGGTGCCGGAGGCCATCAGAACGCGCTGCTGCACCATGCCAAGTTCGATATCGAGAATCTGCGCCAGATGCTCGTCGCGCAGCGTCTTGAAGACCACCGTCTTGTCGATGCGATTCATGAATTCTGGCGTAAACTTGCGTCGCGCCGCTTCCACCGCGGTGCGCTGAATCTTGTCGTCAAAATTGTTGTCGACTTCCACCACCTTGGGAGCGAACCCCAGCCCGCCATCAATCAGATTCGTCATCTCGCTGGCCCCCAGGTTGGAGGTCAGGATGATGATGCACTGCGAAAGATCGACGCGGCGATTATCGCCCAGCGTCAGCGTTGCTTTGTCGAGAATCCCAAGCAGCAGTTGCCACAACGAATCGCTGGCTTTCTCGATCTCGTCAAACAGCAGAATCGAAAGCTTCAGCTTCTCCGTGAACCACTGATTCAACGCTTCCTGCGTAAGCAGCGGATGAGTCTCGCGGTGTCCCAAGTATCCCGGAGGCGAACCGATCAGCTTCGCAATCTCATGCGAGTGCTGAAACTCCGCGCAGTCAATCTTGATGCAGGCATGCGCATCGCCGAACAAAGCCTCGGCCATAGCTTCCACCACGCGCGTCTTGCCCGATCCAGTCGGCCCCAGAAACAGCAGGTTCCCCACCGGACGTCCCGGAGCATTCAGGCCGGCCAGAAACATCTGGTAGATTTCGGCGACCTTTTCGACCGCCTGGTCCTGACCCACGATGCGGCGGCGCAGCGCAGCTTCAAACTCTCCCGCATCAGCGCTGCGGCGGTTCGGATCGAGCACGGTAGCAAGGTTCGGTCTCATAAGGTCGTTATCTTTATCCTGATCCTGTCCTAATCCTTTGCCAGCTTTCACCGGACTTTCCAGGCCTGCCTCGCGACTCCCCACCGTTCCAGAAGTGACAGATTTTGTCATTTGGAACCCGCCGCCCGCCTGACCCCACAACCCGTCCGGGCTGCCTTGGAATAAGCAAGCCTCTGGCCACCGGCAATGGAGCGATTAGACAACCGAAAACCCCATCATCTGGCTGGATTTAGCCAACCGCCGACGATATTAGACCAGAGGGCAGGTGAAAGTTAAGAGGGGGGAAGAGAAATACTTTGCGCAACGAGGAAAGACCAGTGCCCGCCCAAGCCCTACCCCGTGTTCCCCAGTGACCCCTGTGTTTAAGGTTTGCTCTTCCGAAAGCCGCTCGAACAAGGGGGAGATGACCGTTTGTAACTGGCCGAGGTTGATTGTGCGGGATAGCATCCAGCTCAGGTAGGGTCCTGGAGGAAATTTTGCGCCGCTCGTCAGTTCTAACCATCGTCGCCATCTCGTGTCTTCTATTTGCCGTGGCCGCCATGCGGCTGAACCCGCGGTCTTTCTCGGCCTTAGCGGCGCAACAGCAAACCGCGAAACCAGTGGCCGCCGCAGCCGCGCCACAGGGCGCGCAACTTCAACCTTCTTCCCTGGACCTTTCGCTGCCGCCGTCTTCGTCCCTATCGCAACAACCCAGGCTCCAGCTCTCACTCGAAACCTCGCTGCCGTCTTCAACTTCTTCCGCAACCGAGATTTACACCGCGAAGCGCGGCGAAAGCATTCCCGCCGTCGCTCATCAATATCTAAAGCGCACGGGATATTTGACTTCGTCGGAGTTGTCCGAAGCGATCCGCCATGTAAATGGCAACCGCTCGAGCAACATCCTGAAAAACGGCGAACAGATCACCATCCCCGGAATCCTGCCCGCGCCCATCGTCGAAAAAACGGTTCCCGTTCCCAAAGATTTTGAAGTCCGCGCCATCTACCTCACCGGCGTAATGGCCGCCAGCGACCACGGACTCCGCATCATCCGTCACTGGCGCGAAGTCGGCGGCAACGCCGTAGTCTTCGACATAAAAGACTCCGACGGCAGCGTCAACATTCCCTTCGAGCATCCCCTGCTCGGCCAGCACAAGGTCTACATCCACGACCTGCCGAAGTTCGTCCACTTCCTGCATTCCGAGAACATGCACGCCATTGCCCGCATCGCGATTTTCCGCGACGAGCGCATGGTGGTTGAGCATCCCGAGCTGGCAGTGAAGTCGAAGAAAACCGGCCAGCCCTGGCGCGAAAACGGCAAGCTGGTCTGGACCGACTCTTCCAATCCCAAAGTTCAGGATTACAATATCGCCCTCGCCAAGTTCGTAGCCCAATCCGGCGCCGATGAAATTCAATTCGACTACGTCCGCTTCCCCGCCGAAGGCGACCAGAAAGACGCCAGCTTCGTATTCCAGACCGAGCAAGCAGTTCAGGATTCTGTTTCGCAGCTGGTCGCTGAGAACAAATCATCGGCGTGCTCAGAAGCCGATGCAATCCCCGGCCCAGCCCCGAAGGGGCAAAAGAATGCAGCCCACGGCGTAAGCCGTGGGACAGACGGAAAGAACCAACAATCCCCGATGGGGCGAAAGACCGCATGTAGCGCACCCCCTCGAACCCTGCAACGCTCCGACGTAATCGTCAGCTTCCTGAAAAAAGCCTACGCCGAACTCCATCCCACCGGCGTCCTGCTTTCACTCGACGTCTTCGGCGTGATGGCCTGGCAGCGCCCCGTAGATCTCTCCCACACCGGACAAGACATCGTCGGCATGGCGAAATACTGCGATGTGCTCTCGCCCATGATCTACCCTTCACACTTCTTCGGCATGGATAACATTGAGCACCCCGGTGACGCCCCCGAACATTTCATCGGCGAATCCATGCAGCGCTTCGAACTCATTACAAAAGGCAGCGGAGTCGTGATCCGCCCCTGGCTGCAAGCCTTCCGCTGGCGCACCAAGACCTACTCCCCCGAATACATCAAGGTGCAGGTCGCCACCGCCAAAGAAAAAGGCGGCATCGGCTTCTTGTTCTGGAACGCCGCCAATGACTACAGCAAGCCCTACGAAGCCATGCCAGAAATGAAAGCCGCGGACTTAAAAGAGGGATCGAAAGATAAAGCCAAATTCTTCCGAGGAGACGAACTGCCAGGCGCAACGATCAAAGCAAGCCTGACTCCGGCCGCCGTTGCAGCAACAGCAGAAGCCGGCAGCCACTAGAACTCTTTGTCATTCCGAACCGGGCGCAAGCCCGGTGAGGAACCTGCTGTTCGTCAGCAGCGCCACAACTGATGCGGGGACAGCCGCTCTGGCCCGTCCATGCGGCCCAGGTCTATCAGGCCGCAGCCGCGCCACCAAACCGGGAAAGCCACGGACTGCGCCACGACTATTGTCAGGGTGCCCGCAACAAAAGCCCGCACGAACGTGGAAGAGCGGCGGCTTCAGTGCCGCGTAAAGCTCGGGAAGGGCACGGCTTCAGCCGTGCCGCTAAAGGCCCAAAAGGATAAGGGCTTTAGCCCCTGAGGAACCGTCGACGCAACTCGCGTGGGGACAGCCGCTCTCGGCTGTCCATGCAGCCCAGGTGTATCAGGCCGCTGCCCTGGCCAATGAGTGTAATCGAGATTTAACGCCAACCGCCTGATTCCGATTCTATGAGCGAACGTAACCTAGACGCGAACGGCCTTACCCCCTACGATTCACCTAGAAAACTATGCTACCCATCCTTGGAATTGTCGCTAGGATCGCAATTTTGTTCGGAAGTGCCTTCATCCTCAGCAAAACAGCGCCAAGCATACCGGACAAATGGGTGTATCGCTTTCTGTTTTTGTTCGTACTGGGTGTGCCACTGAATTTCGTTGTAAATTACTTCGATGTTCGGCTGCTTGGGTACCACAAGATGGGATGGGGTGGGGCATCCATTATTGCTCTGTTGCTCGCTCTGTTCCTTGCCACCTTCGGAACCTTTTGGGAACCACAACCGACACAACTCGAAAGAAAGTCTCGCCTGCGATAGCTGCCGGTAACAGGCGTTATCACTCGTTGACTCTGGGACAGGGCCTCAATGAGTGCAATGGGGACGTTACAACAACGGACCGGAAGCGCATAAAATAGTCCCGGATGCATGACAAAGGAGTTGCGCCGTGCCCTGCTGGCCTGACATTTGGGACCACGTAAAGTTGGGACTTCCTCGGGTCGGACTCTTCGCTTCGGTGGTCGGGTACCTTGCGCTGGTGGCGCTCCTTCTTTGGGCACCTAAGCTTCGCAGACGTTCGCTTCAGATTACATCTCGCGTCCTCGGCGTCGTGGCAACGTTACCACTGCTGGTGCTAGGCCCTGCTTTCCTATTTGGACTCATGCTCGCTTCGGGAAACCCTCCCGCTGTGAACCGGACCGTGCGCTCGTCGGGCGGTCAAGAAGCGAGGGTCAGCTACAACGCCGGTTTCCTTGGCCGAGACTACACCGAAGTTACGCTGAAGTCGCCGAGTTGCTGCCGTCATACCCGAATTTTTTGGCACGCAGGCCCGAGTTTCACTGAAGATGTAAAAGTCGACTGGGTAGACAATCAACACCTACATCTGACATATCATGCGCGATCCACGGACCCCGTTCATTGCGAACAAAGGGTTGGAGAGATCACAATCGACTGCACAACGCTAGGATGGCCATCTCAGTGATTGCCCCGTTAATTCCCTCCGTGGCCTCAGCGTTAATGCGTGTCAATTGTCGATAACAGGCGATGTCACAAGCGTGCGCAGTCTGTTCGCCCTTCTGCCGGGTCTACTGCCCAGAGGTTCGAGACAGTGCCGTTCGAAGGTAGCGGATGACAACTAGAACACAAGCAATAACCAGAATGACGAAACCTGAGAACACCAGAAGGCGGGGAGGCCACGGCAATCGTAACTCGTACCTAATCCACTCAGGAGCGTTTCTGTGCGAATAGCGCCACAATGCTGTCCAGGCAATGCCAACGCCGAAAAGAAACAAACCCAGCAGCGGGAAAGCTAGTCTCCGGCCTATCCGCATGTCTCATTAGACACCTTGCGGACGACAACTGTCGCTAACGGGCGTTAGCACTCATTGACCTTGGGGGCAGGAGAACTCGGCCGTCCCGACACACCGCCCCGAGCTTCCTTGGCAACCCAAACCCGTTATTTCCACACCCCCCATGTGACATCCAACCTTGCACCCCCTCCTTAAACTGGTAGTAGTATGATTCGCCGCAAAACAACCCTCCCCGAATACCTCTCCACGCTGAACCCGACCGAACTAGCCATAGCCAAGTCCCATCTTCTCAATATTTTCCGCGCAAACCCTTGGCTATCAAGATTTTGCGCAGACTCGCTCCAGATCATCGCCTCCAACTCCAACCAAATCAATACTTTACCAACTCGATCTGAAAAAAAT
>Ga0209693_10000138_pt1 | contig 27203 bp, 26 predicted proteins | sample HubBroMetageWRM3_FD_188345 | JGI IMG/M metagenome (GOLD analysis project Ga0209693, IMG submission 188345) | Warmed soil microbial communities from the Hubbard Brook experimental Forest, New Hampshire - Hubbard Brook CCASE Soil Metagenome WRM 3... | ecosystem: Environmental > Terrestrial > Soil... | reverse complement strand
CCGCGGCGATCGCAAGCGCGGCGAAGCCGGGTGCAGCGGGTCGCCGCCAGGGGCCCGCGGCGACCGCGTCGAGCCTGTTGCGCCCCCGGTTGCCCCGGATACTGGCGGCGATTGTGCTGGGGGTGCTGTCGCTGGGCAGCGCGCTGGCCCTGTCCGGGGTTTCGGCCTGGCTGATCACGCGGGCCTGGCAGATGCCGCCGGTGCTGGACCTGTCGGTCGCGGTCGTCGCGGTTCGCACGTTCGCGATCTCGCGCGGCGTGCTGCACTACTGCGAGCGCCTGGCCACCCACGACACCGCGCTGCGCGCGGCCGGCACTGCGCGGGCGCAGATCTATCGCCGACTGGCCCACGGACCGGCAGCAGCCGCCGTCCGGCTGCACAGCGGTGAGCTGGTGGCGCGAGTGGGCGCTGATGTCGACGAACTCGCCGACGTGCTGGTGCGTGCCCTGGTACCGATTGGTGTCGCGGCGGTGCTGGCGGTGGCGGCGACCGCGGTTATCGCCGCGATCTCGCTGCCGGCCGCCACAGTACTGGCGACCTGCCTGCTCATCGCCGGCGTTGTGGCGCCCTGGCTTGCCGGCAGAGCTGCCGCGACCCAGCAAGAGATTGCCCGGCAACATCATTCCGAGCGCGACACATCGGCAATGATCGCCCTCGAACACGCTCCCGAGCTTCGCGTCGCCGGCGCGCTTCCTGATGTCATCGCCGAATCGCAACGCCGCCAACATGCTTGGGGTGACGCACTCGACGCCGCCACCAGACCGGCCGCTATCGCCGAAGCAATGCCCACCGCCGCGATCGGGGCCAGTGTGCTCGGCGCGGTGGTGGCCGGGATCGGGTTGGCACCCACGGTCGCACCCACCACACTGGCCGTCCTGATGTTATTGCCGCTGTCCGCGTTCGAGGCGATGACTCCATTACCGGCCGCCGCCGTCCAGTTGACCCGGTCGCGGATCGCCGCGCGTCGCTTGCTCGACCTGGCTCCTGAAGACGCTGATTCCACGAAATCTGCGGCACCACCGACCGGCGCCGGCCGGTTATCTGCCGACGTGCGTTGTGGATACCCGGGTGCGACGGGCTCAACTCAGGTGACGCTTGACCTACCGCCGGGCGGTCGGTTGGCCATCACCGGCGCCAGCGGCTCCGGCAAGACGACGCTGCTGATGACACTGGCCGGGCTCCTGCCGCCGCTGCACGGGCAGGTGATGCTGGACGGAACCGAGCTGAGCCGGTTCGACGACGTTGAATTACACAGCACTGTCAGCTTTTTCGCTGAGGACGCGCACATCTTCGCCACCACCGTTCGGGACAACTTACTGGTAGCCCGCGGAGACTGCCCTGACCACGAACTGGCGGCGGCTCTTGCTGCGGTCGGCCTCAGCGGATGGCTCGCCAGCCTGCCCGACGGGCTCTCGACAGATTTGACGGGTGGCGCACACGCAGTCTCGGCCGGCCAGCGTAGGAGGTTGCTGCTGGCTCGGGCGATGATCTCGCCCGCCCGTATCGTGCTGCTCGACGAACCCACCGAGCACCTCGACGCGACCGATGCCGAACTGGTCTTACTTGATCTTTTGGCGCCGGACTCCGGGCTGATGAGCGCCGACAGGACGGTTCTGGTGGCTACTCACCACTTGCCCGAAGGCTTTCGCTGCCCCGAACTACGCATCGGTTAGGCGCGAGTACCCAGGCTTTGAGATCGCAGAAGAATTGCGTGCACAAACATTTCGTCGTCGCCCGGCCAACTGTCACGGGTCACGACGGCCGAGTTGTGGCCGGTGGCCCAGGCCTGCTCGAAGGTGGCGATAGGAACCTGCTCGTCGCGGCCGGTCTTGATGCCGCTGTCGTTGAGGTGCACCACCGCGGCTCTGGTGTCGATGCCGGTGACAACGACGAAGTGGTCTCCGGAGTTACGCTTCCCGTGCTGGTTCCAGATGGTTTCGGCGTTGAGCAAGACGATCGCAATGCGCCCTGCGCTCAGATCCTGCAGCAGCGCGCTGGTGGTGGTCTGGATGTTGTCGGCGTGGATGCCGTAGTGCGCGAGCAACACCGGCAGCGTTCTGATATCGGTGTTGCGGGCGGGGTTCCAGACCGGTCCGGGACCTGCCGTGCTGGAGGTGCTTTCGGCCAAAGAGATGATCTGCTGCTCGGTGGGTTCGTGACCGGTAATCTGGCCGACCACATCCGCCACCGCCATCTCCCCGCAGTCGGAAAAGTGTTGCTGGCGCCAGTAGGGCGTGGCCGCGGCGGGGTCGCCGTACATCCCGACGATGTGGTTGGCATTTGGGGTGGGAGTGCTCGTGCCGTCGTGGGCCGCAGCAGCTAACGGGGCCACCGACGCAGCAGCGGCCGCGGCCAGCAGAGCCGCGATTCCGACGATGCGCGCCGCCGCGGCAACCTTGGTGCTCAAGGTGCTGGTCATGGTGTTCTTTCTCCACCCGCACAGTGGCGTTTTCGTGGATCGAGTAACGGCTTACCGGTGGTCCTACACGGATTGTCAACGAAAACTTGGCAAAATCGCGAAGCCGCGCCGCGGCAGGCTTCTTCGGCGTGGATGTGCGGCCCGACGCTACGGTCATCCGAAGAAAACGCCTGTGCTCAGCATAGTCGGCACGAGGCAGGCATCGTATCCATCCTCAAGGCTGATCCGCCAAGGCCTGGCAGAGGGCGGCTACCGGCGGATCCGGGCCATGCCATTCGGGTGCGCGCGACCACTCAGAGGTGTCGCCGGCGCGGCATGAACTCCAGCGTCAACAACACGAACACCAAAGGAACCAACTGAGTCATCGATATCAGCGCGTAGCGCCGGGCGTCCAATGCGTGAAACTTGCGCACATACAGGTACAACGACTCGAGTGCGATCAGCGGGTCAAGGAAATGAATCAACCGGTAGAAGACGCGCTGGGCCTGACCGCGATTCTTGTCGTCGAAGATCTCCGGGAACGCCGCGAACGAAAGCGAGACCCGCTGCGCCCCGGCAGCTTTGCCGGCCTCAATCATGTCGACGCTGAGCCGTTCGTCGATCCCGTTGGGCGCCCCGCGGCGACGCCAGGGCACATCAAGGGTGATATCGCTACCGCCGCCCGCAGTCGCGTACCGATGAAAGCCCTGTACCTGCCCGGCGGCATCCCTGGCGATAATCAGCTCTATTCCGGGATACCGGCCCTGCAGCACGCCGTCGAGGTTCATGTGGAACCCGCGATCGGTGTGGGCCCCGCTGGGAGACGCCCGCACGACGTCAGTCAGCTCAGCCAGCCGCTGATCGTCGAGTTCCTGCTCCGCCACGATTTCGGTCGTGATGCCGGAGTTGTGGGTGCGTTTAACTGCCTGACGCAGGTTGCGGAACTTGTGCCCCGACATGTCGAAGCTGCACACGTCGACGACCACATCGCGGCCGATCGGCACTGCGCGCAGCGATTGTCCAAGCACCGCTGGGTCTTTCCACAGCTCGAGCCGCCGCTCGCTGCAACCCACCACCACCATCCGCCAGCCGTGGGTGTGACACATGGCGGCGAAGTCGGCGACCAACTCGGGGAATTGCGCCTCGTCACCGATCGGGTCCCCGCCGACCACGGCAAACCCCATCCGCGTCCGATACGCCAGCGCCGCGGTGCCGGCCGCGGTGAAGTGGTAGCTCTTGCCCGTCTGCATGGCGAACGGCGCCAGCGGGTCCTCGCTGGTGGCGTTGATCAACGCCCACGCCCGGGGCAGATCTTCGGGTCGAGGATGCGACGACGTCGGCCACATCAGCACCATCCCCGACCCGGCGATCAGCAGGTCACCGAGCAGATCGAAAGACAGCACATGCGAGCCCAGGCCCGCCACGACAAACAAAGCAGCACCGGCGGCGTGCATGGTGGTCACCGGGCGGCCCAGGAAGATGCCGCGAGCGATCAATGCCACCGCGGCCAGAACCGTCAGCGACCAGCCCAGCCGGCCCGCGTAGTGCCAGTCCGAGTGATGGTGGTGGTGGGCGAGTATCACGATCAGCCAGCACGCGGCGCAGAGCAGGGCCACGGCACCGATGCACCGGGCCGCAAGCGAATCGACGTGAACAACAACGCGTTCACGCGCACTGAGCCTCGGTACGACATCGACCCGCGGTCCGTTCACACTCACCTCCCGATGCGCTGACTCTCAGCTGGGCGGCTCACCGGCCGCTTTTACCATCGAATACGTCGGCTACCAGCAACGTTACGCCTGATCGCGGCTGCGCTGAGCCGAAATCTGGCAGTTGTCCTGCAGGTATTCCGAAAAAGTTACGACCTTAGTTTTCCGCGGGCCAGTTCGTAATTTGACTGCACGCTGGCCTTGAACTCGGGAGGGAGATTGGGGTTGGCGAGGAGCTTGCGACAGGCGTCGAATCCTTCATCGAATTTTCCCAAAAGCAACGCGCAGTTCGCAAATTCAATGAGCAGGGTGTGGTCGTAGACCACGTATTCGACGCATAAGTCTTCTGTCGGATAGGGAAGGGATAGGGCATATTTGGACAGTAGATATCCCAATAAAAAATTGTTTTGCTGCCGGTAGATTTTAGCGAGTTCCAGGAGGGGCTCGGCACGCATCGGGCGAAGGGTGTTCGCTCGATACAGTGTCCGCAGCGCGGCGTCCGTGTCATTCAATTGCGATTGGACGACGCCGAGGTTGTACAAGGCCAAATAGGTCTCCTGCAGATCAGCACTCGGCATCGATACCCTTTTCTCAAAGCTCTTTCTAGCGAGGTCGAGCTTATCGGCCGCTCGATAACTGATCCCCAGATAATACGCGTACCGGCTGTTATCAGGTTCGTCGTCGAGAGCCCTTTCAAGAATTTCCGCATCGCGCAGATATTTTGTGAGCTCCGAATCTTTTGAACGGCCGGAAATGCTTTTTTTGTGGGAATTGCACAGATTGACGATCCCCTCCAAGACTTCTGACGTCTTCGCATCCGGACAGGTGATGACCTCATGGATAACCCCTCGCCACTTCCAGCCGAGATGATTATTGATCAGTCCATCGCGTTTGATGTTTGCCGCCCCGATTTGGCGCACGAGGATAAAGTAGAGATCTTTTTCCAGAGCGGGGAAAGCAAAATCCTCAGGGTATTGCAGCACCTCATCGGCATCGATGAGCAGGACATAGTCGCCTTTATCTTCGGCGAGGTCAAGGGCTTCATTTCGATTGTGCGCAAAGTTCACCCAAGGCCTTTCATGCAACTCGCCAGGAATCCCCTTCATTGTTTTTTGGATAACCATTTTGGTGTTGTCGGATGAACCTGTGTCGACGATCACCCAATAGTCGATGAGGGGTTTCACCGAAGATAAGCATTTCTCAATGACCTCGGCCTCATCTTTGACAATCATATTTAAGCAGACCGTCTTTTTTGAAACCGGCAAATACATTTACCCGTCCCATTCCCATGTCGAGGAGTGAATCTCCGGGGCGTTCATCCAGAACCACTGGTCGTGCATGACGCTGGGGCCGATCGCCGTATTCTCGATGACCTTGGCCGAGTGCCACGAGCTGGCGGCCAAAAGCACCCAGCGCCCGGCCGCCGGGATCCCGGTGGCCGGAGCCTCCGCCGCCACCAGCTCGGGTGCCGCGATCACAAACGACATCTCACCCCCGCTTGAAATATCTATCGGCGAGAGGGCGGGAAATATTTCAACACGCCTTCCTGCACCACCGTGGCGATGAGTTGCCCGGAGCGATCGAAGAAATGCCCCGTGCCCAGCCCGCGTGAATCCGCGGCCACCGGCGACGACGTCGAATACAACACCCAATCGTCGAAGTTGACCTGCCGGTGAAACCACACGGAATGGTTGGTAGACGCCGCAAATATGCGATCGAAACCCCATGACAGCCCGTGGGTGGTGATGACCGAGTCCAACACCGTGGTATCCGAGGAATACACCATTGTCGCCGTGTGCAACACCGGATCGTCGGGCAGCGCACCCAGGGCCTTGACCCAGACCCGGTTGTGCGGAAGCCGCTCGCCTTTGTCCCGCATCACCCAGGACGGGTCGTTCGTGTAGCGCCATTCGATCGGCTGCAGGGCGTTGACGAAGTGCGGGACTGTGTCCTCGTAGCCCCGCAACAGCTCGCCGATCGACGGCTGCGTGTGAGGCTCGGCCACCTGCGGCGGATCGACCGCATGCTCGAGGCCCCGACCACCGGACATATACGAGATCATCGCCGAGGACAACAACACACCGTCCTGCACCGCGTCGATGCGCCGATTAGCGAAGCGCCGCTCATCACGCAACCGCACAACATGGAATTCGATGTCCTTGCCGGTATCCCCCCCGTTGATGAAGTGCACCGACAGCGCGCTGGGCGGCAGGTGGTCCCGCAGCGTGCGGCTGCTCGCGACGAACGATTGCGCCATGAGCTGCCCACCGAATGTCCGCATCGGGTTCTTGCTGGGATGGGATCCACGGAACAGATCGTCGCCAACGCGGTTGAGGTCCAGTACCGCCAGCAGTTCCTCGAAATCGGATTTCGGCTTTTCTCGCGCATTCGGCTCATCGCCAGCCGGCACGGGCTCTCCTCTGTGCTTGACTCTCCTCGGCCTAACGCCGGTGACCGTCGCCGGGCTAGACGTCGTCCTCCCCGATCCGGTGGACGTGGATCAGGTTGGTCGAGCCTACTGTGCCAGGTGGTGCGCCAGCGACGATCACTACCAGGTCGCCCCGCTTGTAACGGGCGAGTCCGAGCAACGACTTGTCGACTTGGCGGATCATGTCGTCGGTGGACTTCATCATCGGCACGATGAACGTCTCGGTGCCCCAGGTCATGGCGAGTTGGCTGCGCACCTCAGGCCACGCGGTGAAGGCGAGCAGTGGCAGCGGGGTGTGCAGACGCGCCAGTCGCTTCACGGTGTCGCCGGATTGAGTGAACGCAACCAGCGCCTTGGCCTCGAGTCGCTCACCGATGTCGCGGGCGGCGTACGAGATCACTCCCCGCTTGGTGCGCGGCACGTGTGTCAACGGCGGCGCGGCCGTGGAATTCTCCTCAACCGCGCATACGATTCGCGACATCGTCCGGACCGCCGCCAGCGGATACTTCCCCACCGAGGTCTCCCCGGACAACATCAGCGCGTCGGCGCCGTCGAGCACCGCGTTGGCAACGTCGGACGCCTCGGCCCGTGTCGGCCGCGAGTTCTCGATCATCGAGTCCAGCATCTGGGTCGCCACGATGACCGGTTTCGCGTTCTCCCTGGCCATCTGGATCGCCCGTTTCTGCACCAGTGGTACCTCTTCCAGCGGCAGCTCCACGCCCAGGTCGCCACGGGCCACCATGACGGCGTCGAACGCGAGCACGATGGCTTCGAGATTATCGACGGCTTCCGGCTTCTCCAGCTTGGCGATCACCGGTACCCGCCGCCCTGCCCGATCCATCACCGCGTGGACCAGCTCCACGTCAGACGGTGAGCGCACAAAGGAAAGCGCCACCAGGTCGACACCGAGGTTCATCGCGAACGTCAGATCGTCAACGTCCTTTTCCGACAAGGCCGGAGCGGACACGTTCATCCCCGGCAGAGACATGCCTTTGTTGTTGCTGACCGGACCGCCTTCGGTGACAGTGCAGATCACGTCGTCGCCATCGACGCCCGAAACGACCAGGCCGACCTTGCCATCGTCGACCAGAACCCGGTCGCCGACCACGGCGTCCTTGGCCAACCTCTTGTAGGTCGTCGACACCCGGTCATGGCTGCCGTCGCAGTCAGCGACGGTGATCCGTACGGTTTCACCGTCGGCCCAATAGGTGGGCCCGGTCGCGAAGCGCCCCAGCCTGATCTTCGGGCCCTGCAGGTCGGCGAGCACGCCGACCGCTCGGCCGGTGGCGTCAGAGGCGGCACGCACCCGCTCGTACGAGGCTTTGTGATCGGCGTAGTCGCCGTGGCTGAAGTTCATTCGGGCGACGTCCATGCCAGCCTCGACCAGCGCCTGGATCAACGCGTCCGATTGGGTTGCAGGGCCAAGAGTGCAGACGATCTTCCCGCGTCTAGTCACGACGACTGAGCATAGTCGCGCTGCTGGCCCTCGGGTGATTCGAAGGTGGCGGGACGGTTAGCCGCCAGTGGCCGGCTAACCCGTCCGACTACCCGCTCAGGACAGTCGGAACCAACGGAAAGCCTGGCAGGTTACGTAGCAACGTCCAGACCATCGCCGCAGCAGTAATGGTTAGCAACGCCGGCATCGGCAGTACTGACTTGCCGTAACGGCGGCGAATCAGGACCCATCCGGCCAACATCGGGATGCCGACGAGCAGAAAGATGTTGTCGTTGATGCTGGCCGCCAGGTCTCCGTGCAGCAGGTCGTGCGTCATTCGAAGCCCACCGCAGAAGGGGCAATTCCAGCCGGTCAGCCACTTGAACGGACAGAGCGGATATACCGAATTCGCGTTGTGCGGGTCGACGAGTCCGACGTAGCCGAGAGCCCCGGCAAGCAGCGCGGCCGAACCGGCTGCGGCGTAGCGACTGTGACGATGCGGGCCGTGCTCACGACACTGCCCCGGGTTCCCGCCAGCTGGATTAGGTGCCATCACGTAATGGGCGGCCTTGCGGGTCCTTGACGTTGTCGGTCAATATCAGCACCGCATCGATGAGGCCCCAGATCACAGCGCCGACTCCGCAAGTCGCTATGCCGACGATTAACTGCGCGATACCAAGCCCGGTGTAACCGAGGTAAATTCGGCCGATCCCGGCGATGCTGACCAGCCCCAGCAGCTGCAATAGGCCGGCGACGGTCTTGGACTTGTCTGAGAACGGTTGTCCCGTCACAGGATGCCGACCGTATGGTGCGGCCGGGTCGAAGTAGCCTCCGGGCGGCGGATATTGCGGATAGGGCGGCGGATACCCCGCCTGGTATCCCGGCGGCTGCGGTGCGGGCGCTCCGGGTTCGCCAGCATCACCCCGCGACGGATCGGTCACAGTTTCAGCATGCCAGATCCAGCTGCGTTAAGGGCTCTACCGCGGCCTGCGGCTCCTCGGCCGCAGACCCCAACGCCGCCGGGTGGCTACGTGATCGTCGTCGTCGCCGGCTGAGGTTTCTGGGGTTTCGGAGGTGTCTGAGGCGGCGTTATCCGGCTCTTCGGGTTTTGCTTCCGGGTTCGAGTCCGGCTCAGCGTCCGCAGCACTGGCCGTGTCTTTGGACGGTTGTTTCGCCAACTCCGGTTCGGACTGGTCTTCGCGATCCTCGGCTTCGACGTCAGGTTCGGGCGACGCTTCTACTTCGTCAGCGGCAGCCGGTGAGGTAGAGGCCGCGCCCTCAGCGGACTGCTCCGCCTGTTCGTCGTCGGCCCCGAGTTCGCCCTCTGCGGCCGGCTCTTCGGGTTCGGGTTCGGGTTCGGGTTCGGGTTCGGGTTCGGCTGATTCTTCGGCCCCGCCATCAACCGATTCCGGCTCTTCGGCTTTTGATTCTTCGGTCTCTTCGACGTCAAGCTCTTCTGCCTCTGCAACCTCGGGCTCTTCGGCTTCGGGCTCTTCGGCTTCCGGCTCTTCGGCTTCCGGCTCTTCAGCCTCCGGCTCTTCAGCCTCCGGCTCTTCAGCCTCCGGCTCTTCGGCTTGCGCCTCCACGACCGCAGCTTCCTCGGTCTCCGGTTCTGCAACTTCGGCAGACTCAGCGGTTTCTGCCGAATCTTCGCCTGCGGTAATGGAGGCGGCCGCGGTTGCGGCCGACGCCGCAGCGACCTTCGCGAGCTCAGCCGCCGGCTCGGGTTCCGACTCGGGCTCAAGCGATTCGTCGTCAACATAATCGGTGCCACGCAGACTCGCGGGGTCCTCACGGCCCTTCGGCGCCAACATGATGTAGACCACTGCCCCGATGAACACGAAGGTCGATGTGAACGAATTGATCCGGATCCCGGCGATGTGTGTGGCGGTGTCGTCGCGGAGCAGCTCGACGCAGAAGCGCCCGATGCAGTAGCCGGCGACATAGACGGCGAACAGTCGCCCGTGGCCGAGCCTGAACCGCCGGTCAATGTAGAGCAGTGCGATGAAAACCAGAACGTTCCAAATCAATTCGTACAGAAACGTCGGTTGCACGACGAACGCGACCTGCCCGGTCGAGACGCCGTCGAGCGAATGTGGGTCGACGAATCCCGAGGGGTCCCGGCGGTAGAAGATCTCCAGGCCCCACGGCAGCGTCGTTTCCCTGCCGTAAAGCTCCTGGTTGAAGTAGTTCCCGAGCCGACCGATGGCCTGCGCCAAGACCAGCCCCGGAGCAATCGCGTCGGCGAATGCCGGCAACGGAATTCGGTGTTGCCGGCAGCCGATCCAGGCTCCGACGCCGCCGAGGGCTACAGCGCCCCAGATGCCCAATCCGCCGTCCCAGATCCGCAGTGCCGCGCCGAAACCCGCACCGCCCGGGCCCCAATAGGTCCGCCAGTCGGTGGCCAGGTGATAGAGCCTGCCGCCAACCAACCCAAAAGGCACCGCCCACAGCGCGATGTCGTAGATCACCCCGGGCTGGCCGCCGCGGGCCGCCCAGCGCCGGTCGCCGATCAACAGCGCGGCCACGATGCCGACGATGATGAACAGCGCGTAGGCACGAATCGGCAACGGCCCGAGGTGCCAGACACCCTGCGGCGGGCTGGGGATATAACTGGACGACATCGTCATGACGCTGACCCCCTTTGGCGCACGCCAGTAGCGAGTTCCTCGACCAGTGCGCGCAATGCAGGCAGACCGTCACTCAGCGCCGACACCAACGCCGAACCGACAATGACACCGTCGGCGTAGCCGCCGATCTGTGCCGCCTGCTCTCGCGACCGCACGCCGAGGCCCACGCCGACGGGTATGTCCGACACCGCCTTCACCCTGCCCACCAACTCAGGCGCGGCCTGCGACACTGCGTCGCGCGCCCCAGTGACACCCATCGTTGACGCCGCGTAGACAAATCCGCGCGATGCGTTGACCGTGGTCACCAACCGCTCAGGCGTCGATGACGGCGCCACCAGAAATATGCGATCCAACCGGTGTTCCTCGGATGCCGCCAGCCACTGCTGCGCTTCGTCGGGGATGAGGTCGGGAGTGATCAGGCCGCGCCCGCCGGCCGACGCCAGATCCCGTGCAAACGCATCAACCCCGTAGCGCAGCACGGGATTCCAGTAGGTCATCACCACGGCGTGGCCACCAGCCGCACTGATCGCCTCGACCGCGGCCAGCGTGTCGCGGACTCGCACCCCCGCACGCAGCGCGACCTCGGTCGCCCTCGCAATGGTTGGGCCGTCCATGCCCGGATCCGAGTAGGGCACACCGACTTCGACGATGTCACAACCGGATTCGACGAGCGCAATCATGCCGTCTACGGAGGTCGGCACGTCCGGATAACCGGTGGGCAGGTAGCCGATCAACGCCGCGCGATTGTCCTTGCGGCATGAATCGAAAAGCGGTCCGAGCCTGCTTGCTGCGCTCTGTTCCACAGCCATTACTTACCACCGGGAGAAAGCAGGCCGAACCACTTCGCGGCCGTCTCGACGTCCTTGTCGCCGCGACCCGACAGGCTCACCACAATGACCGCTCCCCTCCCCAACTCACCGCCCAGCTTGAGGGCGCCGGCGACAGCATGCGCAGATTCGATGGCCGGGATGATGCCTTCGGTGCGGCACAGCAGGCGGAACGCGTCCATCGCCTCGGCGTCGGTGATCGGCTGGTATTCGGCACGTCCGGTTTCCTTGAGCCAAGCATGTTCGGGACCCACCCCCGGATAATCCAGACCCGCTGAGATCGAATGGGATTCGATGGTTTGACCGTCTTCGTCCTGTAGCAGGTAAGAGAACGATCCCTGGAACGCTCCGGGCGAGCCACCGGTGAATGTCGCTGCATGCCTGCCGGTTTCGACGCCATCGCCGGCCGCCTCGTAGCCGACCAGCCGCACGCCGGGGTCGTCGATGAACGGGTGGAAGATCCCGATGGCGTTGGATCCTCCGCCGACGCAGGCCACGACCGCGTCGGGCAATCGGCCCGCCTGGGCCTGGATCTGGACGCGCGTCTCCAAGCCGATGATTCGTTGAAAGTCACGCACCATGGTCGGGAAGGGGTGCGGTCCTGCCGCGGTGCCGAAGCAGTAGTACGTGTTATCGGCGTTGGTGACCCAATCCCGGAACGCCTCGTTGATGGCGTCCTTGAGCGTTTGCGAGCCGGTCTCGACCGAGACGACCTCGGCACCCAGCATCTGCATCCGCGCCACGTTGAGTGCTTGGCGGGCAGTATCGATGGCGCCCATGTAGACAACACATTCCAGGCCGAGCAACGCGCACGCAGTGGCGGTGGCCACGCCGTGCTGCCCGGCTCCGGTCTCGGCGATCACCCGCGCCTTGCCCATCCTCTTGGCCAGCAAAGCCTGACCGAGCACGTTGTTGATCTTGTGAGAACCGGTGTGGTTCAGGTCTTCTCGTTTGAGGAATATTCGCGCCGATCCCGCGTGCTCGCTGAGCCGAGCGGCTTCATACAGCGGCGACGGCCGGCCCGCGTAGTTGGCCTGCAGCTCATCCAGGGTGTCCAGGAAATCGGGGTTGACGCGTTCCTTCTCATAGGCGGCGGTGACCTCTTCGATCACCGCCATCAGCGCCTCGGCAACGTAACGGCCACCGTAAACGCCGAAATGGCCACCCGAGTCAGGGTCGTGGCGGGTGGGTTCAGCGACAGCCGCACTCGAACGCGGAAGATCCGAGCCGGATAGGGCTACCATCACCAAGGCTCAACGCGGGAACGGCTCATCTGGTTCAACGTTTCAGCGCCGTGGTCACCGACTAGCGGGCCGGTTTCGGACAGGACGGATGGGTGCCCGCGGTGACCAGATCGGCAACCGCCGAACGCGGATCACCGCTTTTGACCAGACCTTCACCGACCAACACGGCGTCGGCGCCCGCGCCGGCGTACGCCAACAAGTCTGCGGTGCCGCGCACTCCGGATTCGGCGATCCTGATCACGTTGCTGGGCAGCCCGGGAGCGATTCGCGAGAAGCATTCCCGGTCGACAGCCAACGTCTTGAGATCGCGCGCGTTGACCCCGATCACCTTGGCTCCGGCCTTCAGTGCCCGGTCGGCCTCTTGTTCGGTGTGCACTTCGACGAGAGCGGTCATACCAAGTGATTCGGTGCGGTCCAGCATCGACGCCAGCGCCGATTGATCCAGCGCGGCAACGATGAGCAACAACATGTCGGCGCCGTGCGCGCGCGCCTCGTGGATCTGATATGGCTGCACCACAAAGTCTTTGCGCAATACCGGAATCGACACCGCGGCCCGCACCGCATCAAGGTCGTCGAGCGAGCCCTGGAAACGTCGCCCCTCGGTCAACACGCTGATGATCCGGGCGCCGCCATCCTCGTAGGCACGGGCCAGCTTTGCCGGGTCGGCAATGGTCGCCAATGCACCCGCCGACGGACTGGCGCGCTTGACTTCGGCGATGACGCCGATGCCGGGCTCGCGTAAGGCGGCCATCACGTCCAGTGGTGGCGGTGCCGCCGCGGCGGCCGCTTTGACCTCGAACAGGCTGATGCGGGCTTCGCGCGCGGCAATGTCGGCCCGGACTCCCTCAAGGATGGAGTCAAGCACTGTTGCCGGACTCATGCCTGTCGTTTCCTTTCCTGCCGTCACAACCCACGGTTGCCCAGCCGGTCCCCAGCCAATTTCGACGACGCCTCTGAAGGGTAGCGACCGTGTGCTCGCGGTCCTTCACCGCCCCTCGGTGTCAGACTCGCGGGGCCGCTCGGTCGGGTCGCGGCCCTCGTCAAGCGCATCCCAGATCATCCGCTCCGACATCTCTGGTGTCCCCGGCTTCTCCGGCGTCGCCCCTTCCGCGTCGTCGCGCCGGGCAATCAAACGGCGAGTCGCCGGCGCCGCATATTTCGTCGCGCCGCCGCCAGTCGACCCGAGACTCGAAGCCGATCGCATCAGCAGAACGGCGGCGACCAAAGTGCACACCGCGGCCAGCACCGCGGCTGTCGCACCCGAATAACGCCGCTCGCTCCCTACCAGCGACATCACCGAGATATGCGCAAGATCGGCCCCGCGTACCGCCACGTCCGGGAGCACCCACAGGCTGACACCGAGGTAGCCGATGGTAAGGCTCGCCGCTGCCAATAGCCCGGCCAGCGCCCGCAGTGGCCAGTCGCGGACCGCCAGCGCCGCGACGGCCGCGGCCAGCATGAGCAGCGCCATCGGCAGCAGGGCCGTCGACCAAGATGCGCCGGACAGTGTCACCTCCTTCGGCAGACCCAGCCCGTCGAACGACCGGATAACCACCCAGGGCAGCCGGGACGCCGTCCACAGCGCTCCGGCGGCGACCACCAGCAACAGCTGGGCCAGCCCGATCGTCCGTCGACTCGTCTTTGCGGTGAGCCGGACGGCCCTGGCATCAGCCATAGCGGCTCGTGTCCGGAGCGACCAGCGTCTCAGCCGCGGCGATCGCATTCAGCACCGCCCGCGCCTTGTTGCTCGCCTCGGCGTGTTCGTAAGGCCCGTTAGAGTCAGCCACTACCCCACCGCCGGCCTGGACATAGGCGGTGCCGCCGCGCATCAGCGCAGTGCGGATGGCGATGGCGAAGTCAGCATTGCCGGCGAAGTCGAGGTATCCGACCACGCCGCCGTAGAGGCCGCGGCGGGTCTTTTCCACCTCTTCGATCAGCTCCATGGCCCGCACTTTTGGGGCACCCGACAAGGTGCCGGCCGGGAAGCAGGCCGTCACCGCATCCAAGGCGGTGCGGCCCGCACCGAGCATCCCGGTCACCGTGGACACCAGATGCATCACGTGGCTATAGCGCTCGACGTGGCTGTAATCCTCGACGCGAACAGTGCCCGGCGTACAAACCCGGCCGAGGTCGTTGCGGCCCAGGTCGACAAGCATCAAGTGCTCGGCTCGCTCTTTGTCATCGGCCAGCAGTTCCTTTTCCAGCAGCTGATCCTCTTCCTCGTCCTGTCCCCGCCACCGGGTTCCGGCGATCGGATGCGTCGTCGCCCAGCCGTCGTTGACGGTGACGAGCGCTTCCGGGCTGGATCCGATGATCGAAAAGTCAGTCGCGCCATCGCTATTGGGCACATGCAGCAGATACATGTACGGGCTTGGATTGGTGACCCGCAGGATGCGGTAAACGTCGATCGGATCGACATCGGTATCCATCTCGAAGCGCTGCGAAGGCACCACCTGAAAGGCTTCACCGGCCGCTATCTGCTCGACGAGGTACTCGACGATCTTTCCGTATTCCTCGACGGTGCGCTGGGCTCGGTGTCGCGGCTCGGGCCTGCTGAATGTGGCAACTGTCGACGGCAGCGGCTGGCCCAGCGCCGCGGTCATCACGTCCAGCCGCGCGATCGCGTCATCGTAGGCCCATTCGACGCGTTCATCAGTGCCGTTCCAGTTCACGGCGTTGGCGATCAGCGTGATGGTGCCCTCGTGATGGTCGACCGCCGCCACATCGGTGGCGAGTAGCAGCACCATGTCCGGCAGCTGGAGATCATCGACGGCCAGTTCGGGCAGGCGTTCCAGGCGCCGCACCAGGTCGTAGGCGAAGAAGCCGACCATGCCGCCCGACAGCGGCGGAAGCCCCGGCACAGCGGCGGTGGCCAGCAGCTGCAGGCTGGTCCGCAGCGCGTCCAGCGGGTCACCGCCCGTCGGCGCATCCCGCGGCACCGCACCCAGCCATACCGCTTCGCCGTCGCGCACAGTCAGCGCGGATGGTGCCCCTGCGCCGATGAACGACCACCGCGACCAGGACCGGCCGTTCTCGGCGGACTCCAGCAGGAACGTCCCCGGGCGATCAGCGGCCAGTTTGCGGTAGGCCGACAGCGGCGTCTCGCTGTCGGCCAAGACTTTACGGGTCACCGGAACCACGCGGTGCTCGGCTGCCAGCCGGCGGAAGTCCTCCCGTGAGGTGGTTGCGGCGAGGTGGGAGTGCACCGAACCATCCTCGCAGATACGTCGCTGGGCACCGGCCGCCCGGCGACGATGCAGGCCGCGTAAGCGGCGTGAGGTGGGGGTACCCCCCGCCCCGGAGGGGGGTAGGGGGCGAGTCAGGCAATCGGGCGTAGCCTGACGGCCATGAAACCTGGTGACACCGTAGCCGACTTCGAACTTCCCGATCAGACCGGAACGCCGCGCAAGCTCAGCGCGCTGCTCGCCGATGGACCTGTCGTCTTGTTCTTCTATCCAGCCGCGATGACACCCGGCTGCACCAAGGAAGCCTGCCACTTTCGCGACTTGGCTTCAGAGTTTGGCGCCGTTGGGGCGAACCGGGTCGGCATCAGCGTCGACCCCGTGCAAAAGCAGGCCAAGTTCGCCGACTCGCAGAAATTCGATTACCCGCTGCTTTCGGACACCGAAGGCACCGTCGCCGCGCAGTTCGGCGTAAAGCGCGGCCTGCTCGCCAAACTGCTTCCGGTCAAACGCACGACTTTTGTCATCGACACCGATCGCAAGGTGCTCGACGTAATCGCCAGTGAATTCAGCATGGACACCCACGCTGACAAAGCGCTGGAGACGCTGCGGGCGCGTTCTTCGGCGTAGCGCCACACCCCTTGCGCGAGACCCCTTGCGCCACACCCCTTGCGCCACACCCCTTGCGCGAGCAGACGCAGAATCGCCCAAAATCCGCGGATTTTGGGCGATTCTGCGTCTGCTCGCGGTGCCCCGTCAGGGGATGATCGCCAAAAACACGTAAGCGGCGAGCAACACCAGATGCAGCTCGCCCTGTAGGCGGGTAGCCCGCCCGGGCACCACGGTCAGCACGCTGATCACGACGGTGAGGGCGAACAGCACCAACTGGGTGGCGCCAAGGCCGAGCACCAGCGGTCCTTTGAGCCATATCGAGGCGAGCGCGATCGCCGGGATAGTGAGCCCGATGCTGGCCAGCGCCGAGCCGTAGGCCAGATTGAGGCTGGTCTGGATGCGGCCCTGCCGCGCTGCACGCACCGCCGCGAGTGTCTCCGGCAGCAACACCAGCGCGGCGATCACCACGCCGACGAATGAGTGCGGGAAGCCGGCCGCTGACACCACATCCTCGATCGCCGGCGACAGCTGCTCGGCCAGACCCACCACCGCCACCAGCGCGACAAGCAGCAGCCCCAGGCTCCTCAGCGCCGCTGTGGTGCTCGGCGGTTCCGCGTGACTTTCATCCTCGAAATAGCTTTTTTGGCCCTTCTGTGCGACCGGTAGAAAGAAGTCCCGGTGCCGCACCGTTTGGGTGAATACAAACAGCAGATACAGCCCCAGCGAAGCGACCGCGGCGAATGCCAACTGGCCGGGGGTGAATTCCTTGCCCGCGTGGCTGGTGGTGAACGTGGGCAGCACCAGGCTCAGCGTCGCCAGCGTGGTCAGTGTGGCCAGCGCGGTCCCGCTGCCGTGAGCGTGGAACAACGTCACGCCATACCGCTGGGAACCCAGCAGCAGTGACAAACCGGCAATCCCGTTCGTGCTGATCATCAACGCGCCGAACGCGGTGTCCCTGGCCAGCGTCGCCGCCTCGTTCCCGCCGGACGCCATGAGCGCGATGATGAGGGCCACCTCGATCACCGTCACCGCGGCGGCGAGCACCAGCGACCCGAACGGCTCGCCGACCCGGTGCGCGACCACCTCCGCGTGGTGCACCGCGGCCAGCACCGCGCCGATGAGCAATGCTGCCTCCAGCACGACCAGCACCGGTCCGAGGTCCGCACCCCAGGTCAGTGCCAGCGCGATGAGGGCGAGCAGCGGTACCACCACAGTCCACGACACCCGTTTCAACATCGCCTGCCATTCTCATCGAACCCACCCACGAGCACCCACCGCCCCGTCAGCGCGCCGCCGTGCGTCGCTCTCGTGCGATTACTCGGTTGGCGCGGTTGAGGCCTCAGTAGCATGCTCACATGCCGCAAAGCGATGGCCGCACCGAAGGCCTGCTAGAAGGACAGGTGTTTGCCGGCTACACCATCGTCAGGCGCTTGGGGGCCGGTGGAATGGGGCAGGTGTATCTGGCACAGCATCCCCGTCTGCCGCGCCGCGACGCACTCAAAATTCTGCCCACCGAGCTGACCGCGAACCTTGAATTCCGCCAACGCTTCAACCGTGAGGCCGACCTGGCCGCCAGCCTGTACCACGAGCACATCGTCGGAATCCACGACCGCGGTGAATACCAGGAACAACTGTGGATCTCGATGGACTATGTGGAGGGAACCGACGCCGCCAAACTGCTGCGCAGCCAGTATCCGTCCGGAATGCCCCAAGCAGACGTCGTCGAGATCATTTCGGCCGTCGCCGAAGCGCTGGATTACGCCCATTCACGCGGATTGCTGCATCGCGACGTCAAACCGGCCAACATCTTGCTGGGCTCGAGTTCTGCTGCCGGCCCCCGACGGCGGATCCTGCTCGCCGATTTCGGGATCGCCCGCGAGCTGGGCGAGATCAGCGGTCTGACTGCGACGAACATGCTGGTGGGCACCACCGCGTACTGCGCACCCGAGCAACTCCAAGGTGCCGCTCTCGACGGCCGAGCCGACCAATACGCGCTCGGGTGTACCGCGTTTCACCTGCTGAGCGGGTCCGCCCCGTTCGAGCATTCCAACCCTGCGGTGGTGATCACCCAGCACTTATCCGCCCCGCCGCCGCTGGTCGGTAACCGGCGAATCGAGTTGGCAGCACTCGATGACGTCATCACCAAAGCGATGGCCAAAACCCCCGACGAACGCTATGCGTCGTGCGCAGACTTCGCGTCGGCATTAGCCGCGCCGGCGGTCACTGCTGCAGCAGACGCGGCGAGCCCCACCGAGGTGATCGCAGCGCCGACCGAAGTGATCGCGGCGCCCCAGCGCGCGCTAGCGAAACCACGCAGCAGCCGGCGCGGGCCCGCAACCGTGATCGCGGCGCTCGTCGCCGTTGCCCTGGTCGGACTGGCGGCACTCGTCGGCATCCGCATGATTCGCGGGCAAGACCACCCGCCCGGCAGCGCCCCTTCGGCGTCGGTACCGCCATCGCGGGCCCACACCTCAGCCCCGCCGGCGCCGGCGATCAAGCTGTCCGGCCAAGTCACCGATCAATCAGGTGTGCTGGGCCCCCTTGAGTACGACGCGGTGAACAGGGCAGTCACCAAGCTCCTCAATGCACGCGGTACCCGGCTCTGGGTGGTGTACGTCAATGATTTCGGCGGACTCAAGCCTTTCAAGTGGGCCGAGGACACCGTGCGCGCCAACGGTTTCACCGATACCGACGCCCTGCTGGCCATCGCCACCGACGAACCGGCCTTCGCCTTCCGCGTGCCGAACGCGGTGACCAACGGAAAGGCCATCGATGTCGAGATCATTCGGCGCGACCGTATCCATCCGGCCGTTGTCCGGCGCGAATGGACCCATGCGGCGATAGCCGCAGCCAACGGACTGGACGTAGCGCCCAGCTAACCTTCCGGCTCCAGGAGCACGTCGGCATCAAAGCAACTGTGGTCGCCGGTGTGACAAGCGCCGCCGATCTGGTCGACCGTCAGCAGCACGGTGTCGCCGTCGCAGTCCAAGCGCACCGAGTGGACGTGCTGAGTGTGACCGGACGTCGCGCCCTTGACCCACTGTTCGGCACGGGATCGCGAATAGTAAGTCGCTTCACGGGTTTTCAGGGTATGCGCCAGTGCCTCGTCATCCATCCAGGCGACCATCAGCACGTCGCCGCTGGCGCGCTCCTGCACGACGGCGGTGAACAGTCCCTCGGCGTTGCGCTTGAGGCGCGCGGCGATGTCCGGGTCGAGCGTCATCGCACGATATTCCTTACGGTGATGTGTTCCAAGGCCATGGCGGCCTTCACCTGCCCGATCGTGAGCTCGCGGAAGTGAAAGACACTGGCCGCCAATACCGCGTCGGCGCCGGCGGCGACTGCGGCGGCGAAGTGTTCGGCAGCACCGGCGCCACCGCTGGCGATCACCGGCACGGTGACCGCGGCGCGGACCGCCCGCAGCATCGCCAGGTCGAACCCGGCTTTGGTGCCGTCGGCGTCCATCGAGTTCAGCAGGATCTCGCCCACGCCGAGGTCGGCGCCGCGGGCGGCCCACTCGACGGCGTCGATGCCGGTGCCGCGGCGGCCGCCGTGGGTGGTGACCTCCCAGCCCGACGGCGTCGACGGTGATCCGGCGCGCACCGTGCGGGCGTCAACGGACAACACGATGCACTGGGAGCCGAACTGTGTTGCCATTTCTGCCAGCAGGTCCGGGCGGGCGATGGCGGCGGTGTTGACCGAGACCTTGTCGGCCCCCGCGCGCAGCAAGATATCGACATCGGCCACCGTGCGCACCCCGCCGCCGACGGTCAGCGGGATGAACACCTGCTCTGCGGTCTGGCGGACCACCTCCAGCATGGTGGCCCTGCCCGACGACGACGCGGTCACGTCAAGAAAGGTCAGCTCGTCGGCGCCTTCGGCGTCGTAGGCCGCGGCAAGCTCCACGGGATCACCCGCATCCCGAAGATTCTCGAAATTGACGCCCTTGACCACCCGCCCGTCGTCGACGTCCAGGCAGGGAATCACGCGTACGGCAAGGCCGGTACCTGAGTACATCTCAGTAGTCCTCCGGTTCGCCGGTGCTGCGCAGGATCTCGAGGATCTCGCCGTGCGCGCCGGGTGCCGCGGCCAGCACTGACCGCGACAGGTGGGTCCACGGTTTGCCGGCCAGGTCGGTGACGACGCCGCCCGCGGCCTGCACCAACGCGATCCCGGCCGCGTGATCCCAGACATGGCCGCCGAAATTTATTGCGCCGCTGAGAATTCCGTCGGCAACGTAGGCGAGGTCGATACCCGTGGAGCCATGCATGCGCAATCGCGACGAAATTCGGCTGAGACTCTCCAGCACCGCCAGCCGGTAGCGTCCCGGGAACCGGCCCCGCGAGTCGGCGCTGAACGTGCCCACTCCGATCAGCGAGTCAGCCGGCTCGGTGGCTACCAGCATCGGCTGCGGTACATCGTTTTTCATCAGCGGACCACCTGCGACGGCGGTATAGCGCTCGTCGGTGAACGGCAACCACGTCAGGCCGGCCACCGGATCGCCGTCGTGCAGCAGGCCCAACAGAATCGCGGCCATCGGCGATCCGGCGGCGTAGTTGAATGTGCCGTCGATGGGGTCCAGCACCCACACCCACGGCGAGTCGACGGCCTGGCCGCCGAATTCCTCGCCGTGCACCCCGATTCCGGTGGCGTCTGCCAGCGCGGCGACGACCTGCCGCTCGATCGCAAGATCGACTTCGGTGGCGAAGTCGTTGCCCTTCTTGGCGACCGCGGAATCGGCACGATGGCCCACCAGGAACGGCTGCACGGCTGCGTCGAGAATCGCCGATGCCTCAGCCACCAGCGCGTCCAGGTCCATTGCGGGTTTACTCCCGCACCGCGGCGAGCGCCTGCGGCAACGTGAACCGGCCGGCGTAAAGGGCCTTGCCCACGATGGCGCCCTCGACCCCGCGGCCGGTGAGAGTGGCGATGGCGCGCAGGTCGTCCAGGCTGGACACGCCGCCGGACGCGATGACCGGGGCTTCGGTGCGATCGGCGACACGAGCCAGCAGGTCGAGATTGGGGCCGCCCAGCGTCCCGTCCTTGGTGACGTCGGTAACGACGAATCGCGAACATCCCTCGCTGTCAAGGCGTTCCAGCACACTCCAAAGGTCGCCACCGTCGGTTTCCCAGCCGCGTCCGCGCAGCCGGTGCTCGCCTGCTGGATTCCCGGGGTCGATCTGGACGTCCAAGCCGACAGCGACTTTGTCACCGTGCTCGGCGATCACCCGCGCACACCACTGCGGGTTCTCGAGAGCGGCGGTGCCCAGGTTGACCCGAGCGCAGCCGGTGGCCAGCGCCGCGGCCAGCGAATCGTCGTCACGAATCCCGCCGGACAGCTCGACCTGCACGTCGAGCTTGCCGACGACCTCAGCGAGCAGTTCGCGGTTGGAACCGCGGCCGAAAGCAGCGTCCAGATCGACCAGGTGGATCCAGTCGGCACCGTCGCGCTGCCAGCCCAGCGCTGCGTCCGCCGCCGAGCCGTACTCGGTCTCACTGCCCGCCTTTCCTTGCACCAGGCGCACGGCACGACCCTCGACCACGTCGACAGCGGGTAAAAGTATCAGCGACATCACCGGTGTCCTTTAAAGTCCCTCGACCCAATTGCTCAGCACGGCCGCACCGGCATCCCCACTCTTCTCCGGGTGGAATTGGGTGGCGGCCAGCGGGCCGTCCTCGACCGCAGCCAAAAACGGCACTTGATGCGTCGCCCATGTCAGCATCGCTTCGGATGAGCCTTCCCATTGCTGGGCGGCATACGAGTGCACGAAATACAAACGCGTGCCGGCATCCAAACCTTTGAACAGTGCGCTGCCCGGTGCCGCGTCGACCACGTTCCAGCCCATGTGCGGAACCACCGGGGCATCCAGCCGGGAGACGGTGCCGGGCCATTGCCCGCAGCCTTGTGTCTCCACCCCGAACTCGACACCGCGGGCGAACAAGATCTGCATGCCGACGCAGACCCCGAGCACCGGACGCCCGGCGGCGACCCGCTCGGAGATGATCTGCTCCCCCGCGATTTTCCGCAGGCCGGTCATGCAGGCCTCGAACGCGCCTACGCCGGGCACCAGCAGCCCGTCGGCTGCCATCGCGGCCTCAGCGTCCGCGGTCACTTCCACCGACGCGCCGACGCGCTGCAGGGCGCGTTGGGCCGACCGCAGGTTTCCTGAGCCGTAATCGAGCACTACAACCGATGGTCGGCGGGAAGTGCTGGTCACAAAACACCTTTGGTGGACGGCACACCCGACACCCGGGGATCGGGCTCGACCGCCTGGCGCAAGGCGCGGGCCACGGCCTTGTACTGCGCTTCGGTGATGTGGTGCGGGTCGCGCCCGTACAGCACGCGTACGTGCAGCGCGATGCGGGCGTTGGCCGCCAGCGACTCGAACACGTGCCGGTTGATGACCGTGTGGTAGGGCACCGAGCTGCCGGCAATGGTGGTGTGCTGCAGGTGATCCGGCTCCCCGGTGTGCACGCAGTAGGGCCGGCCGGAAACGTCGACCACAGCGTGGGCCAGCGTCTCGTCCATCGGGATGAAAGCGTCCCCGAACCGGCGGATGCCCTTCTTGTCGCCCAGGGCCTGCCCGAGTGCCTGACCAAGTGCGATAGCGGTGTCCTCGATGGTGTGGTGCCCTTCGATCTCGACATCGCCCTTGGTGCGCACCATCAGGTCGAAGCTGGCGTGACTGCCCAGGGCGGTCAGCATGTGGTCGTAGAACGGGACACCGGTGTCGACGTGCACCTGCCCGGTGCCGTCGAGATCCAGCTCGACGACGATGTCGGATTCCTTGGTGCGGCGCTCAATACGCGCGCGGCGGATCGCGGGGGTAACTACTGTCCCTGTTTCGAAGGCTGTCACGGTGCTCCTACGGTGGTGACTGGGGCGGCGATCTGGGCGCTGACTCGCAGGAACGCGTCGTTCTCGTCAGTTAGTCCCGTGGTGGCGCGCAGGTAGCCGGGAATCCCGACATCGCGGATCAGGACGCCGGCATCCAGATAGCGTTGCCAGGTGGCGGCGGCGTCGGTGAATTCTCCGAACAACACGAAGTTTGCGTCACTCGGGATTACCCGAAAACCCATGCTGGTCAGCGCCGTTGACACCCGGTCGCGTTCGGCGATCAGGGTGGCGACGCTGCCCAGGGTGTCGTCGGCGTGCCGCAGCGCGGCGCGGGCCGCAGCCTGGGTGACCGACGACAAGTGGTACGGCAACCGCACCAGCAGCAGCGCCTCAACCAGTGCCGGCGTGGCGACCAAGTAGCCGAGTCTGCCGCCGGCGAAGGCGAACGCCTTGCTCATGGTCCGGGTGACCACCAGCCGGGTGGGATATTCCTCGACCAGCGTGATGGCGCTGGGCTGCGCGGAGAACTCACCGTAGGCCTCGTCGACGATCACGATTCCCGGCGCCACGTCGAGCAGCCTGCGTAGATCCGGCAACGAAACGCTCTGTCCGGACGGGTTGTTGGGGCTGGCGATGAACACCACGTCTGGCCTGCGCTCGGTGACGGCGGCGACGGCGGCGTCGATGTCGAGGCTGAAGTCGTCGGCGCGGGCGGCCTCGAGCCATTCGGTGCGGGTGCCGTCGGAGATGATCGGGTGCATCGAGTAGGACGGGACAAACCCGATCGCGGTGCGCCCCGGTCCTCCGAACGCCTGCAGCAGCTGTTGCAGGATCTCATTGGAACCATTCGCGGCCCATACGTTTTCGGTACTGACCTGGCCACCGGTCTGCGCGGTGAGGTACGCGGCCAGATCACGGCGCAGGGCTACCGCATCGCGGTCGGGATAGCGGTGCAGGTCCACGGCCGCTTCCTGCACCGACCGTACGACGTCGTCAACCAGCGCCGGGGTGGGCGGGTGCGGGTTCTCGTTGGTGTTCAGCCGCACCGGTACCGCCAACTGTGGTGCGCCGTAGGGTGATTTACCACGCAGGTCGTCGCGCAGCGGCAGGTCGTCCATCGTGGGCCTGGGCGCGCTCATCGCTCAAACCTCCGCCGTACCGCCTCACCGTGCGCCGGCAGGTCTTCGGCCTTGGCCAGCGTGATCACGTGGCCGGAGACGTCTTTGAGCGCCGCCTCGGTGTAGTCGACGACGTGGATGCCACGCAAGAACGTCTGCACAGACAGGCCGCTGGAATGCCGGGCATTGCCTGCGGTCGGTAGCACGTGGTTAGACCCGGCGCAGTAGTCGCCGAGGCTGACCGGCGAGTATGGGCCGACGAAAATCGCTCCGGCCGAGCGTATTTGGCTGGCGACGCGAGGGGCGTCGGCGGTTTGGATCTCCAGGTGTTCGGCGGCATAGGCGTTCACGACCTTGACGCCGGCGTCCAAATCGTCGACCAGAATGATCGCCGACTGGGGTCCGCCCAGCGCGGCCGCCACCCGTTCGCGGTGCACCGTGGTCTGCAGCTGGGCAGCCAATTCGGTATCGGTGGCGTCGGCCAGCGCCACGTTCGGCGTCACCAGCACACTGCCGGCCAGCTCGTCGTGTTCGGCCTGACTGATCAGATCAGCGGCCACATGCGCCGGGTCGGCGGTCTGGTCTGCCAGGATGGCGATCTCGGTCGGCCCGGCCTCGGCGTCGATACCGACGCGTGAGCGGCACAGCCGCTTGGCGGCGGTGACGTAGATATTGCCCGGTCCGGTGATCAAGTCGACCGGAGCCAACTCAGCGCCGTCGATATCGGTGCCGCCGTAGGCCATCAACGCGATCGCCTGCGCCCCGCCCACCGCCCAGACCTCGTCGACGCCCAACAGCCGGGCCGCGGCCAGGATCGTCGGGTGGGGTAACCCGCCGAAAGCGGCCTGCGGCGGGCTGGCCACCACCAGCGAGTCGACGCCGGCGGCCTGCGCGGGCACGACGTTCATCACCACGCTGGACGGGTAGACGGCGTTGCCGCCGGGCACATAGAGGCCGACCCGCTCGACGGGAACCCACCGCTCGGTGACGGTCGCGCCCGGGCCGAGCGCGGTGGTGACGTCGGTACGGCGCTGGTCGGCGTGCACGGCGCGGGTGCGCTCGATCATCACCCGCAGCGCGTCGCGGACGTCGGGGGCCAGTCCGGCCAGTGCCGCGTCCAGCGCGGCGCCGGGCACCCGGACGGCCGGGGGCCGCACGCCGTCGAACGAGGCCCCGAACTCTAAAGCCGCTTCGGCTCCGCGCTCGGCGACGGCCTGCACGATCGGCCGCACGGCAGGCAGCACCGTCTCCACGTCGGCGCCGCCGCGCGGCAGCGCAGCCCGCAACCGGGCAGCCGTCAACTCCGCGCCCCGCAGGTCAATGCGGGCCATCGAGGGTGGCGGCGTGATGCTCATTGCACCATTGTCCCAGAGCAACTCAAATGGATATCCGACCGGTACAGTGCCGGTGAAGAGGCCCACACCGTGTACTTACCAGCTTTCGTCAGGGGAGCCACCATGTCCGCAAAGGATCACCCCAATAACGCCCCCGGCGTTCCTATGGTGTTCCCGCCCTGGTTTGAGCGCTTTCAGATCAAATACCTCAACCCGGCGCTCAAACCGATCGCGCGGTACCTGCCCGGAACCGCAACTATCAAGCACCGCGGCCGCACGTCCGGCAAGCCGTACGAGACCATCGTGACCACCTACCGCAAGGGGAACGTGCTGGCCATCGCGCTGGCCCACGGCAAGACGAACTGGGTGAAGAACGTGCTGGCCGCCGGCGGAGCCGACGTTCAATTCACCCGCCGCGAGGTGCACATCACCAACCCCCGGATTCTGCCCGCCGGCTCCGACGGCGCAGGGCTGCCGGGGATGGCGCGCATGCAATTGCGCCGTGTCGGGGTTTTCGTCGGCGACATCGCCTGAGCTGCCCGCGCAGCCTATGCCCGGGTGAAGACGGTCTTGCCGGTCATCGTCGGCCAAACCGACGGGGCGTCCTCCCACGCAACAATGCGGTCGACGGCAGGAGACAGGTCACATCCGTCGGCCAGCAGTTCCAGGACACGTGGTATCGCCGCACGCGCATTCACGCGGCCGGTGACGAACCGCACGCCGCGCGTGTACATCGGAAGCAGCGGCATCTCGACGGTGGGCTGATAGTAGATCCCGGTGTCCGTACACACGCCGTCAGGCCAGGTCGAACGCAGGGTAGCGGCCAGCAACGCCGGATCGGCAGACGTGTGCACGGTGACGGGATACCGGTCCCATGACTTGTCCGGCTTTTCCCGATCGTGGACCGCCGCACCGAGCTTTTGGGCGGCCGCCAACCGCTGCTCGTCGGTGTCGACATAGTCGACGTGGGCTCCCAGCGCCGCAGCGAAGGCCACCGCGTACAGCCCGATCGACAGCCGGCCCACCACGAGCACGCGGCGCTCGTCCGGATCGAGCCGGGCCAGCTCCGCCCGATACGGTCCGACGGCTCGCCAGCCGTCGGGAATGTTGTCCGACAGCGATGCGATGGCACTGGGTGCGATGGTGTCGGGGACACCGATGAGCATCGCATCGGCGTAGGGCACGAGCACCAGGTCCGACATGAAGCCGCCGCCGTCCAACCCGGCAATCGGGGCCATCCCATAGGCCGCCATCAATGGCACCGAACCGCATGAACCGGTCACGCCGCGGCGACATTCGCGGCAGATCCCGCAGCTGATCTGAAACGGAACCACGACGCGGTCGCCAACCTGAACACCGCTCACATCGTCGCCAACCGCGACGACCTCGGCCAGCCCTTCATGTCCGACGGCATATCCCGGCGGCAGCGGTGCCCGGCCGTGGGCGAC
>Ga0209693_10000137_pt1 | contig 27217 bp, 16 predicted proteins | sample HubBroMetageWRM3_FD_188345 | JGI IMG/M metagenome (GOLD analysis project Ga0209693, IMG submission 188345) | Warmed soil microbial communities from the Hubbard Brook experimental Forest, New Hampshire - Hubbard Brook CCASE Soil Metagenome WRM 3... | ecosystem: Environmental > Terrestrial > Soil... | reverse complement strand
GTAGCGAATGCCCGAGAACTGTGGTTCGGCGCCATCCACATAGCCGTTGCTACTGCCGTACGCGCTCACCAGCCGAAGGTCGCCGCGGTAGATTACCGGCGTGGCATTGCGGACAAACCGCGAGCTACGAATGTCTAAATAGTCCTGGTAGTTCAGGTAGTACTGGCGGGACGAAAGCTGGCTGCCGCCAACTGCTGGCACGCGTCCGTTGTGGATCTGCATGTAGTCTTCGCCGAAGCTCGCCATGCTCTTGGCGGTTCCCGCGCGAAAACCCTCTCCTAGTCCAACCAGGAGCAGCAGCGAACCTACTCCCCAGGCAATGCCAAACATGGTGAGAAAGGAGCGAAGTTTATGCGTCCACATCGCGCGCAAGACTTCGTTGAAGCTGTCGGCAAATCGCCTCATAACCGAAGCTACGAACATTCGAAGAGCAATGTTCCTATTATTCCATGTTCGCAGAGGGGCTCTACCCTTTGCTGTGATGCCCATCACAGCAACCTGCGTGCCTTCTTGACGTAACATCGCCATTAGACTCATTGACGAGGATCGGCCTATCTCGATGAGTGCTATCGCCTATGTTGTGACGAGGAAGGTGCAGCGATTGGGGCGTCCGCGATCCGAAACATGTTCCGGCAAGTGTTCCGAGGGCAAGCCCAAGGCATGGTGTAGGCTTTAATCATGTTCAGGCTCAGATTGCTGTTGCTGCTGGTTTTCCCGGCTTTTATTTCCCAAGGGAGCGCGCAATTCGCTCACACCTACCACAAACAGATCGTCGATGCCACCGGGAAGCCGCTGCTTCTACGCGCAACCAATCTTGGCAATTGGCTGGTACCGGAAGGTTACATGTGGTTGTTCCAGGGCGGCCCGCAATCTCCCAGTGAAATCCGCGCGTTGGTTTTGGAGTTGCTTGGACCTGAGGGCGCGGCCGCATTCTGGCAGAAGTATCGCGAGAACTACGTCACGCGGGAGGACATAGCGCTGCTGCATCGGGCCGGATTCAACGCCATTCGAGTTCCTCTGCATTACAGCCTGTTTGAGAGTGACGACGCGGAAGGTTTCAAGCTGCTGGACCAGTTGATCCTCTGGAGCCGTGCCGAAGCTCTATATGTGATCCTTGATATGCATGCCGCACCAGGCGGACAGACGGGCGCTAACATCGATGACGGCACCGGATATCCCTGGTTGTACCAGAGTCCACAAGAGCAGGAGCATCTGGTCGCCACCTGGCGGCGGCTGGCGACGCGCTATCGCGATGAGCCAGTCGTGCTCGGTTATGACCTGCTGAATGAGCCGATCCCCAATTTTCCCAGGCTCGCGCCTTTGAATCCTTCGCTGGAACCCCTCTACAGGAAGTTGTCGGGCGAGATACGGAAGGTTGATGTTCACCACATTCTCTTTATCGGCGGGGCGCAGTGGGACGGAAACTTTTCCGTCTTCGGCAAGCCTTTCGATTTCAACGTTGCATACACCTTCCACAAATATTGGACGGCGCCAGATGAAAACGTGCTGCGGCAGTACCTTGATTTTCGCGAGCGTTACGATGTGCCGATCTGGATGGGCGAGTCCGGGGAGAATACCGATGAGTGGATCGCGCAATTCGTTAAAGTGCTGGAAAAGAATAACATCGGATGGGCTTTCTGGCCGTATAAGAAGATGGAAAAGTCATCGGCCGTCGTCACCATTGTCCCTCCTGCTGATTGGGAGAAGATCGTGGAGTTTGCGAAGCTTCCGCGCGACACCGCCCACGTGAAAGAACGGGTGAAAGCCCGGCCTGAACAGGAGACGATCATCCGGGCTTTCGCCGGCTTTCTGGAGAATGTCCGCCTGCAAAAGTGTCGCGTGAATCAGGGATATTTGAAAGCGCTCGGGATGAAGTCTGATATTGAGAAGACAAGTGCGGGAGGGGCAGCGAACTGAACGATTCCAAACTTGCCAAGAATTTTCACGACGGAGACACTCCCACAACGGATGTGTTTTTACGGCGGTCCGCGGCGAACTCGCGGGTGAGAATCTGCATTCTCACCCGCCGTTCCAGCTTGCCCAGTGGCGCCACTGGGCCGTCTTCGATCCATGGATTCGCTAGCTTCTTTTCGCTCGACCCTCAGTCCGCTGGCCGCAGCATCGATCGCTTCACTTTCCTCTGGCGGAATAATGCAATTTTCGAAAGATTCTAAACACTCAATCTGGACCACGAAGGGCCACGATGGATGTCTGACGGAAGGCTACTATGCCCGCGACGGGGCTATGTTTTGGAGTGCTGGCTCTTCGTGCCACTAGGTCTACGCCACATCTTGCTGAATCTTGCGCGGGTGCGCTGAAACGATTGTCTTCAACGGGAGACTCGCGCAGACCCTCGTCCCTAAACCGTCGGATTCGACGACCAGGTCGCCTTGAAAATGGCGTACGCGCTCGCGCATTCCTTTGATTCCCACTCCCGTGCCTTGGGACTGAATCTCAGCCAGTCGTTCTGGCGACATTCCACTTCCACGGTCTTCAACCTTCACGTGGATGCTGTTTTCTTCGCGCTCAAGTTGAATCAGCGCGGTTTTGCTTCCCGAGTGGCGATGGATGTTCCTGTGGAGCGTCGTGTGTGGCTGAGGGTCTGAATGTCAGTCGGAGGCCCGACGCTAACCCACGACCGCCTTGGTGATGGTGACCTGACGCAATGGTCTTCGGCAATACGGCGAATTCCGGCGAGCAGAAACACGCCGCTACTGCCGATTGCATTTCACACTCTGTTAATAGTTAATCGCTAAAATCTCAAGACAACTCACAAAAAGGAGCATAAAGGGGGATGCCATGATGGAACTGAGTTCGTTTGATCGCGTTGTAGCAAGGTTAGGCATCGGCCCCGATCAATACAAGGACTCACTCCCATTGAAAGAATGGGTAGTGAGGAACAAGGATCAAAAGTATGTGCCTACCGAACTGCTGAAGCATTGGGGTTTGGAAGGCGAGGAAGCCGCTTAGAGGCTCTGTTGGAAACGCGAAGACCGCAGGATGACGTGGAGATCAAAGTCTGGTTATCTTGCGGCGGAGGAAGACACCGGCACGTGGAGCGTTACTCGGGTGCCGTGTCCAAGCTGACTGGAAATCTCCACATTACCGCCATGGAGTAGGGCAATGCTCTGCACGATCGCCAGACCCAATCCCGTGCCGCCAGAGCCCTGGGACCGCGACGAGTCGACTCGGAAGAAGCGATCAAAAACCCTAGGCAGGGCCTCAGCTGGAATGCCCGCGCCCGTATCGGAAACTTCGATGCAAATCGTGGAAGAATCCTTGCTCATAAGATTAACGCTTGTTCCCAACACGACCGCTCCGCCGCGTGGCGTGTGTGCCAGGGCATTCGAGACTAGGTTGCCCACTGCTCTCTGCAAGAGTGTGCGGTCCAATTCGGCAACGACTGGTTTGTCGGCACCAATAGTGGTGAGCGAGACTCCCCCATCCGCCGCCGAGGCTTCGTAATATTCCTTCACCCCCCCCAGCAATTCCTGCACATCAACCGGCTCGCGGCGCAAATGAGTCAATGGGCTCTCCGCGCGTCCCAAAAACAGGAGGTCGCCGATAAGATCGGAAAGTCGAACTGCCTCTTCGAGGCAGGACGAGATCACCTCGCGATATTCCTCGGCACCTCGCGTGCGGGCCAAGGCAACTTCTGCTTCACCGCGAAGGTTATTGACGGGCGTACGCAAGTCGTGCGCAATGTCTGCAGAGAATCTCGAAATGCGCTCGAAGGACTCTTCCAGCCGGTCCAGCATCTGATTGAAGGTACTGGCCAGGGATGCCAACTCGAAGGGATAGCCTTCTGGCAGAATACGCTCCCTCAGGTTCGTCGAACTGATGTGGCGAGCTGTGGTTGCCATTTCCTCAACCGGGCGAATTCCGTGCCGGGCAATCCGGTATCCCACCAAGGGAAAAACGGCGAAGGTCCCCAGCGCGATGATCCAGGCCCACAGCCGATAGCGTGCCAACAGCGCCTCTTTTTGGGAGAGATCAATTGCAATTTGAATGGTGTCAGTTTGAGTTGCAGACAACCCGACCGGTGCTGACACGCTAGTCACGCGAAAGGCTTGACCGCCCCTGCCCGCCATCCGAATAGTGCGACCAGGGCGGCTTTGGGTCCGACTGGCCAATTGCGTCAGGTCTAATTGATCCTCCATGCCTGGCGTCATCAACAGGGAAGCGTTTCTTTCATCCAGCAGGCGAATATAAAATTGCTCGTATCGCCGCGCGGCCGATTCCAGCTCAACTTCCTCTCGCAATGCATCCCAGTCGTCTGGTCTCTCCCGCAACATGGTGCGTAGTACATGCACCTTGTCCGCGAGGAACAATTCAGCACTTTTCTCTAGTTCGGTCACCAGCACGAAGTAAAGGCTGGCGGTGGCGAAGACCACCAGAAGCAGACCTGCAAGAGCGTAGCCGGCCGTTAGGCGGAATGCCAGAGTTCCCCACAAACGGGAGGTCGGCAGGGAGCTAGTCGCATTCAAAGACATAGCCAGCGCCCCGAACGGTATGGATCAATTTGAGCGGGAATGGATCGTCCACCTTGCTGCGCAACCTTCGCACATTGACGTCTACTACATTCGTGTCGCTGTCGAAGTTCATGTCCCAGACAGCTTCGGCGATCAGGGTCCGCGATAACACTTCGCCAGGGCGGCGCGCCAGCAGGGATAAAAGAAGGAACTCTTTGGAAGTCAGCTCCAACCGCTGGCCGGCGCGCGTGGCCCGCTGGCGCAATAAGTCGATCTCGAGGTCGGCCAGGCGAAGCGTCTCTGGTGCCCGCGAAGGCCCACGGCGCAGCAGCGAGCGCACCCGCGCCAATAATTCGGAAAAGGCAAACGGTTTTACCAGATAGTCGTCGGCGCCCAGTTCGAATCCCCGTACGCGCTCATGTACGGCATCGCGAGCGGTCAGGAAAAGGACCAGCGCCCGCCGGCCTTTCCGGCGCAAGCGAGTTAGAACCTGCCAGCCATCCAGCCCGGGCAGCATCACGTCGAGAATGACGAGATCGAACTGTAATTCCTGCGCGAGGTGCAACCCATCGAATCCATCTTCGGCGACGTCAACGACGAAGCCCGCCTCTGCAAGTCCCTTCTTCAGGAATCCGGCGGTCTTGGCTTCATCCTCGATCACTAGAATTCTCATGACTCGTGCTCCCGGAATATCGCGGAAAGAAGATTAAGACGCGTTCAACGATATCCTGCGAAGGCGTCGTCCACTCGGGGAGCCTCGTTGAAGACCGAATGCCCCCCGCGCAACTAGAAAGCGATCCGCAACGCAAACTGAATCTCGCGCGGGGTTCCTGAGCCCACCGGGGTGATCGGCGATATGATGCTTGTGTTCAAGTTCACCGTGGTGATGATGCTGCCGAACCCGGTGGTGTTCGCCGGATTGAAAGTGGACTGAGGCGGACCCAACTGCGAGTGATTAAAGATGTTGAAGAACTCGGAGCGAAACTCGAGGCTAGCGCGCTCCGTAAGTGGGATGTGTTTAGCGATGCCGAGATCAACTTGCCAGGTGCCAGGCCCACGCACGAGGTCGCGCGGCGCCGTGCCGAACTCCCCAGCCGGGGTAGCAAACGCCGCGGGATTGATCCATTCAGCGACCTTTTTTCCTCCTGGTGGAGTGAGAGAAACGCCCGGAACAAGATCGGGACGCTCCGTTCCGGAGCCCCCATCCGGCGCCGTGTAATTGCTGGGCATGAGCACATTCACCGGGAAGCCGGTGCGAGCCAGGGCGGTGGTAGTCAGTTCCCAGTTGCCGGCGATAGCGCCAGCAATCCCGCCGTCATGCAGCAGCGGCTTCCCTTGGCCGAAGGGCAGCTGGTAGACCGCATTGCCGTTGACCACGTGGCGGGCGTCCCAGACGCCGCTGGCGGTTTCACAGGCCAGGCACAACGGATTCTGCGGCGATATTTCGTCGCCATCCCCGCTGCCGTTGGAACCATTGTCGATCTCATGCGACCAGGTGTAGTTGGCCGTCACGAGGAGGCCGTGAGAGAACGAACGCCGCAACGCTACGGAGAGACCATTGTAGGTACTCATGCCGACTGAGCCGCGCCAAGGGATGGCGGGAGCAAAAGCGGGGTATTGCACAACCCCAGTGGCCGGATCGATCAGGTTCACCACGTTGGTCTCCAGCAGATGCACGCCGTGGCTTCCCAGGTAGGAGACCGTGCCCACGAAGTTCGCAGGCAGCTCCCGCTGCGCCGAGAGGCTCCACTGCTCCACATAGGAGTCCTTGCGGTTCCGTTGTTCGGCGTTCGGGGAGAGGGTTCCGGGGCCGGTGAAATACGGATCGACGGGATACGTGATCTGCAAGCTCGAAGTGCTTTTCACCGAATAGGAGGGTACTTCGTTCTTGGCAGGCAGATTTTGATCGTCCAACTGTCCGTCCTCATGGTAGATGCCGAATCCACCTCGAATCACGGTCTGGCCGCTGCCGCCACGCGGCATCCAAGCAAAGCCCACACGAGGATCGATATCGCCGTAGTTCTGCTGGCCGAAGCTAGCGCCGATCCCGCAGAATCCCTCCGGCCCGCACGTGGCGAAATCAAACGGATTGGCCAAACCGTTCTCCTCGTGGAAAAGATCGAAGATGGTGTAGCGCAGGCCCAGGTTCAGTGTGAGGTTGGGCCGCCACCTGTACTCGTCCTGTGCGTAGCCGAAGTAATCGTTCTTGCGCAGGTGGTTGACCGGTAAGGCTCCTGACAAGCTGGCTCTGCTGACCAGATTCGCTGCCAGGTCCTCCACACTGGAAAATGTAACTTTTCCGTGATCTTCGGAGCTCTGGTTTAATTGAACGCGACGGATCTCCGCTCCAAACTTGAAGGTATGCCGGCCGTGAATCCAGGTCAGATTATCGAGCCAGGAAAATGAATTGCCCGCGTAAATGCTGTAGTAATCGTAGTTCTGTGTGATGAATCCTGGCCCAGGACCAGTGGAGATCGCAATCTGGTAGAGGATGCCGGTTTTATTGAGGTTGTAAGTATTGGAGGTGGCGCGATTGAATCCAAACTTGGCCTCATTCACCAGGGTGGAACTGAAGATGTGCAGCAATTCGAGCGCGCCATTGACTGGAGAGGATACCCTCTGCTGCAAGTCTGTCGCGGCAGCGGAAAGCGGCTGCGTGTCGACTGAGCGGTCGTAGTTGAATCGCATGAAGCCCGTGGTCGCTGCCGAGAAACGCTGGTCAAGACGCAGCATCGCCGAATTCTCGTTGACCACCTGAGTGCACGAGCAGGTCAGCAGGTCATAGTCCGCATAGTTGGGGTCGCCCGGGTCGTTGGTTGGCGTCCAGGGCGTCAGAATTGTCCTTGGACCTGCTCCCGGGAAGGCGTTAATGATTCGGTAGATCGGCGACGAGGTCGGAACCGTCGCGATGAGTGCAGCGCTCGGCACGTCGCCGCTCACCGGATAGCCCCAGTTTTGCCGGTACGCCTCCGAAGCAATGAAGAAGAACGTCTTGTCGCGCTTGATGGGACCGCCCAGTGCTCCGCCGAACTGATTCAGACGAAGCGGCTGCTGGGTCTCACCCTCGGAGGCCCATTGAGGCACTGGCGCGTCAAAAGCGCTGTTGCGCAAGAACTCGAACAGGCGCCCGTGGAAGCGGTTTGTGCCTGAAGGCGAGGTGACGTCCAATTGCGGACCACCCGTTCCGCCATTCTCAGCGGATGCCAACAGCGAATCGACGCGGAACTCCTGGATCGTGTCTAGGGGTATGGCGAGCCGCACCCACGGGCGCTGCGTCTGATTTACGATGTTAGTTGAGTCAACGCCGTCATAGGTCCAGTTGCTGTCGTCGAGGCCCCGTCCGGCAAACCGAATCGACCGCTGGTTGCTGCCGCCAGTGTCAATGGCGCCGGGGACGAAGGCCGTCAGTGATGCCCAGTTGCGGCCGTTTAACGGCAGTTCATCCGCCTGCTCTCTCTCGATGTAGCCGGTCACCGCACTGTTATTGCGGTCCATCAGAGCCGAACTGGCGGGCACCTCCACGCGCTCGTCTTTGCCAGAAACATGCAGAGTCACATCGAGTGTTCGCGTGCGGCCGATGACCTCCTCGACATCCAAGAAGGTGAACGACTCGAACCCCTTATGCTCAAACTTGATCGTGTAGGTTCCGACCGGCAATTCGGGAATGTCGTACGCTCCGGAGGAGGAGGAAACAGTTTCGCGTTGCAGCCCCGTCGCGGTTTCCACCGCAGTAACCCGGGTCAGTGGCAGAAGGCGCCCGGATGGGTCAGTGACTGTGCCATTCAATCCCGCACGATCAACCTGCGCCGGCGACGAGCACACGAGACACAGGATGACCCCAACAAGACAGGCGATCTGCCTCGTTTTCCGAAGAGGTACCCGCAGGCGAAAACCGGAAAGAAGGGGGGCTGAATTCATGCGAAGCAGTTTGTACTTGCGTGGCTTCATGGCTGTCATTCCTCCCCGCAATGGATAAACGCATTCCCTATCGCTGTCATAGATCGCACTTGGGGTGAGTGCGTGAAATCCGTATAGCGGCACCCATTGAGCGATAGTTCATCAATAAAAGACCGGTCAGGCACACTTGACAAGGCGAAACGTACGGCCAGAAGCGAGCGGGTTGTGAGCGGGCCCCAGGTTGCGGCGAACAAGCGAAGGGTTTCCGCTCTCGATCTGATTTTCATCGAACCAAACAGCGGAAATAAAACAACATTCATGGGCAGGTTGCCTGCGATCATTGAGTTCCCAGCCTGAGCGAACTATCTTTACGCTACCAATTCCGGGGCTGTCCTGTCACATCAGTGTTGCGAGTTTCATCGCTGGCTTCCCCTAGGGAGAAGGTCATCGGCTAGATATCCGGCGGACTGCGTCGGCGGCGATTCACCGAAGTTCGTCGTGGGCTGTGAAAGACAAGGCCCGCCTCTAGTGAGTATTGCAACCGCTGACGTTAAGGGGCGTAAGTTAAGGGAAGTTGAACCGAATATGAATTTCGAATGAAAAAAGATTCACAATGGAAATTTTGTCTAGAACCCATGTCATAGTCTCCGTGCCAGGTTCGCGCCATGTCCCAGTCTCCAAACCCAGCGCCGCCGCAACAAGTGGCGGCTCTGCTTGCGTTGGCCACCAGGTTCCTCAGCGCCGGGCGGGCATCCGATGCGATCGCGCCGTTGCGCGATGCGGCGCTGCTGCAGCCGTCGAACCCCATCATCCAGCACGATCTCGGCCTCGCCTGCCTCGAGGTCGGCCGCGTACCCGATGCAGTCGCGGCGTTGCAGCGGGCCGTCGCGGACGACCCGGGCTACGCCGATGCACATTTCCGCCTGGGAATTGCTCTGGAGAAGCTGGGCAACATCGACGGGGCTCTCTCCGCATACGACCGCGCTACAAAACTCCTCCCATCCTTGGCCGAGGCATGGTTCCGCTCCGGTGCCCTGGCCTACATACTGGGCCATCGCGAGCAGGCGATAGGCTGTTTCCGCCGCGCGGCGATAACCGGAGATAGGAACAGCTTCGGCCGCCTTGGTAAGGCTCGGGCGCTGCTGATCGAGGACCGCAATGAGGAAGCCGAACAGGTATTCCGAGAGACGCTGGTGGCCGATCCGAGGAATGCCATGGCATATGACTTGCTCGGTAATCTGCTCTCCGAGTTCGGCCGTTTCGACGAGGCCCGTGCATGCTTCGAACGCGCGATCGCGATCGCGCCGCCCCTGGCAGGAAGCTACTACGAACTGGTTCGGTGCCGTCCCGTCACAAGCGATGACGACTGTCTGCTTCAAGGGATGCAAGCCGCCCTAGCCACGCCGGGACTGGAAGCCGGGCAACGCCTGCGGCTTCACCTCGCGATTGGCAAGGCGGCGGAGGATCTTGGCGACTACGGTTTGGCGATGCAGCATTTCGACGCTGCAGACGTCGTGCGCCGTGGCTCTGGATCGTTCGACTCGGCAACGTTCTCCATCGAAATCGACCAACTCATTTCCCGGTGCACACCCGAATGGGTCGGGCAGGCGTGCGAACTAGGCAGCTCGGATGCGACACCGGTGCTGATCCTCGGCATGCCGCGGTCCGGCACGACTCTCGTCGAGCAGATCGTCTCCGCGCATCCCGAGGTCCGGGGCGGCGGCGAGTTGCATTTCTGGAACCAGCGCGGTGCAGAGTGGCACCGCTCCGTCGCGGACGGGAACGACAGGTTGTTCGTCGATGGGGAGTTCCTGGCCAAGGCGGTGGCAGACTATCTCGGTGTGCTGCGCGCGATCGCGCCGACTGCGGCACGAGTGACCGACAAGATGCCGTTCAACTTCCTCTGGGCCGGGCTGATCCACGTGGCATTCCCGCGTGCCATCATCATCCATTGCCGTCGCGCTGCAATCGACACAGCGCTGTCGATCCACCAAACTCATTTCCGTCCGGGCCTGGCGTTTCCGACCGGAGGCGCCGAACTGGTCGCGTATTTCCGCGACTACCAGCGGCTCATCGACCATTGGCGGAGCGTGTTGCCGGAGGATCGCTTCATCGAGGTAGATTACGAAGACCTGACCCGCGCGCCCGAACCGGTCATCCGGCGGATCATCGCGGCCTGTGGTCTGGCATGGAACGACGCGTGCCTGCGCCCCGAATCGAATCCGCGGGCTGTGAACACCCCCAGCAAGTGGCAGGCCCGGCAGCCGATCTATCGCACGTCCGTCGCGCGCTGGCGACGCTATGAACCCTGGCTGGGTCCCCTGCGCGCGCTCGTCGATGTTAAGCAGAGTTATGGCGGGCCGGAACTGGACGCAAGTAGCGCCGGATAGTGATCGGCGGAGCTAGGTAGGAAAGTCGCGGGTTCAGGCACCCGGCCTCTTCTTCTGACATCAGGTAGGATGCTGCTTTGCCCCGGGACTGGTTCTGAAATTCTCAGATGTAGTTTCTATCGCCAGCTTCCGGGTTGAGTTTCGACATGAGCCTCGGAGGTTCAGCGCATGGGATCTTGGGATGTAAGAAGAACATTGCCCATATTGCTCGCTATCCTTGCCTCTTTGTACGGCGCTTACCGCCTATACGACATCTGGAATTTCTCCAGAAATGCCCGCGAGACTCAAGGTCTGATCGTGGCCCGCACGAACTCCCGCTTCACGATCCAATACACGGTGGAGGGTCAGGTTTATCAGATCGAAGAAGAACTCCCCGGTATGAAAGGACCAGTCATTGAGACTCGGATGCGTCTTCAGCCGGAAACCTACGTAACCGTTCTCTACGATGCGGTATCCCCCTCCAATGCGCGCTGGAAGAACACAGACAACTGGGTATTCCCCGGGGCGCTGTGTGTCATCGGCGTTGCGTTCGGTCTCGCTGAGTACCGTGCAAGTCTGGGGCCGCGGCGGCGCTGAGAATCGCACGACACAGCTACAGGATTCGATATTCATAGTCTCCTGACACGAAGACAATGTCCACGAAACAGACTCTGCTTAACCCTAGTCACAAAGCCGTCACAGTCATATTTCATCCCAATGTCGCGCGGCCGACCATCGCGGCGCGCGCGTTGTCAGTGGGCCGCCAGGCGCAAAACCAGCGACCACGCACATCCTGCACCTCTCTGCGTCACTTTCGGGACCAAGATTACAAAAATGTAATCTCGGCGTCATGCTGGCGTTTCCTTCCGAAAACTACAGTGGTGCCCTTGGCGTTTTGAGTATCTGTGCCAAGTCCTGTTTGAGATTCAGGAAAAAGTTGAGAACCGCTACGAAGTCCCTTTTGCTAACTGTTGCTCGATGAAAACAATCCAAGGAGGAGAACGGTATATGTCTCAAAAGAAGAAGTCGCGAAATAGGTCTCGGATAAGCCGTCTGCGTCCGCTCAGCGGGCTGCTGGTGGCGGGTCTGAGCCTTCCGGTGCTCGCCGGTGCTCAATCCAAGGAGTACCCGAAATACGTCGCTGGACCGCAGCTGAATGGCTCGTGGGTCGTCGGCAGTGGCCAGGTCATCACCCCGGCCGGCACCCAAGTCAACCTCGGCATCCGAGTCCGCGCAAAGGCCATCGCGCTCAACCCGAATCTAAACACTCATACCGCCGCCGTGCTCACTCTTGGTACGTCGACGTCCGACGGCAACGGAGCCGTCGAGGTGTTCGACATCAACACCGGTATTGTCCTGCAGAGCTACATCCCAGCCGGAGGAAACGATCCGAGCGGCAGCTATAGCGGCATAACCTATTCGGCGGACGGCAAGCATCTGGTGTTCAGTCAGGATAGTAGCAACGTCACCATCGCCAATGTCAACGCGCAGGGCTTCCTGTCAGACGAAGCGCAGGTCAGCGTGCCGCCTGACAATTCCTTCATCGAATGCTTTCCCAATAGCCCGCCGGCCTCTTATGGCAACCCCTGCGGCTCGTTCTACAGCTCGTACACTTCTTACCCGGGCGGCGTCGCGCTCTCACACGATGGCAAGAGCGCATATGCGCTGCTGAACCAGAACGACACGCTCACCAAGATCGAACTGACCGCGAAGCCGCCGGTGCAGGGTACGCAGATCCGCGTCGGCAACGCTCCGCACAGCATCGTAATCAACAGCACCGGCACAACCGCCTACGTCAGCAACGAAGGTGGCCGGGCGGCTACAGAGGGGGACTTCCAGATTAACTCCGCCGGAACTGAAATCGTCGCCGACCCTTTCATCGGCGCCGCGATCACCGGTACCGTTTCTGTGGTTGATCTGGCCTCAATGACCGTTACCGCTAACATCTCGACCGGGCTGCACCCGACCGGCATGGCGTTCTACGAAGGTAACCTGTTGGTCGCCAATACCTACAGCGACACCATCTCTGTGATCAACACCTCCACCAACGTTGTGCAGCGGACGATCAGCCTTGGGCTGCCGATCGGAGTGCCCGGCGCAGGCCAATCGGCCTATGGCGCCGCGCCCAACTCGATCGCCGTCAATGCCAAAGCAGGCATTGCCTACGTCGCGCTTTACAATGCCAACGCGATCGCTGTGGTGGACCTCCTGCCCGGCGCGGCGAATCCCGTCTTGGGTATGATCCCGGTAGCCTATGCGCCGAGCTCAGTCGTGCTGGACGCGTCCGCTAACGTGCTCCTCGTTGCCAACGACAAAGGGATCGGCGCACGTGAGTCGTTCGAGTGCGACCACGGCGTCTGCGGCTACAATACCCACCAGGACAACGGCACCGTCAGCATCGTCCCCGTACCGAATAGCACGACGTTGGCGACGATGACGACGCAGGTTTTCCAGAACAACCACTGGGACTTGGCGCAAAACATCCTGTCTGCCAGCGGTGGCAAGCCGAGCACCAAACCGGTCGCACTCCCTGCAAAGATCGGCGATCCATCGCTGATCAAGCACGTGTTCCTGATCGTTCGTGAAAACCGTACCTACGATCAGGTTCTGGGAGACGTGGCCGCCGGCAATGGCGACCCGTCGTTGGCGGTGTTCGGCGACGGCTCTGCAGCCGCGGGTCCCCCGGTCACGCCGAACGCCCACAAATGGGTGACGCGGTTTCCTCTCTTGGACAATTTCTACGACCCAAGCCGGCAGTCGGCTGATGGTCATCAATGGATCCAAGAGGCCATGGCCCCTTATGCCGACGATGTCCAGTCGCCGGACTGGGTCCGCAGCTATCCAGGCGGGAACGCCGGCGATGCACTCGCCTATCAGAAAAAAGGCTTCCTGTTCTCGGAAGCCGAGGCCGCCGGTCTGCCAGTGAAGATCTACGGCGAATACATCGAGAACGATCTGTACCTACAGCCGGACGGGTCGTACGGGCCGACTGGCGAACCGAGTTGGAGCCAGTTTTACGCCGACTCGCAATGCTTCGAGGGAGGGTCTGGTTGCGCTGCACCCGGGACCCCGGGCGAGAAGACGCTGTTCTACCAGAACGAGATCCTGGCGCAGTCCTCTCTCCCGGCCGTGCATGACTACATGGTCCCGAACTTCCCATATTTCGATCTGGGCATCCCCGACCAGTTCCGCGTCGATCTGTGGGTGCAGGACTTCAAAAACGACGTCAAGAACGGCACGGTGCCTTCGATGGAACAGCTGTGGATCATGTGCGACCACACCACCGGCCCGCCGACCTCACAGGCCGAACAAGCGGATAACGACCTTGCCGTTGGACGCATTATCGACTACATCAGCCACAGCCCGGTTTGGTCCTCTTCGGCGATTTTCATCGAGGAAGACGACGCGCAGAACGGCGTCGACCACGTCGACGGTCACCGCAGCCCGGGCTATATCATCAGCCCATACGCGGTGCAAAACGGACCCACCGACCACACCTACTACACGCAAGTCAACATGACTCGGACGATCGAGCAAATCCTCGGTCTGCCGCCCATGAATCAGTTCGACCTTGTGGCATCGCCCATGAGGACGGATTTCACCAACAATCCGCCCAAGGAGAACTTCGAGCCGTGGACGCACGTGCCGGAGGAGATTCCGCTGGACCAAGGCGTTACCGCGAGCGTAGCCAAAACAACGGATAGCCCTGCAGTCAAGGCCTTGAGAAAGGGTTGGCTCCAGAAGAAGGCGGAGATCTCTGCGGGCAAGGTGCACAAGCCCGACTCCGAAGACCCGGACACTGTCAACCATTTCAACTGGTATGAGTCCACCGGGTTTACGCGGCCCTATCCCGGCGAGAAGACGGTTCGCCCCGCGAGCGAATTCAACAAACCGGCACCAACCACCACTGACGAGGACGACTAAAGCCTGTCCCGACTGCAACGGCCCTCTCCCCGATGACTGGGGAGAGGGTTTTTTGTTCACGCCTCAAACGCAAAGTCTCCACCAACTGAACCCATCCCCACCGGGTGCACCCTCTGTCGCCGATCTTTTGTAATGGCATCGTAAGAGCCGCACGGTACTCGATCGGCGTGCGGTGGCACGATAATTTTTCGCGGGGCACATTCCCCTAGGTCCGATCGCGCTCTTGTGCGCCATCCCGTTAATCAAAGCAGGATTCCATAGGGATGAGGCACGCCACAAAGAGAAAGAAATGGAACGTACAGACGGGTCGACTATTGTAATCAGACGATTTCACTCATCGACCTCGGATCATGGGAGCGAGGACGAAATCTGCTTGCAAGTGGCGAAGAGATCGTCCACCAGACACGCCGCGACCGTGTTGTCTGGCCAATTGCTATTTCGCCTAAGGACCCCGTGCCACCCATGGATCTGGCAGTAAGGTCAGCTAAGGGCAGGTTGGGCAGACCGGCGTCCGCGTAGTGAAATATCCGAAAGACAGTTCTCCGGAAGTTAAGGAGTCCGTTTCGATGAAGAAGCCATGACTTGAGTCGATAAGGTAAAACGCCACCGCGATTGTGTTGGGGACACTGCCGGGTGAGGGGAAAAAAGTGTTGGTCAACCCCCCGGAGAAACGGCCGCTGCTGGGGATGGAAATGAAAGTGCCATTGAGCGGAGTGTTCGGTTGCGGCGAAAAGTCCAAATTCGTATCTACGATGCCGGTCAAGGTGTCGGAAGATCCGTTCACGGTGATCTGTCCGGTGGCGTCATCTTCGCTTTGACCATTACTCTCGGTGAACCTCAATCCATACTTGCCGTTGAATGAAAATGGAGCTGCCGCTTGGGGATGGGCGAGTCCGATTCCCAGGGACCCGATCGCGTCATCGGCATCGAGGACCAGCGGAGGATTTCCATTGCCAGTGAGATAAAAAATGAACTCCGGTCCGGGTCCGCTAACGCTGAAATTGAATGACGAATCGACGCGGCCGGTTCCAGTGGAATCCAGGGTATAGGTTCCGGCGAATGAATCACTGATCTCGACGCCAAGTCCATTTAGGAGTTCGTCGTCGTATCCGTTCTTCAGGTGGCCGCTGTTATCGGCGGTAAATCTTCCGACCGACGCCAATGATGTGGGAAGGGCACTGATGTCTTGGCCCTGGATACCGAATACGTAAGTGCCAGCGAATGCCGTCTTCTTGGTGAATGTACCGGTGGCAGAACCTTGACTGATGGCTACGCCAGCCGTGGAACCGAACCCGGTGCCTGAGCCGTTGTTGTCACTCTCAATTAACTTTATGTGCAGGCCATCGACAATGTACCCGGTGAACTGTATGGGCGTCGGAGCAAAAGCGGCGGTCAGAGTAAACTTCAGCGATCCGAAAGAGTCTGGATCAGTTACGGTGCCCGAGATTGTCGCACTGGGAAATACGGTGCCGGCGTCGTCTTGATCAGCCACGCTGCCAGCTTGTGAAATTTCGTTCGGGGAACTGATTTTCAAGACACCGCCTATCGCCATTGGCTCAAGGCCAAGGTCGGTCCCGTTCACAGCGAAGGCATAGCCACCGGTGGGCGCGGTGGTACTTGTCTGCAGGTCGAGGGTTCCTGAGGATGTTTCAGAACTGGGGTTGAGCAGAGGATTATCGAGCGTCGCAATAAGGGCGTGTGAATTGGAGAGAAACACAAGACTAAGATTCTCTACGCCTTGCTGGCCAATGTTCTGGTCTGCGGTGTTGAGGGTTAGTGTTCCGCGACCGTCCGGGCCGATGTTGTATGAGCCTCCGCTGATGGGGTCCGACACGGATAGCGAAAAGTCGCTGTGCGTTTGCTCGCCCGACGTGATACCACCTTTGCCATCAAGGACGATCACACCTGCCAATTGAAAAGGTCCGTTGGCATCAATTCCCCTGGTCTCGAAAACGTAAGTGCCTTGCAGGCTGCTGGCAAAACCGGTGACGGTAATTGCAGTCACGACGTTCTTAGTCTGGTCGGCGGTGGCGAAGGCTTCGATAGTAACGGCCTGACTATTTCCAGAAATGGTATTAGGCGGCGTGTAGGTTGTTGGTGCGCCACTTTGCGTGTGTAACGGGCCGAGCGTGCCGCAGTTTGCATTGTTCTGGCACAGCAAAGCCCAGTCCACTCCGGCATCGCTCGGGTCGTTGCCCACGACCGCTGTAATGGAGGTGGTGGAATTGAGGGCAACGGATGCGGCCGGTGCTGGTTGAAACGCTATGGAGACGAGTGTGGAAGGTGGCGCGGGAGGATTCTTTATATTCGTAGTGCTGCTACCGCAGGCGGCGAGAACCGCGATGCTTGCCGCGGAAAGAAGCAACTGAATCCGTCTACGAATTGCCACGGCCAACCTCCTGATCTGCGCCACAAGCAATCACTGCACCGTGCCACGCAAATAGATGATCTGGGTCTGTCCCAGTGTGTAGCCAATCGTGATCATTCCAGAATTGAATCCCGCTGTCTTCGACTTGAAGATCACAGTGATCGTGCAACTGCTTCCGGGAGCCAGGCTGGTGCCTACGCAATTGTCCGTCTCGGTGAAGTTACCCTGCACCAGATTCCCGGTGAAGTTTATGGTCGCGGACTTGGGGTCGCTCGGGTCGTTAAAGAGAGTTACCGTCTGCGGAGCGCTGGCTTGGCCCTTAGGCAAGATTCCGAAATTCAATCCTGCGCCGGGAGACATTCTTAGGGGGCTCGGCACATTGGCCTTCAATTCCACAGGAAAACGGCCGCTGTCGATTTCGCAGTTCGAGGTTGTGGTGCTCGTGCATGGCAGGGTGTTCAGCTCCAGGAAATAATCCAGAGCGGGGGTTAGTGGGGTGCTGGGCTGCGGAGCGAATGTAATCTCCAGGCTGCAAGAGGCCTGCGGTGGAAGCAACATTCCCGAGCAATCATCCACGAAGATCTGGAAGTTTGGTTGCTTGCTGGTGAGATCGCTATCGCAGTTGTAGTTGATGGTGGAACCGTTCGGCGTGATGATTCCAGTGTCCACTTGCAAGCCTGCAACTTCACCTGGTGCCGCCGGCCGCGGAAGGGTGAAAACGCCTACGGGAGGGTTCACGCAAGGCTTGCTTAATGCTGGCAGAATCTGGACCGGAGAGGGGCCCTGGTTGGTAAACGACACAACCTGAGGCAGGCTCGCCTCGCTCACTGCCTCAGCTCCGAAATCGAGTTCAGGAGTGGAAGGTACGATGGCGCTGAAACCGGTGCCGGTGATGGGCACGGCAAACTCCGTATTATTGTCCGCACTAACGGGGCTGTTAACGGTCAGCGTCGCAGCTAGAGGAAACGGGCAAAGCGATGGCGGTTCTCCACCAAGTGCCGTCGATGGCAACCAAGGGCAGCTTTGCTGGGGCGAGAACGAGATCGCAATAATACAGCTCTGCTGCGGAGCGAGAGCGAACGCGGATCCCGCCGGATTCGCACAATTATCCTGCTCGGTGAAATTCGGGAGGCCATTGAAATCGCTTACCCCAAAAGGGCTGGTATTTCCCGACTGCGGGTTAAACGATAACGACAAACCCGTAAGCGGAGTGGCTGACAGGCCGGTATTGGTGAGCGTGATCGTCTGTGTGGTCGGCACAGATCCAACCTGTTGCGCGGGAAAAATAACGGCCGCTGGAGATAATGTTATCGGTTGCGTGCAGCTCGTCGCACTTCCCAACCCCAGGCAAACGTCTCCTATGTCTCCCGCGAGCGTTCCGCCCGGGCAGGAACTCGTCGTCACTCCATATCCGTTGGCGCCTGCCAGGACATCTCCGGCAGAGGAACTCACGAAGGTGACCGGCGAGGGATTTGAAAAGCCGGTCGGGGCTCCAATCTGCCCTACCATCAATCCGTTCGGTGCGATGATCTGAAGAATGACGGAGCTGCCACTGATTTGTCCGTTGACGGAAGCGGTAGCCAGACATGGGTAGCCTTGAAAGTTCAGCATGCCGGTAACGGTCGCGTTGCTGGCTCCAATATTCTGCCCTTGAGTGAGGGACCCGGAAACCGGGAAATCCTGATTCCTAACGTCGGTATTTAGATTGGGGTTCAGGGTGCTCAAGACGCTGTGAAAGTTGCCCTGGATCGTTCCGGTCAGCGGCGGCACTGAAGTTGCGCTCCACTGAAGTCCGGTTTGGGCAGTTCCGCATCCTTGGCCATCAGTCGAAGTGTACGTACCCATCATCGTTGAGTTGCCAGCGCTGAGAGTTCCGGTCAAGGTAAAGCTCTGTGTGCCGGCTATCGCGGTCAGAGTAATATTCTGGCCGGTGACCGTTCCAGTGATCGGAGCTGAGCCACTGTTGCAGAGTGTGGGCGAGCCTCCCTGTTGTGCCGGCAACAGGATGGCGTAAACCACACCTCCGGTGACTGTCCCATTGCTTTGCAACAGAAAGCCGCCCTGTATGCCACCCTGGAACGAACTGTCGGATGGAGCCGCCATGGTGAACTGCCAATTGCCCGCAACCGCTCCATCGCTCTGCGACTGATTGGAACTGCCACTTCCACACGCCGCCAAGCCCATCAGACCGGCCAACAGAAACAGGAAAGGAAACATGCCCTTTACTTTTGCGCCGTAACAAACCGAAGGGAACGGTTCAAGGTTTGTTCGGTTCGGCGCGCGATCGATTGTCGATCTTTCCATGATGTAGCAGACCTCGATGACCCGTAGCTTGATGACCCAGCCTCAGAAACCCCACTTCAGACCGAACTGTATGGTTCGGGGCCGATGCGCATCCAGCGGATGCAAGAAGGAGGCTCCAGTAACGCAATCCGCTCCTCCAATCGATTGAAAGCCGGCCGAATATGCCGGGCCCGCATAGCAACTGACCACATTGTTCCCGCTACTGCCGGGATTGTCGGGATCGTATATTCGGAACTGAGTGTGATTGAAAATATTGAAAAACTCCGCACGGAATTGAATCTCGCTGGAGTCCGCTACCTTAAAGTGCTTCAACAGCGCCATGTCGAAGTTCAAGCGGCTCGGATTATTCAGGAAGTTTCGGCCGGCCGTACCAAAAGTCAGTCCCCGTGGCGCCACAAACTGCGACGGATTGCCGATGAGTGGGCCAAAGCTCCCAAAGTTGTATGGAGGCGGGGCCAATCCATGCGCAATGTCAGGGTAGGAAGCCGCTATGCCGAGCCCGCTGGAAACTCCAGCGTTGTCAGTGAGCGAAATACCGGTGTTTCCGGCGCTGTTGATTACTGTGAACGGCGTGCCTGATTGAAAGAGGGTTACTCCCGAGACTTCCCAACCTCCGAAAATCTGGTTCAGGGTTCGGGAACAGCAGTGGGCGCCGGGCGCTGGGAACAACGCAGTTTCTGGTTTAGGAGCCGGGTCCGCTGTTAGGGGCGCCAGGGCGGACTCCCAGAACCAATGCGCGAAATTCGGAATTCGATACAAGTAGCTGAGATTGAGCAGATGCCGTTCGTCAAAATTCGAGCTCGCCCGATTCTCCCGCAGGTCGTAAGAATTCACGAGAACCGGATCACTTCGATCCGAAGCGTCGTCTATGGAATGGCTGTAGGTATATGAGAGTCCGGCGGTAAGCGGTCCGCTGGAGCGTCGGAGCGTAAGCTGAAATGCGTGATAGCTGGAATCGGCCACATTCTGCAGCGACAGAATTCTTCCCAGGCCTGGGTAAGGGCGCGGCAAGGAATTGACGTTCGGGATGCTGGGCGAAGTGCACGCCGCCTGCAAATGCACGTACGCAGGATTCTGTGGCGTCACAATAGTTCCACTTTGCAACAGGAATGGAGTAGTGCCATCGCCAGGATGGCCTGCTCCAACGATGGGAGAAACATCGCAATCAGACAGAGCTAACGGCTCGTTCGGGCCGAACGGATTTTCGCTGGCGGGCAACGGCGGCAACTGGTTGAGCTGGCGTTCAATGGTCAGGTGCGTTCCTTTGCTGCCCACATAAGCAACATTGGCGACGATCTGCCGGGGGAGTTCTCGTTGTACGCCGAAACTCCACTGTTGAGCGTAGGGCCAAATTGCCTTAGTCGGAATTCCTGTGACGTCGAGCGGGAAAACCGAGTTCGCGGGCGGCGCGGGATGCGAGGGATTTAACGTACAAGCGCGGTTGGAAGGATCAAACGCAGCCCCATAGCCAACATTGCCGATACAAGGATAACTAAGGGGAAGCGGCTGAGTCATGCTCAGCACCAGCGGCGAGCTGGCCTCCAGCGAACCTGTATTGGCTTCGTTGCCGGTCCCGTGTTCAAAGAAGATGCCGTAGCCGCCACGAATCGAGGTCTTTCCATCGCCGAATGGGTCCCAGGCAAAACCAACCCGGGGTGCGGGATTAAACAGATGCCCTTTCATGCAACCTGCCGGGGTGCCGCTGACGCCGCATTGAACCAGGCCGAGGTCACTTACCACTCGGGGATCCAACTGGAACGTGCTGGGGTTGAATGGTATTGGGGTCGAGCCCGCGTTCTTGTCAAGAAGCACGCCACTGAACGGGTCTACGGCAAATCGTGTCGCGTCAAAGTTAGTCGCTTCCCAATTCCAAGCATTGTGATATTTCTCGCGGTAGGTACCGAACAAGCTGACTCTCACACCCAGATTCAGGGTAAGTTTTGCAGTTACTTTCCAGTCGTCCTGGAAGTAAGGTTCAGCGATCTGATAGCTCTGGTAATAGCGACGCTGCGCAGAATCCTGAGTGAAGGTTTGAATGTACCCTGTGGTAACACCGTTGAACACCGCCTGAGTTAAGAAGTCTGCAAAGGCATTTCCGGTGCTGTGCACCAGGTTGCTGAAGGTCAACAGTCCCTGAACGTCACCGGAAGCAGCGCCGATCGCGTTGTTGGTCTGATTGCGCTGCGCCAGAACGTATTGGCCTCCGAACTGCAGCGTATGCTTGCCCACCGATTTGCCGATGTCATCGCGTATAGCATAGGTCGGATTCGTGTGGCTCCAGGGCATGTAGGAGGGATCGGATGCGAAGCCTCTTCCGCCGTACTCGGCATTCGTGCCTAGGAATGAGACTCCCGGCATCTTGCCACCAAAACCGTTGTTGAACAAATAACCTATCGCGCATTGTGGGATCCCGCTGGCCGGGTCCAGGCTAAGCTGAGGATTGCACTGTCCCGGAGCGGCAGGGTCGCCCACGAGCGGCTGATCAAGAGTGGGATTGCGCTGGAACTGAGCTCCGCCCGGTCCGTTCTCGTCAACCAAGGTAATGTTTGAGTTGGTGTAGGTTATGACCAGATCGTTTAGCAGCGTGGGCGAAATGGTGTGGGTCATGCGAGCCACCAGGCTCGTGCCCGGCCCGGTAAAATCGTTCTGTATGGTGGGAAACGTGTTTCGCACGATGCCCCACTGTGGTGTCAGGACACTGGTATTCCAGGCATCGTGAATATAGCGAAACGACGCCCTGATCTTCGTCGTCATTGTTTGGTCAATGTGAAATAACTCTTCACGCCAATAGGAAGAAGGGGAAACGGCGGCGTTGTAACAATGGTTTGGATCAGTCGGATCTAAGTTCGCTACAAGGAAGTTGCAACCCGTGGGAGAATTTGCTACTGGTATGAAGTTCGATTCCAAGATCGCGAGCGCGTTCTTATCCACGCCGATGTTCGCAGACGTGCCCGCGAGTTGTTGTCCCAGCAAGTTGTAAATCGGCTGGAGGCGCGCAGGATCGCCGCCCAGGGAAGGACAATCCGGGAATTGCTGGCGATTAAAGCTCACGGAGTTGGCAGTTCCAGGCAACGGGCAAACATCGCTAAAATCGAAGACTTGTGAAACCAGGCCGCTGGTGTTGGGTGGGCTCAAGTTTTTCTGGATCCCCTGGGGCGTCATCACCATGCCACGCTCTTTCAACGAAGGCACCGCCTGGTTGTAGTCCGTGGGGGTTTTCTCCAGGCGGACTTCCTCAGAGAAAAAGAAAAAGGTCTTATCCTTGTTTCTTGTGTTGTAAACGCCGGGAATGGTCAACGGGCCGCCGATCGTGCCACCGAAATCCTGCCGGCGATAGAGCGGCGCGCCGCCGGGGGGATCGAAATAATTGCGCGAGTTAAATACCTCATTGCGGATGAACTCGTACAGGTTTCCGTGCAGCTTCTCAGTTCCGGATTTGGTCGTCACCTGCACTGTGCCGGATGCCGTTCGCCCGAATTGAGCCCCATAGTTCGAGGTCAGGACCTTAACTTCCTGAATGGCATCGAGGCTCGGGTAGACCATGAGGGTGCTGGAGGCACCGTTCAAACCCGTATTCAGCACGTCGCCGCCATCCACCTCAAACGTGTTGTATTCAACCCGCCCACCGTTCACGCTGTACTTAACACTGCCAACCACTCCCACCTTGGCCTCATCTTGTCCGGTTTGATTGCTCACACCGGGGGCGAGTGCGATTAGCTGGGTGAAATTCCGGCCGTTCAGCCCGATGCTGACCACTTCTTTTTGCGTAATTGTGCCGGAAACACTAGAGGTCTCGGTTTCTACTTTGCCCAAACTGCTTGAGTCCACGTTCATTTCGGTTCTAGTGCTGGCGGGTTCCAGCGAGACGTCCAGAGTCAATTGAAGGCCCGTGGGTAGTGCTATGTAATCCATGGTCTTTACAGCGAAGTTGGGTGCAGTTACTAACAGCTTGTAAGTGCCGGCGTCGAGATCAGTGAAGGAATATGCGCCACTGTCATCGCTTGTCGTTTCCTTCTTGAACCCCAGGCTGTTACTCAAAGCCACTGTTGCGCCCGTGACAACTGCTTGAGTTTGATCTGTAACTGTCCCACTGATGGCGGTCTTGTCGTTGACCTTCTTCGGTTGCTCCTGACCAAAGACACGCCAAGGCGATAGAAGCAATAGCGCAATGACATAACTGGTGCATAGAAGATCGCGAGACGAAACGGATCTCACAAATAGCTCTCCGGTCCGGTACCTGAATCTTTTGGAAGCTTGGGGAAGCGAAGGCGGATATTACAGGAAGGGTGAACGGAAAAAGATTAAGCCAGTATGAAACGTTCGTGAACAGTTTGTGAATGCTCGCGGGGAGACATTTTGTCGGACACCTCCAGTCACAAACAATTCATTAACTCTTCATCCCCGCGTAACACGCAAACGAGTATGCTCCGCCTGACTTCTAACAAGTATTGCTGGGGTGTGTCAGTTTCGGGCAGCAGGTCACGCAAGCAAGGCGATCTGCGCTTGTCGAAGCTTTACGCCGGTTCGATCGCAGAGACTCGAAATCCTGCGTGCGGCAGGACGCGCCGCACGTGCAAATGAAAGTTATGCTTTCCAACCTTGGATCCAACCTTAGAAAGGAATATCTATGACGCGTATGAAATCAGTCTTCGCGGTGCTGCTGTTGACCGCGATCGTCAGCGTCGTGCCTCAGGCACACGCACAGACCGTGAAAGTGGTACTCGCGGGGTCTTCCGCCATGTGGCAGTCGATGGCGCTGGCTGCTTACAACGGTGGGAAGTGTGTATCCGGCGGAACAGCTCCCTGTTTCCACTACACGGGTAGCAACTTTAATCTTGTTGACGGACGGCCGACAGTTTTTAGCGGTGGTACCGCTGCCGTCGACCTTGGCAACGTGTGGGTGGTCTGGGATAGTGCCGCTACCCCCAACGTCTGGGCGTACAGCAAAGTGGACTCCGGTGTCGGAGACCGCTGTTACTTTGCTCAACCTCGTTGCTTTATCGACATCACCACTGTCCCGCCCCCGGCGAACCTGATCAGTTCCACCCTCTGGGGTGACGACAGCTCAGACTCAACGCCACCGGCGGCGGTTAGCGCTCTACTTACGAGCGGAACATTGCAGGTAAACGCGGCAGCTACTGACATTCGCCCGGAAGATGCGATGTTCGCCACGTGCCGTGCGAACTCAAAGCTCGGAGGAGGTCATGACAATCTGGCCGGCCTCGGTTATGGCGTTAACGCCTCGGGCACTTGTCCCGCTTTTGGGGCGGCGCTTGCGGACCTGGAAGGAAGCGACATCCTTAGCGCTTACCCAGGGAGCACGTCCACTGCACACGTCTTGGCGTTCGGCCTCACCGGAAAAGATCCTTTTACCGGCACAATCATCCCCGTGTATAGCACCGTGTCGGTTGGTGCCGCTCCAATCGTCTTCATCACACAACGCACGGGCGCGCTAAAGACAGTAACCAACGCGACCGATGCCGACCTTCAGGCTGCGTTTAGCGGAGCTAACTGTGACTCCAGCGCCTTTGGTGCGCCTGCGGCGGATATTCAGGTGTACCTGCGAGAGCCTCTTTCTGGGACGATGAACACCACGGAGTACACCGTATTGCGTTACCCTGCCTACTCTGGCAAGAGCCAGGAGACCGGTGTAGCTGCCGCCAACCCCCTGGCCAAGACCTGCACGGCAGGTGGGAAACGCTTTCGGGCCATCGGGACGAGTGAAGAGGTGAAGTCCGTCCAAAACTCGGGCACGAACAATGGCACCGACGGCATCGGCTACACATTCTTCAGCTACGGAAACGTTTCCAGCATTGCAGACAACGTCGACTACGGCTACCTGACACTAAACGGAATCGATGGGATTTTCCACAAGTATGGAACCACCCTCGATCCCGGACAACCAGCCATCGCCGGGGCTTTGCCGTCGGCGGCCACGTTGCCTGCAGCTTGTGCTGGCGCCTTCCCGTGCGCTGAGGGCAAGATCTGGAGCGGCAACTTGTCGTTCCCGAACCTTCGCAACGGCTCTTACCGGGCGTGGTCGACCCTGCGTGTGGTGAGCAACGGAGCGGCATTGGCCAATGCCACCCTGTTGGCGACGGGCTCGCAGACTTACGTTGTCAATACTGTTCCCGACTACGTGCCTGCACAAAAGGTCGGAGCAACTGATCCGGGTCTTGCACTCCTGCGTTCGCACTACACCCGGCTTGGCATCCCTCCAATTAATGTCGCGACCACGGGAGACAGAGGTGGTGACGCGGGCGGTTGCATCCTCACCTCCACTGGGATCGCAGCGACCTCCGACACAACCACGAAGCTGGCCCAGTCTGCTCCGGGCACCTCTTGTGTTTCGGTTCCGTAGGGTTGCCTGCCGTTTTAACTGAGTACGGAGGGGCGAGCGCTGCACGGTGGCTCGCCCTTCTGATCGTTCCGGCGACGGTCTTGGCGTCTTGTTTTGCTCGGGCGGAGTACATTCCGGAGAAAAACGATGCATCGAAAACCTCTGTTATTCGTGTTTTTGAGAATGCTTGCGATTGAGATCGCAGTTTTATTCTTATTTCAGATCTTAATAGCACAGATCTGTGCCGCTCAATTCGAACCGGCGTCTCCCCCGATTGCCGACCCGGCCGATACGCGCTTCAGCGGCGCGAAGGAGGACTGGACTTCGCCTTCTCTTAAAAATAGCAATCTGAAGCCGGTTCCGCCGCTCGTAGGCTACATCAATAATTACCCAAGCTATACCGTCGAACTGCTCCAGGTTCAGTGGCGGTTTGGCGATCCCATCGACCTTTATGTGATGAAGCCCAAGGGAGTCAGGAAACCTCCGGTGGTCCTCTATCTTTATGGTTATCCTGCGGACACGGACCGCTTCAAGAATGAGGACTTCCAAAAAGCGGTGACGAAGGACGGTTTTGCCGCCGTAGGTTTTGTGACCGCTCTCACCGGACATCGCTATCATGACCGCCCGATGCGGGAGTGGTTTCTCAGCGAACTGCAAGAGTGTCTGGCGACCTCGGCACACGACGTGCAAATGGTTCTGGATTATCTCGCCACTCGGAACGATCTCGACATGAGCCGGGTGGGGATGTTCGCGCAGGGATCGGGAGCCAGCATCGCGATTCTCGCTTCGGCGGTCGATCCCAGGATTAAGGTACTGGATACCTTGGATCCTTGGGGCGATTGGCCAACTTGGATGGCAATTTCTCCCTTCGTGCCCGAGGACGAGCGTGGGGAGTATGGCAAGCCCGAATTCCTGAAAAAAACGGCAGCTCTTGACCCTGTCGACTGGCTGCCAAAGATCCAAGCGACCAAGTTTCGACTTCAGGATGCAATCTTTGAGCCCAACACGCCCAAGGTGGCAAAGGAAAAGCTGCGGGCGGCCGTTCCCGCCAACGCGACCGTGGTGATCTACAATACTCCCGAGGAATTCAACGCCGTTGTACGTGGCAAGAGGGATCTGGAGTGGATACAACAAGAGCTTCGGTCATTGCCCCCTGCCTGTTTAATGGCTCGAAGGGCAACGAAATCGTAGTTCTTATCACAACAAACATTGGGCGATGAAGCCAGCGTTCCGTGATCCAGTGGAGAATGGCAGGCGGACGCGGAGTGGAACATACCAAACTCGTCCACGAGCAGATTCAATATCGCTTCAGTGACGAAACAATTCATCGCCGGTTCGATTTTGGTTTTGGAAGATCGGGGAAAGCTGAAGACGGCGGACCCCGTCCGCATGGGACAAAATCACAATCTATAACCTGTTGACGATGACAGCGATCATGTCAAGTTTGGCGTCCCCGACGGGATTTGAACCCGTGTTACCGCCGTGAAAGGGCGATGTCCTAGGCCAGGCTAGACGACGGGGACGGATGTGAGGCGGGGTGCTC
>Ga0209693_10000136_pt1 | contig 27226 bp, 20 predicted proteins | sample HubBroMetageWRM3_FD_188345 | JGI IMG/M metagenome (GOLD analysis project Ga0209693, IMG submission 188345) | Warmed soil microbial communities from the Hubbard Brook experimental Forest, New Hampshire - Hubbard Brook CCASE Soil Metagenome WRM 3... | ecosystem: Environmental > Terrestrial > Soil... | reverse complement strand
GCGGCTGAGCCAACAGGAAGTTTCGTTCCGGGAAGTCCGGACGCGAACCAGTTCCGATCTGGGAGATCGTCCGTAGAAACTCGCCCACGGTTTTCGCACCGCTGGCTTATTTGGGACTGGTAAGTATGGTTCCGTTTGGGTCCAGCAAGAGTTTGTGTGTTCCCGCTGGCGCGGATAAATGAAACGAAGATTCGGGCCCATCGGCAAACACTCTCCCCACCAGCACGGGAGCCTTGCCAGAGACCACCGCATAGACGGGAACGAATGTTACCAGATCCGGCGGCGCATCCTTTTGCAATATCACGCCGCTTACGGCGATAGTGTTGGCCTTCACTGTGAACTTGACGCCCTGCAACTCCAGCCTGGGCAGAGAAGTGCCGTTCACCCAACCGTCCAGAAACCAATCGAGAGAAGCCTTGCCTTCATAGCGCAACGAGGGCGGCAAATCCTCTGCAAAAACGTTCAGCAGTTCCCTCGTGCTGATGGCTTTTCCTGCGTAACGCTCACGAACTTTATGCAGAGACCGCATGAAGGGTTCTTCCGCAGTCCCGCTGCTCCGGTCTTTTTGCGCAACGTTCTCTGCACCTTCCTGCAACATGGAGCGCAGCATGTGAAACAGCCAGGTTCCTCTGCCGTAACTGATGGCTTCGTAAGCTTGGGGAAAGTGAGACGAAAGCAGACGGCCTCCCAGGGTCACGGGTCCAGCATCCTCGAGAGATCTGCCGTCTTTATTCCTTTCGACCAAATCCCCTCGATACTTCTCCATGACCTGGCGGAAGCCTGCCGGATTTTTCTCCTGTAGCATCATCAACGAGCAATAATTTGCCAGACCTTCGGAGAACCACTGGTCACGATAGGTAGACCATAGGATCAAGTCTCCCCACCACTGATGTGCGGCTTCATGCGCCGGGATCTGTTCCGCAACCAACGCGCCAGCAGGATTCATGTGGAGGCTCTCACGCTCTGCCTGGTCCAGGAAAGCATACGATGACAGGAAGATCAGTCCCGGCCAACCTTGGCTTTCCCGCCCCGGCATCTGAGTCAGCGCCAGTTGACTGTAGGGAAACGGACCGAACCGCTCCGCATAGTAGCGGATGGCTCGGGCTGTAAACTCCGCGACGGCGGTTGCATTTCGCGCCGGTGAAGGCGCAAGCGAAGAGGCAATTAACTCGGGATTGGCGTGAGGCCGAGACGTGGGATTCGAACCTATCCCCAGGGTTGGCGGCGGACTGGGGAAGTCTCGTTCCACGCCGCTTGTAGCGTAGGTTTCTACGGCAACATTCCCAGCTTGTGCCGTCCCTCGAACATATTTGCCCAGGTCGAATCCTGCTACCGGGATGGGCCGCTCCGAGACCCAGTGCGCGACTTGCTCGTCATCTGTGTTCGGCGGAACAGGGTTCGGTGGAGCAGGCTGCGGGGGCGTTGCCGAAGGTGCGGCGAGTGGCTCTGGTTTGCCCGTTGCCAAAAGCGTCCAACCCGCCGGATAGTGGAAGGTTAGATCGAAATCCGCCATGGCCATCCCACGATTGGGATACCATGTGCCGCGTGCCCCCACATAGAGCAGGCCCTTGCCCGCCTCAGCCAGCACTTCTCCGCCGTAGACAAAACGCAAACTAATCTTTTGTCCTTTCCGCGCCGGCTGGGGCAAGATCACGGCCACCAGGTCGTTGCCACTGCGTGCCAAACGCGTGCCTTCCACTGCAGGGTTGTGGATGAATTCCACCACCCTCCCGTCCGCCTCGACGGTTTGGACTTGCAGAAAACGCGACAGTTCGAACACCAGAAAGCGCGATCCGCCGCGCACCACGTCGAGCTGCAATGTCACGTCCCCATCCACTTCCTTGGGTGGTTTCACTCGTGCATCAATGACGTAGCTGCGCACCCGAACCGCATCTTCCCGCGACTCGGTTTCTGCCGGCAATGCCTGAGGGATTTCTTTTCGAGCTACGGAATTCCGTCTCGCAGCCGAGGTCGAGAACGAAGTCCAGACGTCGTAATAGACGTTTCCGTCCTCGCCGGTTCTGCTTTGCCCGGCCTCGACTTGTTCCCCGGCGGTGGAATCAAAAAAGACGTCGAAGACACCAAGTTTGCTTCCGTGCAGCCGGGCGTGAAACATGTGATCGTCGGGATCCGGGGCGTGCGTGGCTGGCGAATCTTCAGAGGTGCTCTCGCTTGCGATCGGAAGCATCCCGCTGAAACTGGCCAGCAACCTCATGGCATCTGCCTGCGCCAGGGTGCGAGCGGTCTGGTCCCAGAGTGCGGTAAATCCTGGCGCATCTTCCGGCGCCCTGAGACCCGGCTGCAAATCGGTGGGAATATTATCGTTGAAACGGAAATAGGCGGTCGAGAAGCGCTCTTCCAGAATTGCCGTGCCCGTGAAGAGGCTCATAGCTTTTCGTTCTACGTCGTTCGGCGGGACGAGCAGCAGCTCTCCATCGCCCTCAAAAAACGCTCCGGTAATCCTGCCCAGCACATCCTTCGTAAAGGCGATGGAGCCATCGTCCAGAGTGATATGGATCGCGGCTCTACCCAGAGACGCGTCTCGCACCTTAAATACCCGGTCAGGATCCAGGCCAACGCTACTGAGCTGCAGGTAAAGGGACTCAGCCGGTCCAGGTTGCCGCGTGTGTACTGGAGCCGCTTGCGCAGGAACGGTTTGGGCCGGATCCGCTTGTGAACTGCACGCTCCCGGGAATGCGAAAGCCGCGAGGCATGCGGCTAGAGTTACGCGCATTGCGCATGAGATCGCTGGTACTTTCGTTACGTGGGTGTGTGCCTTCACTGTTGCTAGAATGCGCTTCAATGCGGCTTCGTGTCACTACTCTGCTAGCTATGATGCTCGCGCTCGCCTCGGCGGCATCCGCCGACACGATCCATTTGAAGAACGGCCGTACCATCGTAGCCGACCACGTCCGCGAAAATGGCACTCACTACGAGTACGACATCGGCGACGACAGCTATGCCATTCCCAAGAGTTCCGTAGACCATGTCGAAGCCGGCGGCGTTCCCGCCTCAGCCCCATCGGGCGCTGCCAAGACAGGCGATCTCCCGGTTTTCGTCCCGGTGGACAGTCTCGCCAACGAAGGCGACCTGCCCAAGACAATCGTTAGGGATGGCAAAGTCGACTCCGACGCTCTGGCGAAACTCGAAGGCAAGGGCAACGCCGAGTTGGCCGCCACCGCTGACTTCATTGCCGGCAAGTTTGAATTCGAGCACGGCGATATCGATCAAGCTCGCCGCTATTTCGACACTGCCCTGCGCTTTCAACCGGAGAACGCAACCGTCCTTATCTATTACGCCGCCTTGCTGGTGCGCACCGGCAATCCCACGCAGGCGCTTACCTATGCTCAACGAGCGGTGCGAGCTGCGCCCGAGTCGCCGGATGCCTACACCGTCCTAGGCTATGCGCAGCTGGCCTGCGACCGGACCAAAGAAGCCATTGCCTCGTGGAAGCATTCCCTCGAACTGCGTCCCGATCCCGCCGTGCAGCAATACCTGGCGAAAGCGCAGCGCGAGCAGAGTGCGGAGACCGATTTCGCCCAACGCGAAAGCAGCCACTTCGTGCTCCACTACGAGGGCAAGCAAACGTCCGAGGATTTTCGCGGACAAATCATGGCCGCGCTCGAATCGGACTACGACGATCTGGCACGCGATTTGGGCACGCCCCCGCGCGACAATATTCTTGTGACTCTCTATACGGAACAGGCTTTCTTTGACGTTACCCGCGCGCCCGCCTGGACTGGAGCGCTTAATGACGGGAAACTCCGCATTCCTATCAGTGGCCTCAATTCAATGACACCCGAGCTGGCCCGGGTTTTGAAGCATGAGCTCGCTCACTCCTTTATCAACCAGCTCTCTGGCGGACGTTGCCCGCCTTGGCTTCACGAGGGCATCGCCCAGCTGATGGAGCCGAAGTCCCTCGGCAGCGACGGGCATCTGCTGGCTCAGTTATTCAAGACCGAGCGCAACATCCCCCTGAATGTGCTAGAAGGTAGCTTTCTGAGCCTCTCGGGAAGCCAGGCCTATCTGGCCTATGCGGAATCGCTGGCCGCGGTTTCCTACATCAACGATTCCTATGGGATGGGTGACGTTCAGCGGATTCTGCAACGCCTCAGCGAGGGTAGTTCCACAGAAGCCGCGTTGCGTGCAACCATTCACTCTGACTACGGCCAACTCGAGTCCGAGCTCGGCAAGTATCTCAGCGACAAGTACGGCGACTGACCGCAATCCGGTATAGCCCGTTCGAGCGATTTGCCCGCCGCCATCTCTTGTGCTAGTTTCCCCTCTGAGTCTAAGACTCGTATGTGCGCCCTATTTCAGTCCCGTACGCCGGCGCCTCCACCTGTGGTGGAACCCGTCCCGAGCGAATTTCCGAAGATGGACGGTGCGGAGATTGCCGCCACCACCTACGGGCAAAGAGTCGCCGGCGATTTCTACGACTCCGTGCGAGTGAGCCCGGAGCGAATTTTGTTCGGCCTGCTCGACGTAGCTGGACGCCGCGAAAACAATCAGCAAATCCTGGCTGCCGCGCAGAAGATCTTTCGCACTCTCGGAGCTGAACTCTTCTCGCAGATTGACATCAACGAATCAGAAGCCATGACCACGCTGTGTCTGCGGCTCAACCGCGGCATTATGGAAGCCGCGGAGGGCGTTCACTCCTGTCCCGCATTCCTCGGCTGCTACAACGAGAGATTCGGCACTCTCTGCTATACCAACGCCGGGCACACCGGGGGTCTCGTCCGCGACAGCACCGGCATTACCGAACTGGCGTCTACAGGCCTGCCGCTCGGCCTTTTCTCTCACGCCACAGCCGAAGCGCCCACGATTGGCCTCCAGAAAGGAGCGGTTCTTCTCCTGGTTTCGCGGGGAGTGGTTGAAGGCAAATGCAGAAAGGACAAGACCGATGACCTGGAGTTCGGCTTGGAGCGCGTTAAAGAGCGTTTGCAGGCCAATCCTTCTCACAGCGCCGAAGCTCTCAGCGCGTCGATTTTGAATGCTGTCGGGGAGTTCACCTGCGAACCCCTGGTTCCGGACGACATGACCGCCCTGGTTTTTGTTCGCAACGCCTAGGACAGAAGGCTTCGGCAACCGGCTCAACCCACGGCCGCATCAAACTATGCGGTCGGCCAGCGACCGGCCAGAAAGTGACCGGCCAGACGTAGTAAAATACTTCGTCGGACTTCGCCTGTAAGTTCTGGCAGCAGGCGGCCTACAGAAATCCTATGAAAAGACTAGTTCTGATACTGATTGCTATGGCATACCTGCCCGCGTTTGCCGCGGGGCAGGTCGTCGAAGAGATTGTCACGCGCGTGAACAGCCAGATCATCACCCGGTCCGAATACCAGCGCAGCAAAGATCAGCTGAGGGATGACGTGAAGCAGCAGGATCCCTCGAACGCCGACAAGCTCTATGCCGAGCGTGAAAAAGACGTCCTGCGCGATCTTGTCGACCAGCAACTTCTACTGGAAAAAGGCAAAGACCTCGGCATCACCGGCGACACCGAGCTGATCAAGCGCCTCGACGGGATGCGTAAAGACATGAAGCTCGACACCATGGAAGAGCTGGAAAAAGCCGCCACCGCCCAGGGCATCTCCTACGAGGACTTCAAGCAGAACCTGCGCAACCAGATCATAACGCAAAAGGTGATCGGCGAAGAAGTTGGTTCTCATCTGAGCATCCCCAAAGAGGAAGAACAGCAGTTCTACAACGAACACAAGAGCGAACTGGAGCAGCCCGAATCGATAAAGCTCAGCGAGATCCTGATAGCTCCGCAGAAGCCGGCTGCTGATAAGTCCGGCAACGGCACCCCCGCCACGGGCAGCGACGATGCGAAGGCGCAAGATGCTGGCAGCGACTCAGCCAAGCAGGCTGCGGAGACTGCCGCTCTGGCTGCGGCCGAGGCCAAGGCCAACGATGTGCTCAAACAGATTCGTGCCGGAGCCAGTTTTGAAGACATCGCGAAGAAGTTTTCTGACGGTCCTTCGGCGGCGCAGGGAGGAGATCTGGGAGCGTTCAAGCGCGGCACTCTCGCCAAAGAGCTTGAAGACAGGACGTTCGCGATGAAATCGGGCGATGTCAGCGACGTGATCCGCACCAAGCAGGGCTACGTCATCCTGAAGGTTACTAACCACCAGGTGGCCGGCATTCCGGCAATGAAAGACGTCGAGCCCAAAATCATGGATGCTTTGTACTATCAAAAGCTGCAGCCAGCGCTGCGCGCGTATCTGACCAAGCTGCGCGAAGATGCTTACATCGACTATAAAGAGGGTTACATCGATTCCGGCGCCAGCCCGAACCAGACCAAGCCCATTGAGACCGCCGCGCCTAAGACGACCGACAGTAAGAAGCTAAAGAAGAAAAAGAAGCTCGGTATTGTCTAGCCCTCTGCCGCGTCTCCAGCTCCCCGAAAGGCGTTCCGGTGTACTGCATCCTTGTGCTTTCTGATTTACACTGATGAAGAGCATGAAAGAGTTCTACATCAGCGAGTGCGCGCGCCACGAAAACAAGATCATCACCTCCAACTTTGTCGTGGTCAGCAAGCAGATCAAGCCCAAGAAAACGGGTGAACCCTATCTCGCCCTGATCCTCGGCGACCGCAGCGGGCAGCTCGATGCCAAAATGTGGGACAACGTGGAAGAAGTGCTCAACGCCTTCGAGCAGGATGACTTCCTCAAGATCAAAGGCCTGGTCAACAAATATAAGAACCGCTTCCAGCTCACCATCCACAAAATACGCAAGCTGGGCGAATCGGAGATCGAATTCTCCGACTATCTTCCCAAAACCACGAAGAATATTGACGAGCTCTGGCAGACCCTGGCCGGCTTCGTTGCGTCTTTTCAGAATCCTTATCTCAAGTCTCTGCTCCAGGCCTTCATGTCTGACCCGGAGATCGCAGCCGCGTATCGCAATGCTCCCGCCGCCAAGACCCTGCACCACGCTTATATTGGCGGCCTGCTCGACCATGTAGTCTCGCTGTTTCGCTCCTGCGATCTGGTCAGCCGAAACTATCCCCAGGTCAATCGAGATTTACTGCTGACCGGCGCATTTCTTCACGACATCGGCAAGATTCACGAGCTTGCCTACAATCGCTCGTTTTCCTACACCACGCGCGGCCAGTTGCTCGGCCACATGATCATCGAACTTGAGATGTTGCAGGCGAAGCTCGCGATGGTCCCGGACTTTCCCGTCGAACTCAAGACCCTGCTTGAGCACTTGATCATCAGCCACCACGGCCAGTACGAATTCGGCTCGCCCAAGCTCCCCATGTTCCCCGAGGCGCTTCTGCTGCATTACATGGATGACCTGGATTCCAAAATGGAGGCCATGCGCGCGCAATTCGAGCGCGAGGCTGACCTCGAGAGCCCCTGGACCAGCTACAACGCTTCTCTCGGACGCCCGTTGCTGAACAGCGCCAAGTTTCTTGTTCCGAAGCCCGCAGTTCCTCCCGATGACTCTTCTTCTGCCGCTGAGGCTGAAGTCGAAGCGGATTACGCCGGCGAGTCCAGCGAGGAAGCCCCGACGCTGCCCGGCTTGAAGCCTTAGCTTTCGTCCCTGAGGAGAACGATAGCGCATGCTCGACTTCAGCCGATTCGAACTACTCACCTTCGACTGTTACGGCACTCTCATCAACTGGGAAGATGGAATTCTCCGCTGCCTTCACCACATCTTCGCGGCTCACGGAAAGGACACCGACGATGCGACCATCTTGCGGCTCTACGGCGATTTCGAAGCTCGCGCCGAGCAGGGCGAGTATCGCCGCTACCGCGAAGTTCTTCAGTCCGTAGTGCGGCAGTTCGGAGAACAACTCGGATTCACACCCACCGACGAGGAAGCCCGCTCGCTGCCCGAATCGCTGAAAGAATGGAAACCGTGGCCAGATACCGTAACCGCGCTTAACGAGCTTCACAGCCGCTTCCGACTGGCCATCATTTCCAATGTGGACGACGATCTTTTCGCCGCGACGAACCCTCAGCTTGGAGTGGAGTTTAGTCAGATCATCACAGCCCAGCAGGCAGGAGCCTACAAGCCATCATTGAAGATTTTCGAGCTGGCGTTGAGCCGCGTCGGCGTTCCTGCTCACCGCGTTCTGCACGTTGGCCAGAGCGTGTATCACGACGTGCTGCCGGCCCAGTCATTAGGCCTGGCTACAGTTTGGGTCAACCGACCATCCGCGCGAACCGGCGTGGGCGCCGTCAAGGCAGTCGAGGGACATCCGGACTTGCAAGTTTCCAGCGTCGCAGAACTTGCAACCGCTTGTGCCCAGCCGTAACCCTCGAACATGTTGAGAAAATCAAAACCGAATTCAAAAACAGACCCGCACCTTCCCTACCAGACCCGGCACGCCTTCGCAGCCACCATCGGCTGCCCCTTCTTACAGCTGAAGGCTTTCGCAAACTCCGGCATATTGACCAGGACTCCATTGGCCCGGAAGCGGTCGGGAGAATGCGGGTCGGTGGTCGCCACTAGGCGCTCCAACTCCGGACGCCATACCGCGCACCAATCCTGCGCGAATCCCAGGAAAACCTGCTGGATGGGCGAGTATCCGTCCGCCGTCTTTCTATCGAGATCGAGTCCCTGCTCGGCAGCGCGAGCCAAAAAAGCCATGTAGGCAAGGCGCATCCCGCCATTGTCAGCCGTATTCTCGCCTAGGGTGAGTTTTCCGTTGATCTTGGTGTCGCCCACGCTGAACTGGCTGTATTCGTTCACAATGCAAGCTGCCTTCTCCGTGAACTTGTCGGCATCTTCTTTGGTCCACCAGTCGGTGAGATTGCCGTGCCCGTCGAACTGCCGCCCCTGATCATCGAACCCATGGGTGATTTCGTGGCCCATGAAGAGGCCAATATGTCCATAATTCAGGCCGGTGGGCGCCGCCGCATCAAAAAACGCGGGCTGCAGCACCCCTGCAGGGAAATTGATGTCGTTCATGCTGTCGCTGTAATAGGCGTTCACCGTGGGTGGCGTCATGCCCCACTCATCGCGGTCAACCGGCTTGCCAATCTTGTCCAACTGCCGGTGCGACTCAAACTCTGTTGCACGCAGGCTGTTGCCCAGGGCATCTCCGCGCTCTACATTCAATTTCGAATAGTCTCGCCACTTATTCGGATAGCCGATCTTGTTGGCGATGAGATGCAGCTTCTCTTGTGCGCGTTTCTTGGTGTCTGGGCTCATCCAGTCCAGGCTTTCAATATCCCGTTCCACGGCCGCTTCGATATCATGAATCATCTGCAGCGACTTCTCTTTACTGGACGCCGGAAACTCCTGCTCGACATAAGCCTTGCCCAAAGCTTCGCCCAGGGCTCCGTCGGTGCTGCCCACGCAACGCTTCCAGCGCGGTTCTTGCTCGGGAATGCCTGCCAGCTTGCGCCCGCCGAAATCAAATTGTTCTTCATCCATGGCCTTGGGCAAAACCGTTCCCGGAAGCGAGGCCACAAGCTGCCAGCGGAGATAGGACTTGATGGTCGCCAAATCCGCATCCGCGATCACCTGGTTCATCCCTCTAAAGAATTCCGGCTCCGCCACGTTGATTTCGCTGAATGACGGCGATCCGGTCGTTGGATAAAAATGCTCCCAGTTGAAAACCGGCGTCAGCGACTGCAATCCGCTGTTCGGCATCAGGTGGTAGATATTGTGTGGGTCACGCTGCGAGGTGATATCCAGCGACACTTTGGCGAGCGCGGTTTCCAGTTTCATGATGGCTTGCGCCTCGCTCGCGGCCTGCGCTTCGCTTGCTCCCAACAGCTTCAGCATATTGGCGATGTGTTGTACATATTGCTTGCGAATTTCCTCGTCCTTCGCTCCCGTCCGCAGGTAATAGTCTTTTTCAGGCAAACCTAGCCCGCCTTGCGACACGGCTGCTATTTCCCGGGTTGCGTCTTTGAAGTCCTGCTGCGAGCCGAATCCCAGAAACGCATTCACGTTGATCATCTGAAAGTGCGCGAGCAACTCGGGAAGCTGACCCTTGCTCGAGAGTGCATTGATGCGGTCCAGTTCGGGCTTCAGCGCAGCCATGCCTTTCTGCTGGATCGCGGCTTCATCCATGCAGGCGGCGTAATAGTCGCCGATCTTTTGCGTATTCGCGTCGCGCTCACTGCCGGCCATGGCGGCTTTGTCGAGAATGCCGTGCAGCACCTGCCGGTTGTACTGATCAAGATTGTAGAACTGATCGGAATACGGGGAATCATTCGGAATCGGATGCAGCTTGCTCCAATTACCGCAGGCGTACTGATAAAAATCAACGCAAGGGTCCACAGCCGTATCCATCAGCTCCTTGTCGAGGCTGGGGATCAATTTGAAGGTTTGCGGGGATCCGGAGGAGTCGTTCGATGCAGTTGCCTGGGTAAATCCCAGGCTGCTGCTGGCGATAACCGTGCCGGCGATGATCAACAAGAACGTGAAAACTGAACTTTGAGATGGGCGCATCCGTCCTCCGAGTAAGAAATCATACATCGCGCCATCATCAATGACAGGGGGAGACGGACAGATGGCCCCATCCGTTACAATGCATTTCACGCGCCGGTCTCTTGAAACGCTCTTGAACGCTGGAGAGTCTAGAAGTTCGCTGGAATCTTCACAACCCTCTTCTGGATCGCCCACATGACCAGTTCGGCTTTGTTGTGGATGCCGAGCTTGCGCATCAGATTGAACTTATGCGCGTCCACTGTCTTACTGCTCAATCCCAGAACTATGGCCGCCGCGCGCACCGTCTTTCCCTCCGCCAGCAGTTTCAAAACCTCGCGCTCGCGAGCGGTGAGCGCGCGTTCTGGTCGAAACAGTCTTTCGGCGGGGGGCTGCACATTAGGCCGAAAGCGCTCATCCGAACCGCTTGGTCGATCGCCGCTGCGCAAGTTCCGCACCATCTCGAGCAGCTCTTCCGCCGAAGTCTGTCGCGCGGCACAGCCGCCCGTGGTTGCTCCCAGACTGACAAACGGAGAGCTATCTCGGTCCTGCATGCTCAAAAACACTATTTTGGTTTGGGGAGATTCCCGCGTCACAAGAATCTCTGCTTCAGCTGCAGCCAACCCAAACGTACCGGTATCGGCGACCAGCACATCGGGCCGCAGCTCATAAACCTTGCGCAGGCACTCCGCGGCATTGCCGGCTTCGCCGACCACCTCGATGTCTGGCTCGTCTTCCAATAAACGCCGCAGACCTTGCCGCAGAAGAACATGGTCATGCGCGAGCAGACAGCCGATCTTGCTGCCAAATAAAATCACTTCGTTTGAATCTGTGCGTGGGGGCACACAGTTCTCCTTTGTTTGGCCAGAGAGTTTACAAAATGACGCGGACGACTGGGCGGAACCAGAACTCCACAAGATACGAATGTGGGCTATTGTAGCAATCATTTGCGCATCTGCGCCTATGAAATCTGCAGAAGGATTGCCTTTTCTTGCCACCCCGTAAATGCTGCTCTTTTGCTCCAATCCCCATCGGGAGAACTCCGGCGGACGCCGCATCAGGTAAAATCGAGCACTTATGCTGCGCTACTTCACTGCCGGAGAATCACACGGCGAAGCTCTGGTCGCTTTCCTCTCGGGGGTGCCCGCGGGGCTCAAAGTGGACCAGGCCTTACTCGACCGTGAACTCTGGCGCCGGCAACAAGGCTATGGCCGCGGCGGACGCATGAAGATTGAGCGCGACACGGCTCACATCCTCTCTGGCGTACGTCATGGCATGACGATTGGCTCGCCTATTTCTATTCAGCTGGAAAACCGCGATTGGAAAAACTGGCAAGAGTCCCTTCCCGTCGGCGAGGGAGACCCTGCCCGGCACAAGCGAGTAGCATCTCCGCGGCCCGGACACGCCGACCTCGCAGGCGCGCTGAAATATAACTTTCCGGAAGCTCGTTACGTGCTCGAGCGCGCCTCAGCCCGCGAATCGGCAGCCCGCGTCGCCATCGGCGCCCTGGCCAAAATCTTTCTCCGCGAACTCGGCATCGAAGTTCTCAGCCACGTCGTCGCCGCGGGTAACGTGGCCTTGCGGCAAGACGTCCCTTGGGAGCAGATTCACGCGCTTTACAATCAGGAAGAAATCTTACTGAATTGTGTGGACAAAGAAACCGAGCAGCGCATGAAAGACGAAGTGGACAAAGTTCTCAAAACTGGCGACTCGCTGGGAGGAGTTTTTGAAGTGGTGGCTCACGGCGCCCCACCGGGCTTAGGCACGTACGCGCAGTGGGACGAGCGCTTGGACGCCCTGCTCGCCAGCGCCATCATGTCATTACAGGCGGTGAAGGCGGTCGAGATCGGCTCCGGTGTTACCGCTGCCGCGTCTCCCGGCTCCGCTGTTCATGATGAAATCGGCTATGGCAAGGGAACCAGCTTCACTGCGTTTACCCGTTCTCGCAACAACGCCGGCGGGATCGAAGGCGGCGTTTCCAATGGACAGGAGATCCGCGTCCGCGGCTATCTGAAGCCGATTTCCACCTTGCGCCGCCCGCTGCAATCGGTTGATTTCGCCACACGCCAACCCGTGAGCGCTGCTTATGAGCGCTCCGACGTTTGTGTAGTCCCCGCGGCCGGTGTCGCAGCCGAGGCCATGGTTGCACTGACTCTGGCCCGCTGTGCTCTCGAAAAATTCGGCGGCGACTCCATGGGAGAAACCTTGCGCAATTTCCAGGGTTACTGCTTGCAACTGAAAAACTACTGACTGTACCTGAAAATGATCTATCCCATTGTTAAATTCGGAAATCCCGTCCTCGAAAAGCCCTCCGAGAAGGTCACAGTCTTTGACGAAGAATTGAAGAAACTAGTCGACGACATGTTCGAGTCGATGTATGCAGCGCGCGGCGTGGGCCTAGCGGCGCCGCAGATCGGTATCTCGCGCCGCATCGCGGTAGTTGATGTCACTTTCAAAGAGGATCCGGACGCCAAACTCGTCCTTATTAATCCGGAAATCATTCACAAGGAAGGCCGCCACGCCCAGAGTGAAGGCTGTCTCAGTATCCCCGATTTCCGTGAAAACGTGACGCGCGCCCAGGTGGTTACCATCCGCGCCCAGGATTTGACTGGGCAGGTCTTCGAGAAGATCGGCGACGACCTGCTGGCTCGCGCCTTCCAGCACGAAACCGATCACCTCAACGGCAAGCTCTACATCAGCCACATCAGCGCCCTGAAGCGCGACTTGATCAAGCGCAAAATTCGCAAGCTGGTCAAAGCGGGAGAATGGTAGAAGAAATTTGTAATTGGGTAATTTCGCAATTTAGTAATTTGTTGCGGACATGATGGCTCGATGCGATTCTCAATTACCCGATTACAAAATTGCCCGATTGCCAAATGCCCTCATCCCTCAATCTCGTTTTCTGCGGCACGCCGGGCTTTGCCGTGCCCACGCTCGACAAACTGGTCGACGCTGGATTCCACATCAGTCTCGTGGTCACGCAGCCGGACCGTCCCAAGGGCCGCGGTCTCGAAGTCGTTTCTTCCCCGGTCAAGCGAGGGGCGTTGCAATTGGGCTTGCCGATCGCGCAGCCTGAAAGCATCAAGAACAACGATGCCTTCCGTGCGCAACTCACCGCTCTCAAACCTGACGCTATCATCGTGGTCGGTTACGGCCGCATCATTCCGCAATGGATGCTTGATCTTCCGCCTCTCGGCAACATCAATCTGCACGCCTCGCTCCTGCCGAAATACCGCGGCGCCGCGCCGATCCAGTGGGCGATCGCGCGGGGCGAAACCGTAACCGGAGTCACCACAATGAAAATCGATGCCGGCCTCGATACCGGTGACATTCTCCTGCAGCAGGAAATTCCCATCGCTCCCAACGACACGGCGGAGACGCTAGCTCCGAAGCTCGCGTCCGCAGGCGCGAATCTTATGGTCGCAACCCTGCGCGGATTGCAGAGCGGTAGCATCCATCCACGACAGCAAGATCACGCACAAACCACTCTTGCACCGATCCTAAAGAAGGAAGAAGGCCTTATCGATTTTTCCTGTCAAGCGGCAGAGATTCTGAACCGGATGCGCGGCTTTCAACCCTGGCCGGGTGCATATACGAAGTTCCGCGGCAAGAATCTGCAAGTGTGGAAGGCGTCCGCGCTCGAGCGGGCGCTGCCGCCGTCTGAGTTGAAGGTGGAAAACCATCTTCTTTTTGTCGGCTGCGGCCAGCGCACCGCAATCGAACTCATCGAGCTGCAACTGGAAGGCAAGAAGCGAACCTCTGCCTCTGACTTCATCCGCGGCTATCGCCCGGCGCCGGGCGAAAGGCTCGGCTCCTAGGCAACACAAATTTTCCTCGGCACAGGCCGCCTCCGTCATACTGGCCTCGATTGACGATGAAACAAAAAGCTCGAGACTCGCGCCCGGCAGTTTCTCCAGCCCGTGCCGCCGCATTCGATATTCTGCTTCGCGTCGAGCGCGAGTCTTCCTACGCATCCGAACTTCTTCATTCCCGCACCTACGCTCGCCTCACGACAGTCGATCACTCCCTGGCAACCGAATTGGTCATGGGAGTTTTGCGCTGGCGTTCGCTGCTTGATTCACAAATCGCCGCGAGCTCCGCCCAGGCAATCTCCAAGCTTGACCTCGAGGTTCTAACCGCGCTCCGCCTCGGGATTTACCAGCTGCGTTGGCTCAGCCGCATTCCGGCCCGCGCTGCCATCAATGAAAGCGTAGAGCTCGTCAAGCGCGCCCGAAAGCGTTCTGCTGCGCCGTTCGTCAATGCAGTCCTGCGGAAGCTCAACGCGAGCGTCTCCGGCGTGGGCGACTCCGCGCAACCCGCAATCAGCGCTGCTTCGATAGAAGGTCTGGCTTCCAGCAGTGCTCATCCGTTGTGGCTTGTCGAACGCTGGGTCCAGGCCTACGGACTCGATTCTGCCTTTCGCATCTGCCGGCACGATCAATCGGTCCCTGTGACCGCAATCCGCCTCCGCCGCCCGGAAGCTGAAGAGCAAATCAAAGCCGAAGGAATCGAACTCGCTCCCGGCGTGTTCCTGGCCTCCGCACGGCGAGTGCAGCAAGGAGATGTGGCCAGGACCGCGGCTTTCCGCGCGGGCCTCTGCGTTATTCAGGACGAAGCTTCGCAGCTCGTTGCAGCTCTCGTCGGCCGTGGCATACACATCCTCGACTGTTGTGCGGCTCCGGGGGGAAAGACCCTGGCAATCGCCGATCGGAATCCGAGGGCAAACATCTCTGCCGTGGACCTCCACCCTCACCGCGCACGTCTTCTTCGAAGAATGCTGAGCGCGCCAGATTCACAAACCGAGATAGAATCCCGCAATATCCGCGTGGTCGCCGCCGATGCGCGTGATCTCCCCTTCTCGACAAGGTTCGATCGCGTCCTCGCAGACGTGCCTTGCTCCGGCACCGGTACGCTTGCCCGTAATCCCGAGATCAAATGGCGGCTCGTGCCTCAGGACCTTCCTGATTTGCAGGCGCGACAGCTCGCGATCCTCCGCTCGGCCATAGCGCAAGTCGCTCCCGGAGGCCGCCTGGTCTATTCCACCTGCTCCTTGGAAAGAGAAGAAAACGAAGACGTCATTGAGCGCTTGTCGGGGGAAGACTCATCGTTCCGCGTCCTCGATTGCCGCGCCGAACTGGAACAGCTTTACGAGAAGGGCGAATTGATCTGGCCCGAGCCTGTTTCGCTCACTCGCGGTCCTTACCTGCGCACTCTGCCCGGTGTTCAACCGTGTGACGGCTTCTTCGCCGCGATTCTGGAAAAAATCTAGGCGTGTCGCAGTTTTATCGCAGACGAAAGACCGCGCCTCTCACCGTACCTCGAAGTTGATCACCGCTCCCGCTAGAACCTTCTGCCCTGCCGGAGGCCACTGCGTAACGATCGTGCTGGCGGGCGACGGTTCTGAAGCTGCAGCAGGCACGACCGGAGGGACACCTGGTATTTCTGCGTTGTCTGCCGGCGGTGGGGCCATGCTCACGGTACCCAGTTTGAAGCCCGCATCCTGCAGCGTGCGGCTCGCCGTGCCCAGGGCTTGCCCCACAAAATTCGCCATCACATACGCCGGGGCATCGGCCGCGATAGTCACCAGCAAGCTGGTTCGCGGCGCTGCTACCTGGCTCGCGTTCGCCGGAGGACTCTGCGCCAGCACCTGGTCCGCAGGCGTTCCCGGCAGCTGCATCTCCGCCATCGAAGCTAATTCCAGACCTCGCCGCTGCAGGTTCCATTCCGCCGCGCGCTCACTTTGCTTCGTTACATCTGGAATCGCTACGCGCTGCGGTCCCATACTCTGCGCCACCCGTACCTGCCATCCCCGCCGCACTTTCGCCCCCGGCAGCGGCAACTGGGTCATGATCCGTCCCTCAGGAATTTGCGGACTGTAGTACTGTCGCTCTACCTCGATCTGCAAACCCAACCCAGCAACGGAACGCTCCGCCTCCAAAGGCGTTAACCCAACCACCACAGGCACTTCGACGACTTGTCCGTGAATGGCAAATCGCATTGCCGTCAGCGCCGACACCAATGCCACAAAGATCAGCACCAGCGCTAACATCGCAAACTTGAAGAAAGGTTTCATAAGACGATGCAGATTACAGTTTGACGAATCATGAGCAAGCCCGGATGCCTGATCGCCATCTCTTAGTGCATCTCATCCGCGCCCGGCGACGTATCCGGCGTATCCACTTTCTGCACCACGGTCACAGGTACATCCGGCGCCGGCTGGAACTGACCGGGATCTTTCCCCGCCATGGCAGCATTCATGAAGTTCATCCAGATGGGCAGAGCCGCGCGCGCTCCTGTCTCCTTGGATCCTAAAGATCTCTTCTCATCGAATCCAATCCACACGCCGCAAGTCATCGATGGGGAGAATCCTACGAACCATGCGTCCGTGAAATCATTGGTGGTGCCGGTTTTTCCGGCGACCGGGAAAGGCAGCTTCGCGGCCGCGATTCCCGTCCCGTGCAGCACAACTTCCCGCAGCATCGAGGTCATCACTCTCGCCGTGCGCGCGCTGATTACGTCCTTCACCTCAGGATAGTCCTCTTCCAGCACCCTCCCCTCGTAGTCGGTCACCTTTGTGATGTAGTGGGGCGTGACACGCACACCGTCGTTTGGAAACACGCTGTATGCCGAAGTCTGCTCGATCAAAGTGATTTCCGCCGACCCCAGCGCCACGGGCAGGTAAGGCGGCAACTTGGCGGTGATTCCGAAACGCTCGGCGTACTCGATCACGCTCTTGATGCCGACCTTGTTGGCTAGCTTCAGCGCAGGAATATTACGCGACTGCGCCAGAGCCCTCCGCAAGGTGATGATCCCTTCAAACTTTTCGTCGTAGTTATGCGGCGAGTAAGGCCCGGAGCCGGTCTCGAACGTAACCGGCTCATCCAGAATGGTGTCATTCGGGCTGGCACCCTTGTCAATTACGGTTGTGTAGACATAGGGCTTGAATGATGACCCAACCTGCCGCAATGATTGAGTTGCGCGATCGAATTTCGATTCGCTGAAATCGCGCCCGCCTACCATGGCCTTGATTCCGCCCGTGGCGTTGTCAATCGCCATCAACGCGCCCTGCGCGCCGGAATCCTGTTCCAGGCTCACGCGGGCCGAGCCGTTGGGGTTCAGCACCAGTATTTTTACGTAGCAGATGTCTCCCGGCCGCAACAAATTCTGTAACTTGCCTTGCGTCCAGGCCACGTCCGCCTGTCCCAGAGCCGCCGCGTAGCGCCCGAACTTCAGTGTTGCAATCCCAACCCCGGCCGACGTCACCAGCGCGTGGACGTACCCGTTCACCTCCGGTTCGTCTTCCCAATCAGGATGCTCATACTTCTCGATCGCGCTTCCCTCCGCCACAACGTTTTCCAGATGCCCCTGCCATCCGTGACGCCGTTCGTAAGTTGCCAGACCGTCCAGCACCGCCTGGTTCGCAGCATTTTGCAGATCGACGTCAAGCGAGGTGTAAACCTTCAACCCACCTTCATGAACTTGATCGGCCCCATATTTGTTTTCCAGATACCGCCGGATCTCCTCCACGAAATATGGGGCCAGTGAGTTGGGATCGTGCGTCAAATGTAAAACTATCAGCGACGACCGCGCGTCCTCGGCCTGGGCCGCGGTAATCTTTCCGTCCTCGAGCATGGCGTTGATCACCAGATTCCGCCGCTTCATGGCCCGGTCGGGATGGTTGATTGGAGAGTAGTAAGCCGGGCTCTTTGGCAGACCCGCGAGGAGCGCGGCTTCGGGCAGCGTCAGCTGACGGGCCGGCTTGCCGAAATAAAATTCTGACGCAGCCTCGAACCCGTACACTCCATGCCCGAGAAAAATCTGATTCGCATAGAGCGCGAAGATCTGCGGCTTGGTGAAGCGCCTCTCGATCTGAACCGCAAGCATCGCCTCCTGCACCTTGCGATGGAACGAGCGGTCGGGCGAAAGGAACAAATTGCGCGCCAACTGCATGGTCAAAGTGGACGCGCCTTGCACCTTCCCGCCGGACTCAATGTCGCGGTACGCCGCGCCCACGATCCGCCAGAAATTGATCCCGGAATGGCGGTAGAAGTCCTTGTCTTCAATGGAGACCAACGCATCGCGCAGGACCGGAGCGAAATCGTCGTAGCCGGCGACCACCCGCCGCTGCAGGGCGAAGGACCCAATCACCCGACCGTGATCGTCATACAGTTCAGTGATCGAGCTAGGTCGGTATGCTTCCAGCGCTTCCACTTGGGGCAAATCGGTGGTATAGACCAGCAGAAGCCCCGTCGTCGCTCCCACCAGTGCAGAAACCAGCACCAGCAGGCTAAACAACACCGTGCCGACAAACCTCCGCCCGGCAATCTCCACCGGCGGAAGATCTTCGTAGAGCGACTTCATAGCAAGATGGGTTCAGAATAGCAGGGCGTCGTTCACCCCGGTAGTTGCGAGCGCAGGCTCGCGAGCGGAACCTGACGGCGGGAAGGAATCCGACGACAAAAGAAATCGCGCACCTTACGGTGCGCGATCGCGTCCTCAAAGACAGAAAACAGTGTCTAGCTCGTGCGGCTCTTCAATACCTCGACCGCCTTGTGCAACTGATCGTCCGGCGTGTTCTTGGGCTTGGCCTCCGGTTCCGTAGCGGCAGGCTCCGCATCTTCATCGTCGGAGATTGCGTTGTCCGTATCGTCGGCCACCAGCACGTTGGGAGTTACCGCCGTTTCCTGAATTGCCTTCCCGCTGGGTGAATAGTATTTCGCCACCGAGAGAATCAGCGCCCCGCCGTCTGGTAGGTCGATCGTTTTCTGTACTGATCCATCCCCAAAAGTCTTGTCGCCCACCACGTCGCCGCGGGCATTCTCCAGAAGCGCTGCCGCCACAATCTCGGCCGCACCAGCCGTTCCCTTGTTCACTAGCACCGCGACCGGAAGCGTGGTCACGGCTTTTGCCGGATCCGCATTGAACGCCTCCCGCGGGAACTTTTGTCCCTGCAGATAAGTGATGGTGCCGTGGTTCAGGAAAAGATTGGCCGTGGCAATGCCTTCGCTCTCTTCACCATCCGATGTGTTCCGCAAATCCAGTACCAGCTTCTTCGCTCCCGACTTCTCGAGCGACTTGATCTTACCGGCGATCTCCTGCGACTTGCCCTTGGTGAGCGCGTCCACTTTTATATAGCCGATGCCGTCTTCCAGCATCTTGTCGGAGACCGGGGGAATGCTCACTACGTCCCGAGTGATCACCACCTTCTCCGGTTCTGCTCTCCGCGCCCGGACCACCGAAACACTCACGGTCGAGCCCGGTGTGCCAGCCAGCGCATCGCGAATCTCCGGCAGCGACATATCTCGCGTACTCTGGCCTTCAATCGATTCGAAGATATCCGTTGCCTCAATCCCTGCCTTTTCTGCAGGCGACCCGGGCAATACCGAAACCACGTCGGCATATCCAAAACGCTTGGAAACGGTCGCTCCGATCTCGGCTTTACCCTCAATCTTGTGAGCCTTGTACGCCTTGTAGGCCGCCGCTGTCAGGTAGCTGGAGTTCGCATCCAGCGACTCCACCAGGCCGTGCAGCGCGCCATCCGTCACTTTGGGAATGTTCGGATCTTCCACGTACTCGCTCTGCACGCGGGACAATACTTCGCTATAAACCTGCATCTGCCGGTAGGCGCCGTCGTTCGAAGAGGCATGCACGCCCCCAAAGGAACCAACTACGACAAACGAAAGCACGGCAAAGGACAAAACCAAAATCGCAGCTTTAGTTTTCATCGACATCCGATTCTTCTTGTGGAAAGGAGTCACTTCCTGAGGAGCTATTTCACATTATATAGTCTAGATGCCACTTTTTCCCTCCGGGCTGCACCGACTCGATCCCCTTCGGTAACTTCAGCTGAATTCGCGGCTTCCGACAATAGTTCAGACGCCCCAGCGCCCGGTTTGTCACCCAATTGCTAAGCCGGAGGCTTGAAGTTCAAGGTGATGACGCTCTGCACGGATACGGCACGGCCGTTCATGGAGTAGGGCTTGAAGCGCCACTGCTTTACGGCATCGATAGCGGACCTTGCAAACACCAGCGATCCCTGCAGAAACTTGGCATCCTGTACCGCGCCGTCTCGCCCGATGAGCACTTGCAGAACCACGCTGCCCTTCTGACCGCTGGCTTTCGCTGCTGCGGGATAGACCGGGTCAACTGGCTGAGCCAACAGTCCCAAAGCCGCAGACTCCGGCAGGTTCACCGGCTCAATCGATGACATTGCGGCCTCGGCCGGCATGGCACCGCCGGCGTCCGGAGTCGAGGAAGCTATCTGCGACTTCAAGCTCGACGGAATGCTCCCGCTGTTTCCCGCCGGAACTGTCTGCGGCAGGGCAGAGCTTTGAGCCGGCGCGGCAGCCGGCCGTGGCGCCACGACTGGTGCGACAACCGGCGCATTCAGTTGCGCCGAGGGAGTGGCCGATGCAGCGGTCTGTACTGGACCGGGTGATGACGGAGCAGGCGACGCTTCCGCCGTATTCCCCGGCAGTACACCGACACTTGCCGGAGCCGGATCCTTGACCTGACTCCCGCCAACCTGCGCCTGCCCGCTGGCGTTTTGCGCGGACGGCTGATCCGTCGGGTTTGAGTTGATCTGGTTTTGGCCGGTCGGGTTTGAATTAGTTTGGTTCGGATCAGCAGCGCCGTTCTCGGCGGTCGTCACTGTCCCTTGCCCGCCGTTCGCATCTGCACCTTTCTGCGGCTTCGCCGTGGGATCAATCACCGGCAGCACGTGAATCTGGGAAGGGTCCGTTGTTGCATCAGGTATATTCGGCACGCTCGGAAGTTTGTACTCGTCACCCGCCTCGGCAAAACTGTCATGCTGTGGCGCCGACTGCGCTACCGGAGCAGGTGGTGGGTTCAGCCAACTTACTCCCGCCTTTACGCCGTTCCGGTAAGCGGTCCGCAAAGTTTGGCGGTTTCGGGGCACGGCTGCCAGTGCTAGGCACGCTGCGACTATCCCTATCACGAAGATTTTGCCGAGTATCGGACGCGGTTCTCGCGCCGGCGGTTCGCTCTCTTCCTTCTTCTCTCCCGATATGTAGGCGAAAAGCGCGGCTTCCGGCGCTGATTCCTGGTGCGGCTGCGGTTTCGCGGGCTTCCTGATTTCTTCTGCAGCGGGAGCTGCAGGCTTCGCCACGAAGGAGGGCGTTTCCCCGTACGATACTATTTCAGTCTTTTCCGGAGCTGTCTCCTCGGGTGGTGGTGGCGGCGCCGTCTTCGTCAGACGTGCCTGCAACGCTGCCCATCCCGTCAGCGGTTCCTGCGGTTCGGGTTCCGGTGCCGGAGGAGCTTCCACAGCTGAAGCCATCGGCTCGAGCTCAGTGAGCGCGTCAACCTCCGCGGCCGCAGACTGCTCCATCGACTTATAAATTTCATTTTCCGTATCGAACTGCCCGCCCGGTGCAGAACCTTGCGACTGCAGAAATTCTCCCGCTCGAAAAGTCTTCTCTGGCGCTTGGGTTACGGTGGAAGGCGCCGAAGCCGGGCCCGCCGTCGCAGCGGCCGCAAAGGCGGCTGCTTCCGGCGTTTCCCGTTGTGCCATCGGCGCAGCCTGCAGCGCTCCCGGTTGCTGCTTCGCTCGAAGCAATTCGCACGCCGTGCTCATTGTGTCGCGCACCAGTTCCACGCGAATCGGTTTCACCAGAACTGAATTGGCTCCCGCCTGCAACGCCTCCGGCAGCCGGGCGTCATCGCTTACAATCGCGAGAGTTAGCGGGCGCTGTGCCGCTTTCAATTCCCGCGCCGTCTTCAGCAAGAATCCCGCCTCAGGCTGGTCGTCCCAATCCGTGATCACGATTTGGAACACTTGCGTCGTAACCTTCTCGACCGCGTCCACAGCGCTTTTGCAGTACTCTCCCTCGATCCCGAGGTCGGCGAGCACCTGCCAGATCGGCTGGACCATCTCTTCATGGGACGAAAACAGGAGGCAGCGCAAGGCCATACTAGTCCAGACTAGGCAAGCCGAGTAACCGCAGCAAGTTACCGAGGTCGAAGGAGTTCGGACCTCGAAAATAATCGAAGGCCCCACTAGTACATGTCCTTTCGGAATGCCGAGCGCAGCAGCCGCGTCCCGTTCTGCTGGATCCTCGGGCTCGGGATGGTTCAACGTCGGTGCGCTAGAATGCTGGGTCGTTCCTGATCGTCAGGTTTTATGCAGACTGCGGATGTTGTCATCATCGGAGGAGGAATCGTCGGCTCCAGCATCGCCTATCACCTCACGGCGAGCGGATGCCGCAACGTTCTGGTCATCGAACGCGAATCCGCCCAGGGTAAAGGATCGACCGGAAAGAGCATGGGCGGAGTGCGCGCGCAATTTTCCACGCCGGTCAGCATCCAGATGTCGCTCTACTCGATTCCCTTCTACGCCAGCTTCGAGGAGCGCCTGGGCAACCCGTGCGACTATCGGCCGCAAGGCTATCTGTTCTGCGCCACCAACGAGAGGCAGATGGCGTATCTGAGCACCAACTACGCCCAGCAAGTGAAGATGGGATTGAAGAACGTCCGTCTGATTGCGGCCGACGAGATCCGCAGCCTGTTTCCGCAACTGCGCGCCGACGACATTGTCGGCGGAAGTTTCTGTGCGACCGACGGCTTCGTCGATCCCTACAGCGCCATGAATGGGTTCATGGCTTCGGCAGCCGATCAGGGTGCTGCACTTTGGAAAAACACCGTCGTTACCGGCCTCACGCAGGACGCGACTGGGATTGCATCAGTCGACACCACGCGCGGCTCTGTGTCCACGCGCAAAGTAGTGAACTGCGCCGGTGCGTGGGCGGCGAGCGTGGCCAAACTCGCGGGCGTGGATTTGCCCGTCGAACCGCTGCGCCGCATGCTGGTTCCCAGTGAGCCCTTCGACGAATTTCCCCGCTCCGCGCCCATGATCGTCGACATGTCGAATGGATTTCACTTTCGACCCGAAGCGCGCGGATTTCTCCTGGCCTGGAACGACCCTGAAGAAACGCCCGGTTTCAAAACGGATTTCGACCCCGCCTTTGTGGAAAAAATCCTGACCCGGGCCGCAGACCGTGTGCCTTGCTTCGCCAATCTCCCGGTGAACCCCAAGCGGGCGTGGGCCGGCCTGTATGAGATGACGCCGGACCACCACCCAATTATCGGCGAAGCTCCAGGTGTGCCCGGATTTTTCCTCGCCAACGGTTTCAGCGGACACGGCGTAATGCACGCCCCCGCGACAGGAAAGATTCTCAGCGACTTAATTCTCACCGGCAAAACGGACCTGATCGACGCCTCGCTGCTAAGTCTGACGCGCTTCGCTGAAGGCCGCCTGATCCACGAAACCGCTGTTCTCTAAAGGAAACATGGCACTGCAAGAACACAATTACTGGCTCACGACCGCCGACTTCCCGAAGATAGAAACCCTCCCATTACCCGACCGCGTGGACGTCGCCGTAATCGGCGCCGGGTTTACCGGCCTCTCCGCCGCCCGCACCCTGGCGCAGCGCGGCGCCAAGGTCGCCGTCTTCGAAAGCGAAACTGTCGGCTGGGGAGCCAGTTCCCGCAACGGCGGCATGGTGCTGACCGGGATGAAGCTCGGCGTGAACCAGCTCATCTCCATGTACGGACGCGACCTCACCCGCCGCATGTACGCCTCATCGCTTGCCACCGTCGATTGCGTCGAGCAGCTCGTTCGTGAGGAAGCAATCGACTGCGACTTCTCCCGCTGCGGCCATCTCGAAGTCGCCTGCAAGCAGAAGCATTTCGACGATTACGCGCGGCAAGTGGAGGTCATCGGGCGCGAGTTCAATCACCAGCTGCGCGTAGTGCAGAGAAATGAGTTGAGCGCAGAGATCGGCTCGAGCATTTACTACGGCGGCATGGTCGATGAAGTCAGCGCGGGACTGAATCCCGCGCGATATGTAGCCGGCCTCGGCCGCGCCGCGACCAAAGCCGGTGCGGAAATCCTCGAACACACTCGTGTCGAAGGCATGCAGCGCGAATCCCGCCAGGGCGAATCAGGCTGGAAGATCACAACCTCGCGAGGTCCGCTGTGGGCGCGCGAAGTTTTCGTCGCCACCAGCGGCTACACCAGCAAAGCAACTCCCGCGTTGCAAAAGAAACTTATCCCCATCGGGTCATTCATCATCACAACCGAAGTGCTCCCGGAAGCGCTGGCCCACGAACTCAGCCCGCGCAACCGTATGATCTACGACTCGAAGAATTATCTTTACTACTACCGCCTCACGCCCGACCGCCGCATGCTGTTCGGCGGCCGGGCTGCATTCTTCCCCGAAAACGACCAGACCATCCGCCGCAGCGCCGAAATCCTGCGCCGCGGCATGATCGACGTCTATCCCCAACTGGCTGACGCCAAGATCGAGTACGTCTGGGGAGGCACGCTCGACTTCGCCTTCGACATCATGCCCCACGCCGGCCAACTCGACGGCATGTACTACGCCGTAGGCTACGCCGGGCACGGCGTGGCCATGGCCACGTATCAAGGTCAGAAGATGGCGGAGTTAATCGCAGGCGATAGGCCGGACAATCCATTCGTGGGCATCAAATTCCCTGGCGCGCCTCTCGGCCTGTACGACGGTAGGCCGTGGTTTCTACCCTTCGCGGGAGTGTGGTACAAGTTTCTGGATTGGGTGAGCTGAACCTACCACGGAGGCACGGAAACGAAGGAACTAGAGGAGTGGAAAGCGATTTAACGAAACGGGTTTCGAATCGTTAGCCGATGATCGATCACCTGCCCGTCACGCATATCCTCAGAGTACAAGATCGTGCATCTGGCTTTTAGGGCAGAGGCGACGATGAGAGCGTCATAAACTCTATAGCCGTATTTTTCCGCGATTGTTAACGCCTCGTTGTGAATATCAACCGTGAGTGGGAGCGGATCGGGACAGAGGGCCTTGATGTTCTGGATTGCGAATCGTACTTTGTCCCAAGGCATTTTTGCCTTCCGCCGCACCACATCCGCGAACTCGTTCAAGACCTGCACGCTAACCGTTCCGCCTTCAGCAATTAATTCCTCCGCCTTATCGGAGCGCGGATCATCTTGAACTACGGCGTACACAAAGATGTTGGTATCGAAGAACGCGCTACCGCTCATAGATTTCGTCGCGGTCGAAGACGAATCCCGGAGGGAAGGGACGACGGAGCTTGCGCAGGTTCTCCACAGCGCGCCGGCGACTTTCGTCGCGGCTCACTTCAAAGGCTTTCTCCCCTGCGACGCGAATCTCGATGTCGTCGCCTTCTTTCAACTCAAGCGCCTTGACGACTGCAGCGGGCAATCGAACCGCCAGGCTGTTTCCCCACTTCGAAACCTGCATAGGCTCTCCTTGGATATACATTTTAATTGTATATTCAAAACGGGTTTCGAGCAAGCGCCAGGCGAGCTTTCCTATGTGCACAAGTAGTGAGGCTAATCGCCTTAACCCAATCATTAACAGGCGCTTGCGGAGGCCTCTGCCTGTGCAAAACTAGGCCCGTATCTCAATGAAAACATTCCACTTAATTCGCCAAGATAAACCGGTTTATCTCGCCTGTCAGAGGACTCGGAACAGTTGATTCACCCCAGTGCAGCCGTAGGTTCGTCTGCCCCGGACGACCCCTTAGAATCGCCGGACGGGGCATCTCTGTGAGCGGTCGCCGTAAGCCCCAGTCAAACCGCGCCGGCAACGTCTCTCCGCCGAACCGCCGCATACACCACCGGCCCGAGCACAAGAGCAATCGCTCCGCCGATCGCCGCATACCGATCGCTTCCCAGCAGCGCGACCAGGCTCATCACCACTGGCGCAGCGACCACATAAATCAATCCCAAACGCCCACCGGGAATCAGAAATGCGCGCGGCATGTCAGGCCGCGTCCTCCGCAGCTTCCACGCGGAGAGCACAGTCAACACCGTAGTTGCTGAACGCAACCAGATGTATACCGAGATAAGTTGCCCGAGGCTTTGCCACGCCAGCACCGCATAGATGACCGCCGATACAACGATCGCCAGCCAGGGTGTTCCGTAACGCGAGTGTTTGCGTGTAAGCGCAGCGGGAAGGTAACCATCTTCAGCCATGGCAAACGGCATGCGCGTGGTGGTGAGGACGGTGCTGTTGAGCAGCGCGACGTTGGCGACGATCGCTGCCAGGGTCATCCACATGCCCAACCGCGGGCTTCCCAGCGACGCCTCGCCGATTCGCTTCGCCGCTTCCGTGAAGTATCCGGTGTGCCAGTCCTGCCAGTCTCCCGCTGAAGCCAGACCTGCCAGCGTGGGCAGAAAATATGCCGCAATCGAAAGCGGCACCACCAGCGCCAGCGCCCGCGGATAAGTCCGTTGCGGATTCTCCACTTCCTCGGCCACAGTTGAGAGCTGTTCGTATCCCGAATACAGCCACAGGCCCAGAGCGAGGCCCACGCCAAAGATTTTGAAGGTTGGCTGATGCGGCGGGATCCACGGGACAAACGGATTGTGCCGCCAGTGCGTGAGCCCCAGCACAATCATCGTCCCGACTGGGATAAAGATAACGATCTCAAGCAGGGTGGCAACCCGTCCCACCATCTGGATGCCGCGCACGTTGATCCATGTGATCAAGGCAATCAGCGCCACCGAGACGAGGTAGCGCATCCCGGCCGTCGTGCCGGGAAAGAGGTAATCGGCGAAGAGTACGGCGTACACTCCGCCTAACAAGAACGACGCTGACCAGTTCCACCATCCCACCTGAAATCCCCAGAAATCTCCGAAAGCTGCACGGGTCCAGCGGTAGAATCCGCCCTCGACGGGCATGGCTGTGGTCAGCTCCGCCGTGACCAGAGAAACCGGGATACACCAGAAAAACGGCAGCACCAGCAGATAGATCAGCGTCATCCCCGGACCGGAGGTGGTGACCATGTC
>Ga0209693_10000135_pt1 | contig 27289 bp, 22 predicted proteins | sample HubBroMetageWRM3_FD_188345 | JGI IMG/M metagenome (GOLD analysis project Ga0209693, IMG submission 188345) | Warmed soil microbial communities from the Hubbard Brook experimental Forest, New Hampshire - Hubbard Brook CCASE Soil Metagenome WRM 3... | ecosystem: Environmental > Terrestrial > Soil... | reverse complement strand
GTTCGCACGCGTCCGCGAGGCCTGCGAGGCGGCCGGGCGCTACCCGGCGACCATGACCTACTCGGTCGCGCAGACGGTGTGCTGCGGAAAGGACGAAGCGGAGTTCCGCCGCCGGGCCGCCGCCATCGGCCGTGAGCCCGCCGATATGCGCGAACACGGCCTGGGCGGTACACCGGGCGAGGTCACGGCCAAGATCGCGGAGTACGCAGAGATCGGAGCGGAGCGGGTCTACCTGCAGGTGCTCGACCTCAGCGATCTTGATCACCTGGCCCTAATCGCCTCGGACGTAGTGCCGCAGTTCTAGCCGGTCTCGCGATCCATCCGTCAGCCGAAGGCCTGCGTGGTGGCTTGCCGTCCGATGGCACTGGCCGCCTGGTAGCCGTAGGTGCCCTGGTCCCGTAGTTCGGTGGCCGCGCTGACCAGGGCGCCCAGAGCGGCGAACGCGAACGAGCCGCCCACCGAGATCCGGCTCGTGCCGGCCTCGGCCAGCTCGGGCACGGGAGGGGCGCCGCCGACGGCCAGCACGTTGACCGGCCGGTCGACCTCGCGGATCAACTGGCGGATATCGGAAATGTCGCGCAGGCCGGGCGCGTAGAGCACGTCGGCGCCGGCCGCCTGGTAGGCCTGCAACCTGGTGATCGTGTCGGCCAGGTCCGGCCGTCCGTGCAGGTAGTTCTCGGCACGGGCGGTGAGCACAAAGGGAACCGGGCCCACGTGGGCGATCTGCGCCGCCACGGCCACCCGCTCGGCCGCGAAGCGGAGGTCGTAGATCGGGTCGTCCTCACGCCCGGTGAAGTCCTCCACCGAGCCGCCCGCGAGCCCGACCTCGATAGCCAGTCCGATGGTCTCCGCAACGGCGGCGGGCTCATCCGCGAAGGCGTTCTCCAGGTCGGCCGAGACCGGCAGGTCAGTCGCCGCGACGATGACCGCCGAGTGAACTAGTGCCTCCTCCCGGCTTACCGAGCCGTCGTTGCGGCCCAGCGAGGCGGCGAAGCCGGAGCTGGTGGTGGCCAGCGCCTGGAATCCCAGGGACGCGAGCAGCCTGGCCGAGCCGAGGTCCCACGGGTTCGGCAGCAGCAGGGGGTTGCCCGGCCGGTGCAGGGCCAGGAACTGGCGCGCCTTGTCCGCCTGAGTGATCATGGCCCTAACGTATCGCCGACCCGGCACGGGGAACGGACGCGGGCCGCCCGAAGGCTCCGTGGTGACCGTCTGAAGGCAAGTCGGAATGGGCGGACCTGCCCGTACGGCTTGCGGGGGGCATACCGCGATGCGATCGTTGAGCAGTGCGCTCCAATACCGCCCCTCCCCGGAGGGTGCGGCTTGTCATTATCCTCTCGGTGGTCAGCGCCGTGATGGTTATAGCGGGCGGGATTCTCGTGGTGGCAAGCACGGCCACCCACCTGATCGGCCGGCACTCCGGTAGTCATTACACCAGCCTGGGCGTGGCCGTGGGCGCGGCGGGCCTCGCGGTTGGCCTGGTAACGCTGCTGGTTTCCGCGTTCACCCGGACCGGTAGGTCGCGTCGGCGCCGGCCCGCTGGTCACCGGCGCCGGGCGGCGGCGTCCCCGGGCTCGGCCCGGGAGCGCGGACGGGCTTTGAAGCCGACGAGCGTGTATTCACCAGGTGGCCTGATCGACGTTCCCCGCGACGCGCGCACGCCGGGCTCCGCGGGCGCGGCTAGGTCTCCCGGGTTCGACGGCCCTCAAGGGACCATGAGGCCCCAAGCCTCCGGGGGTCCTCGCGAGACCTTCCGGCCGCCGACGGTGGGCGGCGCTTCTCCCGGCCCACCACCCGGCGCATCTCGCGGCATCCCGAGCGACGCGCGGCCCGCCGCGGGCCGCACGGGGACCGCTCCACCTAGGCCCGGATACCAGGCCGGAGCATACTCGGCCCCCGGGCCGGGCCCCGGCTGGGGACCACCGCCGGGCCAGGCCGGTCGCCCGCCTCAGCCGCCCATGTCATCCCAGGGGCGGATGAGGCCAGGCGAGGCCTTCCCACCCGGCGAGGCCTTCCCGCCGCGCGATGCCGTCCCGCCGCGCGATGCCGTCCCGCCGCGCGACGCCGTCCCGCGCGAGAACCCGCCTGCCCGGCCAGGCTTCCCGCCCGGTGAGACCCCGGGCGCCCGGCCACGCGCCCCGTTCCGGGAGGGCCCGCCGCCTCGCCCCGGCGCGGCGCAACGGCCGGGGAACCCCCTGCGTGATGCGGCCCAGCCCCGCGAGCCGTGGCGGCCCGGCGCTCCGGGGCCGCCTTTCGACCGCGTCTATCCCGCCCGGGCCGCGCGCCCCGGGCCTGCCCCGCCCGGGTCGGCACCATCCGGGCCGCCGCCATCCGGGCCGCCGCCATCCGGGCCGCCGCCATCCGGGCCGCCGCCATCCGGGCCGGGCCCGGCGGCCGGAGCTGGCCGACCGTCAACCGCTCCCGGCCGGCCGTCAACCGCTCCCGGCTATGGCCCATCCGCCGGGTGGCGGCCTTCGCCGCCCGGCCGTCCGGGAGCGGGATCCCCGGGACCGGGATCCCCGGGACCGGGATCCCCGGGACCGGGACCGCGAGCCTCGGGTCCGGGACCGCGAGCTCCCGGACCGGGAACCTCAGCACCGGGACCCGCGGGCGCGTGGGCAGGACCAGGCCCGGCCGGTCCCAGCGAACCCTTCGGCGGCGGGTACGCGCAGGTCATCCGCCCCGCGAACGGTCCGGCGCCGGCCGGCCGAGGCCGCCCGAACGCCACCCGGCCTGCCGATCCGGCACGGGCCTCGGACCGGGACGTATACGTGTACCGCGACGTCAGCGAACCGACGCCGACGTCATCACCACGGCGGCCGGCCGCGGACGACGCCGCGTACTGGTATGACCTGCTGGCCGAGGATGCCGCTCCGCAGCATGAACAGGCCCGCGGCCCGTTCGAGCCGCTGCTGCCCTCCAGTACGCCGACTGGTGCGGTCGGCCAGCAGCCGTCCGCCGAGCCGGAGCAGCGGTCGCCGGGTGGGGCTGGGAGCGACCCTCAGGAGGCACCGGAGCAGGCCCGGGCGCGCAAGCTCGAGCAGCTCAAGGATCTGTACCTGACCGCGGAAGCGATCGGCGAGCAGAACGTGGACAAGCACTTCGACCAGCTCCTGGCCCAGCAGCGCGAGCTGATCAGCGACTACTTTAGGCAGCCGGCCGCGGCCGAGCCAGGCGTGGCCGGACCCAGTGATGGTGGCGTGGCCGGAGCCCGTGACGGTCAGGTCGCCGAACGTGAGGGTCAGGCCGCCGCAACCGGCGTGGCCCACCCCGATCCGGGCGCGGCCGGCGGTCAGCCTGGTCCGCCGGAAGGCGCGGGTGTCCGCGCCGAGCCGCCCCGCGCATGGTGAACCCGGACGAGCGCCCGCTGGTCATCGCGGTGCTCGGCCTGGGCGAGGCCGGTTCGGTGATCGCGCGTGACCTGGTCGCCGCGGGTGCGGTCGTGCGCGGCTATGACCCGGCGGTGGCCGCCGGCCCGGGCATCACCGACACCCCCGGCGAGGCCGAGGCGGCGCGCGGCGCGGACCTGGTGCTGAGCGTGAACAGCGCGAAGGCCGCAGTAGACGCCTTCCGGGCCGGGCGGCCCGGCCTGCGCCCCGGCGCGCTGTGGGCCGACCTCAATACCGCCTCACCGGGAGTGAAACGCGAGCTTGCGAGCATCGCCGAAGCCGGCGGCGTGCCCTTCGCCGACGTCGCCATGATGGCGCCCGTCCCCGGGCGCGGCCTGCGCGTCCCGATGCTGGCCAGCGGGAACGGCGCCGAACGCTATGCTCGCCTGCTCACCCCGCTGGGAGCCGGCATCGAGGTGCTGGCCGGGCCCGCCGGGCTCGCGGCGACCAGGAAGCTGCTGCGCAGCGTGTTCTACAAGGGCATGGCTGCGGCCATCGTCGAGGCGTTGGAGGCCGCCCGCGCCGTCGGCGATGAGCAGTGGCTGCGCGAGCACATCGCCGCCGAGCTGACCGAGGCCGACGCGCGCAGTGTGGAGCGGATCGTGGACGGTACCGCTCGGCACGCCGTGCGCCGGACCGCCGAGATGGAAGCGGCCGCGGAGATGCTCACCGAACTCGGCGTGCCGCCGGTGATGACCGACGCCAGCCGGGCCTTGCACGAGCGCCTGTCAGGGACACGCCACCCGTAACGCCAGCGGCCCGAGCGCCTCGGCCAGCGGCTTGAGCGAGTCGGGCTTGGGGTGGAGCGGGAGGTTCATGATGACCAGGTCGGCGCCGACGTCGCGGTAGGCGGCTACCGCCGCGACCACGGGCTCCAGGTCCCCGTCGGGCTCGATGCGCACGTTGACCGAACAGGTGATCTCGTTCACGTCGCGCCCGATCGCGGCGCAGTGCCCGGTGAGCACCTCCTTCAGCTCCAGCCACTGCTCCGGGCTCTCGGCGATGGCGTTCCACTGCTGGGCCCAGCGGGCCACGGTGCGCAGCGTCCGCGTCTTGCCCCGGCCGCCGATCGTGACCGGCGGGTGCGGCTGCTGTACTGGCTTCGGCTCGCACCTGGCCTCGGTGAGCCTGACGTACTGGCCGGCGAACGTGGTGGTGGTCTGGCTCAGCAGCCCGACGATGGCCTCGACGCCCTCGTCGAACCGGTCGAACCGCTCCCTCAGCGGCGGCAGGTCGATCCCGTAGGCGTCGCACTCCATCTGGTTCCACCCGGCTCCGAGGCCCAGTTCCAGTCGGCCGCCGGAGATAATGTCGACGGTCGCGGCCATGTTGGCCAGTACCGCCGGGTGGCGGTAGATCATTCCGGTCACCTGGCAGCCGATCCGGATCCGCCGGGTGGCCTGGGCCATTGCGGCCAGCATCGTCCACGCCTCGAAGTTGGGCCCGGCGTAGTCGGGGGTCAGCGGGTAGAAATGATCCCAGTTCCAGGCCGACTCGAACAGCGGGATCTCGTCGGCGGCGAGCCACGCGTCGCGGAGTTCTTCCCACGTCTGGTGCTCGGGCCGGGTCTTGATCGCGAAGCGCATTCCGGTGACGTCCTCTCCGGGCCGAAGACTCCTGAGTACTCGATCATCCTAATGAACGGCCAGATCGAGCCTGCCGCCCGAGGCGCCCTGCCCGGCGCTGGTAAAGTAGCTTGATATCGAGATACTGTAGGCTGGGACGCCTAGCCGGGACGAGCGAGGAGGCTCAGGAACGATGACCGCGAACAGCTTCGGCAGCCGGGCGGCGCTTGAGGTCGCAGGCACGCAGTACGAGATCTACCGGCTGGACGCGGCGAAAGGCTCCGGCAACCTCCCCTACAGCCTGAAGATCCTGCTGGAGAACCTGCTCCGCAACGAGGACGGCGCCAACATCACGGCCGACCACGTCCGGGCCCTGGCAAACTGGGACCCCGGTAAGGAGCCGGACACCGAGATCCAGTTCACCCCGGCCCGGGTGATTCTGCAGGACCTGACCGGCGTCCCGGCGGTCGTCGACCTGGCGGCCATGCGCGAGGCCATGCAGGCCCTGGGCGGTGACGCGACAAAGATCAACCCGCTCATCCCCGCCGAACTGGTCATTGACCACTCGGTGGTCGCCGACGTGTTCGGCCGCCCGGACGCGTTCACCAGGAACGTGGAGATCGAGTTCCACCGCAACCGGGAGCGGTTCGGCTTCCTGCGCTGGGGCCAGGAGGCGTTCAGCCAGTTCAAGGTGGTCCCGCCCGGTACCGGCATCGTGCACCAGGTCAACATCGAGTACCTGGCCCGGGTCGTAATGACCCGCGACGGCTTCGCCTACCCCGACACCTGCCTGGGCACCGACTCTCACACGACCATGCAGAACGGCCTCGGCGTGCTTGGCTGGGGCGTCGGCGGCATCGAGGCTGAGGCCGCGATGCTCGGCCAGCCGGTGTCTATGCTCATCCCGAAGGTCGTCGGATTCCGGCTGTCCGGTGAGCTGCCCAGCGGCGCGACCGCCACCGACCTGGTGCTTACCATCACCGAGCTGCTGCGCAAGCACGGCGTGGTCGGCAAGTTCGTCGAGTTCCACGGCGAGGGCGTGGCCGCGGTGCCGGTAGCCAACCGCGCCACCATCGGCAACATGTCACCGGAGTTCGGGTCGACCTGCGCCATCTTCCCCATCGACCAGAACACCCTGGACTACCTTTCCCTGACCGGCCGCCCGCGCGAGCAGATCGCGCTCGTCGAGGCGTACGCCAAGGAGCAGGGCCTGTGGCACGATCCGGAACGCGAGACGCGCTACTCCGAGGAACTCAGCCTCGACCTGTCCACCGTGGTGCCGTCGATCGCGGGCCCCAAGCGCCCCCAGGACCGGATCGCGCTAGCCGACGCCAAGACCGCGTTCCGCGACGCGCTGCCCAACTACGTCCAGGAGACGAGCCTGGACAACGGCCTGGCCGGCACCTTCCCGGCCTCCGACCCAGTGGCGGCGGGCGACGGCACGCGGGCCTCGAACCCGATCCAGGTCACCCTGGAGGACGGCACGACGACCAGCGTCGATCACGGCAGCGTGGTGATCGCCGCCATCACCTCGTGCACGAACACATCCAACCCGTCGGTCATGGTCGGCGCCGCCCTGCTGGCCAAGAACGCGGTGGACAAGGGCCTGAACCGCAAGCCCTGGGTCAAGACCACGCTCGCGCCCGGGTCCAAGGTGGTCATGGACTACTACGAGCGCGCCGGACTAATCCCCTACCTGGACAAGCTCGGCTTCAACCTGGTCGGCTACGGCTGCACTACCTGCATCGGGAACTCCGGCCCGCTGCCGCCCGCGATCAGCGAGGCGGTCAACGACAGCGACCTGGCCGTGGTCTCGGTGTTGTCAGGCAACCGGAACTTCGAGGGCCGGATCAACCCCGACGTGAAGCTGAACTACCTGGCCTCGCCACCGCTGGTGGTCGCCTACGCGCTGGCCGGCACGATGGACATCGACCTGGTTCGCGAGCCGCTCGGCTCCGATCCCGATGGCCGCCCGGTCTACCTGGCCGACCTGTGGCCGTCCCCGCAGGAGGTCGCCGACGTGGTCCGGGACGCGGTGGCCAAGGAGATGTTCACCCGCGACTACGCGGACGTCTTCCACGGCGACGACAACTGGCGCGGGCTGGACATCCCCGCGGGCGACACGTTCGCCTGGGAGGAGGCGTCGACCTACGTGCGCCGCCCGCCCTACTTCGACGGGATGCCCACCGAGCCGGAGCCGGTCACCGACATCACCGGTGCGAAGGTGCTGGCCATGCTGGGAGACTCGGTGACCACCGACCACATCTCGCCGGCCGGCGCGATCAAGACCGACAGCCCGGCCGGGGTCTACTTGACCGAGCACGGCGTCGAGCGGAGGGACTTCAACTCCTACGGCTCGCGGCGCGGCAACCACGAGGTGATGATCCGCGGCACATTCGCCAATATCAGGCTGCGCAACCAGCTCGCGCCGGGCACCGAGGGCGGAGTCACAGTCAAGGACGGCGAGCAGATGACGATCTACGACGCTTCCCGCCGGTACATCGAGGAGGGCACCCCGCTGATCGTGCTCGGCGGCAAGGAGTACGGCTCGGGCTCGTCCCGGGACTGGGCGGCCAAGGGCACCCTGCTGCTCGGCGTGCGCGCCGTCCTGGTCGAGTCCTTCGAGCGCATCCACCGGTCCAACCTGATCGGCATGGGCGTCCTGCCGCTGCAGTACCGGCCGGGGGAATCGGCCGCATCGCTCGGCCTGACCGGGCGCGAGACATTCGACGTCCGCGGCATCGAGGAAATGAATAAAGGCGATATGCCGAACGAGGTCGTGGTCACCGCCGACGGCAAGGAATTCCGCGCTGTCGTGCGGATCGACACCCCGGGCGAGGCCGACTACTACCGGCACGGCGGCATCATGCAGTACGTCCTGCGCTCCCTGCTCGCGGCCGGTTAGCTCAGCGGCTTCTGGAACAGGATCGAGCGCCGCCCGTACCCCAAGTGCCGTTCGTAGAAGGGCACCGCCACCGGGCCTTCGGCGTAGGTGGCGAGCTGGACAATGCTGGCGCCGCGGTCGCCTCCCCACGACTCGGCCGCGGCCAGCAGCGCGGTGCCGATCCCTTGATGCCACACCGCCCGGTGGACCACCAGCGCGTCCACGAAAAGCCGTATCCAGCCGAGCTCGCGGACCATCTGATGCTCGACGCTGTCGGCAGGGTGCTCGACGTGGGCGGTCAGCCAGCCAGTCACCACGCTGTCTCGTTCCGCAACCAGCCGCAAGGAATCGGCGTCCGCGATTTTGGCCTCGATGTCGGCTTCGAAGGACTCGGCCAGGCCATCAGCTGAGGGAAGCTGGAAATGCGCCGGATCGAGGTCGGCGTAATAGGCTCCGGCGGAGAGCCATACGCGGGCCATGCCTTCGCCGTCGCCGGGCCGTGACGGCCGAATCTGTTCGAACATGACTTAAGTCTGACCACGGGAGACCATGATGCGTACGGTGATCTACTCCATGAGCGTGTCGCTGGACGGCTTCATCGCGGGCCCTGGCGGCGACATCTCCTGGACCGCTCCCGACCAGGAGCTGTTTGCGTTCCACGTCCAGCAGACCCCCGGGATCGGCGTGGAATTGATGGGGCGGCGGCTGTACGAGGAAATGCTGGTCTGGGAGACCGCCGAGACGACCATGTCCGGCGCGGACCTGCTGGAGTTCGCCCGGATCTGGAAAGCCATCCCGAAGGTCGTGTTCTCCACCACGCTCGAGCAAGTCCAGGGCAACGCCCGGCTGGCCTCCGACGACGTGGCCGACGAGGTGGCCAGGCTCCGGGAAGCGCCGGGGGAGGGCGTGATATCGGTGGGCGGCGCGGGCCTGGCCTCGACGTTGATCAAGCTGGACCTCATCGACGAGTACCGGCTGTTCGTCATCCCGGTCGTGCTGGGCCGCGGTACGCCTTACTTCCCGCCGCTGGACCGCGCGATCGAGCTCGAACTGCTCGAGACCCGGACGTTCGGCTCCCGGGTCGTCTACCTTCGCAACCGTCGCGTGCGGCGTGGCTGAACCCCCGATCGTAGTCCGGCTCCGCGCCGCAGGCTGCGTCTTCGCCGAGGACGAGGCCCGGCTGCTCATCGCCACGGCCCGGAGCCCGGAGGAACTCGACGCGATGGTAGAGCGGCGGGCTGCCGGCCTGCCGCTCGAGCAGGTCCTCGGCTGGGCCGAGTTCTGCGGGCTGCGCATCGCCGTGGAACCCGGGGTCTTCGTGCCGCGCCGCCGCACCGAATTCCTCGTCGAGCAGGCTCTACTTCTCATCCGGGGGGATTCCATCCTCCCGGACCCCCCTGGTCCTGTCATCCGGGGGGAGCCCCTTGGCACCGTAGCTCGGCCCGGCGCCATCGTCGTCGACCTGTGCTGCGGCGCGGGGGCGATCGGCGCCGCGCTCGCCGCGGCCGTGGCGCACGCCGAGGTGTACGCGGCCGACGTCGACCCGGCCGCCGTGCGCTGCGCCCGCCGGAACGTTCCCGGGCATGTCTACCAGGGCGACCTGTACCAGCCGTTGCCCGCCCTGCTCCGAGGCCGGGTCACGATCCTGGCCGCCAATGTGCCCTACGTGCCCACCGGCGAGATCGCGTTCCTCCCGCCGGAGGCCCGGGCCCACGAGCCGCGGGTCGCGCTGGACGGCGGACCGGACGGGCTCGACGTGCTGCGTCGCGTGGCCGCCGGGGCGCCCGACTGGCTGGCCCCGGGCGGCCACCTGCTGATCGAGACCAGCGAGCGCCAAGCCCCCCTGGCCGCCGCCGCCTTCGAGGCCAGCGGTCTGACCCCGCAGGTAGCAACCTCAGCCGACCTAAGCGCCACCGTCCTGATCGGAACGCTGGAGCAGGCCGCCCAATCTGTCGCCGCGGATAAGGCCCGATAACACTCAGTATCTGAATGCAGCTGCGCGCCTCCGTGATAGTGACCGGCAATCGACTTGGCGTGCGAGATGATCCAGCCCGGCTACCGGGCATGAGCGCGCCACGTGACAGAGGGAGCGTAGTTATGGCGAATCAGACATGGGAGTTCCGGGAGTTTCCTGGCCCCGGGCCCGACGGCGAGAACAACGCCGTGATCTTCTTGAACGAGCCTGCCCGGCAGGGACGTGGCGAGGCCACCGCGACCCTGCGCAACGACGGCAGCGTGGGACTGTTCTACCTGGTACCTGGCAGCCTCGGCACGGGCACGGCGCTGACCTGGGAATCCCGGGAGTTCCCTCTCCCCGACGGGGAGAAGAACACCGTGATCTTCTTGAACGAGCCTGCCCGGCAGGGACCCGGTGAGGCCACCGCGACCCTGCGCAACGACGGCAGCGCGGGGCTGCTGTACCTGGCACCGGGCAGCCTGGGCGCAGGCACGGCGCAAACCTGGGAATCCGCGGAGTTCGCTGGCCCCAAGCAGGCCGTCGACTTCTTGAACGAGCCTGCCCGGCAGGGACCCGGCCAGGCCAGCGTAACCCCGCGCAATAACGGCACCGTGGGGCTGCTGTACCTGGCGCCCGGCAGCCTGGGCGCGGGCACCACCCAGACCTGGTACTTCAAGGAGTTTCCGGCCCCAGACGGGGTGACGTCCGCCCTGGCGTTCCTGAATGCCTCTCCCCGACAGGGGGCGGGAGAAGTCAGCGGATACGCGCGCAACGACGGGTCCGCCGTGATCTTTTACCTGGAGCCCGGATCAGACTGATCACCCGGGGATTCTCGGCGGGGTTCGGCACGACTGGTAGATCAGATGCCCCGGTGTCTCCAGGCGCCGGGGCGTCGCCATGCCCATTCCATTCATTTGGCCGATTTCCCAGACGAAGTGATCAGCAGGCTCATCACGATGCGGCTGCGTCCGGCCTCGGGAGCCAGGCGCCCTGGCATCCTGGGGCCTATGGACAAGGTGCCGGTGCCCGTGCGTGACCTCACGGATTCTGATCAGAACCAGGCGGTGCTCGATGTAGCCTCCGCCCTGGTCGAGGACCACGCCGAGAGGCATGTCGCGAATAGCTATGGTCCCGCGGTCGAGGCCGAGGCGATTGCTGCGGCTCGCTCGCGACGGCGGCTGGGCGAGCTCATCGGGCCAATCCACCTGACCGTGGTATGGGCCATGTACGGCGAGACGGGCCGCATGGTCCCCCGTGCAGAGCACCCGCACGGGGAGGACTTCGTCCGGACCAAGGTCCGCCAGCTCGACTGGCTGACCAGCGGCCTGCCCAGCGTCACATGGAGCGTCATCGCCTGCGACGACGGATGCCCGGACCGGCCCTCAAGTGCCGACCTCATGACGGACATCGCGGCGGCCGAGGGCTATCCGAGCAAAGGCCACCGCAGCGTAACGGTGCTCAGGCTGGCTGAGGTGATCGAGGGTGACATCTCGATCAGCCCCGCATTCGACCGGCTGACCTCGACCGACCAGTCCCGCAAGGGAGGATCGATACTGGCCGGGCTGGCCGCCGCGATCGATCCGGCGCGAACCGACGGCACCGGCCGGCATGTGGTCTGCTACACCGACGCGGACCTGTCCGCGAACCTGGCCCAGCTAGGCTCGCTGGCGGCGGCGGTGGTGGCCGGCGACAAGGTGGTCGGCGCGCTCGGCCAGCGTTACGGGATCGACGGGGCAGTGCTGGTCCGGGCCGACGGGCCGGTCACCGAGCCGCACAGCACCGGCGACAAGCCGGACAAGATCATCATCCTGTTCCGGCATTTCGTCCGCGCCTCGCTCATCCCGCCCCTGGCCCGGGTGCTCGACACCCAGGCCGGCTTCAAGGCCTTCGACGGGGCCGCGCTCGGCCCGGTCATCCGGCAGATGACATCCTTCAACGAGACCTTCGACGTCGAGTTGCTCATCCATCTCGCCCAGCACTACGGATCCCAGGCCCTAGCCGTCGAGCCGATCGTCTTCACCGAGGACTTCGCCGCGACGAACTTTCCCTCCGTCACGCCCGGGCCGCGCCACCTGGCGATGGTTCATCAGGTCGTGGAACTCTACGACCAGCTCGTCGCCCCGGTTGCCCCCGTCGCTGGCGAGGCGGCCGACCTGCTCAGATTGGTCAGGACGCTCGACCTGGACGACTATGTGACCTTGATCGAGCACCTTCGCGCCGAGGACCGGGACGACCCGACCCTGTTCGACCGGCGATGGCCCGTGCAGCACCTTCGGGACATCCTTCGCCGTTGACACCCGCCACGCGCATCCGCAACCCCCCGCCCCGGCCCACCGCCCGCACCAGCAGGATAGCTCCGGTCTTCGGGCCAGGTCCTTCCACCGTAATCGTCGGCGGCCGCCTCCTGCTGGACCCAGCGGCCTCAGAAACCGGGGAAGAGCCGCCGTAGCTCGTCGAGGTCGACGCCGTCGGTTTCGACCGGGGGAGTGTGGTGCGGGCCGAGGCGGCCATAGACCAGACGGACGAACGCCTCGGCGGGTAGGCGCAGCTCGGGCAGCCCGTCCTCGCCGTCCGATTCGGTCAGGCTGACCGCGTCGCCGGTCTCCAGGATGAAGTGCCGTTCGGGGTCGGTGGTGGACACCCGCAGTCGGCGCTGCTTGCCGTCCGGCTCGGCCGACCGGGCCGCGAGCTGGCCGACGGTGTCGATGAGCAGGCCCACGGCGTCCGGAGCGACCGTCGCTGACGGGTCGAGCGCGACCGCGACGTCCCAGGTGTGGATGGCGTGCTCGCTGACGCGCATCCGGGCCAATCCGGTCGTGTCCATGTCCATCCCGAACAACCGCAGCCGCAGCCGCGCCTTTTGATCGGGGTCGATGGACTCGAACCGCTCCACGGTCTCCTCGTCGGCCCGCAGGCCATCCGTGGCCTGGGCCTTTGGGGCCTTGGCGTTCCAGGTGTTCCAGATCGGGCCGAACGCCTCGCGTCCGGGCGGGTCCTGTCCGGCCAGCCCCGCGTCCAGGAACAGGCTGAAGATCTCGGCCCCGGAGCCGAGGTGGGAGAGCACCTGGGCGATCGACCACTCGCTGGCGTATGAGCGCTGCTCGAGCTGGTCTTGGCCGAGCGGCTCGACCAGGGCTTGCAACCGGTCATGGGAGTGCCGCAGCGCGCTGATCCACGGGTCCGGGCTGGTCTGCATGATGCGTCTCCGTTGCTGCTGGCTCGTATCGGGAGGAATCCTCCGGGAAGCTTACTCGCGGCTGGGCGATGTCCGGAGGCTACCCTCCACATCGCTTACCATGAAACGCATGACCGTCCGCGACCAGCCCGGACCCGGCGTGGCCGGGGTGGCAGGCGAACCCGCCGAGTTCGCCAGGCCGGCCGCTTGCGCGCATGCGGACCGGCGGCTGCGGGCCGACGCGGCGCGCAACCGCGCCGCCATCGTGGCCGTGGCGCGGGACGTGTTCGCCGAGCACGGGCTGGAAGCGCCGCTCGAGGCGGTCGCGGCCCGGGCTGGCGTGGGCATTGCCACCTTGTACCGGCGCTTCCCGACCCGGGAGAAGCTGGTCGCCGCCGCGCTCGTGGAGAAGGTCGCCGAATACGCCGAAGCGGCCCGGCAGGCGCTGGCCGCTTCCGACCCGTGGGACGGCTTCGCGGGGTTCATCGAGCGGATCTGCGAACTGCAGGCCGGTGACCGTGGCCTGTCCGATCTGCTGTCCATGACGCTCTCCGCCGACGAGCAGGTCGAGGAACTCCGCCGGACGGCCAACGACCTGCTCATCACGGTCATCGACCGGGCCAAGGCCGCGGGGACGCTCCGCGAGGATTTCGTCGGCGAGGACCTAGTGCTGCTGCTGATCGCGACCGCGGCGGTCATGCACGTCACCCGCGCTGACGCGCCCGACGCCTGGCGGCGGTTCGTGGCCCTGGCCTTGGATGCGTTCCGCAGCCAGGCCTCGCCGCCGCTCCTACCCGAGGCAACGCTGCCCGCGCCGCCGTCGACGGCCCAGATGACCCGGGCCATGATCCGGCTAGCCGGTGAGCGCGGCTGCGGCGAACGAACGTAACCCCGGCGCTCACGCCGACCGATCAAGACACTGGAGGAACTCATGCGCGACATAACTCTGCTCGGCACCAGGCTCGTGGTCGGCAGCTACCTGGCCGTTCACGGCGCGCAGAAGCTGTTCGGCGCCTTCGGCGGCCCCGGCCTGGAGAAGGCCGGGGCGGGCTTCCACCGCATCGGCCTGAGGCCAGGCAAGCACATGGCCGCCGCGGCCGGGATCACGGAACTGGGTGGCGGCGTGCTCACGGCGGCGGGGATCGCCGACCCGGCCGGCCCCCTGGCCATCATGGGGGCGATGACCGTCGCCGCGACCACCCACCGGGCGAAAGGTCCGCTGAACGCGCGGGGCGGGTTCGAGCTTCCGCTCACCAACCTGGCCACGGCCGCCACGCTGGCCGCGGTGGGGCCCGGCAAGTTCCGCATCGGCCCCTCGCTGCCGCGGCCGCTGGCCCTGGCGGCCATCGTGGGCGGCGGCCTGCTGGCGGCCGGCCTGGTGGCCAGGATGCTCACCGCGGCGCCCGTGGCCCCGGCCAGCCCGGCCGATCCGGCCAACTCGGCCGGCCAGGCCGAATCCGCCGGGCAGTCCAGCACGCAAGCCGCGACCCCCCGATAGGAAGGCCTGCTTGAGGGGGCCTTTATGTCCGCTTAACGTTTGCTGCCTATAGTTGAAGGGCAGTTGTCATTCTGGTCAACGGGGGACCAGTTGAAGCGGGACATGGACGTGGACCACGCAGGAACGGGTGGCGGAGTGGGCACGCTCGTCTCGGCCAGGACCCTGGCCGCGCGCGAGCCCGGTACCGGGCTCCGGCCCTGGCTCGATCGCCGCCACCTGATCATCGCCTACACCGTGTTTCTCGCCTACGCCGCCATCGACGCCATCGGATCGGCGGGCGAGGACCAGGTCTGGGCCGTCTGGGCGGTCTGCGGCTACGCCGTGGCCCTGCTCATGCTCTGGCGGTGGGGGCACCGGACCGTGGCGGTGCTGGTGTCGGTGGCCCTCGCCGTGCTCGCCCCGCTGCTCTGGCTGTCGGTCGCCTACCCGCTCGAAGACGGAATGATGGTCATCGAGCGGTCGGCGTCCCTGCTGCTGCACCACGGCTCGCCATACCTGAGCGCAGATCAGGTCACCTACTGGCTGTCCTACAACCCCTACCTGCCGGTCATGACCCTGTTCGGCCTGCCGGCCGCGGCCGGTGTCGGCGGCCTGGCCGGGAACGCCGGGGTGTGGCTCGCCCTGGGCACGGTGGCCGTGCTCGCGGTCGCCTTCCGGGTCGCGATGCCGGCCTCCCGCAGTGACGCCCTGCTCGCCACGGGAGTCGCGGTCGCCTCTCCGGTGATAGGCCTCAACCTGGCCGTGATCACCACCGATCCGCCCGTGCTTGCGTTCATGCTGCTTGCGCTCGCCCTGAGTGCCGTTCCGGCGGGAGCGAAGGCCACCGCTGCACGGACCGCGGGTGCGGGGATCGCCCTGGGCGTCGCGTGCGACCTTAAGTCCACCGCGTGGCTCGCGGTCCCGGTCATGGCCGCGATGTTCGCCGCCCGGGACGGAGCGCGGGCCGCGTACCGGTTCCTCGCCGCCGTGGTGGTCGCCGGCCTGGTCCTCATCGCCCTCCTAGCGCCGGCCGTGCTGTTCAAGCGGAGCGCGGCCACCGCCCTGGTCCAGAACAGCGTGCTGTTCCCGCTCGGCCTGACCCGCTACAAGACCCCGGCCGAGAGCCTGCTGCCCGGGCACCTGCTCTCCTCGATGGGAACCGCCGGGCACGTGATCTCGGTCGGCCTGCTGCTTGCGGCCGGCGTGGCCATCGCGGTCTCACTGGTCATCCGGCCGCCGCGCGACGTGCCCGCGGCGATCTGGCGGCTGAGCATCGGCCTGACGCTGATGTTCCTGCTCGGACCGAACGTCCGCTTCGGCTACTTCATCTACCCGTTCGGCCTGATCGGCTGGCTGGCGCTAACCCGTTTGGGCCGGCCCGAGGCCCCCGAGCTCGAGGCCGAAGCCGCCGCGTCAGTACAGCACGTCGTCGGCGACCCGTAGCAGCCGCCGGGTCAGCGACCGCAGCCCGGGCACCCGGGCCAGCCCGATCAGGCGCTCGGCGAGCGGCGCGGTCGAATCGATGAGCCGGTAGGTCTTCTGGCACCCCGGTGAGGTGTCGTGCACCCAGTACAGCACGATCCCCATCGAGTACAGCCACAGGAGTTCCGGCAGCCGGCTGCGCAGCACGGTCGGCACCCGCAGGCGTGACCCGGCGATCACCTCGGCGTACAGCTCGATCGCGGCGATCCGGGTGGGGGAGGACTCCTTGCTGAACGGGCTCAGCGGACTGGCCGGCTCGGCCGCGTGCTTGTACAGCTTGGCCGCGAACGCGTGATATGGCGCCTGCACGTCGATCAGCGCCCGCAGCACCCCCCGCAACCTCGGCCCGAGCCTGGTCTCGGTGTCCAGGACCGGTCGGCACGCCGCCGCGTGCTCGGCCTGGTTCCGGGCGTAGTACTCCTGGATCAACTCTTCCTTCGAGTCGAAGTAGTAGTAGGCGTTCCCGGTCGCCACCCCGACTTCCTTCGCGATCGCCCGCATGGTGGTGGCCTCGTAACCCTGCTCGCGAAACATTCGCAGCGCGGCCTCCGCGATCGCGGCCCGCGTCTGCTCGCCCTTGGTGCTCCGCATGGCCGACACCTTACGGTCAGGGATGGTAGCCCCGATGGCCAACCAGAGAATTTTGAACGTGTTCAAGTCCGGACCACGCGGGTTTGGCCCACGACTACTTGTGCAAAGCTGATCCGGAGCGGACCGGAAGGAGAAACGCATGCGCGTTATTAAGGTCGAGCAGCGCGGCGGGCCAGAGGTGCTGAGCCTGGCCGAACACCCGGCTCCGCAGCCCGGGCCGGGCCAGATCGTGGCCGAGGTCGCCGCGGCCGGGGTGAACTACATGGACATCTACCAGCGGGAGGGCGTGGGCGGTTACCGGCCCCCGCTGCCGTTCGTGACCGGCGGCGAGGGCGCCGGGACGGTCATCGCCGTCGGAGCGGGCGTTACCGGGCTGGCCGTCGGCGACCGGGTAGCGTGGGTCGGCCCGGGCAGCTACGCCGAGCAGGTCCTGCTGCCTGCCGACCGCGTGGTTCCGGTGCCGGACGGGATCAGCACCGAGCTCGCCGCGGCCGCGATCTTGCAGGGCATGACCGCGCACTACTTGGTCACCAGCACCTACCCGGTGCGGCCGGGGGACGTGACCGTGGTGCACGCGGCGGCCGGCGGGGTCGGGCTGCTGCTCACCCAGATGATCAAGCGGCGCGGCGGGATCGTGGTCGCCACCTGTTCGGGCGGGCACGACGGGGACAAGGCCGGCCTCGCGCGCACAGCGGGCGCGGAGCACGTCATCGGCTACGACGGGTGCCGTGCCGTCGTCGAGGAGGTCACCGGCGGCGTGGGCGCGCACGTGGTCTATGACGGCGTCGGCCAGGCCACCTTCGATGACAGCCTGGCCGCGCTGCGGCCGCGGGGGATGCTGGTGGTCTACGGGGCGGCCAGCGGGCAGGTGCCGCCGTTCGACATCCAGCGGCTCAACAGCGGGGGGTCGCTGTTCGTCACCCGGCCTACTCTCGCGCACTACATCGCGGACACCGAGGAACTGCGCTGGCGGGCTCGTGAGGTCTTCGACTGGATCGCCAGCGGCGAGCTCGACGTGCGGATCGGCGGCCGTTACCCCCTAGCCGACGCCGCCCAGGCCCAGCAGGACCTGGCTGCCCGGCGGACCACGGGCAAGCTGCTGCTCATCCCGTAGGGTTCAGGGAAAGCAGGGTGGCTTCGGGGAAAGGTGCAGTGGGAGCGATCCGGCGTACGCACGATGGTTCGTTCGGCTAAAGGATTATTTTCTTTTTCAGATAGCTTTAGTTGCTGATGGCCGAACATCCCGTCGCCGGTCCACACCGGTCCCATCAGACCATGCTGCTCGTCGTCGCCGTGACGGCGGCCGGGTTCAACCTGCGTACCGCGATCGCCAACCTGCCTCCGCTGTTCCCGGACCTGCAGGCGCAGTTGCACCTCTCGTCGGCCGAGCTGTCGCTGCTGGCCGCCACGCCTGTGATCTGCTTCGGCGCGGCGGCCGCCTTCGCCGCCTGGCTGAACCGGCGCTTCGGGGAGGAAGTCATCCTGCTGGTCGCCCTGGGCGTACTCACCGCCGGCCTGCTGCTGCGCGGCGCCGCCCCCGACATCATGCTGTTCCCGGGAACGATACTGGCCGCCAGCGCGATCGCCATCTTGAACGTGCTGCTATCCAGCATGATCAAGCGGCGCTCACCGGAACGGGCCGGGGTGCTGATCGGCATCTACCTGACTGCCCTGTGCGTCGGCGCGATCATCGCCTCGCTGCTCAGCGTGCCGCTCTACAACGCGTCCGGCGGTTCGGTGAGGCTCGCCCTCGGTCTTTGGGCGGGGCCGGCCGCGCTGGCCACGCTGCTGTGGCTACCCCAGCTCAGGTACCGGGCGGCGGGAGTCGCCGGCCTGGCGCCCGCGCCGGCGCGTATCAAGGTGCACAGGTACGCGCTCGCCTGGCAGGTCATGGCGTTCATGGGGCTGCAGAGCCTGCTCTACTACGCGGCGCTGTCCTGGCTGCCGACCATCTTCCAGGACCGCGGCACGTCAGCGGTCACGGCCGGCAACCTGCTGGCCCTGATGGCCACGGGTAACCTGATCGCCGCGCTGATCGTGCCCGGGCTGGCCCACCGCGCTCCTGACCAGCGCGCGCTGGTGGCGCCGAGCATGATCGCGATGGGCGTCGGCCTGGCCGGATCGCTCTGGGCCCCGCTGGGTGGGGCCTGGTTCTGGGTTCTGGTGCTCGGCATGGGGCAAGGGGCGTGCCTGGCGCTGGCCATTTTCTTCATGGTGGCGCGGGCTCCCGATCCCGGCGCGGCGGCCTCGCTGTCGGCCTTCGCGCAGTCCGCCGGGTACCTGGTGGCCAGCGCCGGACCGCTGGAACTCGGGCTGCTGCACTCGGTCACCGGCAGCTGGAACATCCCGGTCGCACTGCTCCTGGTGCTGTGCGGCTGCGGGCTTCTGGTCGGCATGTTCGCCGCCCGGCCGCTTGTCCTGACGCTACCCGGGAACCAGCCAAGCCCGACGCGCGTGTCGGAGACCGGGCCCGCGTCGCGAGCTATCTGAACGTCGCGGCCGTAGACTCAGGTCATTCGTTCCCCGCCAGGCCCGCACAGCACACGAGGAGCAACCGCCGTGACCCTGCTGGAGTGCATAAACGGCCCCGAGGACCTGAAGAGCCTGAGCCAGGATCAGCTCACGCGGCTGGCCGGGGAAATCCGCGACGTCCTCATCGAGACGACCACCAGGACCAGCGGCCACCTGGGCCCGAACCTCGGCGTGGTCGAGCTGACCATCGCGATCCATCGGGTGTTCGATTCGCCTAAGGACAAGATCGTCTTCGACACCGGCCACCAGGCGTACGTGCACAAGCTGCTGACCGGCCGCTTCGCGCAGTTCGGGACGCTGCGCCAGCGTGGCGGGCTGACCGGCTACCCGAGCCGGGCCGAGTCCGAGCATGACCTGGTGGAGAACTCGCACGCCTCGACCAGCCTGTCCTACGCCGACGGCCTGGCCAAGGCCTACAAGCTGCGCGGCGAGCCCGACCGGACGGTGGTGGCACTGATCGGCGACGGCGCCCTGACTGGCGGCATGGCCTGGGAGGCACTGAACAACATCGCCGCGGCCAAAGATTCCCGGCTGGTCATGATCGTCAACGACAACGGCTGGTCCTACCAGCCGACGATCGGCGGCCTGGCCGAGCACCTGGCCGCGATCCGGGTCAACCCGCGCTACGAGCACGTGCTGGACTACATCAAGACCTCGCTGCCCCGGGCCCCGCTGGTCGGCCCTCCGCTGTACGGGACGCTGCACCGCGTCAAGAAGGGCATCAAGGACGTTATTCAGCCGCAGGTCATGTTCGAGGACCTGGGCATCAAGTACGTCGGCCCCATCGACGGCCACGACGAGCGGCTGGTGGAAACCGCGTTGCGGCACGCCAGGGGCTTCGGCGCGCCGGTGATCGTGCACGTGATCACGAAGAAGGGATTCGGCTACCCGGTCGCCGAGCAGAACGAGATCGACTGCCTGCACCAGGTACCCGCGGCTGGTGCTCTGCCGGGGACGTGGAGCCGGGTGTTCGGCGACGAGATGCTGGCCATCGGCACACGGCGACCCGACGTGGTCGCGATCACCGCCGCCATGTTGCACCCGACCGGCCTGGCCCAGTTCGCCGCGGCTTACCCGGACCGGGTCTACGACGTCGGCATCGCCGAGCAGCACGCGGTGACCAGCGCCGCGGGCCTGGCCATGGCCGGGCTGCACCCGGTGGTGGCCATCTACTCGACGTTCCTGAACCGGGCCTTCGACCAGACGCTGATGGACGTGGGCCTGCATCAGCTCCCGGTGACGTTCGTGCTGGACCGGGCCGGGGTCACCGGGCTGGACGGGGCCAGCCACCACGGCATGTGGGACGGGTCAATCATGCAGCTCATCCCGGGCATGAAGATCGCTGCGCCGAGGGACGCCCTACGAGTCGCCGAGCTGCTCAACGAGGCGGTCGAGGTGTCTGACGGGCCGACCGTGGTCCGGTTCCCCAAGGGCAAGGTAGGCGGCGAGGTCGAGGCCATCGCCAAGCTCGGCGGCATGGACGTGCTGCGATCGCCGGCAGCGGGCCTGGCCGAGGACGTGCTGCTGGTTGGGGCCGGCCCGATGGCACTGATGGGGCTCGAGATCGCGGACCGGCTCGCCGGTCACGGGATCGGTGTCACGGTGGTCGACCCGCGCTGGACCAAGCCGGTCGACGGGGCCCTGGCCGGCGCGGCGCGCAGGCACCGGCTCGTCGCCACCGTCGAGGACAACGGCCTGGTCGGCGGGTTTGGCGATGCGGTGGCCCGGCTGCTCCGCGACCACGACGTGGACGTGCCGGTCAAGACCTATGGGCTGCCGCAGGAATTCCTCCCGCACGGGACTCGCGAAGAGGTGCTCGAGGACGCGGGCCTGACCTCCCAGCAGGTGGCTCTGCATATCACCGAGGCGGTGGCCCGCCGGTCATCCGCCGAGGCGCAGGAGGGAGCGCCGGAACCGCGGCGGGTCGAGTAGCGTAAGGTTTCATGCTCAACGTCGCCGTCATCGGCTCTGGTCCGGCCGGGCTTTACGCTGCCGAGGCGCTGGTCAAGCAGGCCGCCGCGCTGCCCTCGCCGGTACCCGTGCGGGTCGACGTCATCGACCGGCTGCCCACCCCCTACGGCCTGGTCCGCTACGGCGTGGCGCCTGACCATAAGTCGATAAAGTCGATCGCGCAGTACCTGCGCAAGGTCCTGGAAAGCCCGGACGTCCGCTTCCTGGGCGGGGTGCACCTCGGCGAGGACGTCACCCGCGACGACCTGCTCTCCGCGTACGACGCGGTGATCTACGCCACCGGGGCCATGCGGGACCGGCGGCTCGGCATCCCCGGTGAGGACCTGCCCGGAAGCTACGCGGCCACCGACTTCGTGAACTGGTACTGCGGCCATCCGGACGTCGATCCCGGGGCGTTCACCCTGGACGCCGAGTCGGTGGCGGTGATCGGCGTCGGTAACGTCGCCGTCGACGTGGCCCGGATCCTGGCCCGGGACCCGGCCGAACTGCACGCCACCGACGTGCCGCAGCCGGTCCTGGACGCCCTGTACGCGAGCAAGGTACGCGAGGTCCACATGATCGGCCGCCGCGGGCCCGCGTACGCCAAGTTCACCACCAAGGAGCTGCGTGAGCTCGGCGAACTGCCCGGCGTCGAGATCGTCGTACACGCCGAGGAAGCCGATTTGAACGCGTTCGATTCCTCCGGTGAGGGCGTCGCGCTAGCCGAGGCCGACCGGCGCGTGCGCGGCAACCTGGTCGCCATCTCCAAGTGGGCGCAGGGCGAGGCCGCCGGTCCCGCTCCCTCCGGGCACTCCCGCCGGCTGGTCGTCCGGTTCTGGTTGAGGCCGGTAGAAATCATTGGAGCCGAACGAGTCGGCGGTATCACCCTCGAGCGGACGGCGATCGACGCCAGCGGGAAGTTCGGCGGCACCGGGCAACTCGAGACGCTCGACGCGCAAATGGTGCTGCGCTCGGTCGGATACCAGAGCGTCCCGCTGCCTGGCGTGCCATTCGACGACCGCGCCTCGGTCGTGCCGAACGAACTCGGCCGCGTCCTCGGCCCCGACGGCGCCCCGCTGCCCGGGGAGTACGTGGCCGGCTGGCTCAAGCGCGGCCCCACCGGCGTGATCGGCACCAACAAGTCCGACGCGGCCGAGACCGTCCGGGCCCTGCTCGAGGACCTGGCCGGCGGCCCGGCGGCCGGCGACACCCAGTTGCCGCGGGCTGGCCTGCTCCGCTATCCCGACGCCGCCGCTACGGCCGCGGACCCGGACGACGGCCCGCTGGCGGCGGTTCTGGCTAAGCGCGGGATCGCACCCGTGTCCTACGACGAGTGGCTGCGCATCGAGACCGCCGAAGCCGATCTGGCCCAGGCGCTCGGCCGCGGCGAGCGCGTCAAGCTCCACAACCGCGACGCCATCTGGTCCGCCTGCCGCCCCGAGCACCCTTAACCTGCCGTCCCTACTCATCGTGGATCCTTACCGCCCGCGGGCGGGGAGTAACGATCACGATCACGGGTGCCCGGCCCGGAATGTCACTGGGTGTCCGCATCATAGTGGCGAAGGCGGGACGGCCACCGTGGACGATGGAGAGGCAAGCGGACATGACGAACCACAATGGCGTCCTGATGATGCAAAGGTTGCTGCTAGCCGGGACGCTCGGCCTGGCCGTGGCCCAGAAGGCGGCGGCGATCTTGGACGGCGAGCCAGCTTCAGCAGACCCCCTGATGCCGGTGCCGCCGGTGCTCGACAACCAGCAGGCTCCCGATCCCCGCAGCAACGACGGCGCGGTGCTGCGGGCGATCCTGGACGCGGCCAACGAGTGCCTAGGGCATTTCGACGACCGGCCGCCGGGGGAGCGGTGGTGCGACGCGCTGCTTCAACTGCTCGACCTGGCCGCCTTCGCCGCTGACCTGGGCTCCGCGGCCTAACACCGCGGGGCGCAGCGCCGCGCAAGGCGCTCGGTCAGCGGCAGCGGTCTCAGCGGGCGCCGCGCAAGCCGCTCGGTCAGCGGCAGCGGTCTCAGCGGGTGTCGCGCACGGCGCTCAGCCAGCGGCCTCAGCCAGCGGCCGGAGCCGCGCCCGCGGCGCCGGTGGTCGGCCCCGGAGCTCCCGGGGTCCGCCGGCCCGCGTCGCGGACCGGCGCCACGACGGTGGCCGCGAGGGCCGTGACCGCCATTCCCGCGGCGACCACAGTTATCGCGACGGCCGGCGATAGCGCCTGCAGCAGGAACCCGGCCAGCAGCGAACCGAGCGGGATGACTCCCCAGGCGATCTGCATGGCGACGCTGCTGGTCCGGCCAAGCAGCTCGTTCGGTGTGATTTGCATACGGTAGGTCTGGACCGAGACGTTCCAGGACGGCCCGACGAAGCCGAGCACGGCTACGATCGGGCACAGCCACAGCGGCACGCGGACCAGCACGATCAGCGTCAGCAGGACGGCCCAGGTCCACATGCACCCGGTGATGGTGATCCCGGCCGGGATCCTGCGCTGGACCCAGGGCGCGGCGAACGCGCCGGCCAGGCCTCCGGCGCCCATGCACCCCACGATGAGGCCGATCTGCGCAGAGGAGGCCCCGTCGTGCCGGGCCAGCACGATCAGGCCCAGGGTCAGGACCTGCAACAAGACGTTCACCGAAGCGGCGAAGAACGCGCTGTAGCGCAGGAACGGCTGCCGCCAGGTAAAGGCCAGCCCTTCGCCAAGCTCAGCCCGCAGCTTCCGCGAGGCCGCGGGAGCAGCCACAGCAGCAGCAGCCTGCATCGGCGTCTTGATGAACGGCAGCGTGACCAATGAGGCCAGGTAGGACAGCGCGTCCGCGGCGAACGGCGCGGCCCAAGATAGCCCGAACAGCGTGCCGCCCAGCGCCGGGCCGGCCAGTTGCGCCGCGTTCTGCCGCGCCTCGTTCTGCGAGACGGCCAGCGACCGCTGGGACGGGTGAACGAGCATCGGCAGCGCCGCCCGCTGGGCCACGCCGAAAAACACGCTCGCCGTGCCCTCGGCGAACCCCGCCACCAGCACCTGCACGTACGTGATGTGCGCGGCCCAGCCGGCTATCGCGATGCTGCCCACCGCGGCGAGCCGGATCGCGTCGCAGGCGATCATGATCCGTTTGCGGTCATGCCGGTCGGCCAGGCCTCCGGCCGGCAGCGGGAACAGCAGGTAGCCGAGCATGGCCGCGAAGCCGGCGATCCCGGCCTTGGCCGGCGAGCCGGTCATGGCGAGGACTAGCAGCGGATAGGCGATCTTCGAGGTCTGCGAGCCGAGCAGCGAGACCGCCTGGCCGCCCCACAGGAGCTGGAAGTCCCGGTTCCGCCGCAGCGGCACGGGCTGACGCTCAGCCGACTCGTCACCCATGTGGTCACGATACGTGCGACCCGGCCGTCTCGGAATTACGCAAATGGGATGGGCCTAGGAAATCGGCTCGAAGAGAACTAAAACGGTGGGTATAGGGTTAGCGCGATCTCGCGCGGGGGATCGTCCAAGCATCGCCAGATGGGGTCAGCGGTGACGAAGTACGGCCATATCGCGTGGCGCGTGATCGCGGTGGTGGCCTTCGCGGGCACTGCCGCACTCGCTGTCACGCTCAGCCGCGCCCCGGCCCGCCCTGATCACGCCGCCCTGTCTTCGAACCTGACCCTGAGCCAGTGCGCCACGTCGGGGCTCCAGGCGTGGCTCGGTCTGGCGCAGACCGCGGGATCGACGTCCGTCACGGGCACGACAGGCCGCTTCGAGGCCAGCGGCACCTACTACACCCTGGAGTTCACCAACGTCTCCGCCCGGGTGTGCAGCCTGTACGGCTACCCCGACGTATCGGCTTACGCCGGCGATCAGACCGGCGGGACCCAGATCGGCAGCGCGGCGGCCCACGACACCTCGGTCCGGCCCCGGCCGGTGAGGCTCGCACCCGGGCAGACGGCGCACTCGGTGCTCCGCATCACGAGCGCCGGGACGTTCGAGCCGACCGCGTGCGCGCAGGTGACCGCGCCCGAACTGCGGGTCGCGCTGCCCGACCAGGTCCGGCCCGCGTTCGTGCCCATTCACCTGCCGGCCTGTTCCAAGAAGGGCCTGGAATTCATGAGCGTGCAGGCGATCCAGCCGCGCCCCGGCATCCCGGGGTTCCCTGTGCCCTGAAACAGAACCGCAGCCAAGCGCTGCCACGACCAGCATAAAGCCGTGACTGTGGGCGGCCACAAAATGTCCGTTCGGAAAAAATGGTTTTAGAGTTTATAAACGACCCTGAGCGTTTCCTGGTCATCGCAGGGCGGGGAGAATGGGTGTCATGGGTATGAGCCAGCTGAGCATCTCCCCGGCCGGAGGATCGGACGAGGGATCGTTCGAAGGAACGTACGATGGCCTGTACCAGCGACCGCGCGACGCGGCGCGCCTAGCCGAGGCTGGCACGGCTGCCCTGGGGGGCCAGGGGGAGGAAGGCGAGTTGCCCGAGGAACGCTTCCTGGACCGCGAGGAGAGCTGGCTCAGGTTCAACGAACGTGTCCTCGAACTCGCCGAGGACGAATCCGCCCCGCTGCTCGAGCGGGTGCGGTTCCTGGCCATCTTCGCGAACAACCTGGACGAGTTCTTCATGGTCCGGGTGGCCGGGCTGGTGCGCCGGATGGTGGCCGGCTTCCCCGTCGAGGGTCCCGGCGTGCGTCTGCCCCGCCAGGTACTGGAGAACACGCTGGAGCTGGCGGGAGAGCTGACCGTCAGGCACGCCCGGGTGTTCAGCGAGCGGATCAACCCCGAACTGGCCGAGCACGGGATCGAGATCCTGCGCTGGAAGGAACTGTCGGGCAGCGAACGCGACCACCTCAGCGAGCTGTTCCGCCAGCGCATCTACCCGGTGCTTACCCCGCTGGTGGTGGACCCGGCGCACCCGTTCCCGTTCATTTCCGGCCTGTCGCTCAACCTGGCCGTCATGATCGCCGACCCCAGGACGGACTCCACCGTGTTCGCCCGGGTCAAGGTGCCGCCGTTGCTGCCCAGGTTCCTCGCGGTGGCGCAGAACCGGTTCGTGTCGATCGAGGACGTCATCGCGGCGCACATGGCCGACCTGTTCGGCGGGGTCGAGGTGCTCGAGCAGCACGTGTTCCGCGTCACCCGAATCCGGGACCTCGAAGTGGACGAGGACCTCACCGAGAACCTGCTCCAGGCCATGGAGCGGGAACTGGTGCGGCGCCGGTTCGAGCCCGCGGTGCGCCTCGAGGTCGAGGACACGATGTCGGCCGACGTGCTTGAGCGGCTGGTCACCGAGCTCGACATCGACGAGCGCGCGGTATACCGGGTGCCGGGGCCGCTCGACCTCAGCGGGCTGTCCGCCATTGCCGACCTGAACATCGGCGAGCTGCGCTACCCGGCGTTCGTTCCGTCCACCCGGGAGATCCCGCAGGACACCAGCATCTTCACCGCCATCGCCGAACGCGCCATCCTCGTCCAGCACCCCTACGACTCCTTCGCCGCGTCGGTCGAGCGGCTCATCGAGGAGGCCGCCGAGGACCCGGGCGTGCTCGCGATCAAGCAGACGCTGTACCGGACGAGCGGGCAGTCGCCGATCGTGGACGCGCTCATCGACGCGGCCGAGGCAGGCAAGCAGGTCGTCGTGGTGGTGGAGATCAAGGCCCGCTTCGACGAACGGGCCAACATCGCCTGGGCGCGCAAGCTCGAGCAGGCCGGCTGCCACGTCGTCTACGGCTTCGTCGGCCTCAAGACGCACTGCAAGATGGCGCTCATCGTGCGGCAGGAGGCCGACGGGACGCTGCGGCGGTACTGCCACCTCGGCACCGGCAACTACCATCCGACCACGGCCCGGCTGTACGAGGACTTCGGCCTGCTTACCGCCGACCCGGCCGTCGGCGAGGACGTCACGGCCCTGTTCAACCACCTCACCGGCTACACGCGCAACGGTTCGTACCGCAGGTTGCTGGTCGCCCCGGAGGAACTGCGCAACGGCATCGTGAGCCGGATCGACCGGCAGGCCGAACGGAGCCGGGCCGGCCTGCCCGCCCGGATCGTCTTCAAGTCCAACGCGCTCGTCGACGAGGTGGTGATCGACGCGCTCTACCGGGCCTCCCAGTCCGGAGTCCGCGTCGACCTGTGGATCCGCGGCATCTGCACGCTGCGGCCGGGTATCCCCGGGTTGTCCGAGACGATCACGGTCCGCAGCGTGCTCGGCCGGTTCCTCGAGCACTCCCGCGTCTACGCCTTCGGTGTCGGTGACGACGACGACAGCCAGATCTGGATCGGCAGCGCCGACATGATGCACCGGAACCTGGACCGCCGGGTGGAACTGCTCGT
>Ga0209693_10000134_pt1 | contig 27542 bp, 26 predicted proteins | sample HubBroMetageWRM3_FD_188345 | JGI IMG/M metagenome (GOLD analysis project Ga0209693, IMG submission 188345) | Warmed soil microbial communities from the Hubbard Brook experimental Forest, New Hampshire - Hubbard Brook CCASE Soil Metagenome WRM 3... | ecosystem: Environmental > Terrestrial > Soil... | reverse complement strand
CCGGCACGGCTCGGTCAAGCGCGTAGCATCAGCCGTCGGCGACGGGTCGATCGCCATCCGCCTGGCCCACGACTACCTTGCGTAAGCACCCGCGAAGCGTCGTGGATCTTGGCGTAGTGGCTGGTCATGTCCGGGCTGGCGGGCCCGAGGAGCCTTTGCACCACGCGCTGCGGGACGCCGGAGCTGATCGGCCGCGTCCAGAGCGTTTCGTTGACCCCGGCGGCCGCAGGGCCTCCCGACGCCGGACTGCTTCGGGCTCGTTTCCCAGCCAGTGCCCGAGCTCGCCGCGGGCGAGGTGGTTGTCAGCAACGAGTTCTTCTCGCTCAATCCGTACATGCGCGGGCGCATGAGCGACGCCAAGTCCTACGCCGTCCGCAGACCTGGTGGCTGCGACGCTGATCGACGGCTCCATCGTGTCGGCCGCATCGGAGTAAGAGCCCGCTCGGATGAGCGCGATCAGAGGTGCCCTAGCCAGCGGGCTGATCGAGCCTCGCAAGGAGCCGGGTCAGGGCGCGCAGGTCGGATTCCCGGAGCGGGGCGAGCGGCCCGGCGTCGGTGACGAGGTTGCGCCAGAACTCTTCGCGCAGGCGCTGGCCCTCGGCGGTGAGCACGAGCGCCTTGACCCGGCGGTCGCCGGGATCTGCCTGGCGTTCCAGCGCTCCGCGCGCGGCAAGCTTGTCCACGAGCGTGGTCAGGTTCGAAGCGTCGTAGTCGAGCTGCTGGGCGAGCTTGCGCATCGGGATCGCCTCGCCAGGGGTGAGCCGGAGCAGGACCTTCGCCTGGATGGAGGTCAGGCCGAGCCCGGTGGCGTGCGTGGCCCAGTGCTGGCGCAGCCGGTCGGCGACGTCGAGCAGCCGGAGGTCCGCGTCGAGCACCAGGGCGAGGTAGCCGTCGTCTGGTGACGGCATGTCCGCGTAACGAGCCATCGCCATCTGACCCTACCAGCAGTAAGTGGTTGACTATAGTGGTGGTTTACCACTAACGATGGAGGTAGAGGATGCCGCAGCAGAGGCCGAGGATGCCGCAGGAATCGCCGGCCAGCGACGAGATGGGCCCGAACGGCCTGTTCGACAGGTACGCCTCCGAGCAGCCGCAGCTCCACTCCTACCAGGCGATGGCCGACCGCGACGTGCCCATGATCGTCCTCACCCCGGTCCGGACGGCGCCCGCCCACCTCGGCTCCGAGGCCGGGCGATGAGGCGGATCATCGCGAAGCGGCCCGATGCTTCCGACGGGGTGGTCCTCGCGCTGGCGTGCGTGGCGCAGTTCATGGTCGTGCTCGACGTGTCGATCGTCACCGTGGCCCTGCCGTCCATCGGCCGCGACCTGCACTACACCGCCTCGGGGCTGCAGTGGGTGGTCAACGCATACGTGCTGACGTTCGCGGGGTTCCTGCTGTTCGGCGGGCGCGCCGCTGACCTGTTCGGCCGCCGCCGCAGCTACCTGTTCGGGCTGGGTCTCTTCACCGTGGCCAGCCTGGTCGGTGGCATTGCGCAGACCTCCGTATGGCTGACCGCGGCCCGCGCCGCTCAGGGCGTCGGCGGCGCGTTCCTGTCCCCGGCGAGTCTGACGATCATCGTCACGACCTTCACCGACCGGCAACGGCGCGCCAGGGCGATCGGGATGTGGAGCGCTGTGGCCGGCGCCGGCGGCGCCGCAGGCGCGATCCTCGGCGGCGTGCTCACCGCCGAGCTGTCCTGGCGGTGGGTGCTGTTCGTCAACCTCCCCATCGGGGTCATCACCGCCGCGGCCGCCGCCGCCTACCTGACCGAGCTCCGCCGCCCGTCCGGCGACGGCGGAAGGCCCCGCATCGACATCGGCGGCGCGGTCACGATCACCGCCGGGCTGGGCGCGCTCGTCTACGCCATCATCGAGACCAGCACCCACGCGTGGCTCTCGGCTTTCACGCTGTCGGGCCTCGCGGTCGCGGTGGTTTTGCTGGCAGCCTTCGCGGTTATCGAGCACCGCCAGGCCACCGCGGCACTCGTCCCGTTCCAGCTCCTGCGCTCAAGGTCGGTGGCTGGCGCGAACGCAGTGATGCTGCTGGTCGGCGCCGCGTTCTTCGCCATGTGGTACTTCCTCTCGCTATACCTCCAGGACGTACTCGGCTACAGCGCGCTGCGAGCCGGGCTTGCGTTCATCCCAATGGCGATCGCCATCATGGCGGGCGCCCAGGCCAGCCCCCGCCTGCTGCCAAGGACCGGCCTGAGGCCGCTGCTGGCCGGTGGGATGGTGCTCGCCACCGGCGGTTTTGCCTGGCTCGCCGGAATTCCAGCGCACGGCTCCTACGTTGCGCACGTGCTCGGACCTGGCCTGATCGTCGCGCTCGCGCTCGGCCTGCTGTTCACGCCGCTCGCCACAGCCGCGACGACCGGCGTCCCGCTCAGCCAGGCCGGCCTCGCCTCCGGGGTGCTCAACACCTCCCGCCAGGTCGGCGGGTCGATCGGCCTTGCCGCGCTCGCGACCGTCGCGGTCGCCCGCACGCACAGCTCCCTCGCCACCGGGCACGCCCCGGCCGACGCGCTGGCCGCCGGCTACGACCGCGCCTTCGCCATCGCCGCCGCCCTCAGCGTGATTGGCCTGGCCTGCACCCTGTTCATCCCCACCGTCGCGCGCGCACAGCGAGACGAGGAACGACACGCCTCACCGTCACCGCAACACAGCGCCGGCCAAGGGCCGCCGTCATGAGGCCGGCGGTGATGGCCCGTGGCAACGCCGCGTGCGAACATATTCCTAGCCACCTAAGCAAGACCTGGCTAGGATTAGGTACACCAACACTAGGAGGTGCCAACGATCGCCGACCCTGAGCTCCCGGCGACCTTCACATTCGCTGAGGCCGAGTATCACGGCGTGTCACGGCGCAGGCTCCAGCGGCTGCAAGCTACGGGCGCAGTTGAGCGGATAGGGCGTGGCTTGTACCGGCGTACTGATGAGGAACCGGTCGACCTTGATTTGATCGAAATCGCTGCCAAGGCGCATCGGGGCACCCTGTGCCTGCTGTCAGCCCTGGCTCGCCACGAGCTAACCGACATCATCCCTGCCGTTCACGACGTTGCGCTGCCTCGTGGAGCGTGGCCGCCTGTCGTGTCCGCGCCTGTGCACTGGCATAGATTCAACGTCGAAACCTTCGATGTTGGCCGCACCTGGATGCGCCTGGATGAGCGCCACGCCATTGGCCTATACGACGCACCGCGCAGCATCATCGACACATACCGGCTCCAGAGTGCCATAGGTCCCGAGGTCGCCAACGAGGCGTTGCGGCGCTGGCTACGCCGTGGGGGCAAACCTGCCGATCTGATGCACCTGACCAGATCCTTCCCCGCAGCGAGGCCAGCACTCCTCCACGCGCTGCAGGTGCTCCTGTGAGGACTTGAGTCCATCGAGCCAACAGACGGACGGACGAGGAGAGGGACATCACGAAATCCACCCAGGGGACCACGGGCGGCCGGGCGTACTTGTCCCTGCAAAGACAGGCAAAGGCTGCGGGTCGCACGTCCGCCGAATACCTTCGGCTCTACACGCTCGAGGGGTTCTTGTTACGCCTTGCGCACTCATCACACAGGAACAGGTTCGTGCTCAAGGGCGGCGTGTTGCTCGCAGCGTACGAGATGCGCCGTCCCACGGCCGACATTGATCTCGCGGCGCTGCACACCCCGAATGCAATAGATGAGGTACGGCAGCTTGTCATCGACGTGGCAGCCACCGCCCTGCCTGACGAGCTGGACGACGGTCTCACGTTCGATTTCAAGAGCGTGACCGCAGAGACGATCCGTGACCAAGACGAGTACAGCGGCATACGAGTGCGCCTGCTCGCCCGACTGGCCACCGCCCGGGAGCCGTTCCATGCCGACGTAAGTGTCGGCGACCCCATCTGGCCCTGTCCCGCCGAGATCTCCTTGCCCCGCTTGCTCGGGCAAGAACCGATACAGCTGCGCGGCTATCCGATAGAGATGGTCCTAGCCGAAAAGATCGTCACGGCGCTGGAGCGGGGGTCGGCAAACACCCGATGGCGAGACTTCGGCGATGTATACCTGCTCACCGGCCGCTATTCGGTCCAGGCAGCAGGGGCACGGCAAGCGCTGCAGGCGGTTGCGGGCCACAGGCGCATCGAGCTCGCAAGCCTCGACGACGCGTTCGATGGCTACGCCGAAATCGCCCAGGCAAGGTGGGCGGCATGGCGAAGCAAGCTACGACTCACCGATATCCTGCCTCCTGGCTTTGCGGAAGTACTCGACTCGCTGCGCGCCTTCGCCAACCCGATCATCACCCGATCTGCAGCCAACAGCGCAAGCTGGGACCCTGCCCAGCGCGGCTGGATGCCTTCGCCCCCGCCGGGGTGACGACGTCGTCGGCCAAGCCGGCTCAGCGGTCGCGCTGTTCCTCTTCCTCGTGGTGGATGCGGTCGAGGCAGACCGCGATGCAGATCATCAGCACGTCGTCCTCGCCTGGAGCGACATCGACGCCGTAGGTGTCCCGGACATGGAACCAGGCGCGGGAGACTTCCGCCACGACCTGATCGCCGTCGCGGATCTCGAAGTCCTTGTCGACGATGTTGCCGACGGCTTCCAGGCGCCTGCCGTCGGCCACGTCGATGACGGCCCGGTGATGCAGCGGCGAGAACACCGGCGAATCTACCGGCATCCGCCGATGCCGCTCGGTCCGGGTCTTGGCAGGCTGGCTGCTTTTGCCAAGGTTCGGTTCAGGAACCGGTGCGACGCTGGTCGACAAGCATTAGGCAGAACTTCGGGCGCAGTGCAACGACGGATGGCTCTTGGACGTGCAACGACAGGACAGCCATCGCTGACCAGCGAGGGCGCAGAGGCCAGGGACGCCGCCTGCGAAGCGGTCGAACGGGCCGTCGAGTCCATCGGGGAAGTGCTCGCGATACTGGGCCACCGCGGAAAGAAGGCCCGTGACGAGGGCGTGGGTGCGCTCAGCCTCCTGCGCGACGATCTCGCCGCGGTCGACGGCCGGCTCCGCCGGACACGGTGAGCGGCGGCAAAGCCGCTAGCCGGTCGACTGGTCCGCCGCAAGGCGCTCGGTGACGTGGTGCATATAAGTCAGGTAGCCGACGCTGATGCGGCTGCCGCCGGTCACCTGGATGGTCTCTCCCGTGATCCATCCGGCCTCGTCCGAGGCAAGGAACGCGCACAGCCAGGCGACGTCTTCGACGGTACCGAGCCGGCGCAGCGGGATCGTGTCGATCTGCCGCTGGCGCCGGCTCGGGCGCTGCATGCTCCCGCTCGCCATGCTCTCGGGGGTCAGCACCACGCCCGGGGCGATGGCATTCACGCGGATCCCGAGATGGCCCCACTCAACCGCCATCGTGGCCGTCAGGTTCTCCACGCCGGCCTTCGCGGCGCCGTACTGGCCGGTCATCGGATTGGGCTGCGAGCCGCTGCGGGAGGAGATGTTGATGATCGACCCGCCCCTTGGCTCGGGTCCCCGGGACATGGCGCGCGCGGCCGCCTGGCAGGCGAAGAAGGTCCACTTGAGGTTCAGGTTCGTGACCGCGTCCCACTGATCTTCGGCCAGGTCGAGCAGCGCGCTGACGTCCTGCGGCCGGGAGCTTCCGGCGTTGTTCACCCAGCAGTCGATGCGCCCGGTCGGCTCGTGGCCGCGGGTGACGAGCCGGTCCAGGTCCTCGCGGACGGTGATGTCGGCGAGCACCGGGATCGCGTCGACGCCGAGTTCGCGGGCCTGCGCGGCCGCCGATTCCAGCGGCTCGCGGTTACGACCGGCCAGGACGACGTTCGCCCCCGCCGTGGCCAGCGTCAGCGTGATGCCACGGCCGATGCCGCGGCCACCGCCGGTCACCACCGCTGTCTTTCCGGCTAGCCCGAACATGTATCTCCTCCGCTGCCGTCTCCGTTGTCTTCGCGCCTCACCCGTGCCGCGGTTCGTCCCGGCCTAGGCCGAGTTCGCGGGCCAGGATCTCGTCGTTGTGCTCGCCCGCTCGCGGTATCGCACCGACCGGCAGCGACTGGCCGTCCACGAACAGCGGCGGGACGGGCAGCCGTACGCCGGAGCCGCCGGGTGACGTCGCGGCGGCCCATCCGCCGGTCGCGTCGAGGTGCGGATCGCGGAGCACGTCGGCGACCGAGTTGACCGGGCTGACCGGGATGCCGCGGCGCTGGGCCTCCTCTGCGAAGTCCTGTTTGCCGTAACGCGACGTCAGCCGCTCGACCCAGCCGTCGATCTGCTCCACGTACGGGGCCCGGTTGGCGGGGGTGCCGTGGTAGCGGTCGCTCGTGACGTCCTCGATGCCGGTCTCGTCGCGAATCCACTCGGCCAGCGCGGTCCACTGCCAGGGCGTGAAGGCGACGATCATCACCGCGCCGTCGCGCGTTGGGTAGTGGCCCATCGGAGGAGCCGACCGGCGGTTGCCGACCCGCTTGAACATCGCCCCGTTGTCCAGGGCCTGCGCGGGCGAGAGCTCGAGGGCGACGCTGAGCGCCGCCTCCTGGAGCGAGATGTCGATCAGCTCGCCGCGGCCAGTGTGGTGCCGCGACTCGAGGGCGAGCGTGATGCCCATGACCGCGTTGAGCGCGGCAGCGGCGAACGCCAGGCCGCCGCGCGGGGCCAGCGGGGCGCGGTCGGGGTCGCCGTAGGCCGGCATGACGCCGCTCGACGCCCACGCGGTCAGGTCGCCGCCGCGCCAGCGCTGGCGCGGGCCGCGCAGGCCATACGGAGTGATCGAGGAAATGATCAGGCCGGGATGGCGGTCGGCCAGTTCCCGGTAGCCGCGGCCGGCCGGCGCCGCGGCCGGCCCTCCCGCTGCCTCCGGCGGCGGGCCGGCGCAGAACAGGACGTCCGCGGTCGCCAGCAGCCGCTCCAGGGCAGCCGAGCCGGCCGGGCCGGCGAGATCGAGGGTGACCGAGCGCTTGCCGGCCGCCGTGAAGGCGAACACCGCGCTCAGCTCCTCGCCGGAAGCGAGACGGTGCACCGGGGGCTCCCGCCGGCTGGCCGCGCCGCCCGGCGGCTCGACGAGGATGACGTCGGCTCCCATGTCAGCCAGCATCCGCGCACCGTAGGAGAGCGGTCCGCGGCTGAGGTCGATCACCCGCAGCGAGTGCAGCAGGCCGGTCATGCCGGCGGCCAGCGAAGCCGTAGCAGCCGGCCGATCCAGCCCAGGTAGGGGCGGCGCAGCTGCGTACCCGGCTGTGCCATCTCCTCGGAGATCCGGTCAGACATCAGCTGGCTGATCGCTGGCTCGTCCAGCCCCGCGACGTCGCGGAGGATCTCGCGGCTGTGCTCGCCCATGGCCGGCGCGGCGCGGCGCACGCGCGCCGCGGGGCCGTCGGCGGAGGCGGACGCGGGACGGCAGACCAGGTCGGCACCGAACCGGCGGGACGCGGCGAGCTGAAAGAAGTCGCGGCTGGCCAGGTGCGGATCGCCGAGCGCGTCCCAGCAGTCGGAGACCGGGGCGGCGGCGACTCCGGCGTCCTGAAGCTCGCTAGCGGCTTCCCAGTCGGTCCGGCTCCGGGTCCAGGCCGAGAGCGCGTCGTCGAGTTCGTCGTGGTGCTCCGTCCGGCCAGCGGTCGTGCCGAAGCGGCCATCGGCTCCCAGCCCCTGCAGACCGTCAACGCGGCAAAGCGCCGCCCACATCGAGTCGCCAGTCACCGAAATCGCCACCCAGCGATCTTCTCCGCGAGCCGGGTAGACACCCTGCGGAACCGCGCTGACGTCACGATTGCCACGAGCCTGATAGCCAAGGCCGCCGAGGGCGGCATCCACGATGCTCGTCCCGACGCAGTTCAGGCCCACGTTGAACTGGGGCAGTCCGAGGTCGGCGCCCGCGCCCGTGGCCCTCCGGCGCTGCAGCGCGGCGACGATGGCCGAGACCGCGATGAGCGCCGTGGGATAGTCGGGAAAGGACATCCCCATCCCGCTCGGATCGCGGTCGGGCCACCCGAGCATCGCGTCGAGGCCCGATATCGCGCACAGGTTCATTCCCCAGGTCCGGAACGAACGGTAGGGTCCCTGGTCGCCGAAGGCCGTGGACGCCAGGTAGATCACATCGGGCCGGATCGCCTTGATGTCGTCATAGGTCAGGCGCAGTTTCGGGATGGCGTCGGCGCTCAGGTTGGTGATCAGGACGTCGGCCGTGGCGACGATCCGCGAGAAGGCCGCATAGCCGTCCGGCTGGTCGATCTCCAGGACGATGCTGCGCTTCTCGGCGGACGACAGGTTCAGCAGGGGCGACGTGTCCCGCGCGATATCGAAGCCGACCTCGGCGGGCAGCCAGGACGCGCGGCTGACCCGCAGCGAGTCGGGCTTGCGGCGCGACTCGATCCTGACCACATCCGCGCCGAAGTGCCCGAGATACCGGGCCGTGAGCGGCCCGGCCATCGCGTACCCCACCTCGACCACGCGGATTCCGGACAGGGGCAGCGACCCGTCCTCGGGTGTCACCAAATACCTCGCCTGACCGCAGACCTCAGGCCTTAGCCTGCTTGTCCTACATCGCCCACTGTCGATAGCGCCCAGTGGGAGGCTGGTTACGTTCTGGCTTGCCGACTCGAACGAATTCCGTCCGCCAGCCCGCCCGTTAGTGGTTTACAGTTGGTACAATAATTTAGCAATATCGGGGATGTCAATCAGCGGGGACGCCCGCCACGGCATCGCCGGCTAAACCTGAGAGGTTCCATTGGCTTTCGAACACGCTGGAACCCAGCTTCGAGTGCCCAAGGCGGCCGAGTTGCTGGCGGCCCGCATCCGCGGCCAGATAATCCGGGGGGAATTGAAGGAAGGCGACGCGCTTCCGGCCGAGAGCGAGCTGATGGAACGATTCGGCGTCTCCCGGCCCACGCTGCGCGAGGCGATTCGCGTTCTGGAGATGGAATCCCTTCTGCGCATGCGCCGGGGCTCGCGCGGCGGCGCGCTGGTGACCGCGCCGGACCCGCAGGTCGCGGCCCGCGCGGTCGGCGTCTTGCTGCAGCTTCGCGGCGTCAGCTTGCGCGACATTCACGAGGCCCGCACGATGATCGAGCCCATGGCCGCCCGCCGGATTGCTGAATCAAAAGACGCGCGCCAAGTTCTCGAGATGCTGCATGAGCGCAACGAGGCGGCACGGGCGAGCGTGCGCGACTTCGCTGAGTTCCCGCACCATTCCTGGTTGTTCCATAAGGGCCTGGTCGAGGGAACCAGAAACCAGACGCTGACTGTGCTTCTGCAGACGATCGCCGACATCATCGAGTTGCAGGTGATGCGCAGGTACACCCGGCCAATGCACCCCGGCGAGACCGAAGAGCAGGTACGGCAGAATCTTCGGTCGGTGCACGCCAATGACAAGCTGCTGAAGCTGCTGGAATCGCAGGACGCCGATGGCGCCGAGGCGTACTGGACCAAGCACCTGCAGGCGATCGGAACCACGCTGCTCGGGCCCGACGCCGACACGGTCGTCGACCTCCCCGACTGATCGCCGCGCCGAAACTAGCTCGCAGGGATCTCGAGCGGCTCGCGGGGTCCCGGGCGGGCTGCCAGCACGCGCTCATCCCAGCGGGCATGGGCCAGCGCGCGGGCGTGTGCGATGGCGCCGCCGAGTTCGGTCTGCAGCATGGCGAGCCGGGCGGTGTAGGCGGTCAGGCCGAACTCGTCGGTGATCCCGATGGCGCCGCAGACCTGCTGCGTGGTGCTGATGACCTCGCGGATGCCCTCGGCGCTGTAGCACGCAGCCGCGGCCGCGGCGACCGTGTCCACGGTGTCCCAGGCAGCCCGGCGGGCCAGCCACTTCGTGCCCTGCGACAGTACGTATGACCGGGCCAGCCGATGCTGGATCGACTGCAGGGCGCCGATCGGCTTGCCGAACTGATGGCGGACGGTGACGTACTCGGATGCATGCAGCGTCGCCGCCTGCATCAGCCCGCCCGCCTCGGCGGCCAGGGCGATGCGCCAGGCGTTCAGGAGACGGGCGCCGCTTCCCGGGCCGAGCGGATCGCCGCTGGCTACGGTGACGCGGGCCACCGGGTAGCCCCAGCGCGAGGCCACCGGCTGGATATCGGCGGTGGACGTGTCGGACAGCCACGCCGTGTCGCCCGCCAGCACCAGGAAGGCATCGGCCTGCTGGGCGAAGCGGGTGATCGCGCCGCTCGTGCGGTCGGACAGCGCGAGCACCGGCGGCAGCTCCCGGCTGGTCACCAGCGGGCCGACGAGGATCCGGCCGGCCACCGGCGCCCCGGGCGCCAGCGCCGCCGCAACCTCGACGACGAGCACCGCCTCGACCGCCGACCCGCCGGACGTGATGACGTCCGCGAAGCCGGCCTCCTCGAGCGCCTGCAGGGCGCCGAGGTCGGCCTCGGATGGGCCGGGAGCCGGTGACGAGGACCGGTGGCGCTGCAGCAGCCCGCGCACCGAAGCCGCGAGATCCGACTGCTCGGCGGAGAGCTTGACGTCCATCGTCACCCCTTCGGAAGCCCGAGCTGATACCAGGCCACGCTGTTGAGCTGCATCTCCAGCGAGCCTCCGCCGATCGTGGACAGCGTCCCGCCGACCATCTGGTAGTCGCCGCGTGAGGACTCGAGCAGGCCGGCCGGGCCGAGCACGTCTACGAACGCGTGGGCCGCGCCCAGTTCCATCTGCGCGATGGACGCCCGGTAGGTCGCGGCGAGGTTGGGGTACTCCTTTGAGCCATCGCTCCACGCCTGGACCGCCGCGTAGTTCAGCACCCGGGCCGCCGCGGCCCAGGCAGCGGCCCGCCCGAGCGTCTCCCAGAATCGCGGGTCCGCGGTGTCGACGTCGGCCTCGACAGCCTCATCGACCAGCTTGTCAAGGCTGCGGTCGACCCACTCATGCCGGGCGTTGCCGACCCGCTCGCTGGCCAGCAGGTGCCGGATGATGTTCCAGCCTTCGTGCTCCTCCCCCAGGCGGCACCCGACCGGCACCGCGACGTCCTGGAAGAAGACCTCGTGCACCAGGTGCCGGACCCCGAGCGTTGGGATCTCCCGCACCTCAATGCCGTCCAGGTCCATGGGCACGAGAAGCACCGATATGCCGCGGCGCGGGTTGTCGGTCTTGGCCGTCCGCACCAGCAGGAAGCAGTAGTCGGCAGCGTGCGCGTAGGAGGTCCAGATCTTCTGGCCGTTGACGATGTAGACGTCGCCGTCGCGCTGCGCCGATGTCTTCAGGGCCGCGAGGTCGGAGCCAGCGTCGGGCTCGGAAAAGCCCTGGCACCACATCGCCTCGCCAGATGCGATCGGCCCGAAGTAATCCCTGCGCTGATCCTCCGAGCCGATCTGGTTGATGGCAGGCCCGATCCAGTTCACGTTCATGTACTGCGGGCCTCGGGGCTCCCCCACGCCCCAGAGCTCCTCACTGATCACGGTCTGCTCCCACTGCGAGGCACCGCGGCCGCCGTACTCCACCGGCCAGGCCGGGGTGAGCAGGCCGCGCTCGGCCAGGCCCGTGCAGAACCTGATCACCTCGTCGACCGTCGCCTGCGTCGGCATGTCCCGGTCGGTGTGGGTCCACCCGGGCATCAGGTTGTCTTCGATGTACGTGCGCAGGTCGCCCCGAAGCGCATCCTCGCTCTCGGTCCAGGAGAAGTCCATGATCATGAAGTCCGTGAGAGCGGGACGGCGGCCGTCGTGACTCTTGCCTGCTGGCCGACATCGACGATCATATAACTCTTTATACTCTCTAATCAGATAGATTGGCAAGGAGCCCTTTCGGCAGCGCGAGCTCCTCCCCGGTGGTGTAGCCCTGCCAGCGAGGTTCCTCGTCGGACAGCAGCCCAACGCCCCGCTCGTCCACGGTCAGCACGTACCCGTTGAGCCACGATGACTCCGCGGCCAGCAGGTAGCGCACGGTCGCGCCGGCCAGACGCTGATGGCCCTGCCCGAGCACCAGGCCGTTGACCCGGACGCCGTAGATCGCCTCGGTCGCCGCGGCGCCGCGGACCAGCCCGACAGCGGCGTACCACGCGAGCCAGCGCGCCAGGTCGGCGTGATCGTCAAGCCACGGGAGCCAGCCGGGCAGCACGATCACAACGCCCCGGTCGTCGTGGTGCGCGGTCAGCTCGACCGCCGACTGCACGTGGCCCAGCAGGTCCGCGACCGCCGAGCGGGCCGCGCCGGGATCGGGCAGCATTCCACCCGCGGCGGCGAGGTCTGGCGCGAACACCACCGCGCCCGCCGCGGGCACGGCCGCCACGCCACCGTCACGCGACGGCCAGTCCTCGGCCCGGACGACGTCGCCGGCCTGGCCGATCACGGAGGCCGACCGCTCGTCGCCCCCGATCGCCAGCACGGCCGCGGCTTCCCGGCGGTCGCGGTCCTGCGCCGGGGCAGCGGCCAGGTCGGGGCCGATCGATGCGCCTTCAAAGAGCCGCTCGACGGTGGCCAGCCGGAAGTCCCGGGTCGGCCACGGCCCGATCAGAGTCGGGTGCGGCCGCCCGATCACCCACCGCAGGCACTCTGCCAGCTGCGACCCCGTGACCACTTGTTCCGGCCCGGTGCCGTCCGAAGGAATCACCGACCATTTGCGCAGCCGGAGGTGCTCGTACTCGGTCACGTAGTTACCGCTCGCCAGGAAGAGCTTGCCGGTGACCCCGGCTGCTTCCGGCCCGGACAGCCAGCGCACGAAGCGCCCGACGTGGGCGGCGTCGCGGTCGTAGAGGTCGGGCCGCCGCTCGGCGAGTTTCTCGGCGTGCGTGACGCGCAGGCCGGTGCTCATCCTGGTGGCGGCGGCTGGCGCGACCGCGTTGACCGACACCCCGGCCGACGCGAGAAGCGACGCCAGGCGGCGGGACAGCCCGACGATGCCTTCCTTCGCCGTCGAGTACGCCGGCTGGCGGCGCGAGCCGAGGAGCGCGGCCGTGGAGGTGAAGTTGATGATCCGGCCGCTGCCCCGGGAGAGCATGCCGGGCAGCACGGCGCCGATCGTGTTGATGTGGCCGCCCAGGTGCGTGCCGAGGACCGCGTCCCAGGTACCGCGCGTGTCCTCCAGGAACGGGCCCGGTCGCAGGATGCCGGCGACGTTGACCAGGACGTCCACCCGGCCGCGCCGTTCGGCGAGACCGGCGAAGGCGGTCTGGACCAGGTCGGCGTCGGCCACGTCGCAGGCGATGCCCTCGGCCGAGCCGCCCCGCGCGGCCAGGCGGCTTGCGGCCTCGGCCGCCGGCCCGGTGTCGGGCCGCTGGCCGTCCAGCTGCACGCCGCTGTCCAGGATCACCACGTGATATCCCGTGTCAGCGAGCGCGCCGGCGATCGCGAAGCCGATCCCTCTCCCGCCACCGGTCACGACCGCGACTCGATCATGGTTCACGTGCGGCACCCCGGTCATCTGGCGCTCACGAAGTCGAGCGCGGCCTGGACGAACCGGAAGTCCTTCGGCGTCCCGAAGTGGTCGGTCCGCGGCAGCACGAGGAACCGCGCGTCGGGCAGCGCGGCGACCAGCCTGTCCGCGGGCCTGGCGAAGTCGCGCTCGCCGAGCACGACCAGCACCGGAACCGCGATCGCCGCCACGTCGGCCTCGGTCAGCGGCGCTCGCGGGCGGCGCAGGCACGCGGCGAGCGCGGCGGCGTCGTTGCCGGGTGTGGCCGCGAAATAGGCCAGCGCCGCGGCGGACGGGCCGGCCTCCTCAGCGGCGTGCCCGGCCTCGACGGCGCGGGCCACCGGCTCGGGGTCGGTGCTGGCGAAGACGCCGTCGCCGACACCGCCCAGCACGATCCGCCGGAACCGGCCGGGCGAGGTCGCGGCCACTCGGAGCAGGAGCTGGGCTCCCAGGCTGAAGCCCACCGCGTCGGCCTGCCCGGCGGCGGGCATCGCCGCGACGATCGACTGCTCGAGCCCGGCGTAGGCCGCGGGCTCGTGCGGCTTGGCCGAAGGCCCGTGACCGAGCAACTCGACGCCGATCACCGGGCGGCCCTCGTCCCGCAGCAGGTCGACCCAGCCCGTCTCCTGCCAGTTCCGCTCGAACGAGGACGCGAAACCGTGCACGAGCACTACCGGTACGTCGTTCACGTGCCTCTCCGCGGGAAATGTACTAATCCAGTGCTTCGACGAATTCCTTGAGCTGGCGGAGATTACGGCATTCCACCATCTTGTCGCAGTGCTTGGCGTATTCGGAGACGATGGAGTCGCCGGTATCCCACGAGTAAGCGGGCTCGGGATTCAGCCAGTACAGGTGGCGTGCGCGCTCGCGGATGGATTTGAGAACCCACGACCGTGGGGCGTGATAGTTATTGCGCGCGTCACCGAGCACGATCACGCTGGTCCTCTTCCTGACCTGCGGCCCCCACTGGTCCCAGAAGGTCTCCAGCACCATGCCGTAGTCGGAATGGCCGTCGAGGCGCACCGCAACGGTCTGGCTGTTGATGTGGCGGGTGACGGCGGCCAGGTCGGGCGCGGTCTCGAAGACGCCCGTTACCTCCTCGATCCCGTCAATGAAGACGAAGCTCCGGACGCGGGAGAACTCCGACCTGATCGCGTAGGCAAGCTGGAGCGTAAACGTCGCGAACGCCGCCACCGATGAGGAGATGTCGGCGATCAGCATGACCTCCGGCTTGGCCGGATGCGGTTTCCGGAAGACCAGGTCAACGGGAACGCCGCCGGTGGAGAGCGACCGCCGGACCGTCCGGCGGAAGTCGAGCGCCGACCGGCGCTGGTGCCTGCGCTTGCGCGCCAGCCGCGCGGCCAGCTTTCGGCCCAGGATCTGGACCGCCTGCCGAATCGCGGCGAGCTGCTCCTTCGAGGCGTTCAGGAAGTCGGCGTCCTCCGGCAGCGGCTTGCGCAGCGTGCCTGCCACCGCTTCGGGGCCGCGGTCCGCGACCAGCCTGCGGCGGATCTCCGCCTCCACCTCCGTGCGGACGGCATCCACCCGGGCCCGGTAGTCGTCGCCTGCCAGCCTGCGGTCGACCTCGGACAGGCCCGCCTCGGCGGCCGAGGCGAGCAGGCGCTCCAGCAGCCTGTCCAGGTCCAGCTCGCGCATCGTGCGGTACAGGTAGTACAACCCGGCCACGGCGCGGCCCGGCTCGATGCCCGCGTACCTGGTGACCGCCTCGGCCGCCACGGCGCGGATCAGCATCCGGTCGCCCGTCAGGACGGCGCGCAGCAGCAGGTCGGCAAGTTCAGCGTCGCTGAGCATCGCCACGACGCCCCTGCCGCCACCCGCCCCGTTTCCCGAGGCGCCGCTGCCGTCGGCCGCAGCGCCGTCAGCGGCCGGGCCGGCCGGGTCGTCGGCCCCGACGCGCCGCCCGCCGAAGAAGATCTCGAAGACAAGCTCGAAGGCGCCGTAGTGGTCGCTGTCCTTGACCAGCGTCGCGGCCAGCGCGCTCTTCAGAGACGCCCGGTCCGTCATGGGCATGGCCGCGACGGCGGCCGTGGCGTCCACGTTCTCTGCGACCGAGATCGGCAGCCCGATGGCCCGCAGTTCGGCCACGAACGCGGCGAGGCTCACGTCCATCGACAGCCTCGTCCGGGCGGAGTGGGTCACGTCGGCTGGCCGACGGTCAGCTCGGCGGCCGCCTTCTCGATGTCCGACTGGTATTTCAGCAGGACGTGCAGGGTATCCGCGGCAAGCTGCGGGGTGATCTCTTCGGCGCCGAGCAGGAACAGCGTGTTCGCCAGGTCGATGGTCTCCGACACCGACGGGCGCTTCTTGAGGTCGATCTGCCGCAGCGACCGCACCAGGCCGCTGACCTGCTCCGCCAGCCGTTCCCCGATCCCCGGCACCCGGCTGGCGACGATCTCCTTCTCCCGCTCGACCGACGGGTAGTCGATGTACAGGTACAGGCAGCGGCGCTTGAGCGCCTCGGACAGCTCGCGCGAGTTGTTGGACGTGAGAAACACCAGCGGGATCTGGGTGGCGGTGATCGTGCCGAGCTCGGGAATCGACACCTGGTAGTCGGAGAGGACCTCCAGCAGCAGCGCCTCGGTCTCCACCTCCAGGCGGTCGACCTCGTCGATGAGCAGGACAACCGGCTCGGGCGCGCGGATCGCCGTCAGCAGCGGCCGCGACAGCAGGAACTCCTCGCTGAAGATGTCCGACTCCAAATCGGACCATGCCGCCTCGGTCAGCCCGGACTGGCCGTCGGCCTGCCCGGCCTGGATCCGGAGCAGCTGCTTCTTGTAGTTCCACTCGTAGAGGGCCTTGGCCTCGTCGAGGCCCTCGTAGCACTGCAGCCGGATCAGCCGCATGCCGCACATCTGCGCGACGCTCTTGGCGAGCTCGGTCTTCCCGGTGCCGGCCGGGCCCTCGATGAGCACCGGCTTGGCCAGCTGCTCGCCCAGGTACACCACGCTGGCGATGCGCTCGTTCGGCAGATAGCCGACCTTCCGCAGCCCCTGCGCCGTGAGCTCGGGAGAGCCGAGCCGGCTCGGACGGGATGCCCGGGCGCCCGGGCCCGCTGCCTGTTGCTGATCGGTCATGCGACTGCCGCCCCTTCCCGCGACGCGAGGTAGCGGCCACGGCACAGGCTAAAACGCCAGGCACCGGGCTCTCCTGGACCCAGTATCCCCTGCGCGGCCGGGCGTCTCGCCCGCCTGGACGGGTGACCCCGCCACGTATAGCATCGTTAATAAGAACTAACTATATGTACCTAATCGACGTCGTCAAGGGCTCACGCCCGCCAGGGAGATCGCTTGGATTCCGGCTCCGCGGACTGGACTGCCGCCGGCACGTACCAGGTCGCGCCGTCGGTCTACCGCATTCCGCTGCCGCTCCCCAACGACGGCCTGCGCGCGGTGAACGTGTACGCCATCGACCACGGCGACAGCCTGACCCTCATCGACGCGGGCTGGGCGGTAACGGAGACCACCCTGGCGCTGGAGCGCGGGCTGGCCGAACTCAGCTACCGGTTCACCGACATCAGCCGGATCCTGGTTACGCACGTGCACCGTGATCACTACTCGAACGCCGTCGAGCTGCGCCGCCGGTGGGGCACGCACATCGCGCTGGGCGCCGGCGAGGCGGACACCCTACGGGCGATCCGGCGCATGGCCGAGGGCAGCGCGGAGAAAGCGTCGGTCGCCAGGCTGCGCAGGGCCGGCGCCGCAGACCTGGCCGACACGATCTCCCGATCCCCGGTGGCGGCCCGGACCCTGGACTTCTGGGATCCGCCCGACGAGTGGCTGGATGGCCGGCAGCAGATAGCACTGAAGGACCGCTCGCTGGAAGGAATACCCACGCCCGGTCACACCCGGGGCCACACGGTCTTCGTCGACGAGACGGCCGGGTCGGTGTTCACCGGTGATCACCTGCTGCCGCGGATCACGCCGTCGATCGGGTTCGAGGCGGCGCCTGGCCCCTCGCCGCTCGCCGCCTACCTGCGGTCGCTCGCCGTGATGAAGGACCTGCCCGATCGGAAGCTGCTGCCGGCCCACGGGCCGGTGACCGCCAGCACCCACGAGCGCGCCGACGCGCTGCTGGCCCATCACGAGCAACGGCTGGACGCCTCGGCGGCCGCCGTGGCCCGCCGGGCCGGCACCGGCCTGGAGGTGGCCCGCGAGCTGCGCTGGACGCGGCGGGAACGCCGGCTCGGTGACCTTGACCCGTTCAACCAGACGCTCGCGGTTCTGGAGACGGCCGCGCACCTGCAGGTCCTGGTGGCGCGCGGCCGGCTGCGGGCGGTGCGGCTCGACGGCGTGGACCACTACCAGGCGTGAGGATGCGATGAACACCGGTCCCACCGAAGAGGAACTGCTCGGCTATTTCGGCCGGCTGCGCAACTGGGGCCGGTGGGGTGCCGGCGACAGCAAGGGCACGGTCAACTACATCACCGACGCGGGCCGGGCCGAGGCGGCCGCGCTGATCCGCACCGGCGCCGTGGTCTCGTGCGCGTGGCCCATCGATCCGGGGCCGTCCGTGGCCGACGAGCCGGGCGCTACCCCGCCGCAGCGGTTCATGCTCCGCACCGGGCAGGGGCTCGCCGACGCCGGCCGGGTGCCGCGCGACGGCATCGCGCTGGACGACCGGATGAACGGCGCGGCCGAGTACCTCGGGTACGCACCGCACGGCTACCGGATCACCCATCTCGACGGGCTCTCGCACATCTTCTGGGACCGGATGATGTACAACGGCAGGCCTGCCGAGCGGGTCACCGCGCACAAGGGCGCGGTCGAGCACGACATCACCGCGCTGCGCGGCGGGATCATCACCCGCGGCATCCTGGTCGACGCCGCCCGGCACCGCTGCGTGCCCTGGCTGGCCGCTGGCGACGGGGTCACCGGCGACGAACTCTGCGCGATCCTGGATGCCGCCGGGATCACCGTCCGCCCCGGGGACGCGCTGCTGCTGCGCACCGGCTACGGGCGCAAACGGCGCGAGCAGGGAGACGACGTCCCCGGCGGCGGCCACGCGGGATGGCACGCCTCGTGCCTGCCCAGCCTGCACGAGTGGCAGGTGTCGATGGTGGGCGCAGACACCGCGCAGGACGTGGTCCCGTCCGGCTACGCCACGGTGCGCGTGCCGGTGCACGCGGTCGCGATCACCGCCATGGGCATGCCACTGCTCGACAACGCCGACCTGGAGGAGGTAGCCCGCCAGTGCGAGCAGCAGGACCGCTGGGAGTTCTTCTTTACCCTGGCCCCGCTCGCCTTCACGGGCGCCACCGGCAGCGCCGTCAACCCGCTGGCGATCTTCTGAGCGGCCGGACCGACGACTATGCGTGATACACCGGGCGGCATGAGCGCGTTGAAGGTGGCCGTCGGCATCGGCGGCTGGGACTCCGGATCCGAGCGTGACTGGCCGGAGGTGGTGCGCTTCGCCGTGGAAGCCGAGCGGCTGGGCGTCGACTTCTGCTGGTCGGCCGAGGCGTGGGGGCAGGACAGCGTCGCCCCGCTGGCCTACGTGGCCGCGCGCACCGATCGGATGCGGCTCGGCACCGGCATCATGCAGATCAGCACGCGGGTGCCGTCGATGGCGGCGATGACCGCGATGACGATGGCGGCGATCTCCGGCGACCGCTTCGCGCTCGGGCTCGGCGTGAGCGGGCCGCAGGTCGTCGAGGGCCTGCACGGCGTGGCGTTCGGCCAGCCGCTGGGCCGCCTCACCGAGTACCTCGACATCCTCGACCTGGCCTTCGCGGGCGAACCCCTCGCCTACAGCGGGTCGCACTACGTGCTGCCCCGGCCGGGCGGGGAGGGCAAGGTGCTCCGGCTGGCTCAGCGCGCCGAGCGGAAGATCCCCGTCTACCTGGCCGTGCTGGCACCGCGCGGGCTGGAACTGGTCGGCGCCCGGGCCGACGGATGGCTCGCGAGCACGTTCATCCCTGAGGCCTCAGCGGCGTTCACCGAGCCGATCCGGCGGGGCGCGCAGCGGGCCGGCCGCGACGTCGCCGACATCGACCTGCAGGCCGGCGGCGCGCTGAAGTTCGGGACCGACATCGGGCCGCTGCTCGACGAGGTCAGGCGCAGCCTGGCGTTCCGGCTCGGGGCGATGGGCTCGCGCCGGCACAACTTCTACAACCTCGCCTGCCAGCGGGCGGGTTTCGAGGCAGAGGCGCTGGCGGTCCAGGAGCTCTGGCTGGCGGGCAAGCGCGCGGAGGCGGCCGAGGCGGTACCGGACGACATGGCCCGGCTGTCGGCGTTCGTGGGGACCGAGGACATGGTGCGCGACCGGCTCGCCGCGTTCGCCGCGGCGGGCATCACCACGGTCCGGGTCGAGCCGGACGGCAACAGCACCGACGAGAAGCTGGCGACGCTGGCGCGGTTCATGGATCTGGTGCGCGAGCAGCGCAACGCCGAGGATGGATCCGAGGGCGAGGGAGGCACTAATGCCTGATGCAGTGATCGTAGAGGCCGTGCGTACGCCGGTAGGCAAGCGCGGCGGCGGGCTGGCCGGCGTGCACCCGGTCGACCTCTCGGCGCTGGTGCTCACCGAGATCGCGCGCCGCACCGGGCTGGACCCGGCCGATGTCGACGACGTCATCTGGGGCTGCGTTTCGCAGATCGGCGACCAGTCCAGCAACATCGGGCGGTTCGCGGCGCTGGCCGCTGGCTGGCCGGAGACGATCCCTGGCACGACGATCAACCGGGCCTGCGGGTCCAGCCAGCAGGCTCTCGACTTCGCCGCGTACGCGGTCATGAGCGGCGCGATGGACGTCGTGATCGCGGGCGGCGTGGAGAGCATGAGCCGGGTACCGCTCGGCGCGGCGCGGACGGTCGGCATGCCATACGGGCCGACGGTCTTGGCGCGCTACGACGACTTCTCGTTCAACCAGGGCATCAGCGCCGAGCTGATCGCGCAGAAGTGGGATCTGAGCCGCACCGTGCTGGACACGTTCGCGGTGCGCTCGCACGCACTCGCCGCCGCGGCCATCGACTCCGGCGCCTTTGACGCCCAGCTGGCGCCGGTGCCCGTCGGCGACCACGAGATAGCCGTTGACGAGGGCGTGCGGCGGGGGTCGACCGTGGAGCGGCTCGCGCAGCTCAAGCCGGCCTTCAGCGAGGACGGCGTCATCCACGCCGGGAACTCCTCGCAGATCTCGGATGGGGCCGCCGCCCTGCTGGTCACCACGCCCGAGCGGGCCCGCAGCCTGGGCCTGACCCCGATCGTCCGGTACCGCAGCGGGACGGTGGTCGGCGCCGACCCGGTCCTGATGCTGACCGGGCCGATCGCCGCGACCGAGAAGCTGCTCGCGCGCTCCGGCGTCAAGCTGAACGAGATCGGGGCGTTCGAGGTCAACGAGGCGTTCGCGCCGGTGCCGTTGGCCTGGCTGGCCGAGATCGGCGCCGACCCCGAGCTGCTGAACCCAATGGGCGGCGCGATCGCGCTCGGCCACCCGCTCGGCGCGAGCGGCGCGATCCTGATGACCCGAATGATCTACCACATGCGTGACCACGGCATCCGCTACGGGCTGCAGACCATGTGCGAAGGCGGCGGGACCGCCAACGCCACGCTCGTCGAGCTCGCCTGAGCCGTCAGCCGGCCAGCACGGCCGGCAGCGGCCGCCAGGCCCCGTGCAGCCCGATGCGCTGCTGCCGCGGCTGCTGCGCGGCGGCCGGGTCGAGCCGCATGCGGGGCAGGCGCGCCGTCACGGCGGCGGCGAGCTCCTCCATCTCCACCCGCGCGAGGAACTGCCCGGTGCACGCGCGGGCGCCCAGGTGAAACGCCATGTGGCGGTTTGCGTGCGGCCGGTCGAGCAGCAGCTCACCGGGCGACGCGTGTGCCGCGGCGTCGGTGCCGGCGTCCTGGTTGAGCAGCAGGGCCACGTCGCCGCGGCGGATCTGGGCCCCCTCCAGCTCGAGGTCGACGGTCGCACGCCGCAGCGTCGCGTAGACCGGGCTGTACAGGCGGAGCGACTCCTCGACCAGCGCCGCGACCGGCTGCGGCGACCGCGCCGCGACGGCGGTCCGCACGTCCGGGCGGGTGAGCAGGATGTACAGCAGGTTGGCCATGCCGTTGGCGGTGGTGCGGGTGCCGGCCTGGAACATGATGCGCACGTTGGCGACGATCGTCAGCTCGTCCCAGCCGGGCTCGAAGATCTGCGGCGCGTGCCGCCACAGGTCGCTGATGAAGTCGGTCCCCGCCCCGTCCCGCCGGCTGCGGACGAACGGCAGCAGCAGCTCACGCAGCTGCACCGAGGCGGCGGTGGACTCGGCCGGGACGACGCCCTGCTCCCCGGTCGCCATGCCGCGCACCGCCGTTGCCGCCAGCACCAGTCGCCGGCACTCGTCGAGGAAGCCGGCGTCACCGGGGAGGCCCATGATCGCCGCGATCACGCGGATCGGGATCCACTGGGCCAGCTCGGCGTCGAGATCGGCCCGGCCCCAGCCGTCCAGCCGGCCGAGCGCGCGGTCGACGATCGGGCGGATCGTCGCGGCGCGATGCGGCTCGACCGCCTCCGGGGACAGCGCCCGCATCCACCACCGGTGCAGCCTGCCGTGTTCCGGCGGGTTGGCGGTCGCGCCGCTCGGCACGTAGGTAATCCCGCTGCCGCTCCCGGCACCCCAGATCTCGATCAGGTCCGGTTCGCTCAGGCCGGGGCGGAACACCTTCTGCCAGCGACGGCCGTCGTCCCGCGCGATCGAGCGGCACGCCGACCAGGACCGCACCAGCCAGCCGTTGGCATCGCCATCCCAGCGGACGGCGCTGCGTTCTGGCTGATTCTCCGGGGGCGCGTCCGGCACGGCAGCTCCTGGCGCATGAACGATAGTTATTACTTTGATATCTTTAAGACGATAGTAACAAGACAAGCTATGACGGAGAAGGCCACGCCGGCCGTGCTGCCCCGGAGGGGGATCCGTTGCACTTTGGCTTCAGTGACGAGCAGGAAGAACTGCGCGTCTCCATGCGCCGGTTCCTGGAGGACAAGTCCCCCGAGAGCGAGGTGCGCAGGCTCATGGAGACCGCCGAGGGCTACGATCCCGCGGTCTGGAGGCAGATGGCGGAGCAACTCGGCCTGCTCGGCCTCATCGTGCCCGAGGCCCATGGCGGCATGGGGTACGGCTACGTCGAGCTGATCGTCGTGCTCGAGGAGATGGGCCGGGCGCTGCTGTGCTCGCCGTACTTCTCGACGGTCGTGCTCGCGACGAACCTGCTGCTCGCCTCCGGCGACGAGACGGCATGCGCCGACTACCTGCCCGGCATCGCGGCGGGCACGACTATCGCGACGGTCGCCGTGGCCGAGGGCTCCGGCCGCTGGGATGGCGCGGGGATCCTCACGGAGGCCTCCGGCCGGCCGGGATCGTGGACGCTCTCCGGTGAGAAGCTCTACGTCACCGACGGGCACGTCGCCGACCTCGTGCTCGTCGCCGCCCGGGCCCCGGCGGGCGTGTCGGTGTTCGCGGTCGACTCCAGCGCAGACGGCTTCGGCGCCGAGCCGCTGACCACCATGGACATGACGCGCAGGCAGGCCAGGCTCACGTTCTCGGGCGCGCCAGCGCGCCTGGTGGGGCCCGAGGGCGGCGGCTGGGAGGCGGTGTCGCGGATGCTCGACCTGGCCGCCGTGGCGCTGGCGGCCGAGCAGGTCGGCGGCGCGCAGAAGGTGCTGGAGATGTCCGTCGCGTACGCGAAGCTGCGCGTTCAGTTCGGCAAGCCCATCGGAAGCTTCCAGGCGATCAAGCACAAATGCGCGGACATGCTGCTGCAGGTCGAGTCCGCGAAGTCGGCGGCCTACTACGCGTGCTGGGCGGCGGCGGAGGACAGCGACGAGCTGCCGGTCGCCGCGTGCCTCGCCAAAAGCTACTGCTCGGAGGCCTACTTCAACGCTGCCGCCGAGAACATCCAGATTCACGGGGGCATCGGGTTCACCTGGGAGCATCCGGCGCACCTGTACTTCAAGCGGGCAAAGAGCTCCGAGGTGCTGTTCGGCGACCCCGCCCACTACCGCGAACTGCTCGCCACGCGCATCGGGATGTGAGCACGCGCGTGCGGGACGCCGGGCAACCGGGCTACCCCCGTCGCTCCCGCACCCAGCGCTCGGCGGCCTCGACCGCCGCGGCGAGACCGGTGTCCGAGACGTCCTCCGTTATGTACGGCCGGACCGCGATCACGCGCGCCGACGGCGGGCAGTACTCCGGCTGGTCGTCGACGCACACCGACGGCCGGTCGGCGGCTGGCATGTGGCCGGTGCGCCAGGGCCCCTCGGTGCCGGAACGCACCTTGTCGTGGTACGCCGACACGTACGGGGCGAGCCCCAGGCGCTGCGCGCGCTCCTGCGCGTAGCCCGATCCGCCGGCGCTCCACAGCACGACCCGCACGCCCGCCTCGCACAGCAGCATCACCAGCTCCCTGGCGCCCGGGCGGAGCCTCGTCCCGGTGAGCAGGTCGACGAGCGAGCCGTCGAGGTCCAGCGCCCACGTCCCCTGCTCATCGTGCGTCATCGCAGCGTCAGGCCAGGAGCTCGGCCATCAGCCGCATGCTCGCGTCGGTGGGCGAGGCGATGATGATCGTGTCCACGCCCGATTCCCTCCAGGCGTCCAGGCTGGCGGCGATGCGCGCCCGGTCGCCGACCAGCGCCAGCTCGTCGACGAGCTCGTCCGGGACAAGCGACACCGCTTCGGCGCGCCGCCCGGACAGGAACGCTTCCTGCACGCTCTCGGCAGCCTCGCCGAAGCCGTAGCGCCGGACGAGAGCGTTGTAGAAGTTGCGGGACCGTGCGCCCATCGCGCCGACGAACGCGGCGATCCACGGGCGGACCTTGTCCCGGCACGACGCCACGTCCGGGCCGACCGCCACCGGAACCGTCGCCGCGATCTCGAACTCCGCGTTGCGCGCGCCCGCGAGCGCGTCGCCGAATCCTTCCGCGACCCGGTACGGGTTCCACAGGATCGGGAGCAGCCCGTCGGCTACCTCGGTGGCGAGCGCGACGTTCTTCGGGCCGATCGCCGCGACATAGATGGGCAGCTCGGGGGCGGCCGTCGTCCGGGGGCGCAGCGCCTTGCCGAGGCCCGTCGCGCCGTCGCCGCGGTAGGGAAGCTGGAAGACGTCTCCGTCGAAGGAGACGGCCGACTCCGCCCGGAAGATCGCTCGCATGATCGCGACGTACTCCCGGGTCGTCCGCAGCGGCGGCGTATACGGCACGCCGTGCCACCCCTCGACAACCTGGGGACCGGACATGCCGATGCCGCAGATGAACCTGCCGCCGGTGAGCTCGTGCAGCGAGAGCGCGGTCATCGCTGTCATCGCCGGCGTCCGCGCCGCCATCTGCATCACGGCGCTGCCGAGGACGATCCGCGACGTCTGCGCGGCCGCCCAGGCGATGGCCGTCACGGCGTCGCCCGCGTACGCCTCGCCGCGCCACAGCGAGTGCACGCCCAGTTCCTCGGCGCGGGCGGCGAACGCCGACACCTTGTCTCCGGGGCCGTGGATCAGGTTGGCTGCGAGCTTCATGACCTAGTCATCGCCGCCGGCATGCCGGACCCTGCGGCGCGCTTCGGCCTCGGCCAGCCAGCGCTTGACGGCCTCACGGTGATCCTCGGTCCGGCGGGTCAGCATCTGGCGCTCGCTCTCCAGCGGCAGGGCCTCGCTGAGGGAAAGCCGCGTCGCGTCGCGCACGTTCTGCTTCATGAAGCCGAACGCCGTGCGCGGGCCGGCCGCGATCGACCGCGCCCACGCCATCGCGGCCGCAGGCAGCTGCTCGTCGGGGACGACTTTGTTGAACAGGCCGAGCGCCAGCGCCTCGGCCGACGAGATCGTGGCGTTGTCGACGAGAGCCGCCAGCGCACGGGGCGCGCCGAGCATCTGGGTGAGGAGCCAGGTTCCGCCGAAGTCGCCGCTGAACGCCAGGCGCGCCCAGCCGGTGATCAGGCTCGCCGACTCCGCGGCGATACGCAGATCGGCCGCGAGCGCGAGGCTGGTGCCCGCCCCGACGGCAGGCCCCGGCAGCGCCGCCATCGTGATCTTCGGTGACTCCTGCAGCAGGATAACGGCGCGGGCCTGATGGGCGAGGGGATCGCCGCGCCCCTGCGGGCGATCGTGGGGCGGCGGGCCGCTGTGGCGCCGGTCCCCTCCCCCGCGCACGTCGCCGCCCGCGCAGAACGCCGTCCCGGCGCCGGTCAGCAGGATGCACCCGACGGTGTCGTCGGAGCCGTACCGCTCGACCAGCCGCGGAATCGCGTCGTACATCTCGGGGTGCAGCGCGTTGCGGCGTTCCGGTCGGTTGAGCTCGATGACGCCGACGCCGGATTCGATGAAGGACCGGATCGTGTCGGTGCCCGAGTCGACGTCGGCGGTCATGGGCCCGCGCTCCGGAACAACGGCGGCCGTCCCTCCCGCAGGGCCAGCAGCGCCTCACGGTGCTGCTGCGTGAACGTGCAGTGCACCAGGTTCTCCGTTTCGATGGGCAGCGCGCCGGCCAGGTCGTGCTGCATCGCGGCGCGGACGTTCACCTTCATGTACCTCCAGGCGAGGGTCGGGCCGGAGGCGATCACGCGGGCCCACGCCATCGCCTCCGCCCCAAGGTCGGCGTCGGCCACCACCCGGTTCACGAGCCCGAGCCGCTCGGCCAGCCCCGCGTCGACGGCCTCGCTCCTCATCATCAGTTCCAGGGCCCGGGACGGCCCGAGCAGCCGGGTCAGGAACCACGTCGTGCCGTAGTCGCCGCTCAGCCCGAGCCTCGACCAGCCGGTGACCAGGCTGGCGCCGCGCGCGGCGATCCGCAGGTCGCAGGCGAGCGCCAGACCGAGGCCCGCACCCACGGCCGGCCCCGGTATCGCTGCCACGCTCACCTTGGGGTGCTCGTGCAGCAGCCGGCTCGTCTCGGTGTGCGAAAGCAGCTCGTCGTATCGTTCCTGGAACGTGCGCCGCCGTCCCGCTCCGGCCTGCCGGAACTCCTTCGTGTCGCCGCCGGCGCAGAACGCCTCGCCGGCGCCGGTCAGCAGGATGCAGCCAACGTCATGGTCGGCCGCAAAGCGCTGCAGCGCCGTGCGGAGCGCGCCGAACATCGGCTCGGCGAGCGCGTTGCGCCGGTCGGGGCGGTTCAGCGTGAGGATCCCCACGCCGTCGGTCTTGCTCGCGAGCAGCATGTCGGTCCCGGTATCGATGCGCTCGTCGCACACGGCTTGCCTCCCGGGTCTCACACGATCTTCTCGGCGCGCCACCGCGCGATCTGCCCGTCGCTCGCGTTCAGATCCGCCCGCAGGATCGCGTCGGTGTCGGCGCCGGGTTCCGGCACCGCGCCCGCGTCGGCGCGCTGGCCGTCGAACACCAGCGGGGGCTTCACGATCCGCAGCGGGCCGAACCCGCTGATGTCCAGCACCGTCCACGCATCGGCGGCCCTGAGGTGCGGATCCTGCAGCAGGTCCGACAGGCTGTTGACGGGCATGCACGGGATGCCGCGAGCCTGCGCGGCGTCGGCGAACTCCTGCTTTCGGTATCTGGTGGTGAGCTCCTCGATCCACGCGTCCACCTGCTTCGCGACGTGACGCCGGTTGATGGGAGGCCCCCGCAGGCCGTCGTCCGTCACCTCGCTGTTGCCGGTTTCGTCGCGTATCCAGGCGGCGAGCGCGTCCCAGTGCTGTTCCATGAACGCCACCAGGGACACGGCGCCGTCCGCGGTCCGGTAGTGGCCGGTCGGGGGGTTGGGCTTGCGGTTCCCGTTGCGCATCGCGAGCCGGCCCAGGTCGAGGTCGACGGGCGGGCCCGCCTCCATCGCGCACGACATCATCGCCTCCTGGCGCGAGATGTCGACGAGCTGCCCGTGGCCGGTCCGGCGGCGGGCGCGCAGCGCGACTAGCACGGCGGCCAGCGCGTTCACCGACGATGCCGTGTCGGCTAGGCCGCCGGCCGGGGCGAGCGGCTGCGTGGCGCGGCTTCATGCGCTCAGTTTATCGGAACGCAGAAGCACGGAAAACAGCGAGTTAGCGGATGAGAGCGGACCAGGCCGAGCGCGACGCCTCGACTATCAGAACGACCAAAAGAATCGGCGCGATGACAACCCCAAGAACCCCAACGTATTGAGCGACAAACACCGTAACTAGGTACGCATATGCCAGGGGGCCAGCGTCAGAGATCACGGGGCCAGCTTTACCGGCTCGCTCCGCTTCGAAGTATCCAGTCATCAGCAACAGCGGTGCTTCCACGACGACCGCGCACCAAATGTACATACGCAGCCAGGCTGGTGTCTTATGCCAGCCGCGTCGGTAGGCGAAAACCCCGATCAC
>Ga0209693_10000132_pt1 | contig 27627 bp, 27 predicted proteins | sample HubBroMetageWRM3_FD_188345 | JGI IMG/M metagenome (GOLD analysis project Ga0209693, IMG submission 188345) | Warmed soil microbial communities from the Hubbard Brook experimental Forest, New Hampshire - Hubbard Brook CCASE Soil Metagenome WRM 3... | ecosystem: Environmental > Terrestrial > Soil... | reverse complement strand
CGGATGCGCGCGTCGGTCGGCACCGTGCTGCTGGCCTGGGCGGCGCTGACGGGCGTCGGCGCCGTCTTCGTCCAGCTGACCCAGCTGCAAGGGTTCCGGGCACCCGGCCATCCGCTGGTCCAGTGGTGCTATCTGATCTTCGACGCCGCGCTCGCTATCTCGGTCCTGACAGCGGTCGCGGGCGGCATGCCGCTCTGGCTGCAGATGATCGGTCTCGCCCGCCGGGAACGGCGCCCGCGCGAGCTCGCGTGGCTCTGGATGGCGGTCCTGGTCCCGGCTGGCTACCTGGCCCTCGCGCTCACTGCGCTGACCGTGGTCCATGATCCGGAGGCCAGCGGTTCCTGGTGGTTCGCCGGCTTCGCCGTCCTCGGCTTTGCCGCGGCCGGGCTGGCCTCGGCCGGACCGGCCGTCGCGCTGAAGCGGCTGGCGCCGGGCGGCCCGGCCGTCGCTTTTGCCACAGCGGCCGCGGGCGTGGCCGCGGCGGCTGTCGCGCTCGCCGGTCTCGCCAGCGCGATCGCGGCCGCCGGGCTGTGCCTGTGGACCACGTCGTTCGCGGGCTACCACCACGCCGACCTGGCCGGGGCGTACCTGCTGATCGTCGTCGCGATCGCCGCGACCGGGACGGTCAGCGCCGGGCGCGGCGTCCGCGCGACCTTCGCGATCCCGGCCCGCTGAGCAGCACCACGCGGGCCCCCGCGGTGGGCAGGCGGTGACAAAGGCCCCGGAACCCGGCCAGTCGCCGGATACCGTGCTGGGGTGACCCTGGGGTTAGACATATTGCTGCTTTCGGTTGACCCGGACCTGCGGATCGTCCGGGAGCGGGAGTACACCGGGTATGCGATGCGGGCCGCGGACCTCATCGAGCTCGCAGTGGCGCGCCGCGTGGAGACGGGGCACGGATGGTCGAAGTGGATCCACGTTCTCGACGCCCGGCCGACGGGTGAGCCGTTGCTGGACGCCTCGCTCGCCTCGCTGGCCACCTCCCGCAAGCGAGTCGACGCGACGGGCTGGATGTGCAGGCAGCCGGGCCGGGGCGCGGTGACCGACGGTCTGGCGCTGCTGGAAGCGCAGGACGCGGTCCGCCTTTACTCACGGCGCCTGAACAGCCGGCTGACGCTCATCGAGCCAGCGCTGCTCGATCCGGCCCGGCAGGCTCAGATCCGGGCCCGGCTAGATCGCTTCACCGCCGCCGGAGACGCCGCAGACGTCCTGGACTGGGCACTCGCGGGCCTGGTCCACGAATGCGATCTGTGGATCCCAGGCCATTACGACCGGGCGGCCCAGCGTATGTACAAGGAGGCCGCGCGAGGGAAGCGGGGCACGGACCCGGCTGATCCCGTTGAGGCGACGATCCGGGTGCTGATGCGCGAGGCGCATAACGCCAGGAACGTGGACCTGTAATCGGTGAAGCGATCTTTTCGCAGCGGATCCTTATCTAGGATGCGGCGGCCAACCCGCGATTGGCTTGCCGATTTCCCACTCATGCCCGAACGGGTCGACGATCCGGCCGAGACGCCAGCCGTGCTCATCGCAGACCGGAGACTTCTCGGTGGCGCCGGCGTCGACCGCCCGGCGCACAACGGCTTCGGGGTCATCAGCCACCAGCAGGATCCGGCTCGTCGCCCCGCCGGTCGCGCGCGGGCTGAGCCGGCCCATGTCCGGCGCCGCCGCTGCCACCCAGAACGCCGCCTCGCCGACGGCCAACTGCGCGACGATGTCGTCCCCGTCCCCCACACGGTGCAGCACGCGCGCGCCGAACGCCTCCGCATAGAACGCGACGGCCTGGCCGGCCCGCTCCACCCACAACTCGGGCTGGATACTCGTCATCTGCTTACTGTCCCAGCTGATGCGCGCTGCACGCAGCCGCAAATGCGGCGCGCAACCCGGGGGTGGGGCGTCAGGCGGTCGTCGTCTTCGGGACCGCCGGCCGCGACGGCCACCAGACCCGTTCCCCGATGAGCAGCACGCCGGCCGGGACGAGAACGGTGCGCACCAGCACGGTGTCGAGCAGGACGCCGACCGCGACCGCCACCCCGACCTCGGCGACGGCGACGGCGGGGATCAGCGTGAGGGCCGAGAACGTCGCGGCCATCACGATGCCCGCGGCGGTGATCACGCCGCCGGTGACGCCGAGGCCGCGCAGGGTGCCCTCCCCGATGCTGAGGCTGCCGGATTCCTCGCGGATCCGGGCGGCCAGGAAGATGTTGTAGTCGACCCCCAGTGCGACGAGGAAGATGAACACGTACATGGGCAGCTCGGCCTGGATGCCGTTGAAGCCGAACACGTAGCGCCACAGCAGGCTGGCCAGCCCGAAGGAGGCCGCGAAGCTGAGCGCGGTGGTGGCGACCAGCAACAGCGGGGCGACGACCGCCTGCAGCAGCAGGCCGATGATCACCAGGATCACGCCGAGTACCAGCGGGATCAGCAGCAGCGTGTCCCGGTGGGCGGCCTGGGTGATGTCGTACTGCACGGCCGGGTCACCGCCCAGCAGCGAGCCGGGGGCGCCGGCGTCCAGCCGCTGGCGCAGGTTGGCCACCGTGGCGTACCCGCCGGTGCCGTACGGCGGCACGGACATGGTGGCCGAGTAGCTGACATAGCCGCGGACCGGGCCGGACGGCGAGACCGCTGCCACATTCGGGGTGGCTCGCGCGGCGGCAACGGCGGCGCTGGCCTCGCGCGGCGGGCTGAGGATCGTGAGCGGCTCGGTCACCCCAGCCCCGTAGTGCTCGGTGAGCAGGTTCGCGCCAGTGACACTGCCGGGATGGCCCTTGAGGCCGGCCAGCGGGCTGTTGTTGATGTGCAGGGTGGCCAGGCCGGCCGCAGCCGCGCCGAGCAGCACCACGGCGGCGATGGCAACCCGCGCCGGGTGGCGGGCGACCCGGTTTCCGATTCCTGTCCACACCCGGGAGTCCTCCCGCCCGGGCTGGCCGTATCGAGGGACCCGCGGCCAGAACGCCGCCCGCCCGAAGACGAGCAGCAGCGCTGGCAGGAAGGTGACCTGGGCGAGCAAGGCTGCGGCGATCGACACCGCGCCGACCGGGCCGAGGCCGTGCAGCGAGGCCGACTGCGCCGCGAGCAGGCAGACCATGGCGCAGATGACAGTGCCGGCCGAGGCGAGCAAGGTGGGCAGGGTCCGCCGCAGCGCGACGGCCATGGCGTCCGCGGTGGCGGCGTGGTGGCGCAGTTCTTCCCGGTAGCGATGGATGAGCAGCAGCGCGTAGTCGGTTGCCGCGCCGAGGACCAGCACCCGCAGGATCGCGGCCGACAGCGTGCTGACCGTGACCCCGGCGTTCAGCAGTCCGTGCACGGAGGCCTCGGCGACGACGATGGCTCCGAGCGCGCCGAGCAGCGGCAGCAGCCACAGCAGCGGACTGCGGTACACCAGGATCAGAATGATCACGACGATCAGCACCGCGGTCAGCAGCAGCAAGTTCAGCGTGCTGCTGCTGACGCCGCCGTCGGTCACCAGCCCGGCCGACCCGGTCACGGCCACCTGCAGGCCGCCGCGCGCCAGCCCGCCGACCGCGTGGCGGATGTCTTGCACCGCCTTGGAGTCGGTGTCGAACTCGCTGTCGCCGACGGCCGAGCTGGTGACGTCCGCGGTGAACTCGTCGGCCTTCCCGTCGGCGGACCGCTGCGCCTGGCCGGGGGCGCCGAGCCCGTGGATATGAGTCGCGAGGCGGGCCACGGCCGCGTGCGCCGAGGCGACCGCCGCCAGGTCCGCGGGCGTCAGGCCCGCGTTGCGGACGAACACCACGGTCGCCGGGTCGACGTCGGGCTGGCCCGGCCCCTGCTCCAGCTCGACCACCCGGGTGGACGGCGCCGACGACGGCAGGTTGGCCGCCGCGGTGCCGTTGGCCAGGTTGGACAGGGTGTGCGCAGCCGGGTACAGGGCCACGACGGCGACCAGCCAGACGATCACCACAGGCCAGCGCAGCAGCCGCAGGATCCTCGCGAACCGGCCGGCCGGGGCCGCTCTCCTGCGCCGATGGCTAGCAACGGACGGCACGGACATCTGGGCTCTCCTTCTGGTCGGTTCCTGGCATATCAGACTTATCCAAGACCGACGGCGGCCGCATCGGAGCGGCGGGCTGATATGCGGCGGCCCCGGTATGAACCCGGTATGAGCGTGCGGCCGCGATCTCATACCGCAGACCCGCGCGATGCGCCCGGAGCCGCGCAACGAAGCGCTGGGGACGGCTGCCACTGTGCTTGTTGGCGCGCCTTCGGCGCGATGCTCATAGGTTGCTGAGAGGAAACTTAGAGTGCCGTCGGAAAGCGGGCGGCAAGACTCACCGCATGAGCAAGCACAGCATGCCATCGCGGGGCATCATGCTAGGGATCGAGGAACGGGAGCGGGGCCGCAAACGGCTTCGCGTGGCCACGGTCTCGGCCGCCGCCGCCAGCCTTGCCGCCGCCGGAGTGGTCGCCGTCAGCCTCCCCGGCGCCGCGTCGGCCGCTTCGCACACCTCGACTGGATCGTCCGCGACCAGCACGCACCATGCCAAATCGAGCACCGGCAGCTCCGGCTCGAGCTCCGCAAGCTCGGGATCGAGCAGCTCGGGCTCATCGAGCAGCAGCGGGTCGAGCACGTCGAACTCGTCGGGCAGCTCGTCGTCGGGCCTGAGCTCGCCGTCGTCCACGCCCACGTCGAGTTCCGGCGGCGGCCAGGTCACCTCGGGCGGCTCCTGATGAGCGGCATCACGTCGACCACCGCGCTCTGGTACGCGAGCCGCGCCACCGGCGTGGTCAGCCTGATCCTGCTGTCCGCGGTGATGATCATCGGGATGCTGGTGAACCGGCAGGGACGGCTGCCCGGCCTCCCCCGGTTTGCCGTGCTCGGCCTGCACCGCAACCTGTCCCTGCTCGCGGTGGCGTTCGTCGCCGTGCACGTGCTCACCGCGGTCACGGACTCCTTTGTCAGCATCAGCCTGGCCGCCATCGTGATCCCGTTCATCTCCTCCTACGAGCCGCTGTGGCTGGGCCTGGGCGCGGTCTCGCTCGACCTGATGGTGGCCGTGATCGTGACCAGCCTGCTGCGCCGCCACATCGGCCGCCGCGTCTGGCGCGCCGTGCACTGGCTGGCCTACGCGTCCTGGCCGGTCGCGGTCGTGCACAGCATCTACTCCAGCCACGACATGCAGAGCGGGCCGCTGCTCTACCTCGGGCTCGCGTGCATCGCCGCGGTCCTCGGCGCCCTGGGCTGGCGGCTGATCCAGGCCCGCACCGGGCTGCCGCGGGCGGACCGGGTTCCCCAGCTCATGGCCGACCGGGGCCTGCTGGCCAGGGCTGGTGACCGATGAGCCCGGTGACCGCCGCCGCCCGGCAGCCGCGGCAAGCCCCGGCGGGGGGCGGCGGTTTCCCCCGACTGCTCCCCCCGGCCGGCCAGGGCGCCGACCTGCGGGCCCACCTTGCCTTGCACGGGCCGGTACCGTACCGCGACAGCGCCGGGGCGCTGATCGCAGAGGTGCGTGCCGCCGGGCTGACCGGCCGCGGCGGCGCCGCGTTCCCGGTGCACCGCAAGCTCGAGGCCGTCGCCGCCGCCCGCCCCGGACGCGCGGTCGTGGTCGGCAACGCCGCCGAAGGCGAGCCGGCCAGCCACAAGGACGAGGCGCTGCTGTTCCTGGCGCCGCACCTGATCCTGGACGGCCTGCAGCTCGCCGCCGAGGCGGTCGGCGCCGGCCGCGCGGTGCTTTATGTCCGCGGCGACCTGCGGGCGCGCACCCGGCTGGACGACTACTTGCCGGAACGTGACGCCTACGGGCTGGACCGGCTCCCGGTCGAGATCGTCTGGTCGCCGCACCGCTTCCTGGCCGGGGAAGAATCCGCGCTCGCCAGCCGGGTCAGCGGCGGGCCGGCGGTGCCGCAGTTCACGCCGCCGCGGGTGTTCGAGCGTGGCGTGGATGGCCGCCCGACGCTGGTCCAGAACGTCGAGACGCTGGCGCACCTGGCGCTGATCGCGCGATTCGGGCCTGGCTGGTTCCGGGCGCTGGGCACGCCCGACGAGCCCGGCACCATGCTGTGCACGCTGCGGCAGGCCAGCGGCTCGGTCGACGTCGCCGAAGCTGCGATCGGCACGCCGCTCGCCACGCTGCTCGACCTCTCCGCGGCCGGGGCCGTGCTGGTCGGCGGGTACCACGGCGCCTGGCTCCCGGTGGCGCAGGCGGCCGGGCTGACGCTCAGCAACGCCCAGCTTCGCCCGGTGGGCGCGTTCGCCGGGGCCGGGGTGCTGGCGGCGCTGCCCGCGGACCGGTGTGGCCTGCTCGAGTCGGCCCGGGTGGCCCGCTACCTGGCGCTCGAGTCCGCCGGGCAGTGCGGGCCCTGCCTGAACGGCCTGCCGTCGATCGCCGCGGCCATGGCCGAGCTCGCCGACAGCCGCCCGCACCCCCGGGTGCTGGACGACCTGATCCGGTGGGCGCGCCTGGTCGAGGGGCGCGGCGCGTGTCACCACCCCGACGGCACGGTCCGGTTCCTGCGCAGCGCGCTGCGCGCGTTCGGCCCGGAGATCCGGCTGCACCAGCAGGGCCGCTGCTCCGCCGCGACCGCCCGGCCGTTCCTGCCGGTCCCGGCCGGGCCGTCGGCCGAAGCGGACTGGAGCTGACGGATGCAGACCAAACTAAGCGTCAACCCGATCGCGTGCTCGGGCCACGGAATGTGCGCCGAGCTGCTGCCGGAGCTGATTTCAACCGACGAGTGGGGCTATCCGCTCATATCCGACCAGCCGGTGCCGCTCCGCCTGGTCCGGGACGCCAAGCGGGCGGTAACCGACTGCCCCGCGCTCGCGCTGCGGCTGACCCCGGCGCCAGACCGGGCCGGGGCCGAAAAGACCAGGTGAGGGACGTCCCGTTCCGGGCTCTCAGAAGTAACTCAGAGGTAGTGCAGACCGACCCGTGAGACTCTCGGGGCATCCTGGAATCATGAAGAGCTTGGTAGACAACACACAGCCAGCCGCCGGGTCCGCCGGGGACCGGCTCAGCCGACGGCCGGACGGAACGCCGATCCGGGTCCTGGTCGTGGACGACGAGCCAAGCCTGGCCGAGCTGCTCGCCAGCGTGCTGCGGTACGAGGGCTGGGACATCCGCACCGCAGGCGACGGCACCTCTGCCGTGCGCGCGGCGCGGGAGTTCCAGCCGGACGCGGTCGTGCTTGACGTGATGCTGCCCGACTTCAGCGGCCTCGAGGTGCTGCGGCGGGTGCGCGCCGAGCAGCCGCACGTCTGCGTGCTGTTCCTGACCGCGCGGGACGCGGTCGAGGACCGGGTCGCCGGGATCACCGCTGGCGGGGACGACTACGTGACCAAGCCGTTCAGCCTGGAGGAAGTGCTCGCGCGGCTGCGCGGGCTGCTGCGCCGCGCGGGCGTCGCCCGGGCCGCCGCCGGCTCCGAGCTGACCGTGGCCGACCTGACCATGGACGAGGAAGCGCGCGAGGTGCGGCGCGGCGGCGAGCTGATCGAGCTGACCGCCACCGAGTTCGAGCTGCTGCGGTTCCTCATGCGCAACCCGCGGCGGGTGCTGTCCAAGGCGCAGATCCTGGACCGGGTCTGGAACTACGACTTCGGCGGCCAGGCCCACGTGGTCGAGCTGTACATCAGCTACCTGCGCAAGAAGATCGACGCGGGCCGGGACCCGATGATTCACACCGTGCGCGGCGTCGGCTACGTGCTGAAACCGAGCGGCTGAGGACTGCGGGCGGCCCGGGATGAGCCACGCAGGTTCAATGACGCCACCAGGGCGAGGGCTGCGCCACTGGCTGGCGGGCCGGACCCTGCGCGGACGGCTGATCGCCGGCCTGGTCGCGCTGCTTGCCGTGGCGTGCGCGGCGGTGGGCATTGTCACCTACCTGAGCCTGCGCGGGTACCTGCTCAGCCAGCTGGACGGCAACGTGCAGGCGGCCAGCGCGCGCTTCGCCTCGTGCGTGAACCCGCCGCCGGGATACCAGCCGCCGGATTCCGACCACGACAACGACAACGGCCGCGGCAATGACAACGGCCCCCACCCAGGCGAACCGGCCGTGTGCGCCGACACGTCCGGCCAGGCCGTAGGGACGTTCTCGGCCGCGCTGACCGCGGGCGCTATCACCACTGCGAACGTCACGTACGGGAACTGCCATCTGCACACCGCAGACAAGCTGACGCTCGCGCGGCTGCCGGTCAACGGGCATGCGTACACCGAGCGGCTGTACTCACCGAACGGCGACTACCGGCTGATGGCCACGCGCGGTGCCAACGGCCAGATCTTCGTCACTGGGCTGCCAATGACGGGCATGACCGACACCCTGCAGAACGTCGAGCTCACCGAGGCCATCGTGTTCGCCGCGGCGCTGCTGCTGACCGCGATCATCGGAACCGGCTGGGTGCGGCTGTCGCTGCGCCCGCTGCGGCGGATGACCGCGACCGCCGGCGCGGTGGCCAGGCTTCCGCTGGCCAGCGAAGTCGACGTGCCGCACCGGGTGCCCGACGCCGACCAGCGGACCGAGGTCGGCCAGCTCGGCGCCGCGTTCAACCGGATGCTCGGGCACGTCGAGTCCGCACTCGCCCGGCGCGAGGCCAGCGAGGGACGGCTGCGCCGGTTCGCCGCCGACGCGAGCCACGAGCTGCGCACGCCACTGGCCGCGATCCGCGGCTACGCCGAGCTCGCCCGGCGGCACCCGGGCACCGTGCCGCCGGAGGTCGAGCACGCCCTCGGCCGGGTGGAGGCCGAGTCAACCCGGATGAGCGCGCTGGTCGAGGACCTGCTGCTGCTGGCCAGGCTTGACGCGGGCCGCCCGCTGGAGTCGCGGCCCGTCGACCTGACCCGGCTGGCGATCGACGCGACCAGCGATGCGCGGGCCGCCGGGCCCGATCACCGGTGGCAGCTCGAGCTGCCCGAGGGCCCGGTGCTGGCGCAGGGCGACGACCAGCGGCTGTACCAGGTGCTCGCCAACCTGCTCAGCAACGCGCGGATGCACACGCCGGCCGGGACGACGGTCACCGTCGCCCTCGGGGCCGACTACCCGCGGGGCGTCGCCGAGCTGAACGTGACCGACAACGGCCCGGGGATACCGGACGAGCTGCGGCCCGACCTGTTCGAGCGGTTCGTGCGCGGCGACAGCTCCCGGTCGCGGGCGGCCGGCAGCACCGGCCTCGGCCTGTCGATCGTCGCCGCGGTGATCGCCGCCCACCACGGGACCGTGGACGTGGACAGCAGGCCGGGCCAGACCCGGTTCACGGTCACACTGCCGCTGCTGCCCGGCGAGGCGGACCAGCAAGACCCGGCTGCGCGCTGACGCAGCCGGGTTTCATGCTGGCCTGCGAGTTATGGGATCAGCAGCTTCTCTCCGGTTTGGATCAGGTCGGGGTTCGCGAGGTGGTTCGCTTGCGCGATCGACTGCCAGGTGACTTTGGGGTCGTCGTAGAGCCGGGCGATCGCCGTCAGGTTGTCTCCGGTCTGCACGACGTAGACACGCTGCGGCGGCTTTGCCGGTGTCTTCGGGCTAGGTTGCGCAGCGCCGGTCAGGCGCAGCTTCCAGCCAATCTCGATCACGTCCGGGTTGTGAGCGAGCGACGGGAAGCTGCCCTGGTTGAGTGCCACGAGTTGAGCGACCGTCGTGCCGGTCCTGACCGCGATTGTCGAGAGGCTGTCGCCGGGCAGCACGGTGTAGGTGCCGGACGTCCCAGGCTCGGCGGACGTCGATGTCACGGGAACTGGTGGCGGCTGCGTGGTCGGGCTGAGGCCCCACAGCGCGTCACCGATCTGAATCGCCCGCGCGTCGTTTTCCTTGTAGTTGCTTCCGTCGCTGAACGCCGAGCGCTGCACGTCCTGGCAGGCCATCCAGTTCGTCTTGTGCTGCCAGTTGCTCAACGGGCCGAGCGCGTCGAGGAACTTCCCCGTGCTCGTTACGGCGTCCATCAGTTCTTCGGTCGTGCCCCAGTTCGCGGTGGAGTCAGGGGCCCCGCCGACTTGCTGCTGGAACAGCCCGACCGAGCCGTGGTCCCAGCCGACGCGATCATGCGGCAGCTGCAGACTGCGCTGGTTGTGGCCGTTCGCATACATCCACAGCGCCGACTCGGTAAGTGCCGTCTCTAAGGCGATATGAGCGCCGCGCACGGGTAGCCCCCGCCTCTTGCATGCGGCGACGATCCCGACGGCATGGTTGTACTGACTCGCTGCGAGGTTCAACGACGACGCGCTGACCATGATCTCTCCCCCCGTCAGCCAGCACCCTGGGCTCGATGCCAGGCAACCGGCCAACACCTATTTCCGATGGCCTCCCGGCCATTTCCCGGTAGCCTTACGGCCATTTCCGATAGCCTCACGGCCGATTCCAGATCCGGTGAAGCCGCGGTGTAGATCCGGTGGAGAATGGTCGTTCCTCGTCTCCCTCAGTTACGGGAGGTGTGGTTCGTGATCGTGGGGTTGTTGATGCGCCGTTAGCGTTAGCCGGTGGCCCCCGAGACCGGCGCGAACAGCTTGTCCCGTTCACCGGGCAGGTCGCCGCCGTGCACCATCAGCGTTGCGCTGCCGCACGGGAACAGACCCCGTGCCGCAGCCCAGTTCGCCAGCTCAAGATGGCCGCCGCGGATGTCGACCCGCACGGACCCGTTCTCTTCCGCAGCGACAGCGGTGATCAGCGCCCTGGCCACGGCGAGATCTGCCGCTACCAGCGGGCCGATCACGAGGTCATCCTCGTTGCGCCATGCCGCCGCGAAACCAGCCAGCGTCCCCCGGCCGTCCTCGGCAACTAAGACCCGCTCGGCGAAGCCAAACAGCTCCGTCAACACCCGCCTGCGAGACGACCCGAATACCTTCCGGTCCAGCGCGACCATCGGCTCGCGATCGGACATCGAGGCCGAGCGAAGCGAGCCGGGCAGGGCAGCATGCGGCTGCGGAGCGAACCGGCCGGCGTGCCGAGTGACGCTGTCGATGCTGTGGAAGCCCATGCTCTGAAACAACGGGCGCCCGTAGCTCCTGCTGTTGGCGGCGAGATACACCACGGCCGGGCCGGCGTGCTCGAGCAGGTGACTCATGAGCCGCCGGCCCAATCCCCGGCGGCCGAACCGCGAGGCCACCACCATCGTGCCGACCGCCGCGAGCTGCCGGCCGTACCTGGTCAGCACCACCATCGCGGCCAGGCCCCCGGCCGGATCGTCGACGCCGTACGCCTCGCCTACGGCGAACAGCAGCCGCAGCTTGTTCCGCTCAGGCGGCCAGCCTCGATCTGCCGCGAGTTCCACGCAGGCGGTCAGGTCGGCGGCGCTCAGCCGGCGGATCGGCAGGTCGGCAGCGGCCGTGTCGAAGGACTGAACATGCACAACGAGCACCTCCGGCGCGAGCAGATGCGCACCGCCGGGGAATCCGCACCTGGGCAAACGCTAACCTGCGCGTACGCGGCGGACAAGAGCGCCCAGGCACCCGGGGTCAGTCGCTGATTCCGTGGTAGTCGGCCAGGACTTCGCCGATGCTGCAGCGGGCGTTGTCGGCCAAGACTGGGCTCCTGTCGCTGTAGTAGTCCAGGTGGCCGGGCCGTAGCCCGGCCGAGCAAGGTCTACCAGGAAAGCGGCCAGGGAAAAGTCATTTACGCCGTCATCGCGATCACGGGTCACGCGCTCAGCCAAGCTCCCGGAAATCCGGCCAGAACCGGCCATGCGCGCGCCGGGCTCAGAGCCAACCTAGAGGCTGGTCGCAGTGGGCCCGAAAAATGATCGGGGACCTTGGTCACCATGAGATCGCCGATCGAGGTTCTCGATAACGGCGCCTGGCCCAGGCCCGCAGCGCCCCAGGTAGAGATCGTCGTGCCGGTACGCAACGAGGAGCGGGACCTCGCTGCGAGCATTCGGCGGCTGCACGCCTACCTGTGTGACCGGTTCCCGTTCACGGCGCAGATCACGATTGCGGACAACGGCAGCACCGACGGCACGTGGGCACAGGCGCTCGCCCTGACTGGCCAGCTCGATCTGGTCCGCGCCGTGCGGCTGGACCAGCCCGGGCGCGGCCGGGCACTGCGCACGGCCTGGTCGGCCAGCGAGTGCGAGGTCCTCGCGTACATGGACGTCGACCTGTCGACCGACCTGAACGCGCTGCTGCCGCTCGTCGCGCCGCTGCTTTCCGGTCACAGCGACGTGGCGATCGGCACCAGGCTGGCGCAGGGTGCGCGGGTGATCCGCGGCCCCCGCCGCGAGCTCATCTCCCGCTGCTACAACCTGCTCCTGCACGCCACACTCCGGGTCAGGTTCTCCGACGCGCAGTGCGGGTTCAAGGCGATCCGCGCAGACAAGGCCCGCCCGCTGCTGGCCCTGACCGAGGACACCGGCTGGTTCTTCGACACCGAACTGCTGGTGCTCGCCGAGCGCGCCGGGCTGCGCATCCACGAGGTACCGGTCGACTGGATCGACGACAGCGACTCCCGCGTCGACGTGCTTGCCACGGCCATCGCCGACGTCCGCGGCGTCATCCGCATGGGCGGCGGGCGGCAGTTGAGCAGGTTCCTCGGCGTCGGCGTGGCCTGCACGATCGCCTACGTGGTGCTGTTCCTGGCCCTGCACAGCGTGATGGGAGCGCAGGCAGCGAATGCGCTGAGCCTGCTGGCCACCGCCGTCGCGAATACCACGCTGAACCGGAGCTTCACGTTCGGGGTCCGCGGGCGGCGGCACGCCGTTCGCCACCAGCTTCGCGGGCTGCTGGCGTTCGGCGCCGGGCTGCTGCTCACCTCCGGTGCGCTGGCCGCGCTGCACCACGTATCGGCGCGGCCCAGCCGGGGTGCCGAGCTGGCCATGCTCGTGGCAGCCAACGTGCTGGCGACGGTGCTGCGGTACACGCTGTACCGGAGCTGGGTGTTCCGCGGCAGATCGGCACCGCCGCCGACCGCGTCGCCTGTGCACGGCCCGGAGTCGCTGCAGCCGGGCCTGGACGCGGTCGCGCAACCGAACGGGAGCATCTGATGGCCACGGTCACCACCCCCCCGACGCACCCGGGCAAAGCGGCTGCGCCGGAGGGGCCCGCCGGGAGAGGCCGCCTCGGCCGGCTGCTGCGCGGCTCCGGGCGCGATCCACGGTGGGCCAGGCCCGCACTCTTCGCGCTGCTCGCGCTCACCTCGCTGCTGTACATGGTCGGCCTCAGCCGCAACGGCTGGGCCAACGACTTCTACGCGGCCGCGGTCCAGGCGGGCACTAAGAGCTGGAAGGCGTTCTTCTTCGGCTCGTCCGACGCCTCGAACTTCATCACCGTCGACAAGACGCCCGCGTTTCTCTGGGTCATGGACATCTCCGCGCGGGTCTTCGGGCTCAGCTACTGGAGCGTGCTGGTGCCGCAGGCGCTCGAGGGCGTGGCCACGGTCGCCGCCCTCTACGCGACGGTCCGCCGCTGGTTCGGCCCCGCGGCCGGCATCCTGGCCGGGGTCGCCATGGCGCTCACCCCGGTGGCCACGCTGATGTTCCGGTTCAACAATCCCGACGCGCTGCTGACGCTGCTGCTGACCCTGGCCGCCTACGCGGTGACCCGTGCGATCGAGGCCGGGAAGACCCGCTGGCTGGTGCTGGCCGGCGCGCTGCTGGGGTTCGGGTTCCTCGCCAAGATGCTGCAGGCGTTCCTGGTCCTGCCGGGTTTCGCACTGGCCTATCTGGTGGCCGGGCCGCGCGGGCTGGGCAGGCGGACGCTGCAGGTGCTGGCCGGCGGCGCGGCGATGCTGGTGGCCGCCGGCTGGTGGGTGGCGGCGGTGCTGCTCACCCCCGCGGCCGACCGGCCCTACATCGGAGGGTCGACCAACAACAACATCCTGGGCCTGACCTTCGGCTACAACGGCTTCGGCCGGCTGGACGGCAGCGAGACCGGCTCGGTCGGGTTCGGCGGCCACGGCGTGGCCGCGACCGGCGGCTCCTCGGGGCTCACCAGGCTCTTCGCGTCGGACATGGGCGGCCAGATCAGCTGGCTGCTCCCGGCGGCGCTGATCGCGCTCGCCGCACTGCTGTGGGGAACCAGGCGCGCCCCGCGAACCGACCGGATCCGCGCCGCGGCGCTGGTGTGGGGCGGCTGGCTGCTGGTGACCGGCGTGGTGTTCAGCTACATGGCCGGCATCATCCACTCGTACTACACGGTCGCGCTCGCCCCGGCGATCGCCGCCCTGGTCGGCATCGGCGCTGTCCAGCTATGGCGGGTGCGCAACGGCTGGCGCGGGCACGAACGCAGCTGGTTCGGCCGCGGCACGCTGGCGGCCGGGATCGTTGTCACCACGGTCTGGTCCTACGTGCTGCTGGACCGGACCCCCACCTGGTACCCGTGGCTGCGCGTGGTCGTCCTGCTCGCCGGGCTCGGCGCCGCGGCCGCCCTGGTCGCGGGACACTGGCTGGAGTCCACCGCTGCCACGGCCCGGGGCAGGGCCGTGCTGGTACTCGGTCCGGTGTCGCTCGCCGTCGTCGCGGCGCTGGCCGGGCCGTTCGCGTACAGCCTGGACACCGCCGCGACCTCGCACACCGGCGCGCTGCCGACGGCAGGGCCGACGGTCACCGCGTTCGGCAGCCCCGGCGCGGCGGGTGCCTTCCCCCGCGGCGGTGGCTTCGGGCGCGGCGGGCCCAGGCATGGTGGCTTCGGCCACGGCGGCTTCCCTGGCGGATTCCGGGGCCGCTCCCACGGCGGCTTCGGCGGCCGCGGTGCAGGCGGCGGGCGCGGCGGGGGCGGCGGAGGCGGCGGCCTGGCCGGCAACACCCAGGTCAGCAGCGCCCTAACTGCGCTGCTGAAGGACGGGGCGTCCGGCTACCGGTGGACGGCGGCCACGGTCAGTTCGGACAGCGCAGCGCCGCTGCAGCTGGCCAGCGCAGAGCCGGTCATGTCGATCGGCGGGTTCAACGGCACCGACCCGGCGCCCACGCTCGCCCAGTTCGAGAACTACGTCGCCGACCACGACATCCACTACTTCGTCGGCGCGAACTCCGACAGCTTCGGCGGCGGCTCGGGCGATGCCGCGCAGATCACGTCGTGGGTGGAGGCACACTTCCACGCCGAGACCGTAGGCGGTGAGACCGTGTACGACCTCTCCAGGTAGAGCGGCGCGTCATCCGATGGGACGCCGCTGGCCGGCACGGTAACACCAGGTGGCGATCGCGCCGAAAAGCAGCGTCCAGGCGAACAGGAACGCCATATCGGCCGGGTTCAGCGCGTGCCCGGTGACGGCGGCGCGACCCAGATCGACGAGCCGGTAGCTGGGCAGCACCTTCGCGATGCCCTGGAGCCAGTGCGGGAACACCGGCAGCGGCCAGAGCAGCCCTCCGAGCACGTTCAGCACGAGCACCGTGCCGACCATGGCGGGCTCCGCAACTGACGTGCCGGCGGCCAGCCCGACGAGGATGCCGAGCGCGGCGAACGGGAGGCTGCCCAGCCAGCACGCCAGGATCATCGCCGCCCAGGCGGACGCGGGCAGCTCGGGCCGGGCAGCCGCTCCCGCGATGAGCGACAGCGCGAGGGCCGCCATCAGCGCCAGGGCCGCGCCGGTGAGGACCTTCCCGGCCGCGTAGGCCCACGAGGGCAGCGGCGTGAGGCGCAGGTGCGTGGCCCAGCCGTTGGCGCGCTCAGCTGCCAGCCGGGCACCGCCGGCGTTGGCGGCCGCGGCAATGGCAGCCCACGCGCACATGGACACCATGAAGTAGACCGCCCAGGTGGTGCCCGCCCAGCGTTCGGCACCGGCATTGTTGGTCTTGTTGGCGAAGTTGAGCAGGTAGAAGACGACCGGGAAGGCGAGCGTCCAGATCAGGATCCCGGGGGCACGCAGCACCCGGCGCAGTTCGAAGGCCAGGAAACTGGCGAGCAGGGGACGGTGAGTCTTCATGCGGGTTCCTCGCGGGTGAGCGCGAGGAACGCATCGGCGAGCCCGGCGCTGGTGACTTCGAGATCTGTGAAGCTGGCGCCGGACCGGACGAGCCCGCGGACGGTCGCATCCGAGTCGGTGCTGTCCAGGCTGATCACGCCGTCGGCCTGGCGGACCTGCTGGACCGCGGGCAGTGCGCGCAGCGCCCCGGCGTTGGCGTCCGGCGCACGGAACCGCACCCTCCTGGTCGCTGTCCGCCGGATCTCATCGACGGTCCCGTCGGCGACGACGTGTCCCCTGTGCAGCACGACGACCCGTCCCGCGGTTTCGGCGGCCTCGGCCAGGTAATGCGTCGCGAACAGGACCGCGCAGCCCTCCGCGGCGAACGCCCGCACGGTCTCCCAGAAGCTCCGCTGGGAGGGAACGTCGAGGCCCACGGTCGGCTCGTCGAGGATGAGCAGCCGCGGGCCTGCGCAGATGGCCAGCGCGAACCGGACTCGCTGCAGCTCGCCGCCGGACAGGCGGTCGACCAGACGCCCGGCGAGGGAGGTCAGCCCGGCGTGCTGGAGCACGGCCGGGACAGGCAGCGGTGCGGGGTACAGCGAGGCCACGAACCTGATCAGCTCGCCGACCCGCGTTCGTGACGGCAGGCCGCTGCCCGCTCCCGACTGAAGCATCGCGCCCACCAGGCCGTCGGCGACGGCCTGCCGGGGTGCCCGGCCGCCGACGGTGACCTGCCCGGCTGTCGGGGACAGCAGGCCTAAAATCATGGCGAGCGTGGTCGACTTGCCCGCCCCGTTCGGCCCGAGGAGTGCCACCGTCTCCCCGGCGGCCACGCGAAGATCGACGCCCGCGACCGCCTCCGTGGAGCCAAACCTCCGGCGCAGGCCTTGTGCGTCGAGAATCGCCATCGTTGGCATGGGTCATCCTCCGTCCGGAGGTCGTTCCTCGAGGTCGACCAAGGCGACGAGTGCCCGCACCCAGGTCCCTTCCGCTTCCGGGTCGGCGAACCGCTGCCGCAGGTCGTCCACCATGCGATGCAACTCGGCCAAGCCCTCATTGGTCAGCCGGAGCGCGCCGACATCCACCCTGACCTGGCGGCGCTGCCCGTCCGCCTTAGCCCTGTGCGCCGCGGTGATGTCCGCCTTGGTCACCTCCAGCACCGCTCCCAGGAACGTCGCAATCTCCTCGGGAGACGCCCCCTCGTCCGGCGGCTCGACTTCAGCACGCTGGTAAAGACGCTCGACCTTCCCGCCGGGCAGCGGCCGGTAGCCGTGGACCTCGATGATGGCTGCCTGCTCGAGCTGGCGCAGGTGGTAGTAGAGACGGTCCGGGGGAAGCCCCACGGCCTCGGCGAGTTCCTTCACCGAACGCGGGCTGAACCACAGCGCCTCAAGCAGGCGGATCCGCAGCGGGTCCGCCAGGGCGCGGTGCACACTGCGGAACCCGCTGGGCCTGCCGCCAGGCATCGCCGCCCCCTCATCGCCGACCGCTCGTTTCGCCGAGGGCGCCATATTGGAGCTTTCTACACTGATTGTAACTAATTTCAATAGGTTGGGCCACCCACTGCACAGCATTGCCGCAGGCCGAAAATGAATCGGCGGTGCCGGGCCTGACGGCGACAATGACCAGGTGACCAACCCGGGGCCGCCACCGGCAGCCGTGATCAGGGCCTTTAACGGGTCGCCGGGCAGCCTGGTGCGGCTCCCCGGCGGCCAGGGCGAGTCGTGGCGGGCCGGCGGCGTGGTGCTCAAGCGGGCCGAGCTGGACAGTGCGGCGGCGTGGCTCGGGCCTGCGCTGCAGAGCATGCCCAGCGATCCCGCGTTCCGGCTGGCCCGGCCGCTGGCGTCGCACCGCGGAACCTGGACGGTTCAGGGCTGGGAGGCCACCGAGTGGCTGGCCGGACGGCATGAGCCGGGGCGGTGGCGGGACGCGATCGCGGTGTCCGAGGCCTTCCACCGCGCCGTCCGCGAGCACGTCGCGGAACGCCCGGCCGCGATCGCCAGCAGCAGCGCATGGGGCGTCGGCGACCGGGTCGCCTGGCGCGAGGAGGATCCCGGTCCGGTGCACCGGCTGGTCGCGGTGACCCTGGCCCGGCTCGGTCCGTTGCTTGACGAGCCGTGGACCGGACCCGGGGCCCAGCTGATCCACGGCGACCTCGGGGTCGGGAACATTCTGTTCGCCGACGAGCAGGGCCTCCCGCCCGCTGTGCTGGACGTCTCCCCGTACTGGAGGCCCGCGGGCTTCGCCCTTGCCGTGCTGGTCGCGGACGCCCTTGCCTGGGAGGGTGCTCCGCTCGCGCTCGGCCGGGAATTCCTCGCCCGGTCAGGCCAGCAGCGCCAGCTGCTCGCCCGGGCCGTCGCGTACCGGGCCGTTGCCTCGGCCCGCCTGTCCACGAGCGACCCGGACCGCGCCGCCGCGGAGATCGACGGCTACCGCCCCGTTCTCACGCTGCTCGGCATTACCGGTTTGACCTAGAGCGCACTCCAGCATCCAGACTCGTGCGCATGAAGTACGCCGCGATTGGCACGGACCCGAAGACCCGCCGCGACGTGAGCGTGCTCAGCCTGGGCACGATGCATTTCGGCACGGCGACCGACGAGGCGACCTCGTTCGCGATCCTGGACCGCTACGTAGAGGCCGGCGGCACGTTCATCGACACCGCCGACAACTACGCCTTCTGGTTCAACGGCGGCCAGGGCGGCGAGAGCGAGGAACTGCTCGGCCGCTGGCGGCGCAGCCGCGGCGTCGGCGACGAGATCGTGATCGCGACCAAGCTCGGCGGCCGGCCGCTTGCCCCAGGCACCAGCTTCGTCGACAACCCTGAGGGGCTGTCCGCCCCGGTGATCCGGGAGTCCGCGCAGCGCAGCCGGGACCGGCTCGGCATGCCCCGGCTGGACCTGCTGTACGCGCACATCGACGATCCGTCGGTGCCGATGACCGAGACCGTGGAGGCCTTCGCGGAACTCGTAGCCGACGGCACCGTGGGCCTGCTGGGGGTGAGCAACCACTGGGCGTGGCAGGTGGAGCGGGCCCGTAATCTGGCTGCCGCGGCGGGGCTGCCCGGCTATGAGGTGCTGCAGTACCAGTACAGCTACCTGCGGCCGCGCACCGACCTGCCGGGCCAGCGGTCCCCGGACGGCCTGCAGGGCATGCTGGGCGGCGACCTGCTCAGCTACCTTCGGGCGGACCCGGAGCTCACGGCCGTCGCCTACTCACCGCTGCTCAAGGGCGGCTATGTCCGCCAGGACAAGCTGAACGGCGCCGAGTTCGCCGAATTCGAGCATCCCGGCACGCCCGCCCGGCTGGCGGCGCTGCGGGACGTGGCCAAGGACGCCGGCGCGACCGTCAACCAGGTGGTCCTGGCCTGGCTCATCGGCGCCGAGGTCCCGGTGATCCCGCTGGTCGGCGCCTCCTCCGTCGCCCAGCTGAACGAGAGCCTGGCCGCCGCCGACCTGGACCTGACGGCAGACCAGCGCGCCAGACTCGACGCTGCTGGGTGACCCCCGCCTCGTGCGACTCGGCCCACTCGTGACCTCAATATGGCATTACCCTGGCGCACATGGCGGGCGCTGAGGACGGCGGCGATGACGGGCTCACCACACCCCGCGAGCCGCTTGGACGTCCGGGATTCGGTGAGGTGCTGCGCGGTCATCGGCGCGCGGCGCGGCTGACGCTGGAGCAGCTGGCCGAGGTGTCGGGGGTCAGCGCAAGGACCTTGTCGGATATGGAGCGCGGGCGAAGCAAGGGGCCTCAGCACCGGACTGTCGCTGCTCTGGCAGACGCGCTTGCCCTGGAAGGGGATGCCCGAAAGCAGCTCGTCGAGCTAGCGCGTGACGGCAGGCTGCGGGACCACTGGACGCGCCCAGCCGGCCTGTGTGAACTGCCCCGGCTGGTTGACGACTTCACCGGCCGTGCCGCGGAGCTGGCCTGGGTGACCGAGCTGCTCTGCGCCGAGAGAGCACCGGGCGCGGGTGTGGCGGGGCTCATCACCGGCTCGGGGGGCATGGGGAAGACGACGCTCGCCATCCGGGCGGCCCACGTCCTGCGGCCGAGCTTCCCCGGCGGGGTGTTCTTCCTTGACCTGTTCGGCATGTCCGGGCGGCCGGCGGCCGCCGCCGACGCGTTGCGGCTGCTGCTTCGTGCGCTCGGTGTAGCGGAGGAGCAGATCCCGGGGGATGTCCCGGGGCGCGCTTCGGTGTACCGGTCGCTGCTGCGGGACAGGCATGCGCTGGTCGTCCTGGACAATGCCGGGTCGGAGGAGCAGGTGCGCCCGCTGCTGCCGGGAGACGGGGCGAGCCGGGCGCTGATCACGGCCAAGCGGCTGCTGGCTGGCCTGGAGGGTGTACGCCGGCTCGCCCTCGGACCCCTTCCGCTGCCGGAGGCCACGGAGCTGCTGACCGGGATTCTGGGCCAGCGTGCTGCCTCGGACGAGGAATCGGCACTCCGCCAGCTTGCCGTGTTGTGCGAGGGCATGCCGCTGGCGGTGCGGATCATCGGCAACCGGCTGGTCAGCAGGCCCGGCTGGGATGCCGCCGAACTCGCGGCCCGGCTGGCGGACGAAGAGCACCGCCTGGATCAGTTCAAGGCCGGTGACCTGAAGATCGCAACGGCGTTCTGGATGTCGTACGACCAGCTCGCAGACGCCGCCCGGCGGGTATTCCGGCGGCTGGCCGTGGTACCGGGCCGCGACTTCGATGCCGGCCTCGCCGCGGTCGTGGGCGAGGTGCCGGTGGAGGTCGCCTGGGATGCTCTGGACGAACTCGTCGACCTCGGCCTGCTGCATGACAGCGCCGCGGGACGATACCGGTTCCACGATCTGGTGCGCCTGTTCGCCCGCACGCGGCTCGAGGAGGAGGAATCCCCAGCCGAACGCGAGGCGCTGACGGCGAGGGTCACGCGTGCGGCACAGGTGCACGACGCGACCGGCGACGCCGAGGCGAGCAGCCGCCATCACGCCGCGGTGACCCCGGCACTCTGACCCCGGCGGATCCGCGTCCCCTGCACAGTTCTTGCGCAGGTACTTCTGCGTGCTGTTCTGCGTGGTGCCGCCGATTCCCCGCTAGTTGACTTTGAGCGCACCGGGGCCGGCATCAGAGCCTGTCCCGCCAAGGCCAGGAGCGACCATGGCAATCAAGAACATCGTGCTCGTGCACGGCAACTTCGTGGACGGATCAGGCTGGCAGGGCGTCTACGATCACCTGACCGCCGACGGTTACCGGGTGGCCGTCGTGCAGAACCCCACCCTCACCCTCGGCGGCGACGTCGCCGCCACCCATCAGGTTCTCGACGGCCTCGACGGCCCAGCCGTGCTCGTCGGCCATTCCTACGGTGGAGTCGTCATCACCGAGGCCGGCAACCACCCCAATGCCGCCGCGCTCGCTTACATCACGGCGTTCGCGCCCGATACGGGAGAGTCGGTCAGCTCGCTGATCGCCGACCCGCCGCCCGGCGCGCCGGTACCGCCGATCCTGCCGCCGGTCAATGGGTTCCTGTTCCTGGACCGGGACAAGTTCGCCGCGTCCTTCGCCGCCGATGTGCCCGAGAAACTGGCCGCGTTCATGGCCGACTCCCAGGTCCCGACGGCTGTGGAGGCGCTGAGCGGCGCGGTCACCGAGCCTGCCTGGCGCAGCAAGCCGTCCTGGTACCTGGTCGCCACGGACGACCACATGATCCCGCCTGCCGCCCAGCGCGCCATGTCCGAGCGGGCCAAGGCGACCGTCACCGAGACCCCCGGCAGCCACGCCGTGTACGTCTCTCGCCCAGCCGTCGTAGCCGCCGTGATCAGCCAGGCTGCCCAGGGCATCAACGACCAGCCCTAGACGCCGGTGCGGCCGTGGGACAGGGCTATCTCGCAGTCGGCGAACCGCTCCCTGAGCCAGTCCCGGTCGGCCCGCCGGCCCTCTTCTGAGCCCGTGCCGCCACGGCGGTGGGTCACGACCGGTCCGCTGGGGACGCCCCGGATTGTCGTAGGGTCTCGGCATACTTGGCGGGCCGTCCGGCGACGCCGCGGCCTGACTTGAGGAGACCCATGGCTGTCCGATACCAGCTCGTCATCAATTGCGTCGGCCACCCGGAGCCGCTGGCCCGCTTCTGGGCCGAGGCCCTGGGCTACGTGCTGGAGCCGCCGCCCGCCGGCTTCGCCACCTGGGACGACTGGCGGCGCGACGTCGGGCTGCCCGAGTCCTGGCTCGGCCGGGGGACGGACTGCATCATCGATCCGGATGGCGCCGCACCCCGCATCTGGATCCAGGTCGTGCCCGACCGCAAGACCACTAGCAATCGGCTCCACATCGACATCCACGCCAGCGGCGGGCGGGACCTCCCGATCGAGACCCGCAAGAAGCGCGTGGACGCCGAGGCCCTGCGGCTGCGTGATCTCGGCGCCACGCTGCTCAGCGACCTGAGCGAGGAACTCGAGGAGGGCGTGGACCACTACGCGGTCGCGCTGAAGGACCCCGAGGGCAACGAGTTCGACATCAACTAGCCAAGGCTGTCAGCGGGCCGGGTCCCTTCCGCCGCTGCCCTGATGACGGCATGAACCTTTCCTTCTGGGAAGAACACGGTGAGATTCCTCGCCGCGGCCAGAGCCCGGTCGCGGGCCTCGCCGCCGAGCTGGCGAGTGGCCCGCACGGCATACGTGGCCGCCCGGCGCCGGACCCCAGCGCGGTATTGCCCGATGTCCATGCTGATCCTCACGCCGTGAGCGTCGGCCAGCTCCAGCGCCTCGGCTGTGATCTTTTTGCCCTTGGCCGAGTTGCACTCCTGGTGCAGGAGCTGCAGATTCCAGCGGCGATGCGGCCCCCCGTAAACCCTGGGGACGATGTGATCGATCGCGGTGCCGCGCGGAGAGTCAGGCAAGTAATCCCCGCACCACGGGCAGCGCCAGTGCTGCAGCTCCACCAGCTCGGTCATGAACGCCAGGCTGTGCGATGCCCACGGCACAACCTCGTCGTCGTACTGCCCATCACCCGCCCGGCCGCCAAACGGCCAGCGGCAGAACCTCTCACCGGCAGGCACCGGCAACCCGCACACACCGCACCAGCCAGGCTCCGCAGACATGAGGCCAAGGTAACTGGACGGTCGGACATCGCGGCACTTGCTCGTGCGGGGCGAGGAGACTGTGCGGCGGTCCACTCGCAGCCCGATCTGCCGCTGCCGATAACTGTGCATGCAGGTGACGCTCAACCTGGCGATGTCGGCTGTCGCAGATACGCTCGTCCCGCCGCCGCTTCGGGGTCGTGCAGCCAAACGCACCCCACCTGCATTCCGGGCGGCTCAGCCCTCGGCGCGCCAGCGCGCGACAATCTTCATCCTCAACAAGGTTCGCGCTTTCACGCAAAGCGCCGGCAAGTCACTCTTGGTCGTCCTGAACTACACGGCACGAACAGATCATTTCCGTGGCTCAGTTGTCACGTGGAACGGCATCCGACGCGGCCAGGAGATCGTCGATGACCTTTCCGCCAGCGGCGTTCCCCTCTTCGACATGAACGCTGTTCACCAGCGCGAGTACGAGCAGACCGGCGGGTCGTACCACGAGTACATAAGCCGCAATATGTTGGCGGCGACGGTCATTACAACCCGCACGGGAACCACTTCTTCGCCTACGCGATCAAAGACAGGTTGAGCTGCTCGACCCCAAGCCGCTGCCCTACCAGGAGGCGCCGGCGACGGCGGTGACGTAGACGCGGGGCGACTGGCGCTCGTGCGGCAGGGGGCCGCGGCGGTGGACCTGTACGCAGCGGAAGCCGGTGTCGGCCAGCGCGAGCTCCAGCTCCTCGCCGGTGTACAGGGTGCCCTTGATGTCCGGGTGCCCCTCCGCGGCGAATTCCCCGGTGCCTTCGTGCGTGGCCACCAGCAGCACCGCGCCCGCCGCGAGGACCCGGCCGAACTCGGTCAGCACGGCTCGCATGTCGCTGCGGGGCAGGTGATGCATCGCATAGAACGACGCGGCGCCTGCGCAGCTCCCGTCCGATAACGGCAGCTCGCGCATGTCGGCGCGGGCCGCAAGCAGGCCCAGGCTGCCGTAGCCCTCCAGGGCCGCAGCGGCCATCCCGGCGGACAGGTCTAAGCCGAGCACCCGCGTCCCGCCGACGGCCAGGTAGCCGCCGGCCTGGGCCGGGCCGCAGCCGAGGTCGAGCACGAGACCGTCGGCGGCGGTGGCGGCGACGAAGTCGAGCAGCGCGCGGTCCAGGTCAAGCTGGTCCAGGTCGCCGCCGAACTTCGCTGCGTACTGCGGTGCGATGGCGTCATAGGCATCGCGCAGAACCGCGGGATCGAATCCGTCTGACGCCATGACGCCTCCTCTAGATCATCCGGAACCGGGTTCTGGCGGGCGCGCCAGGTTGACGAGGTCGTCGAGGATCTCGCCGAGCCTGCTGAACAGCGAGAGATGGCCCTCGCCGGGCCGGAACCGGGCCCGGGCCAGCGGTATGTTCGCGGCCAGCCAGGCACCGTGCGTCTCCGGCACCATGCGGTCCTGGTCGCCCTGCCAGATCGCGACCGGCGTGGCGTGGCCGAGCGCGTCCAGGCTGAGCCCCCAGTCACGCGTGAAGGCCAGGTCGTCGTCGCGCCATCCGTCGATGCCCGGGGTCACGGCCGCCCGGAACGCGGCGGCCAGGTAGTCGGCGAACTCGCCGGTGAGCGCCGCCTTGTCGGTCTCCGAGACCAGCCCGCCGAGGCCGTCGGCCACCTCGGCGGCGCCGATCTCGCGCAGCGGGCCGGCCGCTGCGCCCAGGAAGGTGGTGAGGTCCGCCTCCCCGGCCAGCGCAGCGCGGAACTCCTCGTGGTTCTCCTCGGCCATGCCGGCCATCCAGTCCAGGCCCGGGCTGTCGTACGGCGCGACGCCGGCGATCGTGGCCGCCGCCAGGCACCGGACCGGCAGCAGGGCCGCGCAGGCCAGCGCGTGCGGGCCGCCGCCGGACCAGCCTGCGGTGACGAATTCGTCGGCACCGATGCGTTCCAGGATCTTCTCCACGTCGGCGGCCGCGTCCGCGACCAGCCGGCCGGGCTGCGGGGTGGAACCGCCGTAACCGGGCCGTGCGTACAGGACGGTGCGCAGCCCGCGCGCTGCGGCCGCGTCGGCCAGCGGGGCGTTCCACACCAGCCCGCTCGGCGTGCCGGTGTGGAACACCAGCGGCAGCGCATCGTCGGGTCCGGCCACCAGCGCCTCAAGCACCCGGCCCTCGTCGGCCGGGACCGTGATCCGCTGCTCATTCGCCATCGGTCAGCTGCTCCTGATCCAGGTGTTGTGGAAGGCTCCTCCGGCCGCGCCGAGCGCGCTGGTGGAATCCTTGGCCAGCCCTCCGCCGTCGATCATGACGATCTTAATCGGGTGCAGCTTCCTCAGCACTTTCCCGTTGACCCTGGCGGCCGTGAAGCGGACGGCGCCGAAGTCGGCCAGCGGCAGCACGCCGCTGGCGGACGACGGTGCCTCCGTGATCACTTCCGCTGAGGCCCGGTCCAGGCCGGTCTGATGCTGGGTGACCGTGTGACTCCAGCCGCGGGTGCTGTCCTTGAGCACCAGCCTGTACGTGCTTGCGCCGTGGAACGTGACCGACGCGGTGAGGTGGTCACCTGGCCTGACCTTGGTCCGGAAGTAGACCGGCTTCGCCGGGTATATCTCATACCATCCGCTGTACGCCGCGGTCCTGCCGGAGCAGTTGGCGTCGGTTCCGGCCTGCTCCACCGAGCGGGAATGGCTGCCGTAGCCGTCCAGGCCCACCCAGAACGATGCGTTCCGGGCCCCGGACGAACACGTGACGGCTGGCATGGTCCAGCTTGCGGACACGCTGCGGTACGCGCCATTGCTGCCGGCCACCGCGTAGCCGGACCAGTTCGTGCTGCCGATCTCTTTGCCGGCGGCGCGGCGCGCGCCCGGCACGGCGAGGCCGCCGGGCCTGACCATCGGGTGCCCCGGGCTCACCGCGGGAGCCGAGAAGGCCAGAGATAAGAACGGCGAGGCGGAGGCGACGTCCGCGGCGGCCGCTGCCGTGCCGATCATGACGGCCAGCGCCATGCCGACGACGCACCATTGGCGGACCATTCCGCTCCTTACATCCTTGAACGCAGCATGCCGGAAGATGATCCTATGTCTGGCCCCGGTGCCGACACGCAGAAAACGGGGGCATGTCGCGGCGCTTCCCGTCTGTCCGGACACTGGCGTACGGTGAAATTCCGGGTCGTCCCCCCGGGCGAGCACTGAGGAGACGCCGTGCCGCTTCCCGCCGCCCAAAGCACTCCAGCCTCCGCGGAGCGCAACCGCTTCGCACAGAACCTGTTCACTCCGCTCCCCCAGCGCTACGACCGCCTCGCCGAACTCCTGTCGTTCGGTCAGAACGGCCGCTGGCGCCGCGCCATGATCGGCCGGATCGAGCCTGCTCCCGGCCTGTCGGTGCTCGACGTGGCGTCGGGCACCGCCGGCGTCGCGCTAGGGCTGGCCCGGGCGGGCGCCACCGTGGTCGGGGTCGACCTGACCGAGCAGATGCTCAGACAGGGCCAGCGCAACGTCGCCGACGCGCGGATGGGCGACCGCATCCGGCTGGTGGCCGGCCGCGCCGAGCAACTGCCGTTCGACGACGCCGCCTTCGACGCGCTGACGTTCACATACCTGTTCCGGTACGTGACCGACCCGGAGGCCACGCTGCGCGAGCTGGCCCGCGTGGTCAAGCCGGGCGCCCGGGTCGCCAGCCTCGAGTTCATGCTGCCGCCGTCGCGGTTCTGGCGGTTCTGGTGGTTCCTCTACACAAGGCTGCTGCTGCCGGCCGGGGGGCTGCTCACCGGTGGCCGGGAGTGGTACGAGGTCGGCCGGTTCCTCGGCCCGAGCATCTCCGGGCACTACCGCCGCTACCCGCTGCCGTGGACGGTCGAGGCGTGGCGCAGGGCCGGGTTCACCGACGTCGGCGCCCGGGTCATGAGCCTGGGCGGCGGGCTCGTGATGTGGGGAACGCGCGAAGGTGGCTGATGGAGCCCAGGCCGGAGCGCGGCCCGCCTACTACGCCGCGAGCCCGGGCGGATGGCGTGACTGGTGGACCCTGCTGCACCCCCCGTACACGGCGTGGCACCTGTCCTACGTCGTCATCGGGGCCTGCCTGGCACCCCAGGTCAGCCTGGCGCCGCTGCTGGCGACGCTGGTCGCGTTCTTCCTCGCGGTCGGGCTGGCGGCGCACGCGCTCGACGAGCTGAACGGCCGGCCGCTGCAGACCCGCATCCCGGCGCCCACGCTGGTGGCCGTCACGGTCGCCGGGCTGGCCGGGGCGGTCGCGTTCGGCGTGGCCGGGGTGGCCAGGGTCGGCTGGGTGCTGCTGCCGTTCATGATCGTGGGCCCGGCGCTCGTCGTCGCCTACAACGCGGAGCTGTTCGGCGGCATCATCCACACCGACCTCGGCTTCGCGGCGGCGTGGGGCGCGTTTCCGGTGCTCACCGCGTATACGGCGGAGACCGGGCGGGTCGCCGTGGCCCCGGTCCTCGCGGCGCTCGCCGCGCTGGCGATGTCGGCTGCGCAGCGCAGGCTGAGCACCCCGGCACGGACCCTGCGGCGCCGCTCGGTCCAGGTAGAGGGCAACGTAACGCTGGCCGACGGCCAGGTGGTCGCGCTCGACCAGGTCGCGCTGCTGGCCCCGCTGGAAGGCGCGCTGCGCGCGATGTCCTGGGGGCTCGTGCTGTTCGCCGCCGGCCTGGCCCTGGCCAGGCTCACCTAGCTCAGAGCACGTCGCGGCGCTGCAGGAAACCAAGGGCGGCCCAGCCAACGGGCACCGGGAGCCAGAAGGTAACGGCGCGGAAAAGCAGGACCGCACTGAACGCGGCGGCCCCGTGCATTCCGGCGGCGGTCAGGCCGGCCGCGAGTGCCGCTTCCAC
>Ga0209693_10000131_pt1 | contig 27964 bp, 24 predicted proteins | sample HubBroMetageWRM3_FD_188345 | JGI IMG/M metagenome (GOLD analysis project Ga0209693, IMG submission 188345) | Warmed soil microbial communities from the Hubbard Brook experimental Forest, New Hampshire - Hubbard Brook CCASE Soil Metagenome WRM 3... | ecosystem: Environmental > Terrestrial > Soil... | reverse complement strand
GCCCGCGGCTCGGTGTCTTCGAGGTACTCGCCGCGGTTCATCTCGCCGCGCACGTCGGCGGACAGCGGCCCCTTGGGGTAGGACTCTTCGCGGCGGATCAGCGGCACGGTGAGGCGCTGCGGTGAGGCGGCGTAGTCCCAGCCGTACCGGCCCTTGACGCACAGCCGCGACTTCGAGCCGGGCTGGTCCCGGCCCTCGGCGAACGCGATCGCCCCGCGCTCCCGGTCGACGTTGTAGGTAAGTGCGCAGCCGACCCCGCAGTACGGGCAGACGCTGTCCACCTGCTCGAGCTCGGTGCGCGGCCGGATCGGGATATTCCGGATCGGCTTGTTGGTCAGCGCGCCGGTCGGGCAGGCCGCGACGCACTCCCCGCAGGTCACGCACGACGACGCGCCCATCGGGTCGTCCAGGTCGAACGCGATCCTGGTGCTGTATCCCTTGCCGCTGCGGCCGATGACGTCGTTGCCCTGGATGTCGTCGCAGGCGCGGACGCAGCGGTCGCACAGGATGCACGCGTCGTGGTCGACGGCGATGACCGGGTTGGACAGGTCCGTGCCGCGGCCCGAGCCGTCGGGCAGGGCCGGCCCTCCATCTCGCTGAACCTCCCCGCTGAGGCCGAAGTGCTCGGCGAGGACGAGCAGCTCGTTGTCCGCGGTGGTGGTCTGCTTGGGATCCTGGCCGGCGGCGGGCTGGTCGGAGAGCAGCAGCTCGGTGAGGGTCGCGCGGCTGCGCTCGACGTCGGGCGTGGCGGTCTTGACCTCCATGCTGTCCTCGCAGGGGCGCACGCACGCGGCGGCATAGGCCCGCGCCCCGACGTCCACCACGCACATGCGGCAGACGCCGACCGGGTCGTAGCGCTCGTCGTGGCACAGGACCGGGATCTCGATTCCGGCCTGCCTGGCCGCGGCCCAGATGGTCGTGCCCTCCGGCACGGTCACCGCGGCTCCATCGATCGTCAGCGTGACCGTCCGGGTCGGTGCTGGAGCGTGAATGACCATAACCCAGTATCCATCCCTTACCGGCAGATGCGACCAGCGTGTACCTGGCTCAGGTAGTCAGGTGCAGATCAGCGACGCTCGCCTGGGCCGGGCGGCCCTCGCTGTCCAGCCCGCGAGCGGCGTAGTAGCCGTCGATCATGCCCCGCAGCCGGCCCGGCGTCAGCGCTGCGACCCGGCCGGATGCGACCGTTATCGGCTCGGACAGCAGCCGCTCGGGCAGCCAGTCGTCCTCCGGCTGCCAGCCCTCGCGGATGTTGAATGCGCGCTTGGCGAGGATGATCCGGCGGGCGGTCTGCCGCAGCTCGGGCCCGTCGGTGTCCCAGCCGGTCACCGCGGACAGCAGCGCCGCCCACTCGTCGAACGGCTCGGTGAACACGCCGCGCAGGAACTTGCACAGGATCAGCGAGTCCATGATCGCCGCCCGGTCCTCGGTCTCGATCGCGCCGGCGATCTGCGCGTCGCCGCCGGCCATCCGGTCGTAGTCCCCGGAGAGGTCGGCCTCGTACGCGCCCGAGCGGTTGTGGTCGGCTCCGCGCGAATTCACGGCCAGGCCCAGCGCCATCCCCTGCAGCGTGCGGGGCTCATATCCGGGCAGCTCCAGGCCCTTGACGTGCATTGCGAACGCGGCCGACCCGCCGCCGACGCGCTCGGCCGCGCGCTTCGTGCCCTCGGCGAGCAGCTCGCCCAGCCCCTGCCGGGCGCCGATCTCGTCCAGGGCCCTGATGAGGGCTTCCGCGTCGCCGAACCGCAGCCACGGCGCGTCGATCAGGCCGCGCTCGGCGCACTCCATCGCCCAGGCGATGGTGCCGCCGGCCGAGATCGTGTCGAGCCCTAGCTCGTCACACCGGCCGCTGGCGGCGAGCACCGCGTCGGGGTCGGAGACACCGCACATCGGGCCGAGCGCGAACACGTTCTCGTACTCGACGCGCGCCTGCTTGCCGCCCTTCGCCCGGTAGATGTGCTCACAGCCGATCGTGCACGAGGCGCAGCTGTTGCGGGTGACGGTGCGCAGCTGCGCCAGCTCCTCCGCGGCCAGCTGCGGCGCCCCTTCGAACGTCGCGGTCTGGAAGTTGCGGCTGGGCAGCGTGCTGATCGCGTTGAACGCGAGCAGGTTGGCCAGCGTGCCGAGCTCGCGGTATTTGGCCGTCGCCGGGCCGAAGGAGCGGGCCCGCAGGTCCCGGGCCGCCCCCAGCACGGCCTGCGGATCCGCCGAGGGAACCTTGGCCGAGGCGCGCACCGCGACCGCCTTCAGCCGCTTGGCACCCAGCACGGCGCCGAGCCCGCCGCGCCCGGCGTGCCGCCCGTCGTGCGAGACGGTCGCGTAGCGCACGCCGCGCTCGCCTGCCGGGCCGATCGCCGCGATCCGCCATCCTCTGCCCAGCCGGTCCCGGAGCCTGCGCTCGGCCTCGGCGGCCGGCAGCCCGGCCAGGTCCGCCGCGTCCGCCAGCCGGACGCCGTCGCCATCGACCAGCAGCGCCGACAGCCGGCGGCAGGCACCGCGGATCACGATCGCGTCGTTGCCGGTGAGCTTGCCGGAGATCGCGAAGTGGCTGGACGACAGCGCGTCGTTCAGCATGCCGGTGAGCGGCGACTTCGCGACCACGGCGAACTTGGCGCTGGTGGTCAGCGGCGTGCCGACGAGCGGGGAGAAGACAAAAGCAAGCGGCGCCTCGGGGGCCAGCGGATCGACTCCGGGCGGCGCCAGGCGGTGCATCAGCCAGGCGCCAAGCCCCGCGCCGCCGAGGTAAGCGCGCAGCAGGTCGTCGCTGAGCGGCAGCACGGAGGCCGCCGCGGTCCCCGCGTCGACGACGAGGGCCCGCCCGAAGTAGCCGCCGGCTGCCACCCGGATCAGCCGCCCGCGTCCGCGCTGAGGAAGAAGACCGTGTCGCCCCGGGCCAGCGGCAGCTCGCCGTCCCTGGTGATCTGGTCGCCGTTCAGCGCCGCCACCACGTGCCCGTCCAGGGCAAGCCCGGCCGCGGCCGCCGCGCCGGCCACGGTGGCCGCCCGCACCGGCTGCGGGCCGCGGTGACCGTCGGCAAGCGCGCCGAACCGCTGGATGGTCACCTCCGGTGCCGGGCGCGCGCGGGCCGCCTCGTAGTCGGCCGGCTCGTTCACGTTCAGCAACGAGTCGAGGTCGGGATCCAGCGCGGCCAGTATTGGGTCCGCGCGCAGCGCGGCGTCATCCAGCCGGGCGACCACGACTTCGTCGAACAGGAACGCCGGCCGCAGCCGCTGCTCGCGCACCAGCCTTTCGGCGACCGGTGCCAGCGCCGTGCGGTAGGCGGCGGCCAGCGGCTGCGGATAGCCCCGCGCCACGGGCAGGGCCACGTCAGGTCCTTCGGCCGCTGCGCGCAGCACCCGGCGTGCGAATGCCGGGTGCAGGAACGGCAGGTCGGTGGAACAGACGAACGCGATCTCAGCCCGGCCGGCCACGGCCGCCAGGCCCGCGGCCAGCCCCTGGACGGGGCCGAGGCCTTCGCGCGGGTCGTCGACGACCTCGACGGCCGACGGCAGCTCCGGCAGGGACTGGCCGGGGGCCCGGACCACCACGACCGGCCCGTCGGCGACCCGCGCGACGATGCCGACCGTCCGGCGCAGCAGCGTCGAGCCATGCCACTCCAGGGCCGCCTTGGGCGTGCCCATCCGGGACGACCGGCCGCCGGCCAGCACGATACCGGCGGTGTCCGACATGCTTCGATCCTACGGTCTGCGCCCGGCGCCGGCGCCTGCCCGGGCGTCCCGGCCGCGCGGGCGCTGCGCCACGGCCCACTGGTGGCTGGTCCCCTGATGGATCGCCGCGTAGATGCGGTCCCGCAGCGAGTTGGCTTCCTCGTCGGTCAGGGTCCGCTCCAGGTGCCTGAGCACGACGCGCACCAGGACGTTGCGCTGGCCCGGGCGGGCCCCGAGCCGTGCGGCCGCCGGCCGGGGCAGGTCCTCCCACGCCGTCGAGGACAGGATCGCGACCTCCTCGACCGCGTCGGCGTCCGCGCCGAGGGCCTCCCGGATCCGGTCACCCAGGATCTCGTCGTCGGTTTCCGCGTCGACGGCCACGGACAGGTCCCTGCGGACCGCCGGCATCGCCGACACCGCCCGGTACGGTGCCAGGTCCAGCATCTGGCCGACCACCCGCGCATCGGCCGACCGGAGCAGCCGGATGTCCGGGATTCCCTTGCACAGCATCAGCAGCCGGTCCAGGCCCATGCCGAGCGCCAGGCCGCTGCGGCCTGCCAGGCCGGCTTCGGCCAGGACCCGGGGTTCGGCCAGGCCGCACTCCCAGACCTCCACCCAGCCACCGTCGTGCGCCACGTCGACCTGCCGTCCCGCCGTCGTGTACGGATGATCGCGGCGCTGTTGCATGCTCTCCCGGCCCGGCGCCAGCGCGCCGAGCAGCACGGTGGTCATTTCGTCCATGGCGGCTTCGCCGAGCGGCTTGCGGCTGATCCGCCACAGGTCAAGCTGGTGCGGCGTGGGTGAGTGCTGCCAGTCGATCGCGTCGCGCCGGTACACGATGCCCGGGCAGACCAGGAGCACGTCGTCGGGCGGGTCACCGGCCAGCTGGCGCAGCGCGGGCGGGACCATCGCGGTGCTGTGGCTGCGCAGCACGCGGGTGTCGTCGACGTAACGCGTGTAGGCGGCCTCGCGGGTGACGGCTGACGCCGGGTAGCCCAGGCGGTCGTAGTTGTCGGCGATGGTCACGACTCTCGGGCCTCGGCACCAGCGGGCCGCGCACCCCCACGCACTGGTCAGCGCGGACACGGCCAGCCCGGCAAGGAGCTGGATGGCGTGCGGCGGCCCCTCGGCCGGATCGGACAGGTCGGTGATCGCAAGATCGCGCGCAAGCTGCGCGCTGGTAAGCACGGCGGGCATCGGGACTCCTCAGATTCGACGGCGGGCGGGGAGTCACCTCCCGGCCCGGCCATCGGATCGGAGTCATTCGCTAGCGCGCGCCGACGCCTCCCGACGGCCCGTAACGGGCCGGGAGGCAGCCAAATCGCCGCGTCGTGCTCATGCTTAAAGGCTACCCGGGCGGGTCCCCCCGGGCCACGGCATTTAGCCAGCCGCTGCGGCGTCCAGCAGGCCGCGGCGTTTGCGGATCGCGCGGTCGACGCTGCTGAACAGGGCGTCCACGACGATGCCGATGACCAGGATGACGATCATCAGCGACGACACGCTGGTGAAGTCCAGGTTCTGCTGGTCCACGCTGAGCGCCTGGCCGATGGAGAACTGGCCGACGATCTGCACCACGATCTCGCCCGCCATCAGGCTGCGCCAGGCGAACGCCCAGCCCTGCTTCATCCCGGCCACGTACGCCGGCAGCGACGCGGGCAGCACCAGGTACCGGTAGAGGGCGAAGCCGCGCAGGCCCATGGTCCGCCCGGCGCGCAGCAGCAGCGGCGGCGTGTAGTCCACGCCGGTGATCAGGCCGTTGGCTATTGACGGCGCGGCGCCGAGGATGACCACGAACAGGATCGCCTCGTAGCTCTCGCCGAAGATGACGATCGCAAACGGGACCCAGACGACCGACGGCATCGTCGTCAGGCCGGTGATGATCGAGCCGACGGCCGCACGCAGCGGCGGGATCCGCGCCACCATGAGCCCGAGAACCGAGCCGATGACCAGCGCCACGGCGTAGCCGACAACCGCGGACTGCAGCGTGTCCCCGATGATGCCCCAGAGCTGGCCGTGCAGCAGCTGGCTCCACAGGTTCGAGAGCACCGGGGCGGGCCCCTTGAGCACGTAGTGCTTCCAGCCGCTGAGGGCGACCAGCTCCCAGAACGCCAGGACCAGGGCGATCGCCAGCAGCTTGGGCCAGGTCGCGGCCCAGACCCGGCGGCCGAACCTGCTGGGCGCCGCCGCCTCCTGCTCCGACCGCAGCTCGAGCTGGTCCAGCCCGTGCAGCGCCTGGTCAGTTGCCATGCCGCCCCATCTCCTCGCGCAGCCGTTCGGTGATGGTGCTGGCCAGAGCCGCGTTCTCCGCCGTGTTGATCCCGCGTGGCCCGTCAGTGGGCACCGGGTACTGGTCGATGACCCGGCCCGGCCGGCTGCTCAGCACGATGACCCGGTCACCGAGCCGGACGGCCTCGCGGACGTTGTGGGTCACGAACAAGACCGTGAGGGTCTGCTCGGCGCAGATCCGTTCCAGCTCGTCGTGCAGCAGGTCGCGCGTCATCGCGTCGAGCGCGCCGAACGGCTCGTCCATCAGCAGGACGTCGGCGTCCTGGGCCAGGGCCCTGGCCAGGGCGACCCGCTGCCGCATGCCGCCGGAGAGCTCGTGCGGCCGCTTTGCGCCGAACCCGTCGAGCCGCACCAGCTTCAGCAGCTCATCGGTGCGGCGCCGCCGGTCATCCCGGGGAACCTTCCTGGCCCGCAGGGCGAGCTCGACGTTGGCCCCCGCCGTCAGCCAGGGCAGCAGGCCCGGCTCCTGGAACATCATCGCCACCCGGCCGCCGACGGCGACCTTGCCCGACGTGGCCGAGTCCAGCCCGGCGACGACGGACAGGAGCGTGCTCTTCCCGCAGCCGGACGCGCCGATCAGGCAGACAAACTCGCCCCGGCCCACGGTGAGCGACACCTGGTCCAGCGCGAGTACGCTGCGCGGCCCGGTTCCGTAGCGCTTGGAGACGTCGGTCAGCGTGACCGCCGGCTGCCGCCCGGCCCCGGCCGGCCCGTTGCCCGCGCCGCCAACGGCAGCAGCCCCCGGGGCGATCCCCGGGGGCGCTGCCTGGCGGTTGCTGATGCTCACGAACCCACCTGTTGCTGGCCGTCGGCGGCCAGCAACTTGTTGAGCGGCCCGAGGTCGTAGATCCCGGTCAGGTCCGACACGGGCTTGAGCAGGCCGAGGGTCACCGCGTGCTGCGCGTCGGCGACCTGCGACGACGCGACCGGGTTGTTGGTGAACGTGACCTGCGCGAACGACGCGGACAGGATGCTCGTCTTGAGCGACTTGCCGCTGATCGTGGCGAGCTCGGCGTTGGCCGCGGTTTCCGCGGCCGACTTGTCGCTGTTGATGAAGCTGTTGGCCTGGATCTGGCCCTTGAGCAGCCCGCTGATCACCGTCGGGTACTTGGAGATGAACGACTGGGTCGCCACCAGCTCGGTGGTGACGAACTGGCCGCTCGGCCACAGGCTGGCCTCGTTGACCAGCACGTGGCCGCCGTCCGCCAGCATCTCGGCGTCGTAAGGCACCGGCTCCCAGCCGCCCGCGATCGACCCGGACTCGAACGCGAGCACCGCATCCGAGTTCGGCGATATCGGCGTGATCGGCACGTCTCCGCCGCCGGTCGAGGAGGTGGTCAGGCCGTGCTGCTTGAGCCAGTAGCGCAGCGACACGTCCTGGGTGTTGCCGAGCGACGGCGAGGCGAGCTTCTGGCCCTTGAGCTGCGCCGCAGAGGTAATGCTCTTCTTCACCACCAGCTCGGCGCCGCCCGACGCCGAGCCGGAGATCACCTTGATCAGCTTGCCGCCGGAGGTCTGCCAGGCCTTGATGGCCGGGTTCGGGCCGACGTAGGCAGCGTCCAGCTGGCCGGCCAGCAGGGCGGTGGCTTCCTCGGTGCCGGTGCTGAACGGATACAGCTTCAGCGTGACGTTCTTGCCGAGGTCCTTGGTGAAGTAGCCCTCCTTGATCCCGACCAGCGCGCTGGCATGGGTGATGTTCTCGAGGAACCCGAGCCGGAGGGTGACCGGCGCTGAGGAGCCGCCCGTGTTCGTCGTCGAGTTCGATGTGCCCGAGGAGCTGGATGAACTGCACCCAGCAGCGGCTAGCAGGATCGCGGCGCCCGCCCCCGCGGCGATAAGCGTCTTTCTCATCGTCCGCCTGTTCTCTTCGTTCTTTTCGATCAAAATTATCGGGTTAGTAGGCAACCTTTTATACCACAGACGCCTGGTGGACACCATGCAGGCATCTTGCTGGACGCACTCGCGCTATGGGGACCTGGGAAGAGCGTCAGCTGCCGGCGTCGCCGGAGTCCTCGGGGTCCATCCCGGCCACGGACGGGAACCGCTGCAGGCACTGCTGCAGCTGCGCCACGTTGGCGTCGGTGGCGTTGTTCGTCTGGTAGCTCACCGCGCCGTTCATGGTCACCGTGTTCTTCTTGTGCGGCAGCGCCTGGGGTACCACATTCGGGATGCCAGAGCAGGCCGTGCGCACCTTGAGCATGGTCGCGATCGACGTGTTCGGCTGGAAGTCCACCGTCACCCACTGCTGGCCGAGCGCCGCGTCGAACTTCGAGCAGCCGGCTACGCCGCCGGCCAGGCCAGCGGCGAGCGCCACGACCCCCGTGGCAGCGAGAACGCGCCGGACTGCCCGGCTAGACTCTGGCACGCCTGTCAGCTTAGTGCGCCCCCGGAATATCGCCGTCTTCCGGCCGGGCACGTCGGCATCCACCGATAGTGGAGGGATCATGGCCGCGCTCATCGAGGACTACGCGCTCATCGGGGACATGCACACCGCTGCCCTGGTGAGCCGCGACGGCTCGATCGACTGGCTGTGCGTCCCCCGGTTCGACTCGGGTGCGTGCATGGCCGCCCTCCTCGGCGACGCCGGCAACGGTCAGTGGCGGCTCAGCCCGACGGCGGCGGACGGCCCGCAGGAGCGACGCGGCGAGGTAACCCGGCGCTATCAGGACTCCACGCTGATCCTGGAGACGGAGTGGCAGACGGTCGGCGGCACCGTCCGGGTAATCGACTTCATGCCGCCGCGCGGCAACGAGCAGCCGGTCCTGGTCCGGATCGTGGAGGGCGTGCAGGGCGCGGTCGAGATGGAGTGCGTGTGGCGGCTCCGCTTCGACTACGGCAAGGTCCTGCCGTGGGTGCGCCGCATCGATCACGCGATCGTGGCGGTCGCCGGGCCGGATTCCGCCTGGCTGCGCACGCCGGTCAAGCTGATCGGGCACGACATGGCGCACGAGGCGAGCTTCACGGTGCGGGCCGGCGAGCGGGTCCCATTCGTCTTCTCCTGGACGCCGTCGCACCTGGGTGCGCCCCCGGAGGTCGACGCCTTCGATGCGCTGGACGCGACCAGGAAGTTCTGGTCCGACTGGGTGGCCAAGTGCACCTACCAGGGACGGTACCGGGAACCCGTGATCCGGTCGCTGATCACGCTCAAGGCACTCACCTACGCGCCGACCGGCGGGATCGTCGCGGCGCCGACGACGTCGCTGCCCGAGGACATCGGCGGCGTGCGGAACTGGGACTACCGGTACTGCTGGCTGCGCGACGCGACGATCACCCTGGAGGCGCTGCTGCGCACGGGCTACACCGGCGAGGCGTCGGCGTGGCGGGAGTGGCTCGGGCGCACGATCGCCGGGGATCCGCGGGACGTGCAGATCATGTACGGCGTGGCGGGCGAGCGCAGGCTCGAGGAGTGGCAGGCCGACTGGCTGCCCGGCTACGAGAACTCGGTGCCGGTGCGGATCGGCAACGCCGCGGTCAGCCAGCTGCAGCTCGACGTGTACGGCGAGGTAATCGACGCGATCACGCTCGGCAGCCAGGCGGGGCTGTCCTTCGACGGCCACACCTGGAGCCTGGTGCGGGCCCTCCTCCGGTTCCTGGAGAAGAACTGGAATCAGCCCGATGAGGGTATCTGGGAGGTGCGCGGGCCCCGGCGGCACTTCGTGCATTCCAAGGTGATGGCCTGGGTCGCCTTCGACCGGGCGGTGCGCGTGGCCGAGCTGGGCAAGCCGGGCGCCGAGACCCGGTGGCGCGAGATCCGCGACCAGATACACGCCGAGGTGTGCGAGAAGGGTTACGACGCCAAGCGCGGCACGTTCACCCAGTACTACGGCAGCACCGAGCTCGACGCGGCCGTGCTGCTCATCCCCGAGGTCGGGTTCCTGCCGCCGGACGACCCGCGGGTGGTGTCCACGGTGCAGACCATCCACAAGGAGCTCACCAGCGGCGGCCTGGTGCTCAGGTATACCCAGCCGACCGCGCAGGACAACAACGTCGATGGCCTCACCGGCTCCGAGGGGGCGTTCCTCGCCTGCAGTTTCTGGCTGGTGAACGCGCTGCACATGATCGGCGAGGATGACGACGCGCTGCAGTTGTTCGAGCGGCTGCTGGCCATGCGTAACGACGTCGGCCTGCTCAGCGAGGAGTACGATCCGCGCTACAACCGGCAGGTCGGCAACTTCCCGCAGGCATTCAGCCACATGCCGCTGATCCAGTCAGCGCTCAATCTGGAGCAGCACGCGAGCCACCACACCCGCCGCGCGACCGGGCCTACATCACAAGGCGGTTGATGCCACACTTGTGGCTTAGTTATGGCACCGCGTCCCCACATCCTGGTCGTCAACGGCCGCAAGGTCCGCCAGCCGGTCTTCGTCATCGGCGCCCCCCATTCGGGAGCGGACCTTCTGGCGCGCGCGCTCAAGCAATCCGGCGGGTTCCACGTCACCGTCGGGCAGCGGAGCGTGATGAGCGTGGTGTACGCGTTCGCGCGCAGCCCGTCCATCCAGCGCGGCCGCGGTGAGGCGGCGGCGACCGTGCTGCGCGACGCGTTCGCGCAGGCCTGGCAAGTCACCCCGCATGGCTGCATGGCCTGCTCCCAGGCCTGCCGGGACGCGAGCGAGCTGAACGGCAGCGGAACCTGCATAGCCGAGCGCGACATCCGAAGGTACGGCGACGCGAGCCCGGACCTCATGTACTGCGCCGAGGGGCTCGTCGACGCGTTTCCTGACGCGCGGATCGTGCAGATCGTCAGGGATGGCAGGGACGTGGTAGCCGCGATGCTCGCCGACGCCGAGTCGCTGGCCTGGTTCAAGCCTGGCGTGGCCAACGTGGACAGCGAGTTCCCCAATCCTTTCTTCGGCATCGAGACGGCATCGGATCTGGCCGTCTGGCCGGGTCTGTCGCTCGCCGGGAAGTGCGCGATGCGCTGGCGCGGATCGGTCCGGACGATGGCCCGGCTGCGCAGCAGCATGCGCCCGGAGCAGCTGACCACGCTCCGCTATGAGCAGCTGATCCGGCAGCCCGCGGCCGCGACGCGCGCGGTGTCCGGTTTCATCGACGCCGAGCTGGCCGGGATCGGCGTGCGGGCCCGCGGGCGCGCGGGCCCGGTGACCGTTCAGTCGGGTGGCTGGCGCCGTTCACTGACCCCGCAGCAGGTCACGGACGTCGAGCAGGTGGCAGGGATCGACCTGCGCCGCGTCGGCTACGGCGCCTGATCGCCTGGCTCGCGGTCGTCCCAGGTTGCCGCCGCGCCTTCCGGCAACGGCACCGTGAAGGCGTTCAGCACGAACGACACGAGCGTGTAGTACCCGCACAGGGATACCAACTCCACGACGCCGGCGTCCCCGAGCAGGCGCTGGGCCGCGGCGAAGGCACCCTGGTCGAGCTGTCCGTCGGCGGCGAGCTGCCGCGCCACCGTGTAGACCACCCGTTCGTCGTCGGCCTCGAACGGGGGATTTTCTCCCCGGGCGATGGCGTCCACCACCTCGCCGGGCACCCCGTGCTCGCGAGCCATGCGGGCGTGCGCCCACCACTCGAATTCGGCCTTCCACCGGGCGCCCACGGTGATGATCGCGACCTCGCTCAGCCGGCGCTCGATCGACGTCTCGAACCGCAGCACCCGCCCGAGCGAGCTCAGGCGCCGGCCGACGCCCGGGGCGTGGACGAACGCGTTGAACGGGCCGATCAGCCCGCCCTCGGGGCCGATCAGGTCGCCGCCCCGTGAGCCGACCACGCCGTCCCACACGGACTGGCCATCGGCGTCGAGGTCGTCATAACGCAGGTAAGGAAGACGGCTGTGCACAGCAGCACAATACGGGCCTGCCAGGCTCAGGCCAGCGCGGCGGGCTCCTGGCTGGCGAACTGGGTGCGGTACAGCTCGGCGTACAGGCCGCCGGCGGCGAGCAGTTCGTCGTGCCTGCCGCGCTGACGGATCTGGCCATCGTCGATGACCAGGATCTGGTCCGCATCCCTGATCGTGGATAGCCGGTGCGCGATCACCAGCGAGGTACGGCCGGACAGCGCGGTCTTCAGCGCCCGCTGCACGGCGGCCTCGGACTCCGAATCCAGGTGGGCGGTGGCCTCGTCGAGCACGACCACGGCGGGCGCCTTCAGCAGCAGCCTGGCGAGGGCAACCCGCTGCTTCTCGCCGCCGGACAGCCGGTAGCCGCGGTCGCCCACGATCGTGTCCAGGCCGTCAGGCAGCACCGAGATCAGGTCCCAGATCTGCGCCGCACGGCAGGCGTCGGCCAGTTCCTGCTCCGTCGCCCCGGGGCGCGCATATGCCAGGTTGGCCCTGATCGTGTCGTGGAACAAGTGCGCGTCCTGGGTGACGACCCCGACGACGTCGTGCAGCGAGTCCTGGGTGACATCCCTGATGTCGTACCCGCCGATGCATACGCTGCCCTCGTCCGGGTCATACAGCCGCGACACCAGGTTGGTGATCGTCGTCTTGCCCGCGCCCGACGGCCCGACCAGCGCCGTGAGCTGCTTGGCCGGCGCGGTGAAGCTCACGTCGTGCAGCACGCCCAGGCTCGCGTCGGTGCGCTCCGGCTGCGGCAGCGCGATGGATTCCAGCGAAGCCAGCGACACCTCGGACGGTGATGGGTAGCGGAACGAGACGTGGTCGAAGACGATGTCGGCTGGCGGTCCGCCAGGGCCCGACCCGTTGTCCTGCCCGGCCACCACCAGCGGCACCGCGCCCGGCTTGTCCTCGATCAGCGGCTTCAGGTCCAGTACCTCAAACACCCGGTCGAAGCTGACCAGCGCGGTCATCACGTTGATCTGGACGTTGGAAAGGGCGGTGATCGGCCCGTAGAGGCGCTGCAGCAGGCCTGCCATCGCGACCAGCGCGCCGACCTGGAACGCGCCGTCGATGACCAGCTTGCCGCCGACCCCGTAGACGACCGCCGTGGCCAGCGATGCGAGCAGCGACAGCGCGATGAACAGGGTGCTGCCGTACACCGCCTGCACGACGCCGATGTCCCGGACCTTTGCGGCGCGTCCCGCGAACACCACGCTCTCGCTGTTTGGCTTGCCGAACAGCTTGACGAGCATCGCCCCGGCGACGTTGAAGCGCTCGGTCATCGTCGACCCCATCGCGGCGTCGAGCTGCATCGACTCCCTGGTCAGCCGCTGCAGCCTGCGCCCGACCAGGCGCGCGGGGATCAGGAACATCGGGAGCAGCACCAGCGCGATGACCGTGACCAGCCATGAGTAGTAGAACATCGCGACCAGCACGAGGACCAGCTGCAGCACGCTGGACACAACCGACGACAGCGTGGAGGTGAGTGCCTGCTGCGCACCGATCACGTCGCTGTTCAGCCGGCTGACCAGCGACCCGGTCTGTGCCCTGGTGAAGAACGCGATCGGCTGCCGCTGAACGTGGCTGAATACCTGGGTGCGCAGGTCGTAGATGAGGCCCTCGCCGACACGCGAGGTGAAATACCGCTGCACGATCGTGAGGAACGCGTCGAATACCGCGAGCCCGACGACGACACCGGCCAGCTCGAGCACTACATCGGTGCGCTTGGGCAGGATGCCCTTGTCGATGATCAGGCCGAGCAGTATGGGGTAGGACACGGTGACCACCGCGTCCAGCGCGGCCCCGAGGATGAAGATCACGAGGTCCAGCCGGTACGGGCGCGCATACCCGGCGATGCGGCGGACCGTGCCCGGCTTCAGCCGCTGCTTGGTCACCGACGGGTCCCTGGAGAACCCGCGCATCGCTTGCCACTGGCTGGCGTACATGGCCCGAGAAACCTCCTGGCAGGCCCGGTTCTTCCCGCGTCAGCTACGGGCGAACTAGCCCCCGCGGGGGGACACCCGCGGGGGGACACTCCCCGCGAACCCCCCAAAAGTCAAAACCCCGGCGGGGGCACCCCCCCGCGAACCCCAAAATCAAACCCGCTCCCCGCCCGGGTTAGACCCAAGCTTAGGAGCGCGCTAGGCGCGCTCTCAGCAGCGCGGCCTGCGCGGCGCGCTCCGCGGCTGCCTGCTGCTCCAGCGTATGCCCGCCGGCCTGGAGCAGCAGCCGCTTGGTGGCCCGCGCGGTCTCGGGGTCGATCTCCAGCAGTGCCGCGGTCAGATCCGCCACCGCGGCGTCCAGCTCGGCCACCGGAACCAGCAGCTCGGCTAGGCCCAGCGGCCCGGCTTCGGCCGCCGGCACCGTGCGCGCGGTGAGGCAGAGCTCGATCGCCCGCGGCAGCCCCACGATGTCGACGAGTGGCTTGGTCCCGGTGAGGTCGGGAACCAGCCCCAGGGCCGGCTCCTTCATGCACAGCTTCGCGTCGTCGGCCAGAATGCGCATATCGCACGCCAGGGCGAGCTGGAATCCTGCGCCGATGGCGTGTCCCTGCACCGCGGCGATCGACACGATGCCGGGATCACGCAGCCACAGATAGCCCTCCTGGCAGCTGGCGATCCACGACTCGAACCCGGGGTCGGCGGCGCCAGGCGGCGGGTCTTCGCCCGGAACCCCCTCAGCCGAGAACATGCGCAGGTCGATCCCGGCGCAGAAGGATGGCCCGGCACCGCGCACCACGACCACGCGGACCCGGGACGGGAGGTCGGCCCCGATCGCCGCAAGGCCGCGCCAGACCCGCGGGGTCATCGCGTTGCGGCGCTCGGGCCTGCTCAGCGTGACCGTGGCGACCGCGTCGTCGATGTCCAGGCGCAGCCCGCTCGCGGCAAGCTCCGTGGTGGAAAGAGCGGCGCCCTTATTCAGCGCTTGGCCTTACCCCTGGTGGCGCCGCCGCGGCCGCGCAACGATACCCCGGTCTCGGTCAGGATCCGGTGCACGAAGCCATAGGACCTGCCTGTCGAGCCGGCCAGGGAGCGGATGCTCTCGCCCGCGTTGTATCTCTTCTTCAGATCAGCCGCCAGCTTCGTGCGATCGGCACCGGTTACCCGGGTGCCTTTCTTGAGGGTTTCGGTCACGGGTACCTCCCGGTGAACTGAAGTGACCGCTGCGTTACCGTCTCTCGCCATGATCACGCAAGAACTCGTGATCGGCTACCCACACGCCATCAAAAGATCTCTTCTTTTTGAGCGCCGCTTAAGCCGGCTCCGGGATGCTTGACGGCGTTGTTTCAGGCCAGCGCCACGAGGTCGGTAAACTCCTCGCTCCACGCGTCCTCGACCCCGTCGGGGAGCAGCACGACCCGCTCGGGCCCGAGTGCCTCGACGGCGCCCTCGTCGTGCGTGACCAAAACGATCGCTCCCTGGAACCGGCGCAGCGCAGACAGGATCTCCGCCCGGCTCCCCGGATCCAGGTTGTTGGTGGGCTCGTCGAGCAGCAGCACATTCGCGCCCGAAACGACCAGCAGCGCGAGCGCGAGCCGGGTCTTCTCGCCGCCGGACAGCACGCTGGTCGGCTTGGCCACCTCGTCGCCGGAAAACAGGAACGACCCGAGGACCCGGCGCTGCTCGGCCTCGGTGAGGTCCGGGGCCGCCGATCGCATGTTCTCGAGCACGGTCCGCTCCGTGTCCAGGGTCTCGTGCTCCTGCGCGTAATACCCGAGCCGCAGGCCATGACCGGGGTTGACCTCGCCAGCGTCCGGCTGCTCGAGCCCTGACAGCAGCCGGAGCAGCGTGGTCTTGCCGGCCCCGTTCAGGCCGAGGACGACCACCCGCGCGCCCCGGTCGACCGCCACGTCCACGCCGGTGAACACCTCGTTTGAGCCGTACGATTTGGTCAGGCCCTGAGCGGTGAGCGGGGTGCGCCCGCAGTGCACGGGAACCGGGAACCTGATCCGGGCCACCCGGTCCGGCGCACGGTCCGCGCTAACGCCGGCGAGCAGCCGTTCCGCCCGGCGCTCCATGCTGTGCGCCGCCCTCGCCTTGGTCGCCTTGGCCCGCATCTTGTCGGCCTGCGACTGCAGCGCGGTCGCCTGGCGCTGCGCGTTCACGCGTTCACGCCTGCGGCGCCGTGCGTCGGTCTCGCGCTGCTCCAGGTAGTTCTTCCAGCCGAGGTTGTAGACGTCGAGTTCGCAGCGGTCGGCGTCGAGATAGAACACCTTGTTGACGACGGCCTCGAGCAGCGCGGTGTCGTGGCTGATCACCACCAGCCCGCCGCGGAAGGCACGCAGGTGATCGCGCAGCCAGGACACGGAATCCGCGTCGAGGTGGTTGGTGGGCTCGTCGAGCAGCAGGGTGTCCGATCCGCCGAACAGGATCCGGGCCAGCTCGATGCGGCGGCGCTGCCCGCCGGACAGGGTCCGCAACTGCTGCCTGAGTACCTGCGGCGGCAGCCCCAGGCTCGATGCCAGCGACGCCGCTTCGGACTCGGCCGCGTACCCGCCCAGCACGGTGAGCCGCTCCTCGAGCTGCCCGTACCTGCGGACCGCGGCGTCACGCCTGGCCGGATCGGAGTCGGCCATGGCGACCTCGGCCTCGCGCAAGCCCGCCAGCAGCGTATCCAGGCCACGGGCCGACAGCACCCGGTCGACGGCCAGGCCAGCCAGATCGCCGACCATCGTGTCCTGAGGCAGGTACCCGACGGACCCGCTGCTGCGGACCGTTCCCGCGGCCGGCGCCGACTCGCCAGCGAGCACCCGCGCCAGCGTGGTTTTGCCCGCACCGTTCCGGCCGACCAGGCCTATCTTGTCGCCGGCAGCGACCTGGAACGTCGCGTCGGCCAGCAGCAGCTGCGCACCCGCGCGCAGCTCAACATCAGTAACGCTGATCATCGGAAACGTCCCGTCGCCCCATAATAGTACATAACGGACATCAGAAGCCACACGTCCACACAGGACCCATGGCGGCCCGTCACGACAGGAGCGGTTGCATGCCTCCAGCCTACCCGAGACCATCCCGCCCGCGGCAAAGGCATTTCCGGCGCGGGGTTCCCCGCGCGGTTGCTCAGGCTGCCGGTGGCTGCGGCCCGGTCAGCCGGATCCGGATCGCCCGGAACTGGCGGGGCGCGCCGCGGAGCACGGCGAGCCTTGGATCGGGCACGGTGAGGAAGCGGTCCACGGCGAGCTTGAGGTAGGGCTGCAGCCGCGGGTCGTCGCGCAGCCCCGCGACCGCGCGCCGGTCCCCGCCGAGCACCACGGCGTCGAGCTCGCCCGCGTAGGGGCCGAGCACCGCAACCGCGGTGTTGGCCGCCGCGCCCAGTGCCTCGCTGGCCTGCTTTTCCCGCCGCCGGGCGAAGCGCTGCTGCGATGTCCCGCCGGCCGCGCTGCGCCCATGCACCAGCCGCGAGCCCACCTTGGAGGCGGCCAGTCGAGCATCGGGACCGGTGAAGACTCCGGCCGCGTAGCCGCCGAGCCGGACCAGGAGAACCCCGACCGTCCGCGGGGAACGCGCGTGCGCACTGATCCGCTCGGCGCTGTCCGCGATCGTTTCAGCCGCCTGGCCCGCGCCCGGCGGCAGCGGCGGGAACGGCACGTGGCACTCTGCCACCGCCCCGTCCTCGGCGCGGTACGTGACCACGGCAGGCTCTGTCTTCGTGACGACGTGGCCGTGCCGCTGCGCGAAGGACGCCAGCCAGGTTGCGAGGCGCTCCGGGCTCACCTCGATCCATCGCACGTCGTCAGCTGTGTCATTTGCCACTACGTAACGCCTCCAAACGCCTACCATCCGTGATACGCCTTCGGGGGGACCCAGATCATGATTGCTGCCGATCACAGTGGCGCCGGCCACGCGGGCGAGCACGCCGAGGACGCGATGGAGCGAGCGCTGGCCGAGGCTGCCAGGGACTCTAGCAAGCTCGGGGATCTGCTCGACGAGCTTAGCCATGGCAGGCTGTGGCTGCCGCTGCCCGAGGACGGGCAGCCGGTGACGGATGGCACGGCCGTGCGCCTGCCCACCCTGAAGTACCTGGGCGCGGAGTTCGTCCCGGGGTTCACGTCGGCCGCCCGGCTGCGCGGGACCGTGCCTCGACCCAGGACGCCGCTGCCGCCGGGGCCGGGGAAATCCGGGGTACCCCGGGTATCCGGGGTGCACGCCCTCCCGCCGATCAAACCGCATATCGTCGTCCCGGTCGCGGCGCTCGCCCGGCTGCTGCCCGCCGACGTTGGGATCGCCCTGAACCCCGGCGCGGGCGCGAGCGTGCCGGTCTACCCCGAAGGCGTTGCGTACCTGGCCTCGGCGCCCGCCCTCGATCCGCACGGCCGGATCAGCGTGGGACCGCCGCCGGTTCAGCCGGACGGCCTGCTCCACGGCATCCGCTCTGGCCTGGCCAGGGTGCCCGCCGCCAGCCAGGCGGCGGCGGCCTGGCTGGCGGTCGAGTTCGCCGGCGAGGGACTGGTCATCTCGGTAACGCTCGATGACCCGGGTGATGGCGACGCCAAGGACGCGGTCGTCCGGGTCGTCGAGCGGGCCGCCCTGGCGGCGCCCACCGATCCGCGCTTCCCGATCGACGTCACCTTCCCCGGCGAGCACGGCCGGGGCGAGGCGAGCGTGCCAGATCCGGTGGACGAGTGGGTATCCGCCTTCGCAACCCCGTTCTACCGCCGGGACTGACCCCGGTGCGGAACCCGGCCCGCTACGCCCGCCCGAGCGAGCGGGCCGCGCGGTTCAGCCCGCTGATCACCGCGCGCAGCGACGCGTTAACGATCGACTCGCTGACGCCGACGCCCCAGAGCACCCGGTCGCCGACCGCGATCTCCAGGTACGCGGCGGCCTCGGCGTCCCGGCCGGCGGTCAGTGCATGCTCGGAGTAGTCGAGCACGCGCACGTTCAGCCCTCCTAGACCAAGGTCGGTCCCTGACAGCGCATCGCAGAACGCCGCGATCGGGCCGTTGCCGGTCCCGGTGAGGGCGTGCTCCTGACCGAAAGCGCGGACCGTCGTGGTGATCTGCTCCACGCCCTCCTGGCTGACCGAGCCGAACTTGACCAGCTCGAACGCGCCTGGACTCAGGTACTCGTCGGCGAAGATCTGCCACATCAGCGCCGCGTCCACTTCGCCGCCCTCGTCTTCGGTGTGGCGCTGGATCACGTGGCTGAACTCGATCTGCAGGCGACGCGGCAGGTCCAGGTGGTGGTCGCTCTTCATGATGTAGGCGACGCCGCCCTTGCCCGACTGCGAGTTGACCCGGATGACCGCCTCGTAGGACCTGCCCACGTCCTTGGGGTCGATCGGCAGGTAGGGCATTGCCCACGGCAGCTCGCTCACCGGCTTGCCCGCCTCGGCGGCCCGCCGCTCCAGGTCGTCGAAGCCTTTCTTGATCGCGTCCTGGTGCGACCCGGAAAACGACGTGTACACCAGGTCGCCCGCGTACGGGTGCCGCTCGTGCACGTCGATGCGGGTGCAGTACTCGGCGGTGCGGCGGATCTCGTCGATGTCGCTGAAGTCAATCATCGGGTCGATGCCCTGGCTGTACAGGTTCAGGCCGAGCGTGACCAGGTCGACGTTGCCGGACCGCTCGCCGTTGCCAAACAGGCAGCCTTCGATGCGCTGCGCGCCGGCCAGCACGGCAAGCTCGGCGTCGGCGGTCGCCGTGCCGCGGTCGTTGTGGGTGTGCACCGAGAGCGCGATGTGCTCACGCCTGGTCAGGTTGCGGCTCATCCACTCGATCTGGTCGGCGTAGACGTTCGGGGTGGACCGCTCGACCGTGCACGGCAGGTTGAGCACGATCTCCCGGTCCGGATCGGGCTGCCACACGTCCATGACCGCCTCGCAGATCTCCAGCGCGAAGTCGAGCTCGGTGTCCATGAAGATCTCGGGCGAGTACTCGTAGCCGAAGTCGGTGCCGTGCAGGTAGGTCTCGGCGAACTTCATTACCGCGCGGGTGCCCTCGACGGCCACCGCCCGGCAGTCGGCGCGCCCGTCGCCGTCCCAGCCGAACACGACCCGGCGGAAGATCGGTGCCGCGGCGTTGTAGAGGTGCACGGTGGCCTGGCGCGCGCCGGCCAGCGACTGCACGGTCCGCTCGATCAGCTCTTCGCGGGCCTGGGTCAGCACCGAGATGCGGACGTCGTCGGGTACCGAGCCGCTCTCGATCAGCCCGCGGATGAAGTCGAAGTCGGTCTGGCTCGCGGCGGGGAAGCCTACCTCGATCTCCTTGTAGCCCATGCGTACCAGGAGGTCGAACATGGCCTGCTTGCGGGCCGGGTTCATCGGGTCGATCAGGGCCTGGTTGCCGTCGCGCAGGTCGGTCGACAGCCACCGCGGCGCGGCGGTGATGGTACGCGACGGCCACTGCCGGTCCGGCACGTCGACCGCGGGGAATGGGCTATAGCGGTAGCACGGCATGCCGGACGGGCGCTGATTACCTGGGTTGCTCATGACGTTGCTGCTCCTGACAGGGAGAACCGGGCTGAATCCGGTCGGCGCAGCAAAACGACCCGCGGCGAGGGGCCGACCGGGCTGGTTACCGGGCCTCGCCGCGGCCGCGAAGGAGCAGCCTGCGCATCATGATCCAGCTATGCTAGCCGACTCCCCCCTGAGACGCGAGCCGGACCCAGGCCGGCCGGGATGGAGGGAATACTTGCCTGCGGGGGTGGTGTCAGGTGGATCCCGCGTCGTCGGCCGCGCAGACGCTGACCTTCCTCTTCACCGACATCGAGGGCTCCACGGTGATGCTGCAGCGCCTGGGCGGCTCATACGCCGAGGTGCTGGCCGGCCACCACGAGATCATCAGGTCCGGCCTTGCCGCGCACCACGGCCGCGAGGTCGACACCCAGGGCGACGCGTTCTTCGCGGTGTTCGCCGCGCCCAGCGCCTGTGTTGCCGCGGCCGTGGAGATGCAGCGAGCGCTGTCTGCGCACGGCTGGCCGGCGGATTACCCGGTTCGCGTCCGCATGGGCATCCATTCCGGCGAGGCGGCACGGACACCGGTCGGGCTGGTCGGGCTCGAGGTTCACCGGGCGGCCCGGATCGCCGCTGTAGCGCACGGCGGCCAGATCGTGCTGTCGGCGGCCGCGGCCGCGCTGCTGTCCGACTCGCTGCCGGCCGGTGCTTCACTCCGCGACCTGGGTCTGCACCGGCTGAAGGACCTCGGCAGGCCGGAGCGGATCTTCCAGCTCGACGCCGACGGGCTGCCGACGGCCTTCCCTCCACTGGCGTCGTTGGACAACCCGAAGCTGCGCAACAACCTGCCCGCGCAGGCGTCGAGCTTCATCGGCCGGGATGCCCAGCTCGCCGAGGTCCGCCGCCTGCTCGAAGGATCACGCCTGGTCACACTCGCCGGAGCGGGTGGCGCTGGCAAAACCCGGCTGGGGCTGCAGGCCGCGGCCGGGCTGGCCGACGGGTCGGGCGACGGAGTGTGGTTTGTGGATCTCGCACCGCTGCAGGACGGGGAGCTGGTAGCGGCCGCCACCGCCAGCGTGCTCGGCATTCGCGAGGACGCCGGCCGGCCGATCACCGAAACGCTGGTCGAAGGCGTCGGCGACCGCAGCCTGCTGGTGCTGCTGGACAACTGCGAGCATCTCATCGACGCCTGCGCCAAGCTCGCGGATGCCCTGCTCCGCGGCTGCCCCAACATCGTGCTGCTCGCGACCAGCCGCGAGCCGCTCGGCGTCGACGGCGAGCACCTCTACCGCGTGCCGTCGATGGTCACCCCGGCCGAGGGCGATGGCGCGGACGCGATCAGGAGCGCGGAGGCCGTGCGGCTGTTCGCCGACCGGGCCCGGCAGCAGGGGGTCCGGCTCAGCTGGGACCCGCAGGCCGCGGAGGTGACCGGCCGCATCTGCCGCCGGCTCGACGGCATCCCGCTGGCCATCGAGCTGGCGGCCGCGCGGCTGCGGGTCATGCCGGTCGCTGAGCTCGACGCCCGCCTCGACCAGCGGTTCTCGATCCTCACCGGGGGCTCTCGCGCCGCGCTGCCCCGCCAGCAGACGCTGCTGGCCATGGTCGACTGGTCCTGGGAGCTGCTGACACCCGCCGAGCGTCACGTGCTGGCCGGCCTGTCGGTGTTCGCCGGCGGGTTTGACCTGGCCGCCGCCGAGGCGGTGACCGGGGGCGAGATCGTGCTGGCCGGCGAGGTCCTCGCGCATCTCGGCGCGCTCGTCGACAAGAGCCTGGTGCACTTTGACAGTGGCATCGCCGGCGACACCGGCGCCGGGCCAGTCCGGTACCGGTTGCTGGAAACCGTGCGGCAGTACGCGATGCGCCGCCTGCAAGGGCATGACCCGGCGGCCGCGGATGAGGTCGCCGCCGCCCACCGGGATCACTACCTGGCGCTGGCGCAGACCGCGGCCCCGCGGCTGGTCGCACGCGATCAGGCGGAGTGGCTGGACCGGCTCGATCTCGAGCTGGACAACCTCCGCGCCGCGATCGCGTTCAGCCTCCGGCAGGCCGACGCGACGGCCGGCATCGGTCTCGCCGCGTCGCTGCGGACCTTCTGGAAGGCCAGGGGCCTCGCATCGGAGGGAGCCGACGCGCTGCGGACGCTGCTGGACCTGCCCGGTGCCCAGGGCGCAACCGTGCTTCGCGGCACCGCCCTGGCCAGCGCCGCCTACCTGCTCGAGCAGACGGGCGGCTACGCGACCGCCGCGGAGTACTGCGACGAGGCGCTGGCGATCGCCCGGCCGGCCGGCGACGACCGGCTGGCCGCCGACGCTGCGGCCATCCGCGCGTTCGTGCTGGTGCGCCAAGGCCAGCAGGCCACGGCGCTGCCGCTGATCGCACAGACCCTTGGCCTGGCGCGGCGACTCGGCGATCCGCACCTCACCGCCCGGCTGCTTTCTGCCCGGTCGTATGCCGTGGACCTCGAGGGCGACCACGAGGCGGCGGCGGCCGACGCTGCCGAGTCGCTGCAACTGTTCCGTCGTGCCGGTGACCGCCGCGAGGTTGGCACCATGCTGGGCAACCTCGGGTACGCCGAGATGTCCCTTGGCGAGCTGCACCGGGCGCGCGGCCACCTGCGGGAGTCACTCGACGTCGCGCGCGAGCTGGACGACGGCTACGGCGTCGTCTACGTGACCTTCAACCTCGGTCTTGCCGAGTACCTCAACGACTCGCCCGGCACGGCCGCGGCGCTGTTCGCCGAGTCATTCGACCTGGCAAGACGATTGCAGATGCGCGCCGGGATGGCCTATGCGCTGATGGGCCTGGCCATGGCGGGCAGCGGCGACGACCCGGTCAGTTCGGCACGGCTGCACGGCGCGGCCGACGAGGCGCTGGCGGCGCTCGGCGAGACGCTCGAGTCCCTGGAGGCCCGGCTGCGGGACGCGCACCGGGAGAGGCTGCGCGTCGCCATGGGCGACGCGGCGTTCGATGCCGAGTACGCCGCCGGGCGCGCGACGCCGTTCGAGGAGACCGCCGGCCTGATCAGACGTTGAAGCCGAGCGCGCGGAGCTGCTCGCGGCCGTCCTCGGTGATCTTGTCCGGGCCCCACGGCGGCATCCAGACCCAGTTGATCCGGAAGTCGGCGACCAGCCCGTCCAGCGCCGCGCGCGCCTGGTCCTCGATCACGTCGGTGAGCGGGCACGCGGCGCTGGTCAGCGTCATGTCGATGGTGGCGATCCGGTCCTCGGCCACGTTAACGCCGTAGACAAGGCCGAGGTCGACGACGTTCACGCCGAGCTCGGGGTCGACGACGTCGCGCAGTGCCTCGAGCAGGTCCTCGGTATCGGGGGCCGGGTTGGGCGGGGTGGATGCCGAGGGCGACGGCGAAGTGCTAGCCGCGTCGGTGGTCATGTCTGCTCCTTGCTTGCTTGCTCCGTGCTTGCTTGCTCCGTGCTTGCTTGCGCGGCAGGCCCGTCCAGGGCCTGAGAAACCGCGTCCTTCCAGGCCATCCAGCCGAGCAGGGCGCACTTGATCCGCGCCGGGTACTTGGACACGCCCTCGAACGCCACCGCGTCGCCGAGCAGGTCCTCGTCGGGCTCTGCCGTGCCCCTGGACTGCATCAGCTCGAGGAAGGCAGCGCTGATGTCCATGGCCTCGCGCACGGTCTTGCCGATCACCGCCTCGGTCATCAGCGACGCGCTTGCCTGGCTGATCGAGCAGCCGAGCGAGTCGTAGGACACGTCGGCCACGGCGGGTTCGCCGCCCGCGTCCTTTACCGCCACCCGCAGCGTCACCTCGTCACCGCACAGCGGGTTCACGTGGTGCACCTGGGCGTCGTAGGGCTCCCGCAGTCCCTTGTTGTGCGGGTGGCGGTAGTGGTCCAGGATGATCTCCTGGTACAGGGACTCGACTTCCATTCTCGCCGCCTCCCGGGTTATGCCGCGAAGAACTTCTGTGTCTGGCGCACGCCCTCGGCCAGCGCCTCGACCTCGTTGTGGGTGTTGTACACGTAGAACGTTGCGCGCGCACTGGCCTGCACCCCGAGCGCGCGGTGCAGCGGCCAGGCGCAGTGATGGTCGGCACGCACGGCGATGCCGAGCTCGTCCAGCAGCTGGCCGACATCATGCGGGTGTACGCCGTCGATCGTGAACGATACGGCACCGCCCCGGTCCTCGGTGGTGAGCGGGCCGAGGATGCGCACGCCCTCGATGCCGCCGAGCGATTCGAGCGCGTGCGCGGTGAGCTCCTCCTCGTGCGCGGCCACGTTCTCCATGCCCAGCGCGTCGAGGTAGGCGCAGGCTGCGGCCAGGCCTGCGGCCTGGGCGGCGGCGGGGACGCCGGCCTCGAACCGCTCCGGCGGCGGCAGGAACGTTGAGCCCTCCATCCGGACCACCTCGATCATCGACCCGCCGCTGATGAACGGCGGCATCGCCTCGAGCAGCTCGCGCCTGCCCCACAGCACGCCGATCCCGGACGGGCCGAGCATCTTATGCGAGGAGAACGCCAGGAAGTCGGCGCCGAGCGCCGCGACGTCGACCGGCCGGTGCGGCACTGACTGAGCACCGTCGGCCACAACGAGCGCGCCGCGCGCGTGCGCCAGCGCGGCGATCTCGGCGACCGGGGGCACCGCGCCGGTGACGTTGGACTGGTGGGTCACCGCGACGAGCCTGGTCCGGTCCGTGATCAGCGTGTCCGCCTCGGACAGGTCCACCCGGCCGTCGGGGGTGACGCCGAACCAGCGCAGCGTGGCTCCGGTTCGCTCGCACAGCTGCTGCCAGGGCACCAGGTTGGCGTGATGCTCGAGCTCGGTGACCAGGATCTCGTCGCCGGGGCCCACCCGGAACCGCGCGGCCTCCGGTCCAGCGGTGGCCGCGTTGCTCATCGCGTACGCGACCAGGTTCAGTGCCTCGGTCGCGCTCTTGGTGAACACGATCTCGCCGACAGGCGCGCCGATGAACGCCGCGACCCGGGCCCGGGCGGCCTCGTACGCGTCGGTGGCCTCCTCGCCGAGCAGATGGGCGCCGCGATGCGCCGCCGAGTTGTGGATCGTGTAGAAGTCGCGCTCCGCGTCCAGCACCTGGCGCGGCTTGTGCGAGGTCGCGCCGGAGTCGAGGTAGACCAGCGGCCTGCCGCCGCGCACGGCACGGCCAAGGATCGGGAAGTCGGCGCGGATCGCGGCCACGTCGAGCGGGCGGGTGGCCGCGGCCTGGAGATGGGCGGGGGTGGTGGTCATGCAACCGCGTCCGCGTTCAGGAACTTCTCGTAGCCCTCGGCCTCCAGCTCATCGGCCAGCTCGGCGCCGCCCTCCTTGACGATCCGGCCGTTGATGAACACGTGCACGAAGTCGGGCTGCACGTACTGCAGGATCCGGGTGTAGTGGGTGATCAGCAGCACACCGTGGCCGGGATCGCGGCGGAACCGGTTGATGCCCTCCGAGACGATCTTCAGGGCGTCGATGTCGAGGCCGGAGTCGGTCTCGTCCAGGATCGCGATCTTCGGGTTGAGCAGTTCCATCTGCAGGATCTCGTGCCGCTTCTTCTCGCCGCCGGAGAAGCCCTCGTTCAGGTTCCGCTCGGCGAAGTCGGGCGTGATCGACAGCGCGTCCATGCTGGAGCGCAGTTCCTTGACGAACGTGCGCAGCTTGGGTGCCTCGCCGCGGACCGCGGTGACCGCGGTGCGCAGGAAGTTCGACACCGAGACACCGGGCACCTCCACCGGGTACTGCATGGCCAGGAACAGGCCGGCCCGCGCCCTGGCGTCAACGCTCATCGCCAGCACGTCCTCGCCGTCCAGGGTGACCGAGCCGTGGGTCACCAGGTACTTGGGATGGCCGGCGATCGCGTAGGCCAGGGTGGATTTGCCGGAGCCGTTCGGCCCCATGATCGCGTGCGTCTCGCCGCCCGAGACCGTCAGGTCGACGCCGCGCAGGATTTCCCTGCTGGCGCCGGAGGCCTCGGCGACGCTGACGTGCAGGTCGGTGATTTTAAGGGTGGGCTGAGCCATCATCTCTCCTGATCAGGCAGCGAGACGTAGACGTCGTCGCCTTCGGTCTTCACCGGGTAGGTAGGCACCGGCTTGGTGGCTGGCGGGCCGGTGGGCTTCCCGGTGCGCAGGTCAAAGCAGGACCCGTGGAGCCAGCACTCCACGGTGTGGTCGTAGATGTCGCCCTCGGACAGCGGGACCTCCTCGTGCGAGCACACGTCGTGCAGCGCGAAGATCTCCCCTTCGGCGCGGATGATCGCGACCGGGGTGCCCTGCACCTCGACGCCGATCGCGCCCTCATCGGGCACGTCGGCCACAGCGCAGGCCCGCACGTAGTTTTGCGGCTCGGTCACGCGGCACGCTCCGTGGTCCCGGCCAGCTCGGCCTCGATCGCGGCGGTGACCCGGTCGCGCACCTCGGGCACCTCGATCTGGGCGATCAGCTGGCCAAAGAAGCCCGTGATTACCAGACGCCGCGCTTCCTCGAACGGGATTCCGCGTGCCATCAGGTAGAACAGGTGGTGATCCTCGAGCCGCCCGCTGGCGCTGGCGTGCCCGGCGCCGAGCACCTCGCCGGTGAGGATCTCCAGGTTCGGCACCGAGTCCACCCGGGTGCCGTCGGTCAGCACCAGGTTCCGGTTGTACTCATACGTGTCGGTGCCGGTCGCCGTCGCCCGGATGATCACGTCGCCGATCCACACCGCGTGGGCGTCCTCGCCCTGCAGCGCGCCCTTGTAGCTGACCCGGCTGCGGCAGTTGGGCTCGGCGTGGTCGACGAACAGCCGGTGCTCCAGGTGCTGCCCGGCGTCGGCAAAGTACAGTCCGCGCAGCTCCGCGTCTCCCCCGGGCCCCGCATACCGAACCGACGGCGCCAGCCGAACCACCCCGCCGCCCAGCGTCACCGCCGTATGCACCAGCGACGCATCCTTACCGAGCTTGGCATGGTGGTACGACAGATGCACCGCATCCGAGGCCCACTCCTGCAGCGACACCACATTCAGCGCCGCCCCATCCCCCACGACCAGTTCCACGTTGTCCGCATAAGTAGCCGACCCCGTGTACTCCAGCACCACAGTCGCCCGAGCATTTGGCGCGACATTCACCACAAGATGCCCAAACGCCGCACCAGCCGAATCCTCGCCTCGGACCGTGACCCACGTAGGAGCGTCCCGTTCCGGCATATCTGCGACCTCGAGGACTGTCGCCTCAGCGAACGAAGCAAACGCCCGCGCGCTAACCCGGTCACCAGGGACAAAGGCGGTGCCGAGCCGGGGGTCGCCGTGTTCGGGCCTGTCAACGGCTACACCCGGGGCGGCATCGACCGACACCGCGACTTTCCCGGCGGAGAGCGTTTCGTCCGTGTGCAGCCCCCGCAGGCGCCGCATCGGCGTGAACCGCCACTCCTCTTCGCGCCCCGACGGCACGCCAAAGTCCGCAGGATCGAACGACTGCCGCTCGTGCAGCCTTGAGACGGGGGCGCCGGCTTCGACGGCCCCCTGCAGCGCCGACATCAGCCGACCGCTCCTTCCATTTGCAGCTCGATCAGCCGGTTGAGCTCGAGGGCGTATTCCATCGGCAGCTCGCGCGCGATCGGCTCCACGAAGCCGCGGACGATCGTCGCCATCGCCTCGTCCTCGGTCATGCCGCGGCTCATCAGGTAGAACAGCTGGTCCTCGGAGATCTTCGACACGGTTGCCTCGTGGCCCATCTCCACGTCGTCCTCGCGTACGTCGACGTAGGGATAGGTGTCGGAGCGGCTGACGGTATCCACCAGCAGCGCGTCGCATTTCACCGTGGACTTCGAGTGCGCCGCGCCCTCCTGGACCTGGACCAGGCCCCGGTACGAGGTGCGGCCACCGGCCCTG
>Ga0209693_10000130_pt1 | contig 28098 bp, 18 predicted proteins | sample HubBroMetageWRM3_FD_188345 | JGI IMG/M metagenome (GOLD analysis project Ga0209693, IMG submission 188345) | Warmed soil microbial communities from the Hubbard Brook experimental Forest, New Hampshire - Hubbard Brook CCASE Soil Metagenome WRM 3... | ecosystem: Environmental > Terrestrial > Soil... | reverse complement strand
CGCGAATTTCATGTACGAATACATCTTCCATGACCTTCCCATCGCCAGTTCTACCTTCGCCCCGATCGATTTCCAATTTCCCGAAGGCATCATTCTCAACCCCGACAAAATGGCAGCCACCAGTTGCTGCGTCTTCATCGGCATGCAAGCCCGCTGCGCCACGCACAACGCCTTCGCCAAAATGATTTTTTCGAACGCCGACCTCTGGCGCCAAGTCGCTGCCGCGCCCGGCAGCCAGCACACGTCGCAAATCTGCGCCGGCCATTCGCAGTGGAACCTCGCCGTCTCAGACGTGCTGTCGTTTTCGCTCAACACGCAAGGCCAGGGCGGCCGCTCTGCGCAAGATGGCATGGACGCCTATGGCTTCGCCTGGTGCGCCTTCGGCCGTGCGCCCGATTCCGAGCAAGTCGAAAGCGAGTTGCCCGTTACCGTCACTCTCTCGCAGCACTGGAAAGATTCCAGCGGCCCGGGACGCCATCGCGGAGGGTCCGGCGGCGTCCAGCAATGGATGATTCACAAAGTTCCCGAACTCGTTTCCATGTGCATGGGCAACGGCAGCAAAGTTCCTCTTGGCCAGCCGCTTTTCGGCGGCTACGCTTCCTCGCCCATCCCCGGTATCAGTATTCGCAAAGCCGATCTCCTGAAACAAATGTCCGAAGCCAATCCGCAGCTCACCATGGACCACCGCGCCATCATCGAAGACCATTCCATTCAGGGAAATTGGACGATGGAATTAATCGCCCGTACACCAAAAGTTTATGAAGAGGGCGATCTGCTTTTCGGATTCAGCGGCGGCGGTCCCGGGTACGGCGATCCGCTCGAACGCGAACCCGCCGAAATTCTCGAGGACCTCAAAAAGAAGATTATCTCGGACTGGACCGCGCAAAATATCTACCGCATCGCCTATGACCCCACGCGCCGCAAGCTCGATCCAGAGAAAACCAAGCAGTTGAGAGACGACGAACGACGCGCTAGGCTAGTTCGCGGAAAATCGTTCGACGAATTTCACCAGGAGTGGAGCAAAAAGAGTCCGCCGCAAGAAATTCTGCAATGGTACGGCACATGGCCGGACGCTAAGCCGACTGGCCCAATCTTCCGGCCGTGAATGATGAATCCCAGTCTCACTCCCAGGCAAATTGTCAAAGACCTGCTGCAGGGAATTAAGCTAGCCCGTCCGCTATTTCTGCCGATCGCATTTTCTCTAGGCGCAAAAATAGAAAACGTCCCGCTGCGCGACTTCCTCGCCAACCCTACAAAAATCACAAACGCACTCAGACAGATCCGCGCCCGCGTCCGCTCCGACGGCGTAGCCTGCTATTTCGGTTCCAACCTCGAAGCCGAAGCCCTCGGCGCCACTCTGCAGTGGCACCCAGACGACAAACCAGCAACGCTGCACTGGCCCAATCAGCCACAAAAAGGCGAACTCCCCGAAGGCCTCCGCTCCCCAGAAGAAGCCGCCAAGCATCGCCGCGTCGGCGTCGCAGTAGAAGTCATCCAACGCCTCAAATCACTGCTGCGCGATGAGCCTCTCCTGCTGGCCGGCGTCTCAGGCCCATTCACTCTAGCGGCGCAACTGTTGCAGCTAACCCAAAGCGAAACGACGCGCGGCGACGATCTGCCCGCCGACACCGTCGAACTCACCGCAGCAACAATCACGCAAATCGCCACCAAGTTAGTCGAAGCCGGCGCCCACGCAATCTTCATCCGCGAAGAAATTCTTCCACCACTCACGCCGCAAAGTGCCGAAGCCTGGGCAAGCTCTCTAGCTCCTGCCTTCAATATCATTCGCTTCTACCAAGCCCTCCCAATCCTGCAAATCACCGACACCGATTCCTTCGCCGAAAACAACGCCGTGATCTCCAATCAAAACTGGGACGGCATCCTGTGTCACACACTCCCAACGTCCAAAAATGGCGTTGCATTGCCGTGCGCACCACCCAGCGGCTCAGCGCAAATGGGGATCGCAGTGCCATCCAGCGCATTTCAATCAGACGAATCCGGCACAGAAAGCTTCCGCCAATCGCTTCATAATATAATTGACGGGTTGCACCCAGCGATCATCACCACAGCAACCGACGTCCCAGCAACCACGGACGTCAAGCAGCTCTCGAGGCTCTGGGAGGAAATCCATCGCTGAAGATCAGAAGGTTACACCACCTTTCGACCAGTGCGGTGACCGCGTCCGCTCCGTCCGCCTGCGCACTTCCGGCGCCACCCTAGAACGCCTGGCCGACGGCGCGCTGCTAGTTCGCCCAGAAGAAGCGCTCGGTCCATATCCAAAAGTTCTTACCGACCGCCTGACCCGCTGGGTAAGAATCTCGCCGCAAAAAATCTGCGTAGCCCAGCGCCAAAAAAGCGGCGATTGGCGCACACTTACGTACGCTCAAGTCGAGAACGCAGTCCGCCGCATCGGCCAGGCACTCCTGGATCGCAGCCTGACAACAGAACATCCGCTAGCAATCCTCTCAGAAAACGATGTCGAACATTTCCTGCTGATGTTAGCCGGCCAGCACGTAGGCATCCCCACGGCGCATCTCTCGCCCGTCTATTCTTTGGTCTCCTGCGATTTCGGCAAGCTCCGCCACACTCTGAACCTGCTCACGCCGGGCCTGGTCTTCGTCTCCGATGGAGAACGTTACAAGCGCGCCGTCGAAACTGTTGTGAACCCAGACACTGAGCTAGTCGTCACCACAAATCCCGCGCCCAATAGAAAATCCACACTATTTTCCGAACTAGCCGCGACAAGGTCCACGCCCGCGGTGGAAGCCGCGCATGAAAAAATCCAGCCCGACCACGTCGCCAAAATTCTTTTCACCTCCGGCAGCACTGGCATGCCCAAAGGCGTCATCAATACGCACCGCATGATCTGTTCGAATCAACAAATGATCGCGCAGGTTTTCTGTTTCTTGCAGGACGAGCCTCCCATCCTCGTTGACTGGCTCCCCTGGAATCACACTTTCGGCGGAAATCACAACATCGGCATCGCTCTGTACAACGGCGGCAGCTTTTACATTGATGACGGTAAGCCCGGCCCTGCCTTCATCGCCGAAACGATCCGCAATCTGCGCGAAATTTCTCCCACGGTTTACTTCAACGTTCCCAAGGGTTACGAAGATCTGCTCCCAGCTCTCCGCGCCGAGCCGAAGCTCCGTGAGAATTTCTTCCGCCATCTTCGTTTGCTGTTTTACGCCGGCGCGGGTCTCTCGCAACCTGTTTGGGACGCTTATCGCTCTCTCGCACTCGAAACTTGCGGCGAGCGCATCATCATGGTCACCGGCCTCGGCTCCACCGAAACCGCGCCAATGGCGATTCAAACCACCTGGGAAACGGATCGAGCCGGCGTAATCGGCATCCCCATCCCCGGCGTCGAGGCCAAACTCGTGCCCCATGGGAGTAAACTGGAAGCGCGCGTTCGCGGCCCGAACATCACGCCGGGCTATTGGCGCCAGCCGGACCTGACGCAAAAAGTTTTCGATGAAGATGGCTTCTACAGCTTTGGCGACGCGCTGTGTTTCGTGGATCCGCATGATGTCAACAAAGGTTTTCTGTTCGATGGCCGCTTTTCGGAGGATTTCAAGCTCGCGAGTGGCACGTGGGTCAGCGTCGGCCCGCTGCGTTCGCGCATTCTGGCCGATTTTGCACCGTACGTGCGAGACGCGGTCATCACTGGCCACGACCGTAACGATATCGGCATGATTATTTTCGCTGATGCCGATGCCTGCTGCGCGCTTTGTGGCGCCGACCGCAAAGAAACCGTGGCCGCGCTGGAAGTCTTCCGGCATCCGTCGGTTCGCGCGCATTTTCAGTCGCTGCTCGAGAAATTCGCGACGAGCGCCACAGGCAACTCGAATCGCGTCGTTCGTGCGATCCTGGCTGAAGAGCCGCCATCACTCGACGCTGGCGAAATCACGGACAAAGGCTCGCTCAATCAGCTCGCCGTCCTCCAGCGTCGCGCCGCAATCGTTGAAGAACTTTACGCGCCGGAATTATCCCCGCGCATTTTCAGAATCAAGGAGAACTGAATCATGGCAACAGCGGCAGGCGGTTTTTTCATCAATTACGATGACATCTGGCTCCTCGACGGCGTGCGCACTCCCTTCGCCGATTACAATGGCGTGCTGGGCCTGGTCTCCCCGATTGACCTTGGCATTAAAGCCGCGCGCGCCGTTTTCGAACGCTCCAAAATTTCTCCCGCCGACGTTGACTCCATAATCGCAGGCAGCGTCGCCCAGGCCAGCTTCGATGCATACATGTTGCCGCGGCACATCGGGCTCTACTCCGGCGTTCCAGTGGATCGTCCCGCGCATCTTGTGCAACGCGTCTGCGGCACCGGCATCGAAGCCATCAGCCAGGCCGCCGACGCCATCACGCTGAAAAAAATAAATCTCGCCCTTTGCGTCGGCGCAGAATCCATGAGCCGCAACCCCGTCGCGGCCTTTACCCACCGCAGTGGATTCCGCATGGGACAGATCGAGTTCAAGGATTTTCTGTGGGAAGCTCTTCTCGATCCCGCGCCCGGCCTCACCATGGGCGACACCGCCGAACGCGTCGCGCTCAAATATAAGATCACGCGCGAAGAAGTTGACCGTTTCGCGGAATTAAGCTTCACGCGCGCGCTGGCCGCTCAAAAGGCCTGTTTCCTCTCCGGCGAAATCGTTCCGGTGGTTTCCGAAACCTTCGAGCTGGAAGGCTACAAGCCTCGCGGCATCGAAATTTCAAAGAAGATTGAAAGCCTCGCCGCCGATACGCATGTTCGCCCTTCGCCCTACGAGGTCCTCGCGAAAATCCGCCCTGCCTTTGGAGGCGTGCAAACCGGCGGCAATAGCTCCGCCATAGTGGACGGCGCCGCCGCCGCGCTGGTCGGCTCGGGCGCATACGCAAAATCGCGCGGCGTTCAGCCCCTAGCGCGCATCGTCGCGGTCGCTACTGTCGCCGTGCCGCCGGAAATCATGGCCATCGCGCCCGCCCCCGCCATTCGCAAACTGCTCGACGGCGTGGGACTTTCTCTCGATCAAATTGACCGCTTCGAAATCAATGAAGCCTTCGGCGCGCAAGTCATCGGAGTCGAGCGCGAACTCGGCCTCGACCGCGACAAGCTCAACGTCAACGGCGGCGCGATCGCCATTGGCCATCCACTGGCAGCTACCGGCATCCGTCTCTCCGTAACGGTGTCGCGCGAGCTGCGCCGTGCAAATCTGCGTTACGGCATCGCAAGCGCGTGTATCGGAGGCGGCCAAGGCATAGCTTTACTGGTAGAAAATCCGAGCTGATTGAAAGAACCGCGCAACGGAAGACCCGCGGGCAAGGTTTACTCTGCGTCTCTGCGGTGGGTGCGTTTCTGCGTTGTTTTCACGCTCGGGAGATAACGCTTGCCAGCCAGTAAGGAATCCAAGTATAAGGTTGCGTTCGATATGCATCGCGGACGCAACCTCCAGCCAAGTCCCGTTGCGAATTTAACTGCCAATAAACGTTTGCTACCCTAAAAGGATAATATGTCCACGAAGACAGGCGGCTTTCGGTCGCTTCTAATACTGACCATCGCGTTCACCGCAGTCTCAATATCGATGGCGCACCTATCTCACGCGCAAGCGTCTGGCGCCCAGCAATCGGCTGAGCAAAAGGCCGCGCCCATTTCCATCGGAGGCGAACCTGTGGTCACACTCGCCCGCCCGTTGCCGGCTAATCCAACGAAACTGCAATTCGTCGAAGCCACGGTACTGCCGGGCAACGGCATGAATCTTTTGCAGCTGAAGGCCTTCCTTCCAGGGAAGGGAACGGTTGACGTACTCGCCACGATGCCGTTGCCGGATGCCAAAAAATATCTGGAAACCGACAACGATTCCTTCGGCAACAACAGTTTCAAAATCGGCGGGGCCATCCTTTTACCGTATCCCAATCGTATTCGCGGAACTCTTACGCAGGATGGCACGACCATCGAGGCCCCCATTGACGGCCAGCAAGTCACACTTCCCGCAAACTGGCACGGCAAAAATCCCGGCGCTGAAGTTCATGCCATGCACGGCCTGATTCTGTCTTCCGATTTTAAGGACGTGAAACATCAAAATGGACCCGCGCAGTCCACGGTATCCGCGCTGCTCCACGCCGGCAATTTTGGCGGCCACTGGCTCTCGCAAACGGATGTGTCAGTTCAGATGGCGCTGAAAGACGACGCGCTCGATATCGTCGTTACCGCCAAGAACGTCGGGAAACAGCCGCTCCCCATGGCCATCGGTGCTCATCCCTACTTCGAATTTCCCAGCGGAGATCGCACCCAAGCCAGAATCCAGGTCCCCGCCGAAGAGCGCGTCCTAGTCGATAATTACGACAATGTTTTTCCGACGGGCAAGGTCGAGCCGGTCAAAGGTACTCCGTACGATTTCAATGCCGCGGGAGGAAAGCCTCTCGGCTCTCTTTTCCTCGACGAGTGTTTCACTAATCTGCGGCGCGACGCCGAAGGAAAAGTCGTAGTAAACGTCACCGACCCCGCCGCCAACTACGGCGTGCGCGTCATGGCGCTTTCCGCGGACATCAAAGCGATTCAAGTGTACGCGCCGCCCGACAAGAACTTCGTCGCGGTCGAGCCGCAATTCAATCTGTCCGATCCATACAACAAGAAAGTCTGGAGCAACAGAGACACCGGCGTAGTCACGGTCCAACCGGGCGCCTCCGTCTCCTGGCACATACGCGTCGAGCTGTTTACCCCGTCGAAATAAAGGCAGCGCGGTGAAGTTGCATTCGTAGCAGCGCACTTGAGTGTGCGCGGTATATGCCCGACCTTCTCCGTGTCCTCAAGCCTTTTCTCTGTGAACTCTGTGGTCAATTTATCCGCCGGCCTTCCCTGAGCCCACACCCGAAACTCTCGGCGTCCAGTCAATCAATTCTCGCGGATAACGTGACGGCATCCCGAACCCAGCCGCATCTTTCGCGGGTGGCGGTGAGGGACCTGCTTTTTCGTATTTGAACTTGCAGCCCCGATCTCAGACCGCCGTAGGTGCGACACATGCTTCCAACGCCGAACCTTGAATCTCAATCGAAACGCCGTGCAACCGACCTGCAACGTCTACTACTGTTGCTGCGCCGGTTGCTGCGGCCTCTCAATCACGTCAGTCAATTCCGGATGCGCGGCCTTCAATTCATTCAATTGCTCGTGCCCCTCATCATCCAATGCCGGACGCACCCGCACATCGACTGACAATCTCTGCCCCGCGTGTCCTTTATATACGCCGCGCACGGGCGCCACATCTCCGTAATCTCGCCCGTACGCCACGCGCACGTGACGCAAACCTACCGGCCCTCCCAGCGTCGGATCGAATGCCATCCACCCCGACGCCGGCAAATACACCTCGGCCCAGGCGTGCGTCGCCTGGCCTCCAATCACTTCCTCTTGCTCTTGCCGTTCGCCCGGCAACGCCGTCCTTCCCGGCACCAGATATCCGGAGACATAACGCGCCGGCACTCCCCGCATCCGCACCACACCCAGCAGCAAGTGCGCGAAGTCCTGGCAAACCCCCGCGCGCAGCGCCAAGGGATCTTCGATCGATGAATGTACGTGCGTCGCTCCCTTCACGTAGCGGAATCCCTCGTGAATTAAATTCGAAGCCGCATTCACGAATCCCACCACCGTGCCCGTGCTAACTTCCTCAGCCGTCCGTTTGATTTCGCCCAGGCCCTGCAAGTGCGGCACGTACCCGCTCGGCGCCACAAAATCGAAATACTCTTCGCTGATCTCTTCGCGATCCAAATCGAAAGCTGCGAGCGTCGGCTGATCCGGTTTCGCGGGCGGTGCCTCGTGCGTCAGCACCACCGATTCGGTTTCCACTTTCAGCCACCGGTGTTCCGGCAGAATGCTGAATTGATGCACCCAGTTGCCCAAACCGTCGCGGTGTGCGGTCACTCTCGATGTCGGCGTGGTAATCAGACGGAACGAAATGCAGCTCTGCCGCTCGTCCTGAATGGGGCGTAGCCGCACTTCGTTGTAGCTTTCGGACACCGGCCCGTCGTAGTGAAATTCCGTGGTATGGCGCAGATGAAAACGATTCATGCCACCACCGCGTAGTAGAAATATGTCCGCGCGATATCCTCGCCCACCGCTCCGCACATCCGCAGAAGCTCGTTCAAATAATTGTGCAAGCCTTCTTTGAAAATTTCGTCGATCTTGTCGTAGCGCAGCCGTTCCAGCACCTTGCCCGTTAGCCTTTCCGCTTCATTGGCATAGGAACCCGCGTTCGTGTGGCTCACCGCGCGCAGTCCTGCCTGCACCTCGCCGATGCTGAATCGAATCGAGCGCGGATGCAGCGGGTGCAGAATCATCATCTCCGCTACCTTCTGCGGCTCGATCGCCGAATGATATTGCCGGTGGTACGCCTCGTAAGCGCCCACCGATTTCAGCACCGCCATCCATTGATGGTTGTCCTGCGAGCCGATCATCGGGGGCGATTCAAAAAGATTGTGGTATTGCACGTCCACCAACCGCGCGGTCATCTCCGCGCGTTCCAGCGACCACCCGATACGCAAAAATTCCCAGCCTTCGTCGTGCGGCAAGGTCGCGTCCGTCACTCCGTGAAACCGGTGCGCGCCAAACTTGATCTTGTCGCAAAATCGGTGCGGACCCGCCGCGATTTCCTCCTCCGCATTGAAACGGCTTGCCGCGAAATAAAGGCCATTGATGTCTTCCCACATCTCCCGCGAAATCCGGTCGCGAATCGTCCGTGCGTTTTCCCGCGCTTTGGCTACGCACTGCGCGATCGAACTAGGATTGTCCGGGCGAAACGCCAGAAACTCGAAAACGTTCTCCGCGTTCGCTTCGCTGTAGAGTTGCCGGAAGCGATGCTCCTCGCCCGCCATCACGATCAAGGGGTCCCAGCGCAGACGGTACGGCTGGTGCGACTGCTCCAGAATCATGTGGTAATTCACGTCCAGCAGCCGGGCGGTATCCTCGGCCCTCTCGATATAACGAGCCAGCCAGAAGAGCGATTCCGCGATCCGCGATAGCATTTTATTTTTCCCCGCAGAGAACCCAGGTATCCTTGCTCCCACCGCCCTGCGACGAGTTCACTACCAGTGACCCGCGCTCGAGCGCCACGCGCGTCAATCCTCCCGGCACGATCGTCACTTTTTCGCCGTCATACAAACAATACGGCCGCAAATCCACGTGGCGTCCTGCCACGGTCGCGTTCGCGAAATCGTAAGAAGGCACGCGCGAAAGCGGTATCACCGGCTGCGCCACATAATTCCGGCAATCCGCTTGAATCCGCTTGCGGAATTCCTGAATGCGTCCAATCTCAGCCGCAGGTCCAATCAACATTCCATATCCGCCGGATTCGCCGACGGCCTTCACCACCAATTCCGGCAAATGCTCCAGCACGAAGCTCAAATCTTCCGGCCGCGAACAAAGGTACGTATCCACGCTTCGCAGGATCGGTTCTTCGCCGAGATAGTAGCGAATGAACGTCGGCACGTACGCATAGATGGCCTTGTCGTCCGCGACTCCGTTGCCCACAGCGTTCGCCAGCGCCACGTTCCCCGCGCGATACGCGCCCATCAGTCCCGGCACCGCCAACAGCGAATCTGGCCGGAACGTCAACGAGTCCAGAAACTCGTCGTCCACGCGCCTGTAAATCACGTCTACGCGCTTCAATCCGTAAATCGTCTTCATGTAGACGATCCCGCCGTCCACAATCAGATCGCGCCCTTCCACCAGCTCAATTCCCATCTGCTGCGCCAGGAAACTGTGTTCGAAATAGGCGCTGTTGTGAATTCCCGGCGTCAGCAGCACAATTTGCGCGTCATTTTCTCCGCGCGGTGAAAGGCTCCGCAAAATCTTGCATAGTTCCGCCGGGTAGTGGTTCACCGGCAACACTTCGTAATCCTGAAACGCGTCCGGGAGAGTCCGCGTCATCACTAGCCGGTTTTCCAGCACGTACGAGATTCCGCTCGGCGTTCGCACGTTATCTTCGAGAACGCAGAATTCACCCGTCTTCGAATCGCGCACCAAATCAATTCCGCAGATGTGTGTGTATATCCCGCGCGGCACTTCGACGCCGATCATCTCTCGGCAAAAATGCGAAGACGAATACACCAGCGAACGTGGAATCTGCTTGTCCTTGAAAATGCACTGCTTTCCGTAAACGTCGCGCAGAAATAAATTCAGCGCCACCACTCGCTGCGTCAATCCGCGATCAATGCGTTGCCACTCGGAATTCGGCAGAATGCGGGGAATCAAATCGAAGGGAAGTAAGCGTTCGGTTCCTTGGCCGTCGTTATAAACAGTGAACGTGATGCCTTGCAGCAGAAAAGACAGGTCTGCCAGTTTGCGCCGCTCTTCGAATTGCCCTGGCGCCATTAGCGCGAGTTTTTCGAACAGTTTGCTGTAGTGCGGCCGCGCGAACCCGTGGCTGTCGAACATTTCATCGTAGAATCCGCCCGGATCGTATCCTTCGAATAGGCCTCGCCGTAACGTGCGCGCCGTGCTGGCAGACATGGCGGAACTGTATCAGGGGGTATCTGTTAAGCCCCCACAAAAAGATTTTATCGGCCTCATTTACGTTTCTGACCCCACCGAAACGCTTATGCCTTCCATCAAGTTTCTGAATTGTACTGTTCCCCCGAGCCTGGGTTACCTATTAGCATGCGGTTTTCTCCCCCCCAACCGGAAGTGGACCACGATGCCTGCGGTGTGGGCTTCATCGCTCAGTTGGGCAGCCAAGGCTCCCGGGACGTTGTTGACCGCGCGCTGATCGCTCTCGCGCGCCTTTCTCATCGCGGTGGGGTTGACGCCGATGGCCTGAGCGGCGACGGCGCAGGTCTTCTCCTCCCCATTCCCAAGGACTTCATTCGCGAACGCGCCCGCGAACTGAAGATCGAGCTTCCCGAATCTTTCGGCCTGGGCATGGTTTTCATTCCTCCCGGTCAGGAACTCGCCGCGTGCTCAGCCATTGAAACTGCGGCCGCGAAATCAGGACTGCGCTGTCTGGGCTGGCGCGTTGTACCCACCTCTCCCTCGCTTCTCGGCCCGTCCGCTCTGAGCACCATGCCCGTCATCCGCCAATGTTTTTTTTCGTCCGAGGATTCCTCTGTGGATTTCGAACGCCAGCTCTATTTGATGCGCAAGCGCGTCGAAGCTCGCTCGATTGCCGGCCTTTACTTCTGTTCGCTCTCGTCGCGCGTGCTTGTCTATAAAGGTCTGCTTACTCCGTTGCAGCTTCGCGCGTTCTATTCTGATCTTGCCGCTCCGGATTTCACCGCGCCTTTTGCAATTTTTCACCAGCGTTATTCCACCAATACCAGCCCGTCCTGGCAGCTCGCGCAGCCGTTTCGTTACGTTGCACACAACGGCGAAATCAATACGATCAGCGCCAATCGCCGCTGGACGCGCGCGCGCGAAAACGCTCTCCGCCGGGAATTCGGCGCCGGCGATAGTTTTCATGTCCTGGAGGAAGGCGTCAGCGACTCCGCCAGTTTCGACAATGTCGTCGAAGTGCTCTTGCGCCAGAATTACAACCTTGCCGCCGCGATGCTGCGCATGGTTCCTCCTGCATGGGAATCCGATCCGCGCACCTTCGTCAAGCTGCGCACCTATCTCGAAAAAGCTGCGCGTCAGCAGGAACCCTGGGATGGTCCGGCCGCCCTCGTCTTCAGCGATGGCCAAATGGTCGGCGCGAAACTCGACCGCAACGGCCTGCGCCCCATGCGCTACGTTCTCACCAGCGACGGCCTTCTTGTGGTGGGCTCCGAAGTCGGCCTCGCCGATCTGCGCGACAAGCAAATCATCGAACGCAATCGTCTTGGCCCCGGAGAAATCCTGCTCGTTGATGCTCTCGCCGGTGCGATCTTCCGCAACAACAATGACGTTTCCGAATTGCTGGGTTCCGATCGGCCGAAAGAAGCGGTTCTTAATCCGTACGTCCCGCGTGGCGCTCACGCTCCTTCGCAGGTCCCGGCATCCATCGTGACGCGTCTGCAGGCCGACCTAACCGCGCCTCCAGATTCCGCAATCGAGCCGCAGAAGCTCGCGGCCGCCATGGGTTGGACCGAAGACCAATATCGCCTGCTGTTCCAGCCTCTCGGCCGGGAGGGGAAGGAAGCCATCTGGAGCATGGGTGACGACGCCCCTCCCGCATTTCTCTCGTCCGCCAAGCGTTCTCTGTGGGATTACTGCAAGCAGCGTTTCGCGCAAGTAACCAACCCTCCGATAGACCCGCTGCGCGAAGTCCACGTAATGTCGCTCAACGTATATCTGGCCGCAAACCTGGTAGCCGACTCACCGATTCTCGACGTCGGACAAATGGCTGAACTGGAAGACGAATCGGAAGCAAATTCGCTTTGGAGCGCGGCGGCCAGCCCCCGCCTCGTCCCGCGAAAAATAGGCCCGGCCGTCCAAAGAATTGACTTCACGTTCGACACCGCAAAAGGTGCCACAGCCGCCGAAGCCGCGCTCGATCGTGTTCGCGACGACGTCGCCGATGCAGCCAAAAAGAATCCGTCACTGATCGTGCTGACGGATCGCCGCACGAATGAATCTCGCGCCGCCCTCCCGGCCTTGCTCGCTCTCTCCGCCGCGTGGAAAGAAATGGTCCTTCAGGGCGCACACAATGTTCCGCTGGTAGTCGAATCCGGCCAAATAATCGAAACCCATCACATCGCGCTGCTGATCGCCGCCGGAGCCAGCGCCGTTTACCCCTATCTGGCGATGGAGCTCTCCGAAAATCTACAAGCAGGGGGCGCCGCAAAGTATCGCATCGCAGTCGAAGCCGGCCTGCGCAAGGTGTTAGCCCGCATGGGCATCTCCACGGTCGCGAGCTATCGCAATAGTCATCTCTTCGAAACAGTGGGCCTCGACGAAGAAATCTGCGCGGACTTTTTCGAAGATGCCTCCACCAGCCTGGGCGGCAAAAGCCTGCAAAATATCTTGGACGAAACCATCGCAGCCCACACGCGCGCGTTCGCAGCCGCCACGCCCGCCGCGGCCATGCAAGACGCCGGCCTCTACCGCTTCCGCCATGCTGGAGAACGCCACTCCACATCTCCCGAGCTAGTGCGCCGTATGCATGGCTACATCAAATCTCCGACGGCCGAAAATTACGCGTCTTTCGTCGAACTGTCCGACACGCGCGAGCCCGTCGCCATCCGCGACCATCTCGAATTTGCATCAGCGAAACCCATTCCGCTCGACGAAGTCGAGCCTGCCTCCGCAATCCTCAGCCGCTTCAGCGCGCAAGCAATGTCTCTCGGCGCCCTCAGCCCCGAAGCGCATCGCACTCTCGCGATCGCCATGAACCGCCTCGGCGCGCGCAGCAACACCGGTGAAGGCGGCGAAGATCCCAGCCTTTATCGTTTCGATCCCGAGGCCGCCAATCGCGTGAAACAAGTCGCTTCCGCGCGCTTCGGTGTCACCGCCGAGTATCTCTGCCGCGCGGACGAACTGGAAATCAAAATGGCACAGGGCTCGAAACCCGGCGAAGGCGGTCAACTCCCCGCGATAAAAGTGAATGCGTACATCGCGCGCCTGCGCCACGCTGTGCCGGGAATGTCCCTGATTTCGCCGCCGCCGCATCACGACATCTACAGCATCGAAGATCTCGCTCAATTAATCTACGATCTGCGCGCCGTCAATCCCGCCGCCCGTATCGGCGTAAAACTCGTCTCCGGCGCGGGCGTCGGCATCATCGCTGCAGGCGTCGCCAAAGCTGGCGCTGACGTCATCACCATCGCCGGCTTCGACGGCGGCACCGGCGCATCGCCGCTCACTTCGATCAAAAATACCGGCCTGCCCTGGGAAATCGGTCTTCGCGACGCGCACTCCGCGCTTCGGCGTGCGGGTTTCCGCGATCGCGTGCGCCTTCGCGCGGACGGCGGCTTCAAATTCGGCCGCGACGTCCTCATCGCCGCAATCCTCGGCGCCGATGAATTCGGCTTCGGCACCGCCACGCTGCTTGCCATCGGTTGCGTGATGGCGCGCCAATGCCATCTGAACACTTGCCCCGTCGGCATCGCCACGCAGGACGAAAAACTCCGCGCTCGCTTCGCCGGAAATCCCGAAATGGTGATGTCTTATTTCCGAGGAGTCGCCGCCGAAGTCCGCGAACGCATGGCCGCGCTCGGTGTTCGCTCGCTCGACGAAATAATCGGCGCCGTAGAAAAATTGCGCCCACGCAATGAATGGGCCGCCGGAGCACTCGCGCCTCTGCTGAGACCGCTCAAGCCCGCGTCGCCGCAAAATCATCCCAATCGCCCCGCAATCAGCGCGCCCATCGAAATCGAGCTACCCGAAAGCGCCATGGACATTCGCCGCAAACTCGTCGGCGGCGTCGATCGCAATAAGCCTGCCCCGCTTCAGCAATTTTTGCCCATCTGCAACGCCGACCGCAGCGTCGGCGCGCATCTCAGCGGCTACATTCTCCGCCGCACGAATTTCGACGGCCTCGCCGGCAGAAATGTCCAATGCGAATTTCGCGGCTCCGCTGGACAGAGTTTCGGCGCATTCCTGGTCCCGGGCCTGCGCTTCAAACTTTTCGGCGACGCCAACGACTACGTCGGCAAAAGCCTTAGCGGCGGCACTATCGCGATCAGCGCCGGAGCCGCGGCCGCACAGCGCGGCGACGTTCTCGCCGGAAACACCGTTCTCTACGGCGCCACCAGCGGAAAACTTTTCATCGCCGGCCGCGTCGGCGAACGCTTCGCCGTCCGCAATAGCGGCGCGCTCGCTGTGGTCGAAGGCGTCGGCCACCACGGCTGCGAATACATGACCGCCGGCGTCGTCATCATCCTCGGCCCAGCTGGAATGAATCTCGGTTCCGGAATGACCGGCGGCCTCACCTACATCTCCCGCGACGCGCTTCACGACGAAAATTACAATCGCGAATTCGTGCGCCCGGCAGAAATCGGCACATCAGAAGAAGTCAGCCCCACCTTGGAAACGATGCGAGGACGAGACGATGCGCATGACGGTCAACGCGTGCGCAGTCTGGAAGAAGAATGGCTGCGCCACATCCTGCGCGAACATTTTCACCTGACCAACAGCCCACGCGCTCGCCGCTTGCTGGAATCTGCGCTCCCGCTGCCCCTGGTCCGCCTCCAACCAGTCCATCTCCCTTGCACGATCGCAGAAACTTGGGCGCCTTTCCTGCAGCGCCGTGAACCCCAACCCACCGCCGCCGCCGCACAGCAAGATTCGGCAACCGCTTCGCTGCCGCTGGAAGCCATAGGCCAAACCGGCGAATCGGCCTGTTAGCGGATTGGTCCTCATGCTTTCCGCCTTCAGTGGCATAGCCACTCTTGGCTGTACTCTTTCTTTCTATCAATGCGGCAATAATGCTGACTCAACATCGATCGGCTTTTTCTTGATCGGTTTTGGCGATGACCCGTCGAGGAAGAGCCGCATGCCGGTGAAATCAAACGTCACCGCATACGGCCGGAAGAATTGATGCGAGATCAATCCAGAGATGCGGAATCCATAAGCATATTCAAGAACCGGCGGGAACGCGCCGGCGAGCGCGCTCACATTTTGCCGGTGCGCTTCGCCCAAGTACAAATCAGTCACGAGAAATGACCCCATGTTCATTTCCCGCGCAGACGCGGGGACCATGGAATTCCGGGGGTCCGACCGGAGTGCGGTTTGCTCGATCGTGGATTCCGGGCAAGTGAATCCACTCGCAAGGCCCGTAGCCACAAATAGCAGGGCCGGCGGTGCATCATTTACGCGGCCTTGTGCCACGATCACGTGGTCGCTCGCCATCCAGAATGGCATCACGATTTGCTTTTCCGATTCCGCGCGCGCCTCAAAGGTGTGCAGAGCTTCCACTGACCGCCGCCGCAGGATCAACTCGCCGTTCGGATAGTCCAGCGTCGCCAGAAAGTGATACAGCAGCACCGTCCCCAGCACGCCGTCTAGCTTTCGTCCGTCGAAAACAGGAAGCGGCCGGATTCCGGTCGGAACATCCTTCACCTCGAATCCTCCCAGCGTAAGCGAAGCGATTCGGCTGTACCGCATCGCCGTCTGGTTCCCGTCGAGAAGAGTCGCAGAAGTTCCTCCGACGGAACTGAGATGAAGCCGCTTTGCGAAATCCGCGTCGAGCTGGACTTCTGCGCCGCCCGTGTCGATTAGGAAGTTCGCCGGCTCGCTGCTGTTCACTCGAACGCGCACAATCGGTAGCGGATCGGTTGCCACGAACTTCAGGCGCGTTTCATCACCCGGTCCGCTGATTGTGTATGGCGCTGCGTCTCCGAAAATCTCCAGCGGCTCGGCCCGGTAGCCGCTTCCGCCAGCGCGAAACCTTCTTGCAGCCTCGGGAAATTCGTCGCGCCGGTAAAACACCTCGCCCAGCAGGTTGTTGGCAACGGCTTCGAATGGTCCCGGTCGTGCCGCCCTCCGGAGATATTTTTCCGAATCGTCCAGGCGATTCGAAAACAGTGCAATCATGCCGAGGCGTGTACTGATCCTCAGCTCTTTGGGGTTCTTCTGGAGCGCGTCCAGGTAGGCGGATTCCGCTTCCGGAAAGAGTCCATTTTCGAATAGTGCTTCCGCTCGCTCGAATGCGGTGCCCGCAAGCAAGGAGGCGGCGGTGAGGAGGAGCAGCCCGATAAACGCGATCGGTCCGCGAGGACACATAATTCGGTTACGACGACGCAATTTCTAAACGGTTAGCCACTCGCGTTCATTTACCGCCTGGATACACAATAATATTGTCCATCGTGCGTTGATGTACGAAAGTTCGGACACGGGAACGCGGCTACGTAACTTCGTACGCCGATGGTGCGGAAATTCGGACGGCAACACCTTGCGCAGCGGCGTCAGCGTTGTCTTTCCTGTGCCTGCAACGCCCCCTCAAAATCCTTTTCCATCTCCGCCACATGTCTCCCAAGTTCACCCGGATCTACAAAAGGATTAGGCGCCCCTGACTTCTGCCGCGCTGCCTTGCCCGCTAGATCGAAATAAAAACTATGCGACGCGAGCATCACATCTGCGTGCATCCCGCGGAGCTTTTGTAACGTGCCGCGCTCGTCCTCCACGATGCCGGGATACTGTTCATTGTTGGTGAGCTTGTAAAGCGATGTGGTCAAGCCGCACAGGAAAAGCACATCGTAATCCTTGCCGTCTTCGTTCACGCGCATTGACCAGCTCGTGCATCCCTTGGTGTGTCCCGGCGTCGAATGAGCCGTCAAACTTACTCCGCCGAGTTCCACGCGCTCGCCATCCGCAACCGTGCGATCCGGCTTCACGGGTGGGTAGGCCAGCTCGTCACCCCAAAAGAAATCTCCTTTGCCGCCGCGCGCCATCAGCTCGCCGTCGAGCTTGCTCGCCACCACTTCCGCGCCGGTGCGCCGTCTGAATTCCGCAAATCCGCCGCAGTGATCGAAATGCGCGTGGCTATTCAGCAAAAGTTTCACGTCCCTTGGCTTAAAACCGAGCTTCTCGATGTTCGCGGTCACCTGTGGCAGCATCTCGATCGGCCCGGTGTCCAAAAGAATGTTCCCCGCGGGAGTGACGATTAGAAACGAGCTAATCAGGTTCGAGCCCACGTAATAGACGTTGCCGATAATTTTTCTTGGTTCGAATGGCAGCATCCAATCCCGCAGCGTCTCCTGCACAGCTTCCTTCCCGGCGTCCCTCCGGTCGGCGAAAAACACTTTCCCGACGATCTTCCACCGCCCATCGATTTTCAGCATTGAAAGATGGTCGGTGAAAAGAACCTGCGGGTAATTCAGCGTCACCACCGCACTCGCCGCCGTTCCGCTCACCTCCAGCCTCTCGACGCGCCGGACCCTGCGGTATTCGTCCGCCGCCGGCTGTTGGAAGCGTTTCGCAAATTCGTCGCGCGTCCATACCCTCGATTGGCCGTCCTCGACGAACTGGATTTTGGCGTCGGCAGCAAAGTTCTGTGTGATGAATTCGCCCCTGCCAAGAGCATGAGCCATGAAGTAACCCTCGACCGCCGTTCGCGGTCCCTCATCCGTCGCCGGCTCAGCTGGCGTCTGAGCACGTGTAGCCTGTAGCAGGCCGAGCGGAAACAGAGACATCAAAAGAAATCCCAGATGCGTTGGTAAAGTAGCCATCGTTTTTCTCCTCTTGGCAGTAAAACATTCCAGTGCAGGGGAAGGTTCAAGCTAAAAATCAGCGCGGTGCCATCTGCGGGAATGGTATCGTTTTACTGTTTAGGGCAATCTGCCACTGAGAAGGTGCTGTTATGGCCGCACATTATCGAATCGGTGAATTCTCGAATCTAAGCGGTGTTTCCACCAAGGCGCTGCGTTTCTACGACGAGATCGGCCTGTTTCGTCCCGCCGGCGTGGACGCCCGTACCGGCTACCGGCTCTATCGTCCGCATCAACTCGAGGAATTGGCCTCGATCCTGGCGCTGAAGAGTCTCGGCGCATCGCTCACCGACGTCCGCAATCTGCTCAGGAGCGCGCGAGCCAGTAAAGACCGGCGCGCGGTTTTGTCCGAACTGAAGCGGACCATCGAGCGATCCATCGAAACGGCAACCCGATCCTTGAAATTCGTCGACGCGGCACTGAACGATCTCGACGATTTGCGGCGTCCGCTGCCCGTGGTTGTGAAGCGTCGTTCGGCCGCTCCCGTAGCCTCAGTACGCGCAAAAGTGGCGAATTACGAGGACATCGTGGCGTTCGAACAAGAGCTGCTGAATGGCCTTCCGCCCGAATCCATCGGAAACCTGCGTGGAGTGCTCTGGCACAGTTGCGCCGACTCCGGTTCGCTCGAAGGCGAGCCCTTCGTCGCGCTAAAACGCAAAGTCCCGTTTCGCAGCTTTTACGACGTGAAGGACCTTCCCGCCGCCACCGTTGCCTCCACGTACTGCGGATCGGACGACGACAGCGCGGAGCACGCCTACAACGCCCTGCGAAAATGGATGAACGTCACGAATTATCAGCTGGCAGGTCCGAAACGAGAGATTTACCTCGACGAAATGCTCGAAATTCAATTCCCCCTGAAGTCATCATAGGGCGTTTCGCGTCTGTGGTAGGAGTGCTGCTTGCTGCGCCCGTTCTTGGTTTGCCTTTGTAGGCTGCGGTAGAAATGACTTTGCCTGGATCTCGCAGTCTAATCGGAAGGGATTTCCCAACCAGCGAACGAAGCCCTACTTCGCCGCTTCCAAAATCCTCTGCACCGCGTACTCCAGCCCCTTGTCCATGCTGACCGCCACGCGATCCGCCAAGACCGGCGAATATTTGAACACCTGCTGGAACCCTACCTTATGCCACATGGGCAAAATTGCCTTCTTCCCGTCCACCTCGCGCCCCGCCAAATCGTTCAACTCTTCCTGCGGCCATTGCTTCTCCAAAAAGTGCTCGCTCAGGATCACGATGCCCAATCGTGAACGCGACAATCCATAGTCAATGCACTTTCGTAAATCGTCCCCGCCCTTCAAGGAGTAATCCACATACCAAACCAGCAACCCGCGCGCATTCAGACCGTCCGCCAAGGGGCGCGCAATCTCCTCCTTGTCCTCCACCGCATAAGCAATAAAGAAATCCCAATGCTGCCTAACCCCCATCGCTTACTCACTTTGCATCAATCGTCTGGCTCTCCCGCACCCGTCAGCGAAACATCGTCCGCAACAGCGCGGTCCGCGTCTGTTCGGAACACGACCAATACCCCAGAATCGCCCAGAAACACGCGCAAGGCGGTCGCCCCTTCATGCTAATGCTGTGAAGAGAACCTGATGAAGCGATGCAGCATACCACCGAGCGAACCACCTGCCCTTGAATTTACGGGCCCAATAGTTCCGGTCCTTGCGCAGGGATGCGGTGCCTTTCCCGCGAGCTTTTGACTGCTCGCGCCCCAGCCCGTCGCGCGCGGACAGCAATCTTAAGCATGCAACATGCTGGCCGCAACACCGGCGACGGAGCGAGCAAGCCGATCAGGCGACAATAGTGTCGCCCGAACCGGTGGGCCGCTGCTCACTGCCCCGCGTTGTGTCCGTCTCCGACTACAAGTGTGCCTCGCGCCTCACCACTCACCACCACTTTTCCAATCGCCCACCCAGGCGATTAGAAACCACGGTAACTCCAAGAAAACAAACAGCCGCGACGCGTCTCAATCGCCAACTTTCACGCATATTCGGGGTCACGAATCACGAGTCACAAATCACCAATCCCGGAATTTCTAATCGTCACTCCAAGTTATTAGAATTCGCCGCAACTCACACAAAACAAAGAATGGCATCGGGTTCTAATCGTCACTTTCTTGCAGGTTGTCGCTCCCTCCATCCCTCCAATTTGCGCATCCGCTGAACCAATGCGAGAATGTCTTCATGCGAAAAACATTTGAGATGACGACATTTACAGCAGCAATCGTCTTGGCGACGGCTCTGACCCTGGTCGGCACTGCGGCAGCGCAACAAACGCCCGCATCGAATTCCCAGCAAACTCCGGCGACAACCCCACAGACCCCGGCGAAATCTTCTTCGACTACTTCCAAGGCCCAGACCACTACGGCAACGGGCTCCACGCATCACGCAGCAGCGAAACCCGCTTCTGATCTCACCCTCACGACCGATAAGGATAAGGACAGCTACGCCATCGGCATGAACATCGGCAAAAGCTTGCACCGCGACGCCGTTGACGTGGACCCGACGATTCTGTTGCGCGGCTTGAAGGACGCGATGGCCGGCGGTAAGACCCTGCTTACCGAAGAAGAAGCCAAGGCCGCGATGGCCACGCTGCAGGCCCAGGTGCGCAAGACCCAGGAAGAAAAGACGCAAGTCGCGGCAGACACCAATAAGAAAGAAGGCGACGCGTTTTTGGCCGAGAACAAAACCAAAGACGGCGTCGTCACGCTGCCGAGCGGTCTGCAATACAAGATCGTAACCAAAGGCACTGGTCCTAAGCCCACAGCCAGCGATTCCGTGGTCTGCAACTATCGCGGCACCCTGCTGAATGGCACTGAATTTGACAGTTCGTACAAACATGGCGAACCCATCACGATTCCGGTCGGCAGAGTCATCAAGGGCTGGTCGGAAGCACTGCAATTGATGCCGGTGGGCTCAAAGTGGCAACTTTTCATTCCGCCGGATCTAGCCTACGGCCCACGCGGGGCCGGAAACGACATTGGCCCCAACGCCACCATAGTTTTCGAAGTGGAGCTAATTTCGATCAAGCCCGAAATCACGTCAGGCGGCACAGCGCCTGCGCCAAACGCGCCGCAAAACTAAAAAATCGCGTCAAACGGTCGAGGCGACCGAAGCTGAGTAGTGCATTACGTGGAATCTGGAAGCCCGCCTCACCCTGGACCAGAGGACAGTATGTTTCGCCAGCCACGTTCCTGATTCGTCAGCGGTTAGCACTTTGGCACACCCCACCTACATTCCAGTTGAGTCCCTCCCCCATGCCATTTAAGTTAACCCCAGGCGTTACCGCAGTAACTGGAATGCAACTACAAAACTAGGCCTTGGGCGGGGTTATGGCGGTCTTGGGGGATATGGCCGCGGCGCGCTTGCGTCGCAGCTCGAATGTGGTTTCGCGCGTCGTCGCCGATGAAGCGATCGTAGTGCCGATACGCCGTGGCGTCGCCGACCTCAATTCCATCTACACCTTCAACGAATCCGGCACGCAGTTGTGGTCATTGATCGAAAAGGGTTTGGATCCCGCCGAGTTGGTTAGTCACCTTCAATCGGAATATGGACTATCCCGCGAGCAGGCCGCAGCGGACGCCGAAGCATTTCTGAAGGAACTAAACGAAGAGGGACTGGTCGAGCCTGCTTAACAAGCAGGAAACGTTATCCGGCGAAGGCGGCCTGGTACTGGGGATGAACGAAGCAACCTACACCGCATTCAGTAGCGGGGTCCACACCCGCTACTTCGGCAAGCGCGCACCGGTGGAAGTGTCCATCGAAGTTACGCGCCGTTGTCCGCTTGAATGCCTGCACTGCTACAACAATCTCCCCATGTCGGACACCGCCGCACGCAAAGGGGAACTCTCGCTGGAAGAGTACCGCCGCCTGCTGGATGAGATCGCCGCGGAGGGCTGCCTCTGGATCCTTTTCACGGGCGGCGAGATTTTCGCGCGAGCAGATTTTCTTGATATCTACGCATATGCCAAGACCAAGGGCTTCCTGATCACGCTGTTCACCAACGCCACGATGATCACACCGCGTATCGCGGATTTTCTCGCGGAGTGGCGCCCGTTTGCCGTGGAAGTGACGATGTATGGCGCGACGCGCGAGACCTACGAGGCGCTGACGCAAATTCCTGGATCGTATGATCGCTGTATGCGCGGGATCCGTCTGCTGAACGAACGCAAATTGCCGCTGAAGCTGAAGACCGTGCCGACGACGATCAACCGGCACGAAGTCTTCGAGATGAAGCGCATGGCCGAGCAGGAGTTTGGCGTCGAATTCAAGTTCGACCCGCTCGTGAATCCGCGGATTGATTGCTCGCAGAGCCCGGTCGCCGTCCGGCTGAGCCCGGAAGAAGCTGTAGCGCTGGACTTTCACGATCCGCGACGCCCTCCTGAATATCGCCGACTAGTGGACCGCGAGATGTCCAAGCCCGGTACGGATCACGATCCCGATCACGTTTATTTCTGCGGCGGAGGGATCAGCAGTTGCGCCATCGATCCCTTGGGCCAGATGAGCATTTGCATTCTATCGCATCAAGAGACCTACAGCTGGCGCGGTGGAAGCTTTAAGGACGGTTGGGAAAACTTCCTGCTGCGCACCCGGATGAAACCGAAGACCCGCCAGACGAAATGCGATAAATGCCGCATTCAGTCGCTGTGCAGCATGTGTCCGGCAAATGGCGAACTGGAAAGCGGCCACGCCGAGTCGCCCGTGGAGTTTCTGTGCGAGGTTGCTCATTTGCGTGCGTTCGCGCTGGGAATCGAAGTGCCTGAGCACGGAAATTGCGAATGCTGCACGGATAGTAAGACGCACGCAAAAATGACCGCCTCAGCATTGCGAATTCGCAATGGCGAGATTGATGTGGGTTCATGGGTTCCGGCGATGCCCGCGCTCGTCCTGCCAATTCTCCAGGAAGCTTCGGGCTGCGGAGCGGGCACAGGCTGCGGATCGTGCAGTTCGACGCACGTTTGATGGGGATAAGGTCTAGCGAAGCATGACTGAAGAAGACCAGAAGGCGGCGAGCGACCGGAAGCCTTACGAGGCGCCGAAGATTATTCGCGTGAGCCTGCGCCCGGATGAAGCCGTGCTGGGGCATTGCAAGATCTCGGGATCCGGTGGGCCCGTGAATCCAGGAAGCTGCACCGCGCTGAAGTGCAGTTCGCCGGGGTCCTGACCGGTAACGCCATGAGTACCTCCGCGTGCATTCGGGAAGACTTTCGCCACGACCGCGCCGGGAAACGCCTGGCTGCGCGAATCGGCGGAATTTCACTCGGATTGACTTCTGAACCAAGCGGTCCGTTGCTGATCGCGGATGAGGCGCTAGAAGATTTTCTGGTGGATATGGAGCGCTGCGACGTGGAATTCGAAGTGGGATTCAGCGATCCCATTGGCGCGCCTCATGGGCAACTGATTTTTGATTCGGGCGGGTTGTGGAAGCTTTATCGCGACGCGGAAGGATTTTGCTTTCGTTTTGCGACGCCGCATTTGGGACCGACGCCGTACAAGCAAGCCCGTGTCTCGGACGATTTTTCTTGTGGGCGAATCGAACTGGCCCGGCAATATTTCCCGGCGGCAAAGCCAGTGAATCCGCTCGAATATCCGCTGGACGAACTTCTGTGGATTCATCGACTGGCGATGGGCGAGGGTGTGGAGGTTCACGGGTGCGGCGTGATTGCGCCGGACGGGCGCGGCATGCTGCTCACCGGTCATTCGGGGGCGGGCAAGAGCACTTCGGCGCGATTGTGGTCAAGGCATCATGCGGCCCGCGTGCTCAGCGACGACCGCATCATTCTTCGCCAGGAAAATGGCCGGATTCAAATGTACGGCACGCCGTGGCACGGCGACGCCGGAATTGCCGAAGCAGCGCAGTCGCCCGTGGATGCGATCTTCGTGCTCCAGCATGGCCAAGCGAACGAGTTGCGGCCACTCGGCGCTGCCGAAGGCGCCGCGGAATTGTTCGCGCGTAGTTTCGTGCCACACCATTCGCACCAAGGGCTTTCCTCGGTGCTCAAATTCTTTCATGCGGTAACGTCCAGCGTGCCGTGTTTCGGATTCTCGTTTGTTCCGGATTTCACTGCTGTGGAGGCGGTTTGCCGTGCGTGAGCCTAAAGCGCCCGGGAAGAGCGATTCGCAGCAGTTCGCGCTGGTGTGCGCAGCAACGCTACAGTGTGGATTGACAATGCGGTTTCAGGCACGCGGACAAAGCATGAAGCCGAACGTGCTGAATGGCGACACCGTGGAGGTGGCGCCGATTTCCGTGGGCCAACCGCAGCGGGGCGACATCGTGCTGGCGCGCGGTCGCGCAGGCTTCCGGCTTCATCGAATCGTCGGCTGGGATGAAGTGACGGGCAGGATTGTGACGCGCGGCGATGCCGGCCAGCAGAATGATGAACCAACGGAAATCGTTTTGGGAAAGGTCATCGCGATCGAGCGCAACGGGAAAAAGATTCTGTTTGGCGCGCCCGGAACCAACCTGTTGCACACTGTTCGCACGCAAACACGGCGCGTACTGCTTGCCGCCACACGCCGCGCGCCACGTGTGCGCTCGGTTATGGCGCCATTCGTGTTTTTGCTTTTCGCATTATTCTTGTACGGGGCGCCTGCCGCAGCACAATTTACGATCTCCGATGCTGCCGCTCCGACAACGCAAATCGCAGCCGGCGGCACGATCACCTACACCCAAGTTTTGACGTATACCGGTTTTCTTCCCTTCACGCCTTCCGGTGCCAACCCCGTTACAGTGACGCAGCCGGTTCCGACCAGCCTGACCTTCGCGAATAGCACCACCTACGTAAGTACTGTGGTAAGCGGACAGGCCAGCACACATTGGGCCTGTGTGCTGGCTGGCGGCACGGTCACGTGTACGGACAAGAGCGGCGCAGTGAGTTACAACAATGGCAACACGACCACTTTCACGGTCACGGTGACGATTGCCACAGGCGCACCGGCGGGCACGATAATCACGGATACGGTCACGGCGAACCCAGGCGCCTCCGTAGCGAACGCAACAACAACAGTCGGCGCGACTCCCGACCTTTCGGTGACGGAGACCGTCGCTCCCAATCCAGTGGCGACTGGCGGTACCATCACCTACACGGAAACGGTAACGAACAACAGCACGACGGTGGCTGCAGCTGGCGCCACGCTCACGCAGAACACGCCCGCAAGTACGCTTTTCTCGTCGGTGACGCCGCCCGCCGGATGGACCTGCGGCACGACGCCTGCAGTAGGGGCCACGGGAGCGATCATCTGCACCGCCAATGGTGACTTTAGCACCTCGACATCGGTAGGTTTCACGGTAGTGGTCTCGGTCAGCCCCGAGGCAACGGTCGGATCAACGATCGCGAATTCCGTGACGGTAAGTGAGACGGGGACGGACCCAAATACGGCAAACAACACGGCGACAGCTTCAGTAACAGTGCAGGGCGCCGACCTTGCGATGACGCAAGCTGCGTCCGCTCCAGCTGTCGCACCAGGCGCCACGATTACTTACACCGAGACAGTCACCAACAACGGACCGAACGCCGCGACGACTGCCGTGCTCTATCAGCAGACTCCACCTAACACCACGTTTTCGTCGATGACGCCGCCGACCGGATGGACGTGCACTTCGCCGGCAGTGGGCGCAACGGGCCAAATCATTTGCACCGATGGTGCTGCCCTCGCGAGCGGAATAACTACCACCGCATTTACCTTCGTCGTCACCGTGAATTCCGGCGGCAGCGCTCCGGCAGCGGGAACCACGATTGTGAACTCCGCGGACGTGACTTCGCAAACGACCGATCCAGTCCCTACGAACAACGCGACTACGACTTCAGTATTGGTGGAGACAACAGGGGACGCCGATCTCGCCGTTTCGATGAGCGCGTCGCCGACGCCGGTGTTCATCGCTTCCGCGATTACGTATACGATTCAGGTGACTAATTTGGGCTTGGCATCGGATTCTGGCGTGACACTGAAGGATACGCTGCCGGCTACGTTAACGAACGCCTCGGCAACGACTTCGGTGGGAAGTTGTGGTGCGCCCTCGGGCGGCGTGATTACCTGCGCCCTAGGGGCGGTTGCTTATCCGCTTGGGGCTCCGATAACCATCACAGTCACAGGCACTACTCCCGCCACTGCCGCAACGATGACGAACGTGGCCACAGTTTCGACGACCGGTACGGATCCTGTAGCCGCCAATAATTCTGTGACTCTGCTGACCGTTGTGCAGCCGCTGGTCTGCGCGACTCCAGGCAAAGACGGCGCGGCTGGCACGCTGACAGGAATCGTGAACGCTTACTATCCCCCGGGTAGTGCAGTCGGAACGGTGAATGCCGGCGCCACTTCCGTTGTCCTAGGGGCCGCAGCCGCAGCACCAGCGGCGCAGACAGCCATCGCGAGCGGTGATCTCTTGCTGATCATCCAGATGCAAAACGCCACCATCAACTCGACGAACACGGGCGCTTATGGAGATGGAGTTCCTGGTGACCCAGGTTACGGCGCGACGAATCCGGGTAGCTCCGGATTATTCGAATTTGTGACTGCGACCAGCGCGGTGCCGGTCACAGGCGGGACGCTCACGTTCACGGGAACGGGCCCGACCGGCGGCCTGTTGAATACTTACGTCAACGCCGCGGCGGCACCGACGACGAATCCGACCGCGGGGCAGTCCACATTCCAGGTGATACGCGTGCCGCAGTACACCTCCGCAACTTTGGGTTCGGGACTCACGGCTTTGGCGTGGAACGGCACGACGGGCGGCGTGCTGGCGCTGGACATCGCTTCGCAGCTTACCCTGGGCGGCACCGTAGCCGTGGACGCGGAAGGCTTCCGAGGTGGCGCGGGCCAGCTCTACACTGCGGCAACGACACCACCGACGCCGCTTGCGACTGACTACGTAACACTTTCAACGCAAACAACCAACGCGTCCAAGGGCGAAGGAATCGCCGGGACGCCAAAGTATGTTGCCAATGCCACGCTTACGGCCATGACGAACACCGGCAACGAAGGTTATCCGAATGGCAGCTTCGCGCGGGGAGCTCCGGGTAACGCGGCTGGTGGCGCGACAGACGCGCACCCGACCGCAAATGACCAGAACGACGGCGGCGGAGGCGGCGCGAACGGTGGCAGCGGAGGCACAGGCGGTTTTGGGTGGAATAGTGCAGGTCTTGAGGGTGGTTTCGGCGGCAAAGCTTTTCCTGCGACGACCAGTGCGATTCTGATGGGCGGTGGTGGTGGCGCCGGAACCACGAATAACGGTTCGTTCTGGAATCCGAGCACAGATACCGGCGGCAGCACTTCGAATACCTGCTCTACTCCATGCACTGGAATCAATAGCAGTGGCACGGCCGGCGGCGGAATCGTAATCATTCACACCGGCTCAGTAGTGGGCACCGGAGCGATCACATCAAACGGCCAAGCAGCTCTCGAAACCGAGAACGATGGCGGAGGGGGAGGCGGAGGGGGCGGCACCGTACTGGTGTTTGCGAACACCGGCGGCTTGACCGGGTTGACGGCAAGCGCGGTGGGCGGGAACGGCGGGGTCACTTGGCCGGAGCAGGCGCCCGGCGCCTTCCCTGGAAACCGGCATGGACCCGGCGCCGGTGGCGGTGGGGGCGTGATTTTCACTTCGTCGTCGCCGGGAGCTGCCAACGTCAGTGGCGGGATTCCAGGCTGGACTACGCTCGCCAACGATCCGTACGGCGCTACGAGCGGACAGCCAGGAGTTTCTGCAATTGCCTTGGCCATCACAGAAACGCCCGGGACGCAATCAGGTGCCTATTGCGCGGGCGCCGATTTGGCGGTCACAAATGCCGGAACGCCAAACCCGGTGATTCCTGGAAACACCATTACCTACACGCAGACGGTGACCAACAACGGTCCGCTGGATGCGATTAATGCTTCGTTCGGTGAAGCAATCCCTGGTAACACGACATTCCAATCACTGACTGCTGCCGCGGGCTGGATATGCCTGACCCCCGCTGTCGGCGCGTCTGGAAACATCAGCTGTACGAATCCTGATGTTGCGAATGGTGCGTCA
>Ga0209693_10000129_pt1 | contig 28576 bp, 24 predicted proteins | sample HubBroMetageWRM3_FD_188345 | JGI IMG/M metagenome (GOLD analysis project Ga0209693, IMG submission 188345) | Warmed soil microbial communities from the Hubbard Brook experimental Forest, New Hampshire - Hubbard Brook CCASE Soil Metagenome WRM 3... | ecosystem: Environmental > Terrestrial > Soil... | reverse complement strand
ACCGGGTTGCTCGGCCTTCTGGATTGCCTGGTGAACGATGTATTGAAGCTCGGAGGCAAGATCGTAGGAGAGCTTCCGCTGATCAACGGCATCGTGGCGCAGCTCGACGGCAACGGCATCCAGAGCCTCTCCAATCATTCAAACGTCGTCTACATCAGTTCCGACCGGCCACTGCAGTCTTCACTTAGCAATGCCGCCTATGCCGTGAACGCGCCTTTCGCGTGGCAGTCGAACTACGTCGGGACCGGCGTTGGCGTGGCGCTGATCGACAGCGGTGTAAACAATCACCCGGATCTGGATCTCGGGATTCTTCCGATCTCGCGAGTTGTATATCAGCAGTCATTCGTGCCGGGAAACTCGAGCGCTAAGGATCAATACGGGCACGGCACCCACGTGGCAGGGCTGATCGCCGGCGACGGTCTCAGTTCCACCGGCCTTGCCTACAGCAAGACCTTCAAAGGGATTGCGCCCGGCGCAAGCATCATCAATCTGCGAGTGCTCGACCAGAACGGCGCGGGCACCGATAGCGAGGTGATCGCTGCCATCAACCAGGCGATCTCTCTCAAATCGACTTACAACATCCGTGTGATCAACCTTTCGCTGGGCCGTGCCGTATACGAAACCTACAAACTCGACCCGCTATGCCAGGCGGTGGAACAGGCCTGGAAAAATGGAATTGTGGTGGTCGTGGCTGCCGGCAATAACGGTCGCTACCAGACGACGGATGGTTATGCCACCGTTACCTCGCCGGGCAACGATCCTTATGTGATCACCGTGGGCGCGATGAAGCCCATGGGCACGCCGACGCGTGTCGACGACCAAATCGCCAGCTACAGCTCGAAAGGCCCCACCGTTGTGGACGCCTTCGTGAAGCCTGATCTGGTTGCGCCCGGCAACCTGCTGACCTCGCTGGAGGCGCAGAATTCCACGCTCTACAATGAGCTTCCCGGTAACCAGGTTCCTTTCAGCTACTACGTGAAAGGCGGAAGCAGCACAATCTCTTCCACCTACTTCACGTTGAGTGGGACCAGCATGGCCACGGGAATTGTCAGCGGAGTCGTCGCTGATCTGTTGCAGAAGAGCCCGAGGCTCACTCCGGATCAGGTGAAGGCTCGCCTGATGCTGACGGCATACAAGACGTTCCCTCAATTCAGCAGCACCACTGATCCAACCACGGGGATCACCTACACCGATCAGTACGACGTGTTCACGATCGGCGCCGGCTATGTGGACATTGAAGCCGCTCTGAGCAGCAACGCCGTGGCAACGGGGACGGCAATGTCGCCGGTCACCACATTTAATTCGACCACCGACGAAGTGACCATGACGGCAGATCCTTCGGCGGTATGGAACAAATCTTCCACATGGTCCTACACTCAGGTTTGGGGAGCTTCCCAGTTCGTAACCGGCACATCAACGGTGTCAACCAGCGCAACTGCGAGCGCAGCCGTGTCGGGCAGCAACGTCCTCTGGGGCTCGGACGCGGTGTGGGGCAGCAATGTGTTGTGGGGATCGAACGTGCTCTGGGGTTCGAATGTACTCTGGGGTAGCAACGTGCTCTGGGGCAGTAATGTGCTTTGGGGCAGCAACGTATCGGGCGGCGAGAACTAAACAGCCGTACATGAGAACTAGCGGAGCCGGGTCTCGCAGCGCGAACCGGCTCCGCCACATCGCGCTTTTCACAAGCCAACCACGACTTCTTGCTGAGCCGAAAACACTGCCCTGTGGGTGGTTTAGGACACGACCGCCCTGTGAACCGCATCATACGGTAATCTTCCTTCCGCTATAATCAAGAGCTTCGGAATCAGTGCATGGGCAAGGACTATACAGGCGTGGGCTATTTAACTGGCCGGCGCCTGAGCTTCAACTCGGGCGGGTCCAGGCATTCCGTGCGCATGGATGACGATTCTCGTGTCACATACTCAGAAATCTCGGCGAAGGATGGCAAGCGCGGTATGACGAATATTGGAGCAATCATCGGGCGCGAGGTACTGGATTCGCGCGGCAATCCTACGGTAGAAGCGGAAATTCAGTTGGTGGGAGGAGCGGTGGGACGGGCCATTGTCCCCAGCGGCGCATCGACCGGCGAGCACGAAGCCGTTGAACTTCGCGACGGGGACAACGCGCGTTTCATGGGCAAAGGTGTGCTCAAAGCAGTAGAGAACGTCAACGGAGAAATTGCAGACGGGCTGGCGAACTGGGACGCCGCAGACCAGCGCGCGCTCGATCAAAAAATGATTGAACTGGACGGCACGGAGACCAAGAGCCGTCTGGGTGCGAATGCGATTCTGGCGGTATCGATGGCGGCGGCGCGCGCGGCCGCGGCAGAATATGGCTTGCCGCTCTACCGCTATCTGGGCGGCGCCGGGGCCAACACTTTGCCGACGCCTATGATGAACATCCTGAACGGCGGAGCGCATGCCGACAACAATGTCGACTTCCAGGAATTCATGGTGATGCCGGTAGGCGCGCCTTCATTTTCGGAAGCGTTGCGCTGGGGCGTGGAAGTTTTCCATACGCTCAAGGGTGTGCTGAAGAAGCGCGGCTACAACACCGCGGTCGGCGATGAAGGTGGATTTGCACCCTCAGTGAAATCAAACGTCGAGGCCATCGAAGTGGTGCTCGAAGCAATTCAGCAGGCCGGCTACAAGCCTGGAGACGAAATTGCCATCGCTCTCGACCCCGCGGCCAGCGAGTTCTATCAGGACGGCAAATACGTCTTCAAGAAGTCAGATAAGTCAGCGAAGACTTCGGACGACATGGTGAGGTTCTGGGCCAAGTGGGTAAAAGATTATCCCATCGTTTCGCTGGAGGATGGTTTATCGGAAGACGACTGGGATGGCTGGCAGAACCTGACCAAGGAACTCGGCGGCAAGATTCAGTTGGTCGGCGATGATTTGTTTGTGACCAATGTCCAGTTCCTTCAGGAAGGAATCGACAAGGGCGTAGCCAACTCAATTCTGATCAAGGTGAACCAGATCGGCACCGTCAGCGAAACGCTCGACGCGATTGATTTAGCGCGCCGCAACGGCTATACGTCGGTGATTTCGCATCGCTCCGGCGAAACCGAAGATACGTTCATCGCCGATCTGGCCGTCGCCACTGGTGCAGGCCAGATCAAGACTGGATCAGCTTCGCGCACGGACCGTGTCTCGAAGTACAACCAGTTACTGCGGATTGAAGCCGAGTTGGGTTCGTCGGCTCGGTTCCTGGGGCTGAAGGCACTGAATTACAAAGGCTGAAAGCATCTATCTTTGAAGTCGTGGAGTGTTCATGAGATTTAAATGGTTGCTGTCCGCTTGGTTTCTGGTTCTTTCCATGTGCGCCGGTGCCCAGACCACGGTGTCAATCGCCCCGGACGCACCTTCCAAGGAAGACGTCCAGAAGCTCTTCGATGTCATGGCCAGCCGCGAGCAGATGGCGCAGATGATGCAACAGGTGTTCGCGCAGGCGCGGACTCTGAATCGCGACGAGATTAAGAAACGGCATCCGGATATTACTGCGGACCAGCTCGCGAGTATGGATAGGCAGTCAGAGGAGCTTCTCAAGAACTTCCCCCTGGACGCGATGCTGAGCGACATGATCCCGATCTATCAGCGGCACTTTACGAAAACTGAGATCGACGCGTTGTCGGCGTTTTTTTCTTCTCCGGCCGGGCAGAAGTATCTCCACGAGATACCGGCGGTGAGTGCGGAAACCATGAAGGCGGTGTATCCGCGGATTGAGGCGGAGGTCGACGCGTTGCTCAAGCGGGCCGAGGAGAAAACTGCATCACCGAAGCAGTAGGTCACTGCAACTGCATTTGTGTGTGTTTGTTTCCTACGAGAAACCGGAAGCCGCATTTATGTCCCGTCCTAAACCACTTGTTCTCATCATCCTCGACGGCTGGGGATACCGCGCCGAAACCAAGGCCAACGCCATCGCGCTGGCGCGCAAGCCCACCTACGACCGCTTGCTGCACGAGTATCCGAACACTCTGATTCATACCAGCGGACCGTTTGTCGGGCTGCCCGAGGGACAGATGGGCAACAGCGAAGTCGGGCATCTGAATATTGGCGCAGGCCGCATCGTGCACATGGACATCACCCGCATCGACCTGATGATCCAGAACGGCGAATTCTTTTCGCATCCCGTGCTGCTCGCGGCGATGAAGCATGCCCTCGTCGGCGAGCGCAGATTGCATCTGTTCGGCCTGGTCTCTGATGGCGGTGTGCATTCGCAGCAGGCTCACCTCTACGCCCTGCTGAAAATGGCCAAGCAGAACGGTGTGGATCGTGTCTTCGTGCATGCCTTCATGGACGGCCGCGACACGCTGCCCACCAACGGCGCCGGCTACCTCGAGCAGTTGCAACAGAAGATGCGGGAGTACAACTCGGGAAAGATCGCCACGGTGAGCGGACGTTATTATGCGATGGATCGAGACCGGCGCTGGGAGCGGATCGCCAAGGCCTACAATGCGATGGTCTTCGGCGGCGCCGAAGGCGGCAAGAGCACTGATCCGGTGCAGGGAATGAAAGATTCCTACAATCGGGGCGTCACCGATGAGTTTGTCATTCCGTTCGTCTGCACCGATAAGAGTGGGCAGCCGCTCGCGACGATTCGCGATGACGACGCCTGCATCTGTTTTAATTTTCGCGCCGATCGCGTTCGCCAAATTACGCGCGCACTGGCGCGCAACAGCGGGCTCAACCCGAAGGGCGGCAGCGATCTTCCGGGCGCGGTTGATCTCGATGCGACGATTCCGCGCGACCGGGTTCCGAAAAATCTGCTCTACGTTTGCATGACGCAGTACGACAAGAACTTCAGCCTGCCGGTGGTGATTCCGCCGGAATCGATGGCGAATATTCTGGCCAACGTGATGGGTGGTCTCAAGATGCGCAACCTGCGCGTGGCCGAGACCGAAAAGTATGCTCACGTCACGTACTTCTTCAATGGTGGAGTGGAGCAGCCGTTTCCGGGCGAAGAGCGCGTTATGGTGCAATCGCCTAAGGTCGCGACTTACGATCTGAAGCCAGAGATGAGCGCCGCGGGCATTGCCGATGCCGTGGTAAAGGCCACGGAAGACGGAACGTTTGACGTGATCATCGTCAACTTCGCCAACGCCGATATGGTGGGGCACTCCGGCAAGATTGAACCCACGGTGAAAGCGGTCGAAACCGTGGATGCGTGCCTGGGCCGCATCGAGACCGCTGTTCGCGCCAAGGGCGGCGCTATGCTGATCACTGCGGATCACGGCAATGCCGAAATGATGATTGATCCGGCCACTGGCGGACCGCACACCGCGCATACCACCAATCCAGTGCCATTTATTGTCGTTGCTCAAGATTCGAAGCAGTACACCTTAAAGCCCAACGGTTCTCTGCGCGATATTTCTCCGACGATGCTAGGGATGCTGGGCATCGACGAACCGAAAGAGATGACAGGGGCTGATCTGCGCGCCTTCCTGAAGAACAAATGAGAACTGTCGTGCTACAGTTTTCTCGCGGACATTTGTGTTCGCCCGAATGCCATGGAACCACGACTGATATGGATCAATCTGCTGGTGAAGCTGGGAGTGGCTGCGGCCGTTTCCAGCAGCCTGGTGCGTTCCTTGGAGTTCAAGTCGCTTTTGTTTCGTGAAGAGCGTTCGCTCCGCCAGAAAATTTATCTAGTACTGTGGTTCGGATTGCCGATCACGATCGGAGTGTGGATCCGGTTCTCAGCCACAAGCTTTCTCGCGGGAGATCTGAGTTTCGAAACCGTGCTGCTGCTGGGCGTGATCGGCGGCCGCTGGGCTGGCGTTCTGGGCGGGGTACTGATGGCCTTGCCTGCGCTGGTTCACGGTGAGTGGGCTGCGCTGCCCTTCGGCATGCTCTGCGGCTTCATCGCCGGTCAACTGCGCACCATGGCCCTCGATAAGGACGACATCTGGTCGTTCTCTCCCTTCATTGATCTCAGCATTTATCGCCTGATCCGCCGCAATCTGCCGACGCCGCACCTGTTTGACTGGCAGATCATGTTCTTCACCACGATCATCGGGCTGCGTTTTGTGGAAAGCCAGCTGGCGCGCTATTTCCCTCATTCTATATTCAGTCTGGACAGCAGCAGCCTGTGGGTTGAGGCGGCAATTTATGCGGCGTCCGCAATGGCCATCGGGATCGAGCTCAAGATTTTCAACAGCGTTCGCATCCAGATTAAACTGGAAGAACAAGAGCGCTTACTTCTGCATGCGCGCATGGAAGCACTGCAGAACCAGATTAATCCTCATTTTCTTTTCAATACTCTGAACTCGATTTCCTCGCTGGTGCGTTTCGATCCCGATAAAGCGCGCGATGTGATTTCGAAACTGGCCACCATTCTCCGGCGTTTGCTGAACAGTGCAGACTCCTTCGTGCCTCTGCGGGAAGAAGTGGAGTTCATCGACAACTATCTCGACATTGAGGTCGTCCGTTTCGGACCGGATAAGCTGCGCGTAGTGAAAGAACTGGACCCCGCCTCGCTCGACGTGATGGTCCCCAGCATGCTCTTGCAGCCCCTGGTCGAGAATTCTATTAAGCATGGACTATCGTCAATGGTGGAAGGCGGCAGCATTTACCTGCGCAGCCGGTTAGCCGACTCCGGGTTGGTCATCGAGGTGGAAGACGATGGGGTTGGCATGGCGGCTACGCCACAGGTGGCAAGCAACAGGCAGGGTGCCGGCATCGGCATGGCAAATATTTCGGAGAGGCTCCAGGTGTTGTACGGAGATACCGCGCACATGACCATCGATAGCCAAGAAGGGAAGGGAACTCTGGTCCGGATCCGGTTGCCGCTTTTGCAGGCCACGGGAGCGGTTCCAGAGGCCTTCTACGAAGTGCGCTCGACGACGCGTCGGTAATAGTCCTCGTATTGGGGAACGATCTTGCTCGAACAGAAGCGGGACTGGGCAACGGCGCGAGCTGCTTTGGCCATGCTCTGCAGGCGGCTTTCGTCACCCAAGAGTTCGATGGCATAGCGGGCCATCGTATCAACATCGCCGACGTCGGCGAGGTAACCGCTTACGCCGTGTTCAATCACTTCCGAAACGCCGCCGGTGCGGGTTGCGATGGGGACAACTTCACAGGCCATCCCCTCCAACGCCGCCAGGCCAAATGATTCCAGTTCACTCGGCATCAGCAGGATGTCGGCGATTCCGAGCTTTTCCTGCACCTGATCCTGTTTGCCAAGAAAAAGAACATCTTCGTGGATTCCCTTTTGCACGGCTAGCCACTCAGCCACCGAACGGTCGGGACCGTCGCCGATCAGCATTAATCTCGAGGGAATCTTCTTACGCACGCGGTCGAAGATCTCGATCACATCCGAGACTCGCTTTACTGGCCGAAAGTTGGAGAGATGTACCAGCAGACGCTCGCCGTTGGGCGCATACTCGGCACGAAGCTCGGGGCTGTTGTTTCGGACATACACGTCACAATTGACGGAGTTGTAGATTACCTCGATCTCTTTCTTCACGTCGAGAACCCGCATGGTGCGGTCGCGCAGGTAGTTGGAGACCGCGGTGACGCCGTCGCTCTGGTTGATGGAATAGCGGGTGATGGGCAAGTAGGAACGGTCGATTCCCACCAGTGTGATATCCGTTCCGTGCAAGGTGGTGACGAAGGGCAGGCGGCGGCCGCGCGGACCATCCCCCAGCATCTGCCGCGCCAGCAATGCGCTCACGGAATGCGGGATCGCGTAGTGTACGTGCAGCAGGTCGAGATCATACAACTGAGCCACTTCGGCCATGCGCGTGGCCAGCGCCAGATCGTACGGGGGATAGTCGAACAGCGGGTATCTGGAGACCTCGACTTCGTGATAATGAATATTGGGTTCCTCACCCCTGAGCCGAATGGGCTGTGCGTAGGAAATGAAATGAATCTCGTGACCGCGCTGGGCCAATTCCAGGCCAAGTTCGGTGGCCACGACGCCGCTGCCGCCGTAGGTCGGGTAACAAGTAATCCCAATCTTCATTCCGCTAAAGTCCGCCTTTTCTTAACAGCTCTGTATTCGATGGCAGGAAACAATAGAGGATGCAGATTGTACAGGCGCGGACGGGCTGATGCGAGGAAACGATGCGAGGAAACAGTGATTTGATGGGGGAGGGGTTATTCGTCAGCTTTTGGGCCAGGCTTCATCATGCCGGGATCCAGTTTGTCCAGGTGAGCTTGAAAGCGTTTCTTAGTCTCCTCCGGCAGGCCGGTGAATTCGATGCCCATACCGACGCCGGGATCACGGGTGCGGATCGTGGCAGTGGCGGTGATGTGTTCCTGGTCGATCCAGAAATCCACCTTCAGCACGGTTGTGATCGCCAACGGCATGGCCGTCTCAACATAACAACCGTTCCCACTAATGTCAGTGGCGTTTACGCGCATGGGAGTATTGACGCGTTCGTCTTTGAATTCCAGAGGAAACGAGATCTTGTGGCGCTGAAACCTTCGGCGATTATCGGGAGTAGGGACCGGCAGGTTGGACCGAACTTCGACAGGCAGTTGGCTAAGCCACGGGCATTCCTGGTCGACCACCAACTGAACTCCGACCTGAACTTTCTTTAATCCTGCGGCTTCTGACACCCAGATTACTTTGCAGCGAGCTTTCTTCGTCTCGTATTGAATGCCGATGACATCGCCTACCTTCAACTCTTGCTCGATGCCGGAAACGCAGGCTCCGGTGATGCTCACATTTTGTGCGGTGGCGTTTTGATGGAAGGGTTGACCGTTCGCACCCATGCCCCACACACGTACGCGCAGGTCTAAGGTCGCTCGCGGGGCTGCCCCAGTGGCAGACATGATAAAGGCCTCCCAGCTAGAATTTCTGAGCCGGTTCTAAGCCAATCATAACCCAGACATGCACGTGCAAAAGGTTACTAAGGTCATTCACTTTTGGCCGGGTCGTGTAAGGGAAACCGGAAAACACTACGGCTCGGTTTCTGTAAGACGTAAATCGCGATAGGAAATCAAAGTGATTCCCTGATCCAACAGTAACTGCCGCGCCTCGGGCATGGTCAAGACGCGCAACTCCGTCTCGCGCGATTGGCGCAGGCGAGTCCTGGCTGAGGTGAGATCAGCGTCGTTGTAGCCCGGATGGCAAACGAATTCCCAGGTTCCTTCGGGAATGATGGCTGCGATGCCGCGGAACAGTTTTTCATCGAGGGCACCGGTGACGACGATGCCGAGCGTGCCATCTGGAGTCACAAAGCCCTCCCGCGTCGCGGCTTCGTGAAACCTGGAAGCCAGTGTGCGAAGAATTCTTACCTCGGCGTAGCGAGTCCAAAGACCAGGACGCACCAACAGCGCGCTCGACTTCAGTGGTTTGCTGGGGCCAAACGGATTGCGAATGGCGTTCACGCCGCAGGCTCGGGCAGCGCGCAGCAAAGGCCGCAGCACCGCAGGAAACAGGTGCGTGTGTTTGTGGGTATCTACGTGAGAGACGCTGATGCCGGCCGATTGTAGTCTGCGAATCTGCGCGCAGACTTCGATTTCGACCTCGCGCGGATTCAGACGGCCGGCCAGGGCGCGTGCGGCGAAAGATTTCAGTCCATCCCGGAAGCGAGAGCCGCTCGAGTCTGACGTCGTGATGGAAGGCAGTTGCTCCGCGTCGAGAACCGGAACACCGTCGATCAGTACGACATGGCAACCCACACTCAAACGAGGAACAGTCGCTGCCGAACGCACGGCGTCGTCAAAGGCGCGCCCCTTGGCCATCAGCGTGGTGGAGGTCACGATTCCGCGAGTATGAGCCTCGACGATGGCGCGATTGATGCCCGCAGTGAAGCCAAAGTCATCGGCGTTAACGATCAGACGGCGCACGGCGTCAGTCTAGCAGGGGTGAGGATCTCGTCGCAGACAGGTGAGATTGTGGCATCCATTCCGAACAACTTCCCCGGGCAATCATTCGTCCGGTGGAGTCTGAACTCAATCCTATTTGTACGATTTTGGAGGAAGCAGAAATTGAAACCCGAAATAGCCCAGGAAATAGGACTGGTTGCTGCGGGTTGGTTCGAAGCTGCGTCCGGCCATGAATAGAAAGATCACGGGACTATGAATTTTATAGCGAGCCCCAAAGTCGATGGTGGGCTGGTTCTCTGAGGGATGGAAGGTTCCTTGCGAATAGAATTCGACGTCCGCTTCGAGTTTTGGAGTGAAATCGTGGCCGATTACAAGACCGGTAATCCATCCATCGGGTCCCTTGTGCGCGAACTGATAGCCGATTTCATAATCCACATCGATGGGGCCAAATTTCCTGGAGAACTCGAAGGGCAAAAGGAAAGATTGGCTCGTGGGCGTGATGCCGCGGCGAACGGCATCGTTCGGGTTGTTGAGGAAGAACTGGGGGAAAACCGAGACGTTGAGGCCGGACTCCCCGGCATCATAGAAACGCCATTTAACGCCGGGGTTGGATTGACCGAGACCAAACCTGGTCCCAGAGGAGGGATTTTGAACTCTTAACCAAGCGTTTTCATAAGTGAGCTGGATGCGATCGCCAACGCCGAAATTGATGTCGAGATCGGGTACGTGAGACACAGACTGATTGCTGTAGAAAAATGGCATATAGCCGAGATTGATTTCCCAGTTGAGATTGCCCGGTGTGCCGGGATCGTTGGTGTAATAAGGTGGACCGCCCTGCGCCGGAGAGCGGAGCGAGAGGGTGGCAGGTATCACTACCAACAGCAGGATAAATGTGCGGACTGACATAAGGTTGATCACTTTCGAAACGCGCAAATCCTTCCTATTTGAGAGAAGCTCGGACCACTCAAATCCGGCGCACCAGTCCCTCGCTGGTGGCCTTCGTATTGCGGACCAGCAACAACACGAGAAGCATCCCGACGAACGGAACTATGCCCGCGACAATGATAACTGGATCGAAGGAGTGAGTTCCGGTCGCTCGCCGCGCGTCGGACAAATAACCTATGAACTTGAACGCTGCGATGGTTCCGATTCCGGCGCCCGTACCGCTCAGGCCGCTTACCGACGCCACGGATTCGCTGTGATACAGATCGGACGGTAACACGTTTGCCATGATCGTAAATCCGGCGTAGGAAAAAGTCGCAAATGCGAACAAGAACGAAATCAGATAAAGATTAGTTGTGAAGATCGTAGGGATCAGCAACGTCATTCCGATCCCGCCGTAAATCATAACGGCCTTGCGCGCCGTGCCCACCGACCATCCTTGCTTGATCAGGTAGCCCGACACTGCTCCGCCGAAAAAACTGCCTGCATCAGCAGCGATAAATGGTATCCACACCGCAATGAGGCTGGTTTTCAGTTCGATTCCTTTAGCGACCAAATAGATCGGAAACCACTCGGCAATGAAAAAGAAGACCGGGTCGGTAAAACTTCTCGCAATGATCGTTCCCCAGGTCTGCGGCAGTTTGAGCAGGTCGCGCCAGCGTGGACGGGCCGTGCCCTCATCTTGTGCATCCGCATCACGCTTGTCGGCCACGATCATGTGGAGTTCGGCTTCGCTGATGAGCGGGTGGGTTTCCGGCGGATAATAAAGCCATCGCCAGGCAATGAGCCAGAGGAATCCGAGGGCGCCGGGAACCATGAACGCGGGACGCCATCCCCATCGCGAGTAGATCGAGTAGGTGAGGTAAGGGGTGATCGCGGCTCCGATGGAGGAACCGCTGTCAAAGAGTGCCGTTGCCAGGCCGCGCTCGCGCTTCGGAAACCATTCCGAGACGGCTTTCGTTGCGGCTGGCCAGTTGGCCGATTCGCCGGTCCCCAGCAAGAAGCGGAAGGAAGCAAGGCTATAAAACCCACTCGCCAACGAAGTCAGGATCGAGATGATCGAGTACCAGAGGACGCTAAGTGTGAGGCCTCGGCGCGTACCGATGCGGTCCATGAGCTTGCCGAAAACCGTCTGCCCAATGGAGTACGCGAAACGGAAAGCGATCGCGAGATTGGCGTAGTCGCTGTTTGTCCAGTGATACTGGGATTGAAGATACGGAGCCAGCCAGGAGAGCGTTTGGCGGTCAATGTAGTTGATGACGGTGGAGGCAAACAGCAGGCCGCCGATCCACCAGCGTAGACCAGAGATCGAGTGCGCGCTGTGTGAACGGGGTTGGTCAGCCTTGGCCATGTCGGTGCTGAGTTGCGGGTGAACTCGACGACTCTTTCCCGCAAAATTGCTTAAGCGGAAGTCTTCAGCGCGGAGCTCAGCAGACTGGCGGAGTCCTTGTCCAGATACACGTTGGTGTTGGCGTGTGTGCGCAGGATCGAGGCAGGGGCCGTCGGACTGATCTCGCCTTCGAAGCACATCTTCACGGCCTGCGCCTTTCGCGACTCGGGCACGATGGCCAGAATCTCCCTCGCTTTCATGATTTGCCGTACGGACATCGAGATCGCCTGCTTGGGCACTTGTGATATGTCGGCGAACCAGGCTTCTCCGACCTGCTGGCGGCGGCAGGCTTCGTCAAGGCTGACAATCAGGTACGGTTCTTCGGTTTCGAAGTCCGCAGGCGGATCATTGAAGGCAAGATGGCCATTCTCCCCTACACCCACGAAGGCGATATCCACCGCGGCAGATGCCAGTGCCTTGCCCACCTGGCGGATGATCTCGGAAACATCGCGCGCGTCGCCGTCGAGGGGATGAAACTTCGCGATTCCGGCTTTGTTCACCAGTCGATCGAGAAGTATCTTGCGAAAGCTTGCAGGATGGGTCGCAGGCAAGCCGATATATTCGTCGAGGTGAAACACTTCGACTCGTCCCCAATCGATATTCGAAGACTCGGTGAGAGCAGCCAGAAACTCGAACTGGGAGGTCCCGGTGGCAGCGATGACGCGTGCCTGGCCACTGTCCCGGATGGCGCGGCGGATAGTAGCGGCGGCCTTCTCGGCGGCCGCTTTTCCCAACGAACTCTTGTCGTCGAAAACCTTTAACACCATTTCTCGGCTTTTTCTCCAGTGAGCTCGAGTGCGTACCCAGTGAGATGCCCGGAAAGTATACAAGAACTCGACCGACCACAAGCCGCGCCCGATGCGGATCGAGAACGGAATGGGATTGAAAGTACAGTTCGTCTCACACCGTGAAAGTTCCAGGTCTCGGCGCCCGTTGACGACTGGACAGATTACACTGATCAGTCGTGTGAGTGCCGAGGTTAAGGCGACTCGCGCGACTCGTCCTCAGACCGGTGCACGGGACTGCGATGCAGAATAGCGTTCTGAAAATCGACCCCAAAGACAATGTCTTAATTGCACTCGCAGATCTGCGCAAGGGCGAGCGCATCACTCACCCGGATCAAGCCTACATTCTGACGTCGGATGTCCCGGCCAAACATAAGTTTGCCACGCAGAATCTATCAGCCGGTGATGATGTGGTGATGTACGGTGTTCTCGTCGGTAAGGCGAGAGAGCGAATTCAAGCCGGGGAAGTCCTGACAACACGCAATGTAAGACACGATGCCTCGCGCTACTCCGAGAGTTCGCGGCAATACGAGTGGAGTCCTCCCGATGTGTCGCGTTGGCGGCAGCGAATCTTCCTTGGATACCACAGGCCCGATGGGCAGGTCGGGACGCGGAACTATTGGTTAATGGTACCGCTGGTTTTCTGTGAGAACAGAAATATTGGGGTGTTAAAACAGGCGTTCCAGGAGGAACTGGGTTTCGCTCAGCCGAACATCTATCGGCAACAAGTAGCTGAAATGGTTCGGCTTTATGGTGAAGGCAAATCGAAAACCATCGAGACACATGTGCTGGAACCGCAGTCCTACTCGGCCATCCGTCCCAAGGTTCTGGAGAATGTTGATGGAATCAAGTTTCTGATGCATGAGGGCGGTTGCGGCGGAACGCGTGAAGACGCCAATAATCTTTGCGGGCTGCTTGCGGGGTATATCCATCATCCGAATGTTGCCGGAGCGACTGTTCTAAGTCTGGGATGCCAGAATTCACAAGTTGCCATTCTCCGGGAACAGATCGCGCGGCGTGATCCGCGTTTCAGCAAGCCTATGTTTGTATTTGAGCAGCAACAGAGCGGCTCCGAATTCAAGATGCTTTCGGAGGCCATCCGGTCGACTTTCATCGGACTCATGGAGGCGAACAGAAGTCAACGTGCCCCCGCCTCTCTGTCTCACTTGTGCGTGGGTTTGAAGTGCGGTGGCTCGGATGGATTTTCCGGTATCTCTGCGAATCCTGCGGTTGGCCGCGTGTCGGATGCGCTGGCAGCTCTCGGCGCGAGGAGCATCCTCTCCGAGTTTCCTGAACTCTGCGGTGTCGAGCAGGAATTGATCGATCGTTGCATCGGGCAGGCCGTCTCTGATCGCTTCATTCAATTGATGCGCGATTATGCGAACCGGGCGAAAGCCGTCGGCTCAGGCTTCGATATGAATCCTTCGCCCGGAAACATTCGGGATGGATTGGTGACTGACGCCATGAAATCCGCCGGGGCTGCCAGGAAGGGAGGAGCTTCACCGGTGGCTGCGGTGCTCGATTATCCTGAGTACTGCATTGCGCCGGGATTAAACCTCCAGTGCACACCGGGCAATGACGTCGAGTGCGTCACCGCGCAGGTGGGCGCAGGCGCCAACCTTGTTCTGTTCACCACCGGGCTGGGGACGCCGACTGGGAATCCTATTGCGCCGGTGCTCAAGATCTCAACCAATTCGCCGCTAGCCGAACGGATGCAGGACATCATTGATATTGACACGGGTGCTGTCGTCTCAGGTGAAAGCTCGATCGAAGAGATGGGAGACGTACTGCTGGAGCGGGTGATTGAAGTGGCGAGCGGTCAGGTTCGAACCAAGGCAGAGTTGCTCGGGCAGGACGACTTCATTCCTTGGAAGAGAGGCGTCTCCCTCTGATGAGGTGCCGCCTGAGATTCCGTCTGTTGTAGGCGCGAACATGCAACTTGCAGGAAAACGAATGAGCCATCCTCTTTTGGATCTCACCCATAAAACCGCGGTCGTGATCGGCGGAACTAGCGGGATTGGACTGACCCTGGCCCGCGGGCTGGCACAGGCTGGCGCAAATGTGGTTCCGACCGGACGCCGCTCTGAACTCGTCGAGGCGGCCAGCCACGAGATTGAGTCGCTGGGCAGAAAGTCGCTACCAATCACCTGCGATGTAGCCGACAGGGAAAGTCTGAAGGCACTGCTTACTGCCGTTTGCCGCAGATTTGACAGCGTGCAGATCCTCGTAAACTGCGCCGGCCAAACGAAACGAACTCCCACTCTGGATTTAGGCGAGCCGGAATGGAACGCAATATTGGAAACGAATCTGACCGGCACATTGCGCGCCATGCAAGTCTTCGGCCGGCACATGATCGAACAAAAATACGGTCGCATCATCAACATAGGTTCGCTTTCCTGCTTCCTTGGTCTTTACGAAGTTGCGGCGTACGGTGCCAGCAAAGCGGGCGTGCTGTCTCTGACCAAATCGCTGGCCATCGAATGGGCTCGATACGGAGTGTGCGTCAATGCCCTGGTGCCGGGCGTATTTCGCACGGCCTTGAATGCGTCGTTGCTCGATGGTACAGCCCGCGGTCAGGAGTTTCTGCTACGCACGCCCATGGCGCGCTTCGGTCAACTGGAGGAGCTCGTGGGGGCTGCGGTATTTCTTGCTTCTGACGCTGCCAGTTTTGTCACGGGGCAAGCAATCGTAGTCGACGGTGGAATTCTTGCCAGCGGGGTCAATCAATGATCCGTTTCCCCTCGCGCTCGTCAGGTGACAGCAAGCGTCTGATGTATCGATCGCGACAAGCGCGTATTTTCGATGGCGTAATCGCTTGCACCCTCATTCTTGTCGCAGTCCAGATACTCGCCGCAGCCGAACCCCCTGTGATGGAAAGTACAAAAGCCCAAGAAGACATGGCGCCGAGTACGGATCCGACTATCGCATTCTGGCGTGGAGTTCAAGCTGTCTATACCGACAAAGCTCCTTACGGCCAGAGCCAACCGCGCTACCGTACCGAGATCCTCTCGCGCTGGACAGAGAAGAATCTCTACTTCTTATTCGTTTGTCCTTATGAAGTGCTGCATCTCAAGCCTTCACCCGACAGTGCAAGCGAAACATATGAGCTTTGGGATTGGGATGTTGCCGAAGTCTTCATTGGTTCCGATTTCGAAAACATCCGCAGATATAAGGAGTTCGAGATCTCGCCGCAAGGGGAGTGGGTTGATCTCGACATTGACCTATCTCAGCCGCATCACGAAGAGGGCTGGAAGTGGAATTCTGGCTTCACTGTGGCCGCCCGCATCGACCCGGCCGCGAAAATTTGGTACGGAGCCATGCGCATCCCATTCTCGGCATTGCAGGGCCACGCTCCATCAGTTGGCGACAGGTTTCGAATCAATTTGTTTCGCAGCCAGGGGCCGCCGCCGAACCGAACCGAGGTTGTCTGGCAACCCACGATGAGTCACACGTTCCACGTCCCAGAGAGATTTGGCCTGCTTCGCCTCGGCGCGGAAGGGCCGGAGTAGGACGTCTTGCGCCGTGCCGGCGTGATTCAACCAGATCAACCGCCCGCTCTTTGGACCCCTCCGCCGGACTGCCGGGGCCGGTTGGTGTTCAGAGTTTTCGTTTGCTGTCGACTCTTGGTTTGTTCTGGACATAAGACAATCAACCGATATAAAAAGAAACCTTCCGTTAGCGTTCGCGCCTCGCGCTTAAGTTGCAGTTCCAGCATTTCGCTTCGTCCAGCGGCCCCGAACGCACGGAAACCGTCGGGAGGAGAACGATTCATGCGGAGGCGGGACTTCGTTAAGGCCGGAGCAATTCTGGGAGCCGTGCGCAGTTTCATGCCACCGCGCTTGTGGGCCGATGTTCCAGACCATCTATGGGAGGGCTACGACTTTGGCTGCCCGACCATGACCAACCGACTCGACCAGGGCCCATTCGGCATCGCCCAGGACGAAGGTTGGTTCACAATTTTCACCACGCAGCCTTCGCGCAATCGCATCCGAAATTTCGGCTCCGGTTTGGTCGGCTACACGTGGGAGGAAAACGGTCCGGCGCTGACCGTGCAGTGTGGCCAAGAAACCTTGGAACAGAGCGTCGAAAGAATGGCATCTCTGCCATTCGTGGACGTCTTGTACATCCGTTGCGACTGGCGAGATGTGCAAACCAGTCCTGGAAAGCTCCAACTTTCTCCTGTTTGGGAAACCACATTCGACGCCGCTAAGCGCCACAATCTAGGTGTCGGTTTCCGAATCCAGCTCTCCAGCCCAAATATCCAACCGCAAAAGCTCTCGATGCCGGATTTCCTGCACGGCAAAGTTCCAATCGTCAACATCGGCCACAAATCGAAAGCGCACCACACCGACTTTGATTTCTACGAGCCTCGCTACGACTCGCCAGAATTTCAAAAAGCTTTTGCCGACTTGAATGAGTTGCTTGCTGCAAAATTCGAGGGCAATCCCCAGTTGGAATACATGGATTTGATGATGTACGGCTTTTGGGGGGAAGGTCACACCAACGACTTGCCAAATCCGTTCCCCGACTACCTGACCGCAGAAAAAACCTTTGTTCACATGACCCAACTCCAGATCGACGCGTGGAAAACGACGCCCCTGGCGGTCAACACCCAGCCCGATATCAGCAGCGTGGGCAACCGACAGGTGCAGGATATGGCTGTTCGCGCAGGATGCTGGCTGCGTTCCGACAGTCTCATCATGGACGAACCGATCCAAATCGAAGAACTCGGCAATCGTCCACCCTGGGTCGCGATCGTCATGGAAGATGGTGAGAATCGACACTATGTGCTCCCTGAGTTCGCGGCCGAGGAGAAAGCTTGTCTCAGCAAGCTATCCGGCTCGAAACTCGCGTTTGTTGGACCGGACGACGAGGCCCTGCCAAACGACGACTATCCTCACCGCGTCGGCGGCCCGATGGATCGGCCTTATCGCGAAAGCGCGAGCTACCACGCGCTTGATATCGGAACGAATTATTTTGGACTCTGGACTGAAGCCGATAACATCCGGCGCTACTACGACAAGTATCCGGATTCGCTCCGCGCCATGGAGCAACGGCTCGGGTATCGCGTGCGCCCCTCAATCATCTGGCAGAGAAAACGCTATGACACGATGGAACTGATTCTGGGCATTGTCAACGATGGCGTCGCGGGAGTGCCTGGAATTCTAGGCATCTATGCCGAGACTCTCGACGGCCGGGTCAGAGCAGGAGGGAATCTTGATGCCGGTCAACCGTTCGCCGGCAAATTGCGACAAGCCTCGATCATTCTCCCCAAGGACATGGACGGTCAGCAGATCAATCTGCGCGCGGAACTTGAGGTCAAGGGCGTGCGAAGGCCTGTCCGTTGGGCTTGCCATGAGCGAACCAATCCCGACGGTTCTCTGACCATTCGTCTTAAGAAGGGTGGCGATTCAAACTGGATAAAGGGAATATAGCGGGAGTAGCTCGATGTTGAAATCAGACGTGAATCGTCGCGAATTCCTGAAGATCACTGCTGGAGCCGGCGCTGCCTTGGCCATGCCAACTTTAGGACATTCTGCTGTCTCCCCGAAAATGGTCGGCATCCAGGTTGGAGCAGTTTCGTTTGTGGATGAAGGTACCGAGAAAGTCCTGGATGTGCTTCAAGAACGTGCCTGCGTAAACACGTTGTTTCTGGCAGTATTCTCCTACGGTCGAGGTATTGCCGGAAGACAGATTCCGGGCCAGCCGCTGCCTGATCATGGCAAGCAGGAATACGATCTCAATTTTCACGGCGGGAATTTCGCTACTCCTCATCTCCAGTACTACAAGAACACGGTTCTGAAAGACACTCGTGCTCCCGACCATGGCGACCTGGATATCCTGGCCGAAGTGCTCCCTGCGGCTAAGAAGCGCGGCATGAAGGTCATCTGCTGGCTTGAGGACGTGTTTCGCACCGACCTGCCGAACATCGAGAAATTGCAGGAGCGAGATCTGTATGGGCGGAACGCCGAGACGCTGTGCGTCAACAATCCAGACTACCGGAATTTCCTGACCGGCCTGGTCGAGGACTATGCCCGTTCCTATGACATCGACGGCATCATGTGGGGCTCCGAGCGGCAGGGGGCGCTTTGCGACAGCCTCGGAGCCACGCACGACACGCCACCGATCGATCCGGGCAACGTTACCTGCTTCTGCGAATTTTGTCAGAGCCGAGCGAAACAACAAGGCATCAATGTCGAGCGCGCCCGGCAGGGATTTCTGGAGTTGGAAAAATTCGTTCGCTCGGCGCGGAGCGGCAAGCGCCCCATCGACGGCTACTACGTTCAATTCTGGCGGCTGCTGTTGCGGTATCCCGAACTAGCCGCCTGGGAAATGCTTTGGACTGACAGCCTTCGCGACACCTACGCAGCAATTTACAAAACGGTTAAGACAGCCAAGCCGGCAGTGCCGGTGGGTTGGCACATCTGGCACAACAATTCCTTTAATCCGATCTACCGTGCGGAACAGGATCTTCACGAGCTCTCCAATTATTCCGACTTTATCAAGGTCGTCATGTACAACAACTGCGGCGGCGAACGCATGGCGTTGTATGCAGACAATATCGGCTCGACCCTTTATGGAGATCTCTCAAAACAGAACCTGATCGATCTTAACTATGCCTTGATGGGATTCAGGGAACGAAGCTACGACCAGATTCCTCACACCGGACTTTCAGCAGACTACGTCTTCCGCGAGACGAAACGCGCGCTCGATGGTGTTGCTGGAACGAAGACCCTGATTTGGCCGGGCATTGACATCGATATTCCGACCGAACCTAATAACAGCAAGTGCACGCCAGAAAGCGTCAAGGAGGCAGTCATGGCAGCCTTCCGTGCTGGCGCGCCAGGCGTGCTTCTATCTCGCAAGTATTCCGAGATGCGCCTCGCCAACCTCAGCGGCGCTGGAGAAGCGATTCGCGAATTGAAACTGTCAGGTTGAGAACCGCTTGTCACAGTCGCCCGGCTTCCCGGTAACGTTGAGTGTTCTAAGAGGTGGTAAGTCCACCTCTTAGTGAGTGCTCACACCACTGACTCCACGCCGGCAGCGAAGTAGTATGGTTGGTCAACATCGGCGAGTAGTCCTGGCTGCTTCGGCTGCCAACTCAGCTGTTTCCGAGTCCACTCGCCGGACGCCGGAAGGTCGCCCGCCGCAAACTGCGCGAACCAGCCGAAATGCTCGTTCGCCTCCTCCCGAGTCTTGGCGACGACCGGAAGGTTCAAGCGGCGGCCGATCAGAGATGCAATCTCGCGGAATGGTATTCCTCCCTCCGCCACCCCGTGATAGCGGACGTCCAGAGCGCTCTTTTCCAGCGCGAGCCGATACACAACCGCAGCGTCGAGCCGATGCACTGCTGGCCAGCGGTTGAGCCCGTCGCCCACGTAGGCCGAAACTCCCTTTTCGCGAGCAAAACCAATAAGCATCGGAACAAAACCATGATCACCCTCGCCATGCACTGAAGGAGGAAGTCGCACCACGGACGCGCGGACACCACGCGATGCCACCTGAACTGCTGCCTGCTCCGAAGCGCGAGGCCAAGACGGAGAGACAGGCGGGGCCGCCACGTCTTCGGTCGCGACCTTTCCCGGGGTCAGTAACCCCGTGCCGGATGTCACGATCAAGGGACGGTCAGAACCAGCAAGCGTCGAGCCGAGAACCTCGATGGCACGTTTGTCGATTTCGCAGCTTTCTGCAAATTTCGAGAAATCATGGATGAATCCGGTGTGAATGACACCGTCAGAAGCCTCGGCTCCGCTGCGCAGGCTCTCGAGATCCTGCAGAGAACCGCGATGTACTTTAGCCCCTGCAGCGGCTAGAGACCTGGTACCCGCATCGGAGCGAGCAAGACCAAGGACCTGATGCCCCGCACCAATCAGCTCTCGAACCACCGCGGAACCGACGAATCCTGTTGCGCCAGTAACGAATACTCGCATATTAATTCTCCTTTCGTTGTTTAGCGATTGAGTTGAGATTCCCAAGCATTTCAGCGGGAATATGGAGCTGTGAAGCCTGAAGATTCTCGCGAAGGTGTTGCACAGAAGATGTTCCCGGAATCAGCAGGATGTTGGGCGAGCGTTGCAGAAGCCATGCCAGCGCAAGCTGCATTGAACCCACTCCGAGTGAGGCTGCTGCTGTGTCGAGTTCCGACGACTGTAGCGGAGTGAAACCACCCAGTGGGAAGAACGGAACGTAAGCGATCCCTTGCGCGGCAAGGTCGTCGATGAAAGCATCGTCGTTCCTCTGCGCCACGTTATAAAAGTTCTGCACACAGACAATTTCCGTAATGCTCTGCGCCTCGGCAAATTGTTTGAGAGTAATGTTGCTCAGACCGATATGACGGATGAGCCCCTGACGCTTGAGTTCAGCGAGCACAGTCAATGGCTGCTCGATCGATCCCTCCAACGGTTCCATGATTCCGCCGACGCGAAGGTTCACGACGTCCAGAGCGTCCAGGGCGAGATTTCTCAGATTGTCATGAACACCATCGATGATCTCCTGCCGTGAAAGAGCGTGAATCCAGGATTTGTCCGCACCCCGACGAGCTCCAAGCTTAGTGACGATCACAAGGTCATCCGGATAGGGATGTAGCGCCTGCTTAATAATCTGATTGGTCACGTGCGGACCGTAGTAGTCGCTGGTATCGATATGGTTCACGCCGGACGCTACGGCTTCGCGCAGAACGGTGATTGCGGCATTAACATCGCGCGGCGATCCCCACACACCGGGGCCAGCAAGTTGCATTGCGCCGTAGCCCATGCGGTTCACTGTTATGGCTGTGCCGCGCAGAGTGAAGGCGCCGGCGAGAGCAGTCTGTTGAAGCATTTTGTTCCTCCCGGTCTCTTGTTGCGTTTTGCTACAATCATTTGATGAAGCATTCTTCAGGTTTGGAGTTCGCATTATGGCAGCTAACGCTCTAGTTGCATTTGAGCCAAGAAAGACGCCTGTTCAAGCCAGGGCGACGGTCACGGTAGAGGCAATTTCCGAGGCCACTGTTCAGGTTTTGCTCAGCCAGGGAACTCAGCGCTTGACGACTACGCGAGTGGCCGATCGCGCTGGGGTATCCGTGGGAACCTTGTATCAATATTTCCCGAATAAACAGTCCCTGCTGTTTGCGGTGCTGGAAGACCATTTGGAACGGGTGACCAAAGAGGTGGAAGATGCCTGTGAACACGCGCGCCACAAACCGCTCACAGAGATGATCAAAGAGGTAGTGGAGGCGTTTGTGGACGCAAAGATTGCTCGCGCAGATATTTCGGTGGCCCTCTACAAAATCGCGCCGGACGTCGGAGGGCTGGCGCTGGTCAAACGCGTGACGCAACGGATGCGGAAAGCCATCGCGCGGATGCTCGAGTCGGCAACCGATACAAAGACCTCACCCGACGAATTCGCCATACAAATGATGCTGGCTGCAATGTCAGGCGCGATGCGCTCGGTGCTGGAGACAGGAGGTTCACCAGCTATGATGCGTAAGTTGCGCGAACATCTTGTTGTGCTTTGCCAATCGTACATGGCGGCAGCGACGATCGGCGTTCCTAAAGCGCGAGAAGGGACAAATCTCAAGAGAATGGCGCAGTTATAAGAGTCGACACTCGCCAATGAGGCTCTCCTTGGAAGGAAGAAAGGCGGTGGCGACTGACGGTGATGCAAAAGTACACTTTCCTAAAGCAGGCGCAACCGGGTCCTACTGTAAAACCACGGGTCTCGACCGGGATGATCCTTACGGTTCAGTGCCAACCGAGGGCTGGGGCGACCGTAGTCAGAATTGCCTCCATGACGTGCGAATTGTAGGCAACACCTAGTTGATTTGGAATGGTTAGCAATAATGTGTCGGCCTCCGCGATCGCCTCGTCTTTTCTAAGCTGCTCGATGAGAATATCTGGCTCAGCAGCGTAGCTGCGCCCGAAGATCGCCCGCGTATTCTCTTCAATGAACCCAATTGTGTCCTCTTCCTGAGGGCCTCGTCCGAAGTAGGTGCGGTCACGGTCATCGAGCAACGGGAAAATACTGCGGCTAACGGAAATGCGCGGAGTACGCGTGTGACCAGCTTCCTTCCAGGCTGCGCGAAAGGCACGAATCTGGGCGGCTTGTTGGACGTGGAGTGGCTCGCCGGTCTCGTCGAACTTGAGGGTCGAGCTCTGCAGGTTCATTCCTAGCTTCGCGGCCCACACTGCTGTCGCGTTGGACGCGGACCCCCACCAGATTCGATCACGCAGTCCCGCCGAGTATGGCTCAAGACGTAGCAGCCCCGGAGGATTGGGAAACATAGGACGCGGATTGGGCTGAGCGAAGCCCTTGCCGCGCAGCAACTCAAGAAATTCTTCGGCGCGCCGGCGGCCCATATCTGCATCGTCCTCGCCTTTAATCGGGTGGTAGCCAAAATAACGCCAACCATCGATGACCTGCTCGGGGGAGCCGCGGCTGATTCCTAACTGCAGTCGGCCGCCAGAGATTAGGTCGGCCGCACCGGCGTCCTCCGCCATGTAATCAGGATTCTCATACCGCATGTCGATCACCGCGGTGCCAATTTCAATTTTTCGCGTTTTCGCACCAACCGCCGCGAGTAGCGGAAACGGCGATGCCAGTTGCTGGGCGAAGTGATGAACCCGAAAGTAGGCTCCGTCCATTCCCAGGCGCTCTGCTTCTACGGCGAGGTCAATCGACTGTAGAAGCGCATCGCTCGCTGACTGGGTTTGTGACTGCGGTGAAGGTGTCCAATGACCGAATGAGAGGAAGCCAATTTTCTTCATGCAATATAAGTCTCTTGATTTATGCCCATTGTTTTGTAAGCTGACGTCTCATCGGCGAGCGCTAAATAAAATTGGGTTTCGGGGGTGCGCACACCGATTCAAACCAGCGACTGATGTACACCTCGGCATGACCTTCACCGCAGTAATGCCGAGCTCCGGCAGCGTTGGCGGTTTCAGAATTCCACCGGTACACAGTAAGCTTGGAATCCCCACATCGAATCACGAACCAGTGGGTAGGATTGGTGGTCACCAGTCCACAGACTTCACATCTAAATTCCTTCAGAGACGCCATGCGGGCCGTTCCGTTATAAGTGGTCTGTCATCTTCACTCCGCGATCGAGGCCGGTCGCATACTCGGCGTCAGAACCGTCAGTTCGCCGACTTGTTCCCTCTTCACGGTACCACGCAGCTTGGCGTGGTCTATCATCCAAACCTCAGGAATGATTTCGCCGACCAGTTTTCCATGACAGAAAAGCCGCACCACCGAACTCTCAGAGACGACAATTCCCACCGCTTTGGTCACTGCGCTCATGTTCGCGGCGGCAATGTGACGGCTACCCAATCCCAACGGCACATCCACTTGTCCGGCCACAGCATCGAGATAGCGGCACGCGGAAAGGACAATTCCCTGGCGACTCACCACGAACCCGCCGTCCAGTTGCGCCAATTCCTTGATAGTTCCGCGTAAATTTAGATTGGTGACGTGCCGCGAAGACTCCGGATGCCCTAGCAACGGATCCAAAATCAACGGTCTGGATTTCGCGAGGACTGCTTTCTCATCACCGAGTGTAAATAGCGTGCCAACGCGTCTTCCCTCCCGACCCTCGCGAGCAATTTCCACCGCGAGCTCAATCAAGGACTCTAGAACGTCGGGATCGTACTCCGTGACCTGGCAGAGAATGCTCTCAAACATCCATCAAATCTCATCTCTTGGGGTAGACGCCACCTTCTACAGCGGGATGCACTCTGCTTTGGATGAAGGGATCACCAAGAAGATTCAGGTGTGGAAGAGTGACACTCGAAGCCTGAGGACGTCGAAGATGTAGTCGCGTTCTTGGCTTCGGACAAAGCGCGCTGGATCGGTGCCAGGGTTCCCGATGATGGTGGCTCGAAGGTGAAACTAATACCGCAAGGAGCGCAATGGAGAAGCGAGTGGATGCGGGTTACGATGCGGACCACACCGCGGTTTGTTGGGGGGACTCTGTAGCAAATATGCCCGATCTTGGCCTCTGCTAGAATGTTTTTCGGGTAGAGCTTGGCGTGCAGCACTAGAGATCTGGAGTATTCCCGGCGTAACTTGCTCGCCATGTTCGCAGCTCAACTCGTCCAGTTTTGGTCGAACGACGGCGAAAGTTGCAATAGGTCTTTTGTTTCAATGTGGGCGGTTAGCTCAGCTGGTTAGAGCGCCTGCCCAACAAGTGTATCCCTCGGGATTGCCCCGACGTAGGTTTCTCTAGAACTTAGCGCCGGTCGGGCTCCGGTGAATTGCCCGCATTTACCCGCGTTTACCCCGGCCTAGGCACCGGTTAGGCACCAAAAATAAAGCGATCGGTACGGCGTTGGAGTAGTCCTCGACTAGTTGCTTCCTCCGCGAAAGCCGGTAGCGCCGGCACATCTACTTGCCTTTGATCTCGCTTGGGCATCTGTGCTCGGCGAATTGCTTGCGGAGATTTTCTCGAGCGTCGGATGTCCTCTTGAGTGAGGCTAAGTGCGTGGAGACCGCGACGGCCGGCACGCTGCTCACCCACTTGGTGACGCGAAGACTGCGACTTGCCACGCTACAGTGTCCCACAGGATCTTGAAGGACTCGCGGACGCTAAAAGACCCACAACCCCCGTCGATTTCTAGGCACCTAAGCGTCAACCAAGAAAGGACATTCGTCAGAGGACGAAACCGCATGAGGCTCATATTGGTTGTGGTGTTGATTTTGCTTCTTCTCGGAGCACTCCCAACTTGGCCATATAGCACCGGCTGGGGATACTACCCCAGTGGGGGATTAGGGTTGGTATTGCTTATCGTGCTGGTGTTGGCTTTGACGGGCCGTCTGTGAAAGGCGGCAGAGAAACTCAAAATCGAAAGGATCATGATGACCACCCAAGCTGCGAAGTGCGCCCGCGTGCCCTGCGTTTGTATACCGCGCGCTGGCGAGAAGTATTGCAGTCAGTTTTGCAAAGAGGCTGGTTCGAGCGAGACGGAGATCGCATGCGATTGTGGTCATCCCGCCTGCACAAAATAATCTAGCTACGTCGCAATCTCGCGCACCTTAGCGTGTCGGCCGTTCGGGACTTTTACGAGCGGGCTTACCAGAATTGCCGCCTGATCTACGACCGCCTGCCGAGCCCCCGACAAATGCAGACGCTCGTCCAGGTGTGGAAGCTGCTGTGGAAATGGCGCTGATTTCCGCGAGGCCCAGATGAATTTGGCTGTTGCTCTTCGCCGCGAATTGGCCGACCGCGCTCGGAAATACGCGCAAGCTCAAGGATTGCCTCATTGTCTCAGCTACGGCGAAGCCCCGATCGTATGCTTCCCGCCGTACGAAAACGACTCGCGGCATGGCAACTTTCTGGCGGGGAGCTACAGGGCCATAGGAAGAAATCCGGCGTGGGGAAGACGCTTGGCGAAGGTCCATACCCAGGGTCATAGATCGCTTCCCCCGGCCGAGCGGGGACGCTGGATGGAGCTTGATACGTGCACAAGTTCCGACGCTCTGTTAATGAACGTCTTCTGCTATCCCGGCCTATCACGACACGGTAGGGTCGCAGCACTCCTGGGAGCTGATCCGGACACCTCAGCGTGTTTCGGGTACAAGGCCCATGTTCCGCTGGTCAACGGCAGACTTGATCGTACGGAAGTTGATCTGCGACTGGGGAACGTCTTGGTTGAGGCAAAACTCACTGAGGGTGATTTTCAGAGTGTCCGGAAACGCTCACTCCTGGCATATCGCGATTTCGCGGAGGTGTTCGACGGGCAGGCACTTCCCCAAGTTAACGACCAATATCTCTCTTACCAACTCCTCAGGAATGTGCTCGCGGCTCACGCTCTGGACTGTGCGTTCTGCGTGCTGGTTGACGAGCGGAGGCCGGATCTGATCGATGCGTGGTACGCCATTATGAAATGTGTGAAGCCGGTTGAGCTCCGGACCCGGCTAAGAATCTCGACCTGGCAGGAAGTGGCACAGTCGGCGCCAGCGAAACTCCGAGCTTTCTTGGCGACAAAGTACGGAATCGAAGGTCAATGAGTGTAATTGATTGCATGACAATGTGGGCTCCGACGGCCGCTGTTTTTGGTTCGGGCGCAACCTCTACCGCGTATTTCGCAGCCAACAATGATGAGGCAGTTTCTTCCGCATTCACGATCACGCTGCAATACGTGGCGCTTGTCTCCTAGAAGGATATCCTCCTCGTGGCCCAGTGTCTTCGCCATTCACGGGACTTGTACTTGCAATTGTCCTGTTGTCGTGCGATTCGAAGTGTCGGTAGCTGTTCCAGTCAAAACGATTATGCCGCTTACCGCGTAAGCTTCTTTGGACACGGGAGGGGTGTTTGAGACTGGGACCATGACATTGCAGTCGAGCTGGTAGAAGACAAACCCGGTTATTAGGAGTGTATTGCTGTTCACAACCGGATTGAAATTCGTGCTCTGCGGCGGAAGGCTAACTGATTGATTTCCTGCCGTGTAGACTCCTCCTGTACCGTTGTTGGCCGCGCACGCGGGATTTCCCTGAGCCTGAAGAGTAATAGTCTTGAGGCCTCCTGGGGCTACCGCCGCAAACGACAAAGTGTATGTGGTGCTGCCGCCGACATGCACTGTTCCGTTCTGTCCGAAATTCTGCGTGCTGTTCGCATTTGTGTTCAGAACAGTCCAAGTCACGCTGGGAGGGTTCGGCCCCGGCCCAGAAGCAGGGGGGCACCCCATCAGCGGTAGGACAAAGATCAAAGGTGAGAGTTTGTAGTAGCGGCGCATGGAACAAGTCTCCGGCACACCACATTAGAAACCATCGGCTAAGGTTAATCCGTTTTTGCACAAAAAGGAACTCAAAGTACGGAGTTTGCTATGATCCTTCGCTGAGGGGGGGACGAGCCAAATGGGGAAACTATCTATCGTGGTCCGCCAATTGAAGAAGGAACAGGCACGACTCACGAATGAGTTGCACGGGGTAACAGCCGCACTAGCCGCCTTTGGGAAGGTCTATGTGAATGGAAGAAGGCCGACGCCTGTCACTCGCAAGAAGCGGACGATTTCCGCAGCGGGTCGGAAGAGAATCGCGACGGCTCAACGTGCGCGATGGGCAAAGATTAAGGCGAAGAAGAAAGCCGCGTAGCAAAGCGCGGGGTGCTTTGCCTCTAATTAATCGTTGCCGAAGCAAAAAGCGTTTTTACTTCGGGCGAATCGAACGCCGTGCCCGTCATGGTGCTGGATGTGGGAAAATAGCGTCTGTTGATCTGTGGGGTCCTGGGTTCCGTCCTGAAATAATTCGACCGGTTGCCATCTTCGAGTGATGATGCTTCGCAAGAAGAAAGGATTACCGTATGCGTCAATGTTGGTTTAAGGTTTTTTTCGTCAGTCTCTGTGTCGTCTTTGCCGCTACCGCGTATTCGCAAGTTGAATATCACGATGAACAGTCTGGGGTTTCGCTTTCGCTGCCTCCGGGGTGGACGTGGACCGCCCCAAGGGCCTTGGAAGATCAAAAAAGTATTCTAACTTTGAAGGAGTCGGAAACGGCTCCGATACTTCTCCTATATGTGACCCTTCTGGATCCGGCCGAAGAAGTGATGCCCGCGCAAAAGATGAATCATCGATTGTTGAAGCAGGCGGAAGCCAAGGTGAGGCAGCGAACCAGTGAAGGATACGAGAACTATCGGCTCCGCGAAAACAGCTGTATTCTGAAATCGATCAACGGACGATCGGCGCTGAGCTGGGTTGACGATTACACGG
>Ga0209693_10000128_pt1 | contig 28601 bp, 27 predicted proteins | sample HubBroMetageWRM3_FD_188345 | JGI IMG/M metagenome (GOLD analysis project Ga0209693, IMG submission 188345) | Warmed soil microbial communities from the Hubbard Brook experimental Forest, New Hampshire - Hubbard Brook CCASE Soil Metagenome WRM 3... | ecosystem: Environmental > Terrestrial > Soil... | reverse complement strand
CGGTGCTTACCTTCAACGAGCCGGGGAACGCGACGTGCGTCGGCGGCACCGTCACGTTCACCCTGCACGGCGCCGGCCTGGCCTACCACTGGACAAACGACGTCGAGGTCAACACCGCCGTCCTCAAAAAGCAGGGGTAAGTATTTTCGGCCGGCCCGGGCGGTAGCCAGATCGGGGCTGTGGCTGCCTACGATGGAGTCGTCGAGCTGCTGCGAGCATGCCGCGCACGGGTATCCGCCAACAGGACCCGGGGGGGTGATACCGGGTGCACGAGGGCGAGATCCTGCGCCCCTACGTGGCTGACCTGGTCATCGACTGGCTCAGGGAGACTCCGGACGCGGTGTACCGCGAGGTCGACGGCACGCTGGCGTTCGTCGACATCTCGGGCTTCACGGCCCTGACCGAGCGGCTGGCACGGGCTGGCGCGGTCGGCGCGGAGGAAATGAGCGACATCCTGAGCGCCGTCTTCACCGACCTGCTCGCGGTGGCCTTCAGGTACGGTGCGTGGCTGGTGAAGTGGGGCGGCGACGCCGTGCTCCTGCTGTTCGAGGGGGAGGAGCACCCGGCGATGGCGTGCCGGGCGGCCGTCGAGATGCGCAGGGTGCTCCGCCAGGCCGGCCAGGTCCGGGCGACGGCCGGCTCGGCCAGCCTGCGGCTGTCCGTCGGCGTGCACTCCGGCCCCGTCCCGTTCTTCCTGGTCGGCACCCGGCACCGCGAGCTGGTCATCACCGGCCCGGCCGCGACCGAGGTCGCGCTCATGGAGGCGGCCGCGGACGCCGCCGAGATCGTCGTGAGCCCGGCAGCCGCGAGCCTGCTCGACCCGCGGGTGCTAGGGCCGGCCAAGGGACCGGGAAGGCTGCTGCGCGCCGTCCCTGCCGTGGAGCCGCGCAGCTGGGACCGCAGCGATGTAGGCGGCCTCGACCTCACTACCTGCCTGCCAGGCCCGATCGCGGACTACGTGCTCGGCGGCGCCAGCGAAGGCGAGCACCGGAGGGTGGCGGTGGCCTTCGTGGAGTACTCGGGCACCGACAAGCTGCTGGCCGACGGCGGCCCGGAGGCGGTCGGCGCCGCACTGCACGAGCTGGTCAGCCTCGCCCAGGAGGCCTGCCACCGCTCCGACGTGACGTTCCTCGAGACCGACATCAGCCCCGACGGCGGGAAGATCATGATGGTGGCCGGCGCGCCGCGCGGCGTCGGTCATCACGAGCAGCGGCTGCTGCGCGCGGTCCGCACGATCATCTCCTACGACGGCCCGCTGTCGGTGCGGGCCGGCGCAAACTCCGGGCGCGTCTTCGCCGGTGACTTCGGGCCGCCCTACCGGCGCACCTACTCGGTGAAGGGCGACGCGGTCAACCTGGCCGCGCGGGTGATGGGCCGGGCCGGGCCGGGCCAGCTGCTCGCGACCACGGCCCTGGTCGGCGGGCCGGATAGCGGGTTCACCAGCACGCCGCTGCCCGCCTTCCGGGTGAAGGGCAAGTCCAAGCCGGTGCACGCGGTCGAGGTCGGCACGGCGCAGCAGCCGCCACGGCGCAGCGGCGCGGAAGTGCCGCCGCTGGTCGGCAGGGACGGCGAGCTGAGCCGGCTGCTCGCGGCCCTGGCCGCGGCGCGGGCCGGCCACGGCCAGGTCGCGGAGATCTCGGGACCGCCGGGCATCGGCAAGTCGCGGCTGGCCGACGAGCTGCTCGCCACTACGGACGTGCTTGCCCTGCCGGTCGCCTGCGACCGGTACGCCGAGGGCACACCGTACGCGCTGATCGACGCCATGCTGCGCGAACTGCTCGGCGTGGCCGGGCCCGCCGGGCCGCAGGCGGTACTGGCCTCGATCTCCGACGCGGTGGACACCCACGCCGCCGGGCTCAGGCCCTGGCTGCCGCTGCTCGCGGCCGTGGTGGGCGCCGAACTGCCGCCGACACCCGAAGTGGCCGCCCTGGCCAGCGAATTCCTCCGCCCGCGGCTGGAGCTGACGGTAACCGAGCTGATCGGCACGCTGCTGCCGGGACCGGCCGTGCTGGTCGTCGAGGATGTCCAGTTCATCGACGACGCCTCCGCCAACCTGTTGTCCCGGCTGCTGGCCGACGTCGCGGCCAGGCCCTGGCTTGTCATGTTCACCTGCGCGGAATCCGGGGCATCTCCGCTGACCGCGTCGGCCGGCCTGCGCGTCCCGCTCGAGCCGCTCGGCCTGCGGGACGCCGCCGCGCTTGTCGGCTGGGAGACCAGGCAGGCGCCGCTGCTGCCGCATCAGCTGGCCGCGATCGCCGAGCGGTCGACGGGCAACCCGCTGTTCGCCAGGGAGCTGGTGCGGGTCGCGGCCCAGGCCGACGACGCCGCGGTGCTGCCCGAGTCCATCGAGGACGTCGTCGGCGCTCAGATCGACCGGCTGGCGGCGGTGGACAGGGAAGCGCTCAGGGCCGCGGCCGTCGCCGGGATGCGCATTGACCCACCGCTGCTCGCCGAGGTGCTCGGGCAATCGCCGTCCGCGGACCAGTGGGAGCGCCTGGACGCGTTCGTCCAGCCCGACCAGGACGGCAGCCTGCGCTTCCGGCACGCGCTTGTCAGGGACGCGGCCTACGAGGGCCTGTCGTTCCGGCGCAGGCGGCAGCTGCACGACGGCCTCGGCCGCGCCCTCGAGCGGCGGGCCGGGCGGACCCCCGACTCGGAGGCAGGGCTGCTGTCCGTGCACTTCTACCACGCCCAGAACTACGCCCCCGCCGCGCACTACGCGCGGATCGCCGGCGAGCAGGCCGCCGTGGTGTACGCCAACGCCGAGGCGGCCACCTTCCTGTCCCGGTCCCTGGAGGCGACAAAGCGCAAGCGCCACCCCTCCCCCGAGGAGATAGCGCACGTGACCGAGGCGTACGCGGACATCAGGTACCGGCTCGGCGAGTTCGCCGGGGCCGGCCGTGCCTACGCGGTCGCCCGCAAGATGCTGAGCGACGACCGTATCGCGCAGGCCAGGCTGCTACTTAAGACCGCGCTCGTGGTGCTGCGGACCGGCGGTTTCTCCCAGGCCCTGCGCTGGATCACCCGCGGCCGCCGGCTCCTTGCCGACCTGGCCGACCCGCAGGCGGGGCGGCTGGAATCCCGGCTGCTCGTGCACACCGCGCTGATCAGGCAGATGCAGGGCCGCTACGGCGACGCCCAGCGCGCCTGCGAGGCGGCGATCGCGGCCGCGGAAAGCTCGGGCGCCCGGGACGTGCTCGCGCAGGCGCTTCAGCTCCTGGACGCCGCCGACGTGGCCCGCGGCCGGTTCGACAGCGAGCCCTGGGCCGAACGCTCGCTGGCCATCTGGGAAGAGCTGGGCGAGCTGCCCTGGCAGGCCAAGGCCCTGAACCAGCTCGGCATCAGGGCCTACTTCGAGGGCCGCTGGGGCGACGCGCTGGCGCGCTACCGGCGCGCCGCGCAGACCTTCGACCGCGTCGGCGACCAGTGGAACGCGGCCATCGCCGCCTGCAACGTCGGCGAGATCCTCTCCGATCAGGGGCATTACGCAGAGTCCGACGAGGTCGCGGGGCCCGCGCTGCGCGTGCTGCAGGCCTCGGGCGCGCTGTCGGAGACCGCGTTCGCGCTGAGCGTGCTCGGCCGGACGGCGGCGAGGGCCGGCCGCCTGGCCGAGGCGCACGACCTGCTCGAGGCGGCCAAGGCCGGCTACCTGCGGGCCGGCGAGCGCGGCGAGGCGCTGTCCACCGAGGTGCGGATCGCCGAATGCCTCGTGCTCGACGGCCGGGGCGAGACCGCGGCGGAACTGGCGGCGGGCCTCGCCAGCCAGGCCGCGGGCCGGGGGATGGCGGCAGAGCTAGCGGCGCTTGACCGGCTGCGCGGCTACCTGCTGGCCCAGCAGGACCAGCCGGAACCGGCCACCGAGGCCCTGGAGGCCAGCCTGGCGTCGGCGCGCCAGCGCATCGCGCTGTACGACGAGGCGCTGAGCCTGGACGCGCTCATCCGGCTGGCCGACCACCTGGGCCGGCCGCCAAGCCCGGCGCACATCACGGCGCGCGCCGGGCTGTTCGGGCGGCTTGGCGTGATCGCCACGGCCGCCTTCCCGCTGACGGCCCCGGCGGTCAGAACGTGATGTGCGGGTCTCCGGCCGGCGCCCGGACCGTGATTACCACGGTCCCGAACCAGGTCAGGTACTGCGACTGCACGCACGGCCCCGGCTGACCCCAGCTGCAGAAGGGCAGCAGCCCCTCGTACTCGCCGTTGGCCGGGTTGAACGCAGAAAGGTGCCCGCCCTTGGTCACGAACGGCTCCGGCGCCCCCCAGCAGGCGTTGAAGGACCAGGGGCTGTGCCAGCCGCGGGCCGCCGTGCTGATCGTGATGACCGTGGACCGGGTGGAGGTGAAGGTCAGCACGCCGCCGCGGGTGGTGCACGAGAGCAGCGGGAAGCCGCCGCCGGTCGCCGTGAGCACCCCGCTGCCGCTCGCGGCGGGGGAGCGCGCGGAGCCTGACGTGCCCGCGGAGCTCACCGTCCCGCTCTGGCAGGCCTGCCCGGGCTGGCACTGCACGAGCTGGCCGACGATGTCGAACGGCTGCGACGGCTGGCTGGTCGCGCCCTGGATCGAGGCCACGAGCTCGAAGCCGAAGCCGACCGACGGGAAGGTCAGCTGGGAGAACGTGGCGACGCCGTGCACGGCGTTCACCACGTTGCCGGACGGCTCGGCCGCCCCGACCGGGTTGACCGCGTAGGTCAGCGTGACCGTGCCCTGGAAGCCCCAGTCGATCTGGCCGTTTGAGTTCTCTACCTGCACCACGACAGGCGGCGTCATCGCGGTGTCGACCTGCGTGGTCGTCGGCTGGCCGGTGATGACAGGTGTCTGCCCGCAGCTCGGTTCCCCCGCCAGCGCCGGCTGCGCGCCGAGCAGCAGCAGTGTCGCGGCGCCTGCCAGCGCCATCAGGGTCGGCCGCCACCCCCGCCCCGAACCCGGGGCCCCATGCGTCCTCATGCTGATATCAAGCCTCTCTTCACGCGCCGGCCCTGCCCGCTACAGTGCTGCCCGCGTCGGTCGTCTCCTCGGCCGCGGAAGGATTCTATCGGGACATAGCGCGGCATGCTTGTGAGCGGGCCCGGCCCGAAATCATGGGGCCGCGCCGGCCACGTCGGCCGGCTGCCGCGCCGCGGCAAGCACCGACCAGTCGCCGGCCTGCACCGCGGCACGGGCCGGGTCGTCGAGGACGAGCTGCCGCTTGACCGCGGTGGTGGCCGCGGCGAGGTTCTCCGGGTGGTGACCGAGGATGACGGCGCCCATCACCTGCCCGTCGGCCAGCACAAGCCGCCGGTAAGAACGCCGGCCGGCGTCCTCGATGACGACGAGCTCCTCGCCTGGCAGCGGCTCCACCCGCCCGACGGCGGAAAGCTCGAGCCCGACGCCCTTGAGGATGGTCGCAGGCACCTCGGCGATCAGCCGTTCGTCGCCGCCCAGCGCGTTGGCCGCCGCCACCTCGGCCTGCTTGGCGGCGATCGGCCACAAGCCGAGCACCATGCCGTTGTGCTCGGCGACGTCGCCGGCCGCGAACACCCCGGGCTCGCTGGTCTGCATCCGGTCGTCGACGACGATGCCCCGGTTGACCGTGAGGCCGCCGGCCACGGCCAGGTCGATGTTGGGCCGGATGCCGACGGCGGCGAGGAAGACGTCGCACGGCAGCGACGTGCCGTCCTTCAGCTCGACCGAGCCGACCCGGTCGCCGCCGCGCACCGCCACCGCCTCCGCGCGGTAGCGGATGGTCATGCCAAGCTCGTCGAAGTACTCCTGCACAAGCTCGCTGCACCGCGCGTCGAACTGCCTGGCAAGCAGGCGCGTACCGCGCTCGAGCACGGTGACCTGCAGGCCAAGCTCGAGCAGCGCGTGAGCGGCCTCCAGACCGAGCAGCCCGGCGCCGGACACGACCGCGGTCCTGGCGCCGTGCTGCTGTACGTAGCCGCGGATCGCCATCGCGTCCGCGGCCTCCCGCATGACGAAGGACCCCGGCGTGCCGAAGCCCTCGATCGGCGGCACGGTGCTCGAGCTGCCCATGGCCAGGATGAGCCGGTCGTAGAAGAGCTGGTCACCGGTGCCCAGCCGGACCCGCCGCTCGGTCAGGTCGATCTCGGTCGCGAACGTGTTGAGCCAGGCGGTGATCCCGTGCTCGTCGTACCAGGGCTCGGCGAGCAGGTACAGACCCTGCATGGCCGAGCGGCCGTAGACCAGCCGGGAGATGCCCATCCGGTTGTACAGCACGTGCGTCTCGCGGCCGACGAGGTGGATCTCGCAGTCCGGGTGGCCGCGGCGGACGAAGTCGGCGGCGGTGACGCCGGCGATTCCGTTGCCGATGACGACGACCGACAGGATCGACCGGTCGAACGAGTCCGGCCGCTGCCCGGCGCCGCCCGGCTCGCCTGGCTCCGGCGTCAGCGCGACCCGCACCGGCCCGGACTTGATCCGTGCGCAGCAGGCCATCCGGGTGTTCGCGGCGTACCCGAGCCGGCGCAGCGTGCTCAGCTCCTCCTCGTCCGGCGGCGTCAGGCAGTCCATCCCGTCGAGGACCGCCACCGGGTCGGCGCCGCAGACGCCCATCCGGCAGCCGGCCTCGATCTGCCGGCGCGCCCGCTCGGCGACCTCGAGCAGGCTGGTTCCGATCTCCGCGCCGACCGGGGTGTCGTCGGGCGCGAAGCGCACCTCGGCCTCGCTGTCCTTGGCCTTGGCGGCCAGCGCCCTGGCCGCCGCGCGGCCGACCTGCACCAGCGGCGGCCTGCCCGCCGACTCCTCCGCGAAGCGGCGGGCCGCCGCGTAGCTGCGGGTGAGCCAGACCACGGTGAGGGCAAGCACGATGGCCCGGATCGGCCAGCGGACCCACGGGATGGCCACGCCGGTCACCGTGCGGAAGGAGTCCGCGAGGGTCACGCTCGCGTACCAGTAGAACAAGTTGATGGCCGCCGCGGGGAACAAGGTGGTGAGCATGCCCGCGGTGAGCGGCGGCACCATCGCGTCCAGCACGTAGAACGCGGCGACGCTGGCCAGGAAGTACAGCCCAAGCCGCCCGTAGGCCTGCGCGGTGCTGAGGTGCGGGTGCGACACCACGGTGAAGAAGCCGAGCACGAAGCCGGGCAGCGCGGCCGCGAACAGCTTGCGCGGCGAGACCCAGCCGTTGTCGGCGTCGTGCAGGTCGGCGGCGTAGGCGACCTGCGGCTTGAAGTCGTAGCAGTTCTTCGTGCAGCCCACGCACGGCTGGCAGTGGCTGTTCGGCACGGTAAGGAACGGGGTCTGGCCGTAGACCCGCTGCAGCGGCAGCAGCGGGCAGATGCTGCTGCACCAGCCGCTCTTGCCCTTGAACAGCAGCCCGGCCAGGAACGCGTTGACGATCGTGACGGCGAGCAGGATCCCCGTCGCCTGCCCGCTGGCGTTGAACAGGGCGATCCTGGCGCCTGTGATGCCGAAGAACAGCACGAGGGCGACGAGGAAGCCGTAGCGGCGCAGCCAGGCCGGCGGCGTGAACCCCCGGGTGAAGCCGAGCACGCGCGGCGCCTGGTTGGAGGCGGCCAGCGGGCAGATGTTGCGCCACAGCCCGGGCGCGGTGAAGAACAGGATCGGCAGCAGCGGCACCACGATCTTGAAGAAGGCGAACAACGCGCCCGCCGGGCTGACGAACAGGCCGACCACGAGCGCGAGGTAGGCCAGCACGCTGGCCACCCTGATGACGTGCCAGGCGGAGATCGGCAGCCGCCTCGGCAGCTCGGTGTAGTTGCGGAAGACCGGCTGGCCGGGCTTCGGTATCGGGCCGAGGAACACCACCTCGCTGGCCCGGGCGATGACGCCTGGTCCGGCCGGGGCCTCAGGTCCGGGCTCCCGCGGCGCGGGGACGGCGGCCTGCCCAGCCCCCGCCGCTCCGGGCTCCGGGCGGTCCTGGGGCGCGCCTGGGCTGCTGATGACCTCGATCTGGGTGCCGCCGAACCGGACGATGTCGCCGGCCCGAAGCACGGTCCTGCCCTCGGCCGGCTGGCCGTTGACGAACGTGCCGCCGCCGCTGCCCAGGTCCACAAGCGACAGCGCGACCGGGCTCGCCGCCAGCTTGAGGTGGCGCGCGGACACCGAAGGGTCGGCGACGACCTCGCCGTCGCAGTCGCTGCCCACCTCGATCGACTTGTCCACGGTGATGCGGCGGGCCTGGCCTCGGGGTTCGGTGATCCGGATGACCGCAGGCCCGGCCATCAGACGCCGTCCGGGTTCGCCCTATCGGCCGCCTCTGCCCTGCGCAGACGGCCCGCGAGGATCCGGCCGAGGTCCAGCAGCAGCCGCTGGGCGAGGTCGGGATGACCGGCGGTCAGGCGGCGGAAACCCTCGGGCGTCAGCTCGGCGAGCACCGCCGGGGTCAGCGCCCGGACGCCCGCCGAGCGGGGCTTACCGTCGAAGAACGACAGCTCGCCGACCAGGCTGCCCACCTCGAGCCGTGCTCTCCTGCGCTGCCTGCCGAACCTGGCCGGCGGGGTGACGACCTCGAGGGTGCCCTCGAGCAGCAGGTAGAGCGAGCGCCCGCCGCCGCCGGCCTTGAGCACATCCTGCCCGGCGCCGAACCGCCTCGCCTGGGTGAACTCAAGCAGCGTCGTCCAGTCCGCCTCGGATGCGTCCGGCAGCAGCACCTGCGCCTGCGGGGGAGTGTCCGGTTCGGCCGTAGGGTAATCGAAAAAGGACACGAGCCCCCCTTGTCGTGTTCCGGCGCATCCGGTTCGGATCATATGCTCGGCCGTGGCCGGCGCGGAAGCATCCTGGCCGGGGCCGGGCCCCGTCCTCGCCGCTCACAGCAACTCGGTTTCCACCTGGCGCGGCGGCAGCACCTGGATGAAGTACTCCCGGCCGAACAGCTCCTTGAGCAGGAAATCCGGGAACATCCCCTGCTCCAGCGGGAACTGGCTGCGGTAAGCGCACAGCGCGCCGACCTTCGCCTCGATGTGGCCGGTGACGTCCAGGCAGGCCGTGGCCAGGTCATCCCCGGCGCGCTCCGCCTGCACGGGCGGCGCGGCGCCCGGCGCCGGGGCCGGCGCGGGGGCCGGACCGCCAGGCAGCGCTGCAGGCAGCGCGCCGGTCAGCCGCGCTCCCTCACCCCGCCCGGCGAACAGCGCCGGCGCCTCGGGCGAGAACACCAGGCAGGTCAGTGCCTCCACGGCCACCACGTGGGCACTGCGCGGACGGTTGCCGGCCACGCCAAGCTCGCCGAAGAACTCTCCCGGCCCCATCCGCCTCAGATCCTTCCGGCTCCCGTCGGGGAGTTCCTGCCATGCGTCGGCGTACCCGGACAAGATCATGAACAGCTCGCTGGCGGCCTCGCCCTGCTCCACCACGTAGCACCCGGCCGGATACCAGTGCACCCGCGCGTGGTCCCTGATGAAGCCCATCGTGCCGGCCTCCTGGGCCATCAGCAGCAAGGCGTGGACGAAGTCCATGGTTCCCGCGAACCGGCTGGGCCGGCTGGTCAGCCAGTTGGCCAGCCGGTCCATCAGCAGCACGTCGTGCGGCGGGAAGTAGCTGTGGTACAGCCGCCCGGGCTGGTGCGGGGCCAGCCCGGCGGCCAGCTGGCCTGGATAGCTGGCCGGGTCCCCGGCCTGCCGGCAGGCCGCCGTGACGGCCGCGCTGATCGTGATGTGGTCAGGATGCCCGTAGCCGCCTTCCGGCCCGAAGCTGACCACCGCGTGCGGCCGGAACTCCCTGATCAGCCGGACGACCTGCCCGACCAGGCCGGCGAAGTCGACGTCGGCGAGGGCGCCGTCGAGGTAGTCCCAGCACTGCACGTGCGCCACGCCAAGCCGCTCGCAGGCCAGCCGCAGCTCGGCCTCGCGGACCGCCGCGATCGTGCGCCGGGTGCCGACCCGGGCGTCCCGGATCTGGCCGGCCTGCCCGCGGGTCGCGGACGCCACCATGATCTCGGCGCCGTCCTTGGCGTAACGGGCGAACGTCCCGCCCGCGCAGAACGTCTCGTCATCCGGGTGCGCGAACACCCCGAGCAGCCTGGCCCGCCGCGCTTCGCTCCCCAACCCCGGCCACCTGAATTCGCTCCGACCGCATTGCCTACCATTACCGTAGGCGTCAAGCCGGTTACAGGGAAGCCGGGGTACCCGGGGTTCTGCAGGCCGCGCCGCGCCTTCACCGAGAGGGCATCGCGGCCGGTGTCTCCGGTAGGGCATGCTATGGCGATGCGGGCTCATTTCTGCGGTACCCGGGGCTCGACGCCGGTCAGCGGCGTCGAGCAGTCGCGCTATGGCGGATACACCTCGTGCGTCGCGCTGGCCCATCCGGGGCAGCCGCCGACGGTCGTTCTGGACGCCGGCACGGGTTTGCAGCAGCTGTCGCCCGTGCTGGGCGATCGGCCGTTCCGCGGCACGCTCCTGCTCGGCCACCTGCACTGGGATCACACCCACGGCATGCCGTTCTTCCGCAACGGCATGCTTCCCGGCCACCGGGTCGACGTGTACCTGCCCGAGCAGGGCACGGATCCGGAGGAATTGCTGGCCCGGGCGATCTCGCCGCCGCATTTCCCGATCCGCCCCGGCCAGCTCGGTGACGGCTGGAGCTTCAACGCACTAGAGCCCGGGCACCACGAGTTGGAGGGCTTCTCGGTCGACGCCCTGGAGATCCCGCACAAGGGCGGCCGCACGTTCGGCTACCGGGTCAGCGACGGCGAGCGCTCGCTGGCCTATCTTTCCGATCACAGCCCGCTCGCCCTCGGCCCGGGTCCCGACGGCCTGGGTGCCTACCACGACGCCGCGGTCGCCCTGGCGCAGGGCGCCGACCTGCTCGTGCACGATAGCCAGCACACCGCGGCCGAGATGCCGCGGCTGGGCTTCCTCGGTCACTCCGCCGTCGAATACGCGGTCGGGCTCGCCCAGCACGCCGGAGCCCGTCAGCTCGCGCTGTTCCACCACGACCCGTGGCGCACCGACGCCGAGATCGACGAACTGGTAGCCAAGCACGCCGGCGGACCCGTCCGCGTCTTCGCGGCCTACGACGGCCTGATCGTCGACCTGCCCTGACCTGGTGCCCGGCTCACGGCACGATGCAGGCGACCGTGATGGCGGCGGAGTGCCCGGCCTTGACGGTCACCGACACCGGCTGCGAGCACGGCAGCTCAAGGTCGTGCCCGTTGTTGACCTCGATGATCCGCGGCGACTTGGCGGAGACCTTGTACCTGCCCGCCGCCAGCTGCAGCGAGAACTTCCCGGAGTTCCCGACCTGGATCGATGTGGGCCTGTGCCCGGTCTCGGTGAACGTCACCGTGCCGGGGATCGACCGCACCGGCGGCTGGTTCTGCCCCGGCTGGATCGCGCCGCCCTCCATGATCAGGTGGCCGGTTACCCGGCCGGTCGCGTGGCTGGCCGGGTGACCGCCGGCGGCCGGCTGTGCCATGGCGGCGGCGCATCCGGCCATCAGCCCCACGACCAGCGGAACCACTACGGCAGCGCCGCGCTGGGTGCGCATCTTGTTCATCTTGTTCATCTTGTTCATCGTCCTACCCCCGCTGCGATAACTGACCGTTGGACGCAGCGGCCCGCACCGCGGTTCCGGCCGGAACCGGCCCCGCGGTCGGCCCCGCGGTTGGCCCGGTAGCCGGCCCCATAGTCGGCCCCATAGTCGGCACTGCGGTCGGCGTTGATCAGCGCCGCGATCGCCGGGTGGCGGCGCATCTGGTCCAGGCACCGGCTGCGGTTCGGTCCGATGCTGCCGACCGGAATGCCCAGCCTGGTGCTGATCTCTGCGTACGGCAGCGGCGGGTCCTGGATGAGCAGGCCCATCAGCTGCTGGCCGAACGGGGACAGGCGCCCGAAGGCCTCGCGCAGCGCGGCGTGCCGCTCGGCCTGCAGCAGCCCGTGCTCGGCCGGCTCGTCCAGCGGGTCCGACCTCATCTCGGCGTCCACGCAGGCACCCACCGGCACCTGGACCGTGCGCAGCACCCGCAGGCATTCCCGCCGGGTCGTGGTGGCGAGCCAGCCGGGCAGCGCGGCCGCGCACTGCAGCGTGTCCAGATGGTCAACGAGCAGCATCCAGACGTTCTGGCAGACGTCGTCGGCGTCCGCGTCGGTCAGCCGGAACCTGCGGCAGATCGACCAGATGAGCGAGGCGTACCGCTCGACCAGCGTGTCCCACGCCTGCCGCTCGCCCTTCCTCGCCCGCGCAACCAGGTCGGCCACCGCCAGGTCGTCGTGGCCCTGCCTGGGGGCAGGCACCGCGGCGGGCGCCATTCCGAAGATCGCGATCGAGCCGGTTCCTGCTAGGTCTTGACTTGCGAACATGAACCCTCACCCCTGAGTCGGCCGTGTTGATGTCAGCCTCGGTGAGGAGGTGTCCCGGCGTCATGAGGCAGCGGTCACGACGAGCCGGGAATTATTCACGCCCAGGGCGGGATCAGATGTCCCGTCAGCCGCGGGACTGCTGTCCCAGGCCCGCGTCCCTGGCCTGCACGATCGCCTGCGCCCTGTCGGCGACCTGCAGCTTGGTCAGGATGTTCGACACGTGGTTGCGGACCGTCTTCTCGCTCAGGCTCAGCCTGGCCGCGATCGCCGCGTTGGGCCGGCCTTGCGCGACCAGGTCAAGCACCTCGCGTTCCCGGTCGGTCAGCTGCGGGAAGACCGCAGGCGGCGCGGGGGTGGCGGTGAAGTAGGTGATCATCCGGGCGGCCAGGTGCGTACCGAAGATGATCTCGCCGTTGGCGGCGGCCTTGATCGCGGCCCGGATCTGCTCCTGGTCGGCGCCCTTGAGCAGGTATCCCCGTGCGCCGGCCCGCAGCGCGGAGAAGATCGAGTCGTCGTCGTCGAACATGGTCAGCACGACCACGGCGATGTGCGGGCTGTCGGCCACGATGCGCCGGGTCGCCTCGATGCCGTTCAGCCCGGGCATGTGCAGGTCCATCACGACCACGTCGGGCTGGGTCTGCATGGCGAGCTCGACGGCTTCGGTGCCGCTGGTGGCCGCGCCGGTCAGCTCGGTATCGGGTGCGTCCGTCAGCAGCGCGGTCAGGCCATCGCGGAATAGCGGGTGGTCATCGGCGATCAGCACCCGTATCGGTTCTGTCAAGGTTGCTCCCTGGCGGGCAGGCGGGCGGCGATCCTGGTGCCGTGCGGGAGGTTCGGCTCGATCACGAGATCCCCGCCGAGCTCGGTGACGCGCTCGCGCATCGACGCGATGCCGACGCCGGTCCGCCAGCCCTCGGGCAAGCCCACGCCGTCATCGCACACCTCCACGTCCAGCCAGTCACCGAGCCGTATCCGGACCGAACAGCGGGTGGCCTTCGCGTGCCGTATCACGTTGGTCAGCGCCTCGGTCACGATCCGGTAGCAGGCCACCTCGACCGCCGCGGGCAGGTCGGCCAGGCCATGGTCCGAAGCGTCCAGCGTAACGGTCAGCTCGGGCGCCTCGGACTTCAGCCGCCCGACCTCCTCGCGCAGCGACCCGGCAAGCCCGAGCTGGTCGAGCGCGGGCGGCCGCAGCCCGTAGACGATGCGCCGGATGTCGGCCACGGCACGCTGCGTCTCGGCCTTGAGCCTGTCCAGCAGGTCAAGCAGGGGGGATTGGCCGGCCGACAGCCTCCTGGCGGTGTCCAGGCCCAGGGTCAGGCCCGCCAGCGTGGGCCCGAGCCCGTCGTGCAGGTCGCGCCGCAGCCGCCGCCGTTCCTCCTCCCGCGTGGTGACCAGGCCCGCCCGTGAGGCATCGAGCGCCTGGCGCAGCGCCACCGCGTGGGTGGCAGGCCCGGCCTGCCGGGCGAGGTCGAGAAGCAGCCGCTCATCCTCGGGGCCGAGCCGATCGCCCTGTCCACGGGTGCCCACAAGCAGCCGGCCCACGGTCTCCCGCTGGGAGATCAGCGGGAAGGCGACCACCTCAGCCGGCGCCCTCGGTTGCCCGTACGCGGCCGTCGGCCGCCACCCGTCGCCGAGCCGCAGCTCGAGTGCCGCATAGGGCAGCCGCAGGCTATCCGCGATGGTCTTGACCATCGAGTTCAGCGCCGATTCGGTGTCGGCGGCTTCCTCCACCCGGCGGCCGAGCCTGGCCAGCGCCTCATACGGCATCCCCCGGTCGCCGTAGAACAGCCGGTCGACCCGGTGCTGCACCCTGTCACGCAGCGGAAGAAAGACCGCGACGGCCACCACCGTGGCCACGACCTGCGCGGCCAGGCTGTGGTCCATCCCGAGAGCCGTACGGCCCCCCACCACGATGGCGACGTAAACGCCGGCGATCCCGGCGGTCAGCAGGCCGTACACCACGGCCCGGTTCAGCAGCACGTCGATCTCATACAGCCGGTACCGCAGGACCGCGATGCCGATCGCTATCGGCATCAGCACGCCGGCCACCGCGCCAGGCCCCACGTTCACCACGCCGCCCGCGTCAACGTCCTGGGCGACGATAGCCGCGACGGCGAGCGGCAGCACGGCGAGGAACCACTTGAGCTGCTGTCGGCCCATCCGGTCCGCCCGGCGCCAGCGCAGCGTCATGCTCGCCGCTGCGCCGCCGACCGCGGCAAGCCCGCACGCCGCGGACAGGATCTGCGCCGCCTCGAACAGGCGTGTCAGCGAGGGGACCACATACGGGTTGGGCAGGTTACGGAAGTAGGCGCCCATGTCCTGCGGGATGAAGGCGTAGCCGAGCACCCACAGCGGGATGAAGGCGAGGGCCGCCCATAGCGCAGGCCGCCACCGCCGCGACAGCAGCGTTCCGTCGGGGAAGACCAGAGGCAGGACAAACCCGGCCAGGCTGATGGCCGGCCCGTTGTCCCACGTGTTCGCCCACAGCGCCGGCCTGGCGAACGGCAGCGGGCCCCCGGCGTGGAACAGCGCGTACCGCGCGTACACGAAGGCCAGCCCGGAAACCCCGTTCGCGAGCCCGATCAGGCACAGCAGCGGACCCATCGGATGACCTGGCCGCCTGGCAAGCAGGACACAGCCCATGCCCGCGAAGCCAAGCGTGATCGGCACCGGGTACACGTCCCAGTCGCTGCCCAGGGCCGCGAACACCGCGGTTGCGACCGCCAGCAGCACCGCCACCGCCGCCGCCGCCCACGCCAGCCCCGCCGACGTCAGCCACCGACTCGGCATCGCTCGCACGGACCGCTCCTGAAGAACCAGACCCACCCCTCCACGATCGGCCCTTTCCTGTCCCGTTGTCACGGGACAGATGTCCCGACCGGCCCGGGATCCTGCAGATCTGCGGCCAGAACCGAGGCCGGGCCCGGACGCCCAGGCTCAGCGCGGGGCATAAGCGATCGCGGCAAACGGCCATCCCTCGCGCAGCCACGCGGCTACCGCCTCGTACAGCGGGACGTCGAGATCGCCCCGGTCCGCCCTAACCCAGGACCGAACCTCCGCCCCTCCCGCCGCATCCCCGTCCCCGACCTCCGCCGTGTCCCGGTCCCCGACCTCTGCCGTGTCCCGGTCCCCGACCTCTGCCGTGTCCCGGTCCCCGACCTCTGCCGTGTCCCGGTCCCCGACCTCTGCCGTGTCCCGGTCCCCGACCTCCGCCGCATCCTCTTCCCCGGCGCCCACCGTGTCCCGCCCGTCAGCCGCCGGGTAGATGTACACGCAGCCGACGATCTCCCCGCCCTCATCCGCCAGCACCGTGTAGGTGAACCCCGACCGAGCCGCGAAGTCCTCGGCGTGCGCTTCCAGGTCGCCCAGGTTCTCCGCCAGCGTCATCTCCCGCGGCCACGACCGTCCCTGGAATCCCGGCGTGGACCTGATGTGCTCGATGCTCGACATCCAGGCCCGGTAGTCGCCCTCGTTATGCTGCGGCCCGAGCGGCTCCAGCCGGAACCCGTCGGCCGCAAGCTCGCGCGGAACCACGAAATCATCGGGCACGAACCCGCTCATCAGGTCCTCCTCGCGAGCCGCCGTGAAGACAACCCTAACCCTCAGGCACGGCCGCGGTCGTGCGCATGCCCTCCCGAAGCCCTCACCCGCCCCACCTGCCCCTTATCCCCGCCGCCCGCATCATCGTGGATCGTTACTGCCCTCATAGGGGAAGTTTTGATCCACGATCCTCGAAGTCCCCCGTCCGCCGACCCCAGCCGTCCCGCAAGCCCCACGCGTGGAGCTGGCACATCACCGTGGGGATCTACCCGCCAGGTGGGCACCTGGCAGGCCTACTGTGCTTCACCAGGGGCAGTTAGCGCCGCGCGAGCGGCGGTGGCGCCCCGCGCTCCGGTGCGGGTTCCCGTGGCACTTCAGGACCCGGTGGCCTGGCTGAGCTCCACCAGGTGGCCGTCCGGGTCGCGCAGGAAGCAGCGGATCTCCGCGCCCCAGTCATGCGGCGGGGTGAGGAAGCTGGCGCCGCGGGCCAGCAGCGCCTGGTAGGTGGCACGGCAGTCGGCCACCCGCAGGGTCATGGCGTGGCTGACCCGATCGGGATCCGCGGGCGGCAGGAACGTCACTGTGGGCTTGTCGGCGGTCGGGCCGCCGCCGCTGACGAGCAGCAGCCAGCTGCCCGCGAACCGCAGCACCACGCTGGTCCCGCCGTACTCCCGGTACAGCTCCGCCCCCAGCACGTCGACCCAGAAATCACGCGACCGCGCCGGGTCCGCGACCACAAGGATGTGCGTGACCGCCACGTCGGCCCCGAGCGGGCCCGCCGCCGTCTGCCGCTCCGTCATGTTCCCCTCCTCGACTGCCTAGCCTGGCTTTGGCAGAAAGGACGCGCCAATAATTATCGTGCTGCGAGATAGTTATCTCTGCTTACGTTATTTCCTCGGCTTGCGCGGCCCTTGCGACCTTGCGCAAGTCGCCATTTAATAGGGCTGTCAGGGGGATTCGAGGGAAGGGTGGGCCCTATGTCTTATCAGGATGCTATGGGATGGCCGCCGATGCCGGCCGACAAAATGTCACCGGACCCACCCGTCCGCAAGCGCCCGAAGTGGCTCTTCGTCGTGGCAGGCGCCGTCGTGATCGTCCTGGTGGCCGGCATCCTGATCTGGGCCCCGTGGCACAAGGTGCCGGTCGCCCCGGCGGCCGTTCATGGCCAGTCGCCGACGGCGACCTCGGTGCTGGTGTCATGGACTCCGTCCAAGGGCGGCGCAACCATCGACAGGTACCTGGTGCTGCGGAACGATGCCCAGGTGGGTTCGGTCGCCGCCGGCGAGACGTCCTTCCTCGACAACGGGCTGACTCCCGGCACCGCCTACCGGTACACGATCGTCGCGGAGTCAGGAACGCAGCGCTCCAGCCCCTCGGTCAAGGCCGTGGTGACGACGATCGCCCCCAGCCCGGTCGGGCTGGCCGCAAGCCAGGAGACCTGGACCACGGTGACCTTCCACTGGTCGCCGTCGCCGAAGGGCCCGGCCCCCGACTCATACGTGATCTACGGCGGTGGTGATCCCGTCGCCACCGTGCCAGGGTCGGCCAACTCCTACAGCGTCACCGGGCTGAGCCCGGGCACCGCCTATCAGTACCAGGTGACCGCGAAGTGGGGAAACCACGAGTCCGTCATGTCCCAGGCCCTTTCGCTGTCGACGCTCGCCGTTCCGCTTGAGGGCAGCATTCCCATAGTGTTCAAGACGGTCAGCACCCCCGGTACCGGCGCCAGCCTGCACGTGGGACAGAAGTGGAACGACACGTGGAACTTCACGTCGGCCTGCACCTCGACCAAGTGCACGCTGACGGCCGACGCGGAGTTCGCGCCGCCTGGCCTCACCCCGCAGCCGTTCACCGTAACGCTGAACGGCTCCGGTTCCCGCTACTCGGGAACGACCAAGGCCGAGATCACGCAGTGCCAGTCGATCAACGTCCACAACACCGTCAGCCTGACCATCTCCCCGGATCACGGCGGGGTGACCAACGGCGGATGGACCTCCTGGACCGGCACCATGGTGCTCACCTCGCCGTACGTCACCGCGAGCGGCGGCTACTTCTGCCCGTCGCAGAACTGGAACTTCGCCATCACCGGGACTCACTCCTAGTCGCGCCGGTCAGAACCCGGCGCTCTGCCGGTCAGAACCCGGCGCTCTGCCGGTCGGTGTTCAGGGTGGCTGCGGTGGCCGCGCCTGCCCCGTTGACGACCACGGACACCGGCTGGGCCAGGCCGAAGCCCTGGCAGCCGAGATTGTCGAAGGACGATGCCAGCCGGTTCGCCATGAAGGTGAACAGGGTGTCGCCCACCGTCGGTACCGGCGAGGGCCAGGCGGCGAGCAGATTCTGGTTGGCCTCGAGGAACGGCGTCTGGATGTCGACCATGTTCTGGCAGAACATCGCCGGGCTGCTGCTGGAGTCGGTCAGGCCGTCCACCGGGGCCTGCCCGATCTCGGACCGGTAGAGGTCGGTCTTGGCGGCGTCGAACGCGCCGCCGTTGTCCAGCACCATCTCGTCGTTCTCCGGGACCAGGGCGGCGTTCCGCGGCTGGTTCGCGGCGGCGAGCAGTTCGTCCAGCGCCTGCGAGGTGGTCAGCACGCCGTTGTTGCCCAGGTCGGGAGCCTCGAAGGGGGTGCAGCCTAGCGCCGGGTCGAGGAAGTCGTCGATGAGGGCGTTGTCGCTGCCGTTGACGAGCAGCGGGTCGCCCTTCATCCGTGCCGCGTTGGCAGCGTCGTCTTGCGCGGTCTGCCCGGTGACCGGATTGAACAGGTACCTGGTCGTCACGTTGTCGCTCGGGTCCTGGTCGACCATGTCGAAGTTACGCGTGGTCGGGCACTCGCGGCCGGTCCCCATCCCGGCCGCGGTGGCCACCATCCGCCTCGAGGTCCCCGCCGAGGGCACGATGAGCCGGCCAGCCCGCTCCATCTTGAAGGCCGCGTCGAAGAAGGCGGTGCCGTTGCAGAACGACACCTGCCCGAAGGGCGAGCCAGGCTCGCCGTCCGTGCACCTGCCCTGCGCCAGCGCCTGCGGCGTCGCGCCGACCTGGAACAGGGTGGTGCCGTTGAACCCGAAGTCGATGGTGACGATCGCGTCGGCAGGCAGCTTCGGCACCACCGGGGCGATGGCCGGCTTGGTCCCCTCGGTGATGACCAGCGGGTTGTACACCGATAGCGCCCCTGTCCGCGGGTCAAGGATGGTGGCCTGGACGAACGCCCCCAGGTTGATCGAGTTGATCATCTGGCAGCCGGATGCCGCCGGCGACGTGCCTGCGGGCCCGGTGAGCTGATACGGCGTGGCCAGCCCCTTGGCGGTCAGCGGGTTTGCCGGGACGATGATCGCGCAATTGGGATTGACGGCCGAGGACGAGACGCCCGCCGTCTGGGAGGAGGACGCCGCGGAGCGGAGCTTCGCCGGGCCACGGCCCGAGGCGACGACGATCCCGACTGCCAGCGCCAGTGCCATGACCGCGACAACGGGTACCGCTATCCGTGCTGGGCGATTGTTCCTGCCCGGCCGACGCCGCACGGATCGATGGCCGCTGAGCATTTACAATCCACCTCGCATTGGTCGCCCCTGAACTGCTCCTGGGCGCACACGGTAGACCTGCGAAGATGCCCGGATCAGGAACTTCTAGAAGATTCGTGTTTTGTCCGGTTAGACGGCCAGACGCCGCCGAATTCTGGGCAATTTATTGCGAAGTTCTTACGCCGCAGGTTACGCGCTCGCAAACGGGCCGGGATCGCCTCGTGATGAGGTCAGCCCAGGTAGACGGGCCGCTAACCCCGCCCGTTTTGAACGAAACGTGATTATAACGATTCTTACCGTAATGACGACTTCTTACGGCGACCTTACGCAGCACCCCTGGCCCCGGCCGGTTTCCACCAGCACTGACCCGTGCCCTGCCAGTGGCGAATCCGCCGGCACTGGCACCGAACGGGCCGCGATCAGGGCTCCAGGGCGGCGCGCACGAGGTCACGCAGATCGTCGTCGGGAATGCCGGCCGCGTCCTCCGGCCGCAGCTGGATAGTCCCCCTGCTGGTCTTCAGGTCCGGGTAACGGGCGGTGAAGCCGCCGTCCTGCCCCCGGGCCGAGCCGTAGACCGACAGGCCGTGCTTCCACGCGCCGACGTGCAGGCGCCGGCCGCCGAACTTGTAGGTGGGTATCCGATAGGAGATGACCACGGTCGCTTCGGGGTACGCAGTGAGGATCAGCCGGTGCAGCCGGTCGAAGAGCGGCCGATTCCCGGGCGCGATCGCATCGATGTACCGCTGCACCGCCTCGTCCACCCTGCCGTCCCGGTCATCGTTCGCTGTCGGGAGCATCGTGACTCCTGTCGCCGGCCTGTGCGCTTCACCGGTAGGGACGCCGGGGCCGCCAGGAAATCATCGCGGTCAGGATCCTTCGGCGAGGAGGGCGAGCCGGTCGAGCGAGGCCTGCAGCCTGTCGGCCGTGGTCGCCCGCGCCCGCGGCAGGCGGTTCTCATCGGTCAGCTGGGTCCAGTCGTAGGTGCAGGTGACCCGGGTGCCTGCCCCGTCGGTCGGCTCCAGTTCCCATCGCCACAGATGCCCGGGCCGCTGCTGCCCCGCCTCGGCGGGCATCCAGGCGATCCGGCGGCCCTCCTCGAACTCGACCACGTGGTTCTCCCGGACCCCGTTGCGGGTCAGCGTCATCGTGAACACGTCACCCACCCGGCGGACACGCTGCCCGGCCGCCGCGGCGGCCAGGTTGTCGTTGCCGTCCCAGTCCGGCTGCGCAGCCGGATCGGCGATCAGCTCGAAGATCCGCTCCGGCCCGGCCGCGATCTCGCGGCTGGCGCTGACCACCCGCGGCGCCTCCTGCTCAGTCGTCATGCGCCCATCCAAGCACCTGGGCCGGGCTCAGAGCGCCTGTGCCTGCGATCATGGCTATGACGCCGCAGGACTGGCGCCGGAAGGGATCGGTCGGGATGAGCCGTGTAGTTGTCATCGGGGCGACGGGGCACATCGGCACCTACCTTGTGCCGCGGCTGGTGGATGGCGGCCATGAGGTGATAGCGGTCAGCCGCGGCGCCCGCGGCCCGTACCATGCCAGCCCGCAGTGGGAGGCGGTGACCAGGGTCGGCGCCGACCGGGAGGCGGAGGATGCGGACGGAACGTTCGGCGACCGGATGGCGGCGCTGCGCCCGGAGGTGGTGATCGACCTCATCTGTTTCACCAGGGCGTCGGCAGAGCAGCTCATCGAGGCGTTGCGCCCGTCGCGCCCGCTGCTCGTGCACTGCGGGACCATCTGGGTCCACGGGCCCGCGCTGCGGGTGCCGGTGACCGAGGATGAGCCGCGCACCGCCTATGGCGAGTACGGCACGGGCAAGGCAGAGATCGAGGCGCTGCTGCACCAGGAGACCCGGGCGGGCGGGGTCCCGGCGGTGGTGCTGCACCCGGGTCATATCAGCGGGCCGGGCTGGCCGGTCATCACCCCGGCCGGGAACCTCGACCCCGCCTCATGGACTCAGCTGGCGACGGGGCGTCCGCTTGCCCTGCCCGACCACGGGCTTGGCGTCCTGCATCACGTGCACGCCGACGACGTGGCGCAGGCGTTCGAGCGCGCGCTGTCCAGCCCGGCGGCGATCGGAGCCAGCTTCCACGTGGTCGCCGAGCAGGCGATGACGCAGCGAGGCCTGGCGGCCGGCGTGGCGCGGTGGTTCGGCCGTGAACCGGTCCTGGACTTCGTGGACTGGGACGAGTTCACCCGCCGGGCCGGCGCCGAGCCCGCCGCGGTCACCCGCGAGCACACGTTCCGCAGCATCGCCGCCAGCACCGCCCGCGCCCGCGAGGTGCTCGGCTACGCGCCGCGATACAGCTCACTTGACGCCCTGCGCGAGGCACTGGCATGGCTTGTCGCCAACGGCCAGGCAGACGTGGGCGGTCAGCCGTTCCCGGCCCCGACCTGAGATGAGCGGAGCGGGAGCACGAAGCCCCATATCAACGGGCCGATCAGGGACCGGGCCGGCCGGCGAGGTTATGCAGGCAGGCCCACGGCACCGAGGTTCCCGCGAACGCCGCGGCCAGATCGGCCACGGTGCGCCGGGAAAACCACGGCGCGAGCAGCACGGCAATGGTGTCCCGATGGGTATGCAGATCGTCGATCGCGGAAAAGTCCGCGAGCAGCAGGCGTCCTAGGAAAGCGAAGGTCCTGGCCAGCCGGGTCGTCATGGCGAGGTCGGCGAACTGCTGCTGGGTAAGCGCCGCCACCATGACCCGCTGGCCGTCCGCGGTGGCAAAGTCGTGTGCGAAGCCGCCAGGTCGCGCCGCTGCCGACGCCAGCTCCCGTTCCGCCAGGATCACCGCCAATTCCAGCGCGGCGGAAAATCCGGGCTGCTTTTGCCGCAGCAGCCTGCGCACGTATTCCATGTTCTGCGTGCTCTGCTCGGTGCTAACTGTTTCCATCGTCATTTCCCGGCCGATCGCCATTGCCTGGACAGGCTCCGCGGATGATTCAGATGATGTCAGACGACGCCGGCTGACACCGGTCGACGCGCAGGTCGCTGTCAGCGGACGATGCGCAGGGCCAGCCGGGGAGGGCAACCGCGTTGCACCAGCCGGGCGACCTGATGCCAGTCGATGCGGTCGGCGTAGATCTCGGCCAGCGACCCGGGGATGCCCAGGCGCGTGAGCTGCGATACCCGCCAGTTGTGCACGACCACCTCGTCGTGGTCGACGGCGCAGTGGCCGGTGGTGAGTGGTTCCATCGCTGATCCCTTCGGTCAGGAGCGGACGGTGCACGCCTTATCTGCCAGCCTCAGGCCGCCCCGGGTGAGCCTGCATCGTCAAGTTCGTGTGATTTCTTGAATCACACGATTGACCGGGAACCCCGGGGTCAGCCCTCGCGGTGGCGCGCGCCGGTGCGCCCGGCCCGTCCGCCGGGCCGAGCCGGTCCGCGAGCCTGGCGGCGCGCCGCAGCGCGCGCCGTTCGTCCTCGCTGGTGCCTCCCCACACGCCGGCCTCCTGGCCGCTGGCCAGTGCCCACTCCAGGCATCGGGTGCGGACCCTGCACCCCGCGCATACCTGTTTGGCCCTGTCCACCTGGAGGAGCGACGGCCCGGCGCTGCCGACGGGGAAGAACAGCTCGGGATCGCTGTCGCGACATGCGGCCAGGTCACGCCAGTCCGTGCTGCCGCTCGGGGCCGGACGTTGCGGCGCGTTCATGCGTGTCTCGGTCATCGGGCTCGCCCCGGGCGTGCGCCTGCCCTTGGCGCGATCATCGGGGGCTGTGTGGTGGCGGGCATCTCATACCATCCGGTTCGGGTCTGCTTGCATCTACGCTCGCGCTCCGGACGGGTCATTTGCATCCGTCAATTCACTGGCCTTAACCCTGGCCCGGGCTCTGGACGACCCCGGGGTCTGGACCACCCCCGGGACCCTGGCCCGCCTGGCCGCGGGCCGGGAACTCCACCGTGATCGCGGTGCAGGGCACGAACGGCCTGGACTACTACTGGCAGGCAGTCGGCAGCCCAAGCTGGAGCCAGCCACAGCTAGTGAGCACCGCGGCCACGCAGGGGACCCCTTCCATTGCCCAGTCCGGGCAGGCGACGGTGATCGCCGCGCTGACGTCGAGCGGCCAGATCGACTTTTTCTACCAGGGGATCGGAGGCTCGACCTGGAGCCAGGCCCAGCAGGTGACCGGACCAGCAGCATCCGGGTCCCCCGCGGGCACCTACGGGGAGCCATCGATCACTCAGGTCGGGGACTCGACCGAGATCGCCGCCACGGGCCCGAACGGGACGCTGTGGATGTTCTGGCAGCAGATCGGTACCACCAAGTGGCACTCCGAGCAGGTCGGCGGTTCGTATCTGACCTATACGAAACCCGCCATCGCCCAGGTCGGTGAGGAGACCGTGATCGCCGTCGGCGTCGACTCCGCGCTGGACACGTACACGCAGACGATCGGCGGCACCGCCTGGACGCCGTACCAGGTGGCGAGCAGCGAGGATGGCTTCGGCGACCCGTCGATCACGCAGGTCGGCAACTCCGAGGCAATCGCCGCCTACAACTTTGAGCTCAACAGCCAGGGCCAGTCGGTGACCGCCCTGTGGAGCTACGTCGAGACGCCGGCCGGCAACCCGGCCATCCCGTACCAGGTGAGCGCGTATGCCCCGGTGTGGGCTCATGGTGATCCCACGATCGCGGACGTCAACGGCTCGGCCGTGATCGGGGTCCCGCAAACCAACGGCACCGGCCTGTTCTACTGGGAATCCGGCTGGAACTGGCACCCGGAAACCGTCGGCTGACCCCGAGCACCGAACCAACGCGGCCGCCCGCAACGCATCGGGCGGCCGCGTTGACCATGCCGGCAACCCCGCCGGATAATTGGGCACCGTGCAGCACATCCTCGCCCTGTCCCGCTCGGCCGTCACCATCCGGCACTGGTTCGAGATCAACCTCGATGACGCCTCTGCCGAGCACGGCGCCCGGATCGAGATCCGGGAACTGGCGGACCACCCGCATCGCGGCAGCGAGTCGGCGTCCCAGCTCACCACGGTCGATCGCCCGCTATGGCGGGCGGACCTGTTCGACCGGCTCGCCGATCCGCCTGGCAGCTTCTCCGCCGCGCACTACCACCCGCGGTTCGACGGCAACGAGCCCCGTGCCCGGCACTGGGATGCGGCCCTGACCGCCGACCCCTGGACCTGGCTGGGCGACCAGATCGCCAGCCTGGGAACCGCCGCCGGGGGAGCGGCCTGGCCGCTCGATCCGGGTGACGCCGCGGAACTCCCCGGCCTGGCCGGGACCGTGGTGGCGACCGCGCAGCAGTTCGCGCCCGCCAGGTGCCGGTCGCCGGCGGAGTGTTTCCAGCTGACCAGGGACGTCCAGGACGCCGTCCAGCTCATGATCGCCACGCTGCGCGCCCCGGACCGCCTGGACCGCGACCGCGCCGCACCCTGGCTGGGCACTTACCAGTAATCCTGCCGTCAACGAAACGTTCAGGGCCAAAGGCCGCCGCCATCTCCGGTCATGGTATGGCTGACCCTCCGCCCGGGCTGATCTCTTTTATTTTGGCCGAACGGGAAGTGGTCCCACCTCCGAGGACAGCCTTCTGCGCGGTCGGCATGACGAGCCGGATAGCAGGCGGATCTCCCACCTAGGGGGCGTTACAGTACTGGCGGCGGGACGCGATACCCGGTCCGGGCCGCTGTGAAGCAACGTGTCAGGAGGTCGCCGTGCCGCACGTGCGGGTGCACAACTTCTCGGTATCGCTGGACGGGTTCGGTACCGGCGAGGGGCAAAGCCTGGATGCCCCGTTCGGGCATGCGGGGCTCCGGCTGCATGAGTGGTTTTTCGCGACCCGCACGTTCCACGCCATGCAAGGCCAGCCGGGCGGCAGCACCGGCATCGACGATGCTTTCGCCAGCGCCTGGGAACCGGGCATCGGTGCCGAGATCATGGGGCGGGGCAAGTTCGGCCCTCACCACGGCCCCTGGCCGGACCAGGAGTGGAACGGATGGTGGGGAGACAACCCGCCGTTCCGCACCCCGGTTTTTGTCCTCACCCACCATCCCCGGCCCTCAGTCCAGATGAACGGCGGTACCACGTTCCACTTCCCCGACGCCAGCCCCGCCCAGGCGCTTGCGCAGGCGCATGAGGCTGCCAATGGAGGGGATATCCGCATCGGCGGCGGCCCATCCACCGTCCGAGAATTCCTGGCTGCCGGCCTGATCGACTACCTGCACATCGTCGTGGTGCCCATCGTGCTGGGCCGCGGGGAGCGGCTCTGGGACGGGCTGGAAGCGCTCGAAGACCACTTCCAGATCGAGGCAGTGAACAGCCCCAGCGGCGTCACCCACCTCACCCTCAGCCGACGCTGATCACACCAGCCCGAGCACCTACCGGACCCGGCAGCACGCCGAACCAGGTGATCCGCTGGTCTTCGCATCACGATCTTGCCCGTCACCGTCGGGAATGACTTAAGTTCGCGAGTGTGCGGTCGCATAGGTGATCACCGTGCTGGCGTCGGCGTGTTCGGCGTACAGGTCGGAGCGCGGATCGTCTTCGGCGACCCGCCATACCCCGTGGGCCTTGTCCCAAAAGGCGGACCATCCGGTGTGGCTGTCGAGGAAGGCCGCTATCCGCGCGGCGTCATCGGGGGCTGGCATATGAATCATCCGGTTGGTCCTCAGCTTCGGGCGGGTTAGCGTTCTGGGAAGGGTCCGCTCGGCGGGCTGCCCGTCATCGGCTTCCTTCCTGTGGCCTGTCAGGATCGCGGTGGGGAGCGGGGCCGGCGGTCGTCATGTGCCGTGGAAGGCCGCTGGGCGAGCTCGATGTCAATGGCGCGGATGTGCGCCACGATCGGCCCGCAGGCCGGTGAGCCCGGCCGGACCGAGGCCAGGCTCACCGCCAGATCGCGGCGGGTCCGCTCAAGCTCGCCCGATGTCATCGCGGTGACATCGGGCGAGCGGCCGGGGTCAGGCACGGGCGATCTTCTCCCGATCGTCCTGCTCGGCGAGGACGGCGTCGAGCCTTGCTTGCAGGTCTGCCCGTGCCGACGGCGCGGGATCTTGGGTGTCGATGAACGCGATGGCGGATTCGAGCTGGCAGCGGTAGCCGGTCAGCTCGAAGGTGGCTAGGGCGTGCAAAGGGTGCTTGGGCGGTTCGATGAAGACGCCGGACTGGGCGGTGTCAGTCATGGCCCCTCCTGCTCGGCGGCGCTGTCTGTGTCCAGGTGTCTTCGCGATGGCGGCACCATTCCATGCCGACAGGATGCCCCTTTCCAGAACGTGGATGCAAGATTTCAGATAGAACCTTCACATTAATTTTCCCGTCTTAGATAATTCATTTCGAACCGCATATCAAGCTGCTTTCAAAGCGAAGGTCGGCTAGGCTTCGATCTGCAAGGGAGAGGGCGGACACGATGACCGAACAGGCAACCGGCTCGACGGTGCCACGGCGGCAACTCGGCAGGTACCTGCGGGACCTGCGCGGCAGCCAGCGGATTACCGTGAAGACCGCGGCGGAGAAACTGGAATGGTCCGAGACCAAGGTGTGGCGCATCGAGACCGGCCAGACCTCGCTGCGCAGCCACGACGTGGAGCTGATGTGCCGCATCTACGCCGCCCCGCCGGATCTCACCGAGGCGCTGATGGGCCTGGCCAAGGAAACCAAGGCCAAGGGCTGGTGGCACGCCTACGGAGACGTGATCCCGGAGGGATTCGATGTCTACATCGGCCTGGAGGAGGCAGCATCACAGCTGTCGGCCTACCAGACCGAACTCGTGCCGGGCCTGCTCCAGACCGAGCAGTACGCGCGGGCCGTCATCAAGGCGGACAATCCCGGCGTGGACGAGGCGGAGATCGACCGCCGCGTCCACGTGCGGATCGCCAGGCAGGCGCTGGTCCGGCGGCAGACCGCGCCGCCTGAGCTGACGGTGGTGCTGAACGAGGCCATCCTGCGGCGCCCGGTCGGCGGCAGCCAGGTCATGGCCGCCCAGCTCGGCAGCCTGGCCGACTCAGCCGGGCTGCCCAACGTGACGCTGCGGGTAGTGCCGTTCCGCGCCGGCCTGCACCATGGCGTCATGTCCGGCCCGTTCGTGATCTTGCGGTTCCCGCGCAACGGCGACGGCCACGACAGCGAGCCGGCCACGGTCTACGTTGATGGCTTCACCGGAGCCCTCTACCTGGATAAGCCGCGCGAGGTCGAGCGGTACGCGACCGCATTCGAGAGCATCTGGAGCGTCGCACTAGACGAGCCGGCCTCAAGGGAACTGATTAACCAAGCTGCGGAGGAGCTACGGCAGTGAACATGAACGAATACCCAGGTGCGACGTGGCGGAAGAGCCGCTACAGCAATGGGCAAGCCGAATGCGTGGAGGTCGCGGGCAACCTGCCCGGCATCGTGGCCGTCCGCGATAGCAAGGACCCGGACGGCCCCGCGCTGGCCTTCAGGCGCGAGCAGTGGCGCGCGTTCGCCGCGACGGTGAAGGCCCGTGTTAACACGGCATGAGCTGACAGGCTCCGAACAGGCCCGGCGTCGGCAACTCCGAGGCAATCGCCGCCTACTCCGATGAGCTCAACAGCCAGGGCCAGCCAGTGACCGCCTTGTGGAGAGCTATATCGAGACGCCGGCCGGCAACCCGGCCACCGCGCACCAGGTGACCCAGTACGCCCCGTTGAGCGTCCATGGTGATCCCACGATCGCGGACGTCAACGGCTCGGCTGTTATCGGTGTCCCGCAAACCAACGGCACCGGCCTGTTCTTCTGGGAATCCGGTTGGAACTGGCACCCGGAAACTGTCGGCTGACCCGAGCACCGAACCAACGCGGCCGCCCGCGACGCATCGGGCGGCCGCGTTGACCATGTTGGCAACCCCGTGTCCGTGGCCATGAGAAAGTCCGCGCCGCATACGTGGGCACCGCTGGCCAGACATTTCGTGTATCTACTGTGCTCGCAGCGCCTCTGCCTGGCTGGAGCGCTCTTAAGGGACAAGAGCTGCTCGTGTTTCAGAATCCTAAAAGGGGTGCGGAGTGTTCAAGAGCCACGGGAGTCTGTTGCTGGGGGCGGCCACGTTCCTGGCCTTCGGCACAAGCGCGTTCACGTCGGGAGCAGCCGACGCCAACGTCGTCGCGGGGGTCGGCACCTCGTCGGTGCTAGCGGCGACGGACTTTAATAACGGCAGCCTCGACTTCTACTGGGAGGCCGCCGGCAGCCCGTCGTGGAGCACGGTCGAGCACGTAGCAGGCCAGGGCACCACGTCCTCGTTCGCGGCCGTCGCGCAGGTCGGGAACTCCGCGGTAATCGCGGCGCAGGGTCCGAACGGCCTCGATTTTTACTGGCAGGCGATCGGCAGCCCG